>ERZ869909.324-NODE-324-length-64735-cov-32.900646_pt1 | contig 64735 bp, 50 predicted proteins | sample MGYA00520892_ERZ869909 | MGnify/ENA primary metagenome ERZ869909 (study PRJEB32215, sample SAMEA104723947) | bioreactor metagenome | biome: bioreactor; feature: anaerobic bioreactor; material: water | place: China | collected 2015-03-12 ...
TAATTTTAAAGCAAAATTATCCTAGGAGAACATAAACTATTTACGTTTTACTGGTATAATTACGGGGAATCATTTTAATATTGTTTGATCACTATTAATAAAGGCATTTTGCTTAGATATTATTTCTGTTATATCTAGCTTATCGTTATCAATATAATATGATACAGATTCTCCAATTAGATTGGATTCAAAATTATCTTCTATTACGAATGTTTTTTCATTGTGGGCAAACAAGCTGAAAGTTAAATTAATCGATATGAGGTAACAGATAAGCTTCATTTTAGGTTGCAGTTAATTTTTGTACGCACAGAATGTAATTAAATCAACAGCGCAATTGAAATTACCAATAGTGTCTTTTTGAATCAATTTATCAATAAAAGCCTTACTTTCTTTAGAACTTATGTAGTTTAATTCGACCATTTCGGAAAAAATTTGTTCGATTTTAAGTACGTCATTCGCTTCTTGAAGTGATTTAATCAAAACAGGAGAAACAATGGTTTCTTTTATACTAAAATTAGTTTGAGTTAATAAATCTGGAATTTTTCTAGAAGCAATTCCAAATTTTACTTTTTTTTCAACAAGGTATTTACTAAGCTGAAGTTCAATAGCTAAATTATCAGAGTACATGTTAATTCCATGCCAATCTGTTTCTAATATTATTAGTGGGGAATCTGTTTCAAGAACACGATAAATTTCAGACATTGTTTCAACAGGATTTTCTAGATGTTGAAACATCCTTTCTGAGCGTATTCCACTTATGCTGTTGTTGTCAAATGGGAGTTTTGATGCTTCAGCTTGAATAAAATGGAGGTTTTTTGACTCGTATTGACTCGTATTGTTTTTAAGTAAATTACTATCGTGATCCACTCCAATATATGTATTAGTGGGAGAAAGATTTTTTTGCATTTCTACGATATCAAATCCGTTTCCACAACCCAAATCCACAATGATTCCTTCAGTTATATCTTGAAAGAATTGATAAGAGTTGTTTTTGATGCCTGAAACAGTAACAGCGGCTTTTTTTAAATATTCTGAATCATAATGTTTCTCCATAATAATGCAATCTTAAATGTGGGTTAAGTCATATTTTACATATACTTCTCCTTTTGGACCTTTTTCCATTTTTTCTTGAATGGGATTTTGCCTTAAACTGACAATAGCATTTCTTTCTAGTTCATCTGCAGAGGTCAGATTGTTTAAGTCTTTGTGTATAGCTACGATGGCTTTATACCTGTCTTTTGGGTATGGGAATTCTCCATTTTCACCCACAGAAGTTTCAATCAAAAACCCTGCTTTTACTGCGGTTGGTAAGGTATATGAAGCACACAAAGCAAACAATGTATCGATATTAAGCTTTTCAGAAATAGCTACACCAACTCTCGCTACACAAGCGCGTACTAATAATGAACTCCCCACTCCCAAGCCTGCAATTTCTCTTGAATTCCATAGACCACATATTTCAGCAGTTCCTTTTTCTTGATATTGTTTGACTAAGTCAAAAATGCGGGGATCCAATTTACCAATTGCGTCTTCTAGAGGTAATGGAAAATCATCGGTTTTAATTTGAATTTTCGCACCACCATATACTTGGGTTCCATCTTCGGATTCTACAATAATACCATATACGCCAGGGTTGCAAAACCAATCTCTTTCAGAGCTTTTGACTTTAATGTTGATAGCAGAGAGTACACGGGCGTGACCTTCTGCATACTTTTCACAAGTCTCCAAATCATTTATAGCACGAAATGCTCGAATAACCATCATAAGTTCTTCTATTGTTAGCAGCAATAGTTAAATTGTATTGTAAATGCAAATAACTTACTTTTACAATTGTTGACAAGATAAAGATTATATTTTAAATTTATTGATTAAATTCGGTGTTATGGAGCAGATAAATATATTATATATTGATGATGAGCAAAATAACTTGAGCGCTTTTAAGGCTAATTTTCGCAGAGATTTTAACGTCTTTTTAGCGTTGAGCGCGAAAGAAGGTACAGAAATTTTGAAGAATAATGATATCCATATTATTCTAACGGACCAACGTATGCCTGACATGACTGGTGTGGAGTTTCTTTCATCAATAATTGAGGAATTTCCTAATCCAATTCGAATACTTGTAACGGGTTATACAGACATGGAGGCACTTGTTAATGCAGTAAATAAAGGACACATTTTCAAATATATTTCAAAACCTTGGGACAACGAAAAGCTTAAAGAAATACTATTCAAAGCTTTTGAAGTATATCAATTGAAAAAGAAAAATGAAGCAATTAACAAAGAGCTTGAGTTAGCTAACGAACAACTTGAGTTCATGCTCAGACAAAAACTACTTTCTTAGTTTTTTGCTATTCTTTCATTTCCAAGATTGCGTGTAAGTGTTGAATCGCTTCGGTCATCGTTTTAACTTGATCGTAAACCAGTCGAAGTTTGTTGTTTTTCTCACTCATGGAGACACCTTTAGGATGTGTTTGCATGTATTTTAGTACCTGAGTGAAACGAGGGGATTGATAATAAGCTGAATCCTGATTGGCAATAAAATAACCTATCATTTTACCCATTTTAAATACTAATTTTTCAAACCCAATTTCACGCGCCATCCATCTTAACTCCATCGATAAAAACAAGTCTTCAACTTGATGAGGTACTGGTCCAAAACGATCAATAAGGTTTTTGCGGTACTCACTAAGCGCAGATTTGTCTTGTAAATTATCCAGTTCTTGATACAAACTCAATCTTTCCGCCACATTATTTACATAATCTTCGGGGATACGAACTTCTAGATCCGTTTCTAAAATGCAATCGGCCGTATAATAATCTTGCCCAGGCATTTTATCGTGTTTAGTGTCTTTAAATAATTCTTTGAATTCGCTTTCACGTAATTCTTCGATGGCTTCGTTCAGAATTTTTTGGTACATTTCAAAACCGATATCGGCAATAAATCCACTTTGTTCGCCTCCCAACATGTTTCCTGCTCCTCGAATGTCCAAATCTTTCATCGCAATATTAAAGCCAGATCCCAAGTCACTAAATTGAATTAAGGCTTCTAGTCGTTTGCGAGCTTCAGATGTGAGATTGTGTGCCTTTGGTGCAATGAGATAGCAGAACCCTTTTTTATTCGAACGACCGACACGTCCTCGCAACTGGTGTAAATCACTTAAACCAAAATTTTGTGCGTCGTTGATGATGATGGTATTTGCATTGGAAATATCAATTCCAGATTCGATAATTGTAGTAGCTAATAAAACATCGTATTCACCTTCTATAAAGCCCATCATAATTTCTTCCAGCTTTTTTCCATCCATTTGCCCATGACCGATGGCTACTCGTGTACCTGGAACTAAGCGCTGTATCATTCCAGATATCTCCATGATATTTTGTAGACGATTGTGGACAAAATACACTTGTCCGCCTCGTGAAATCTCGTATGCAATTGCATCGCGAATCGCTTCTTCGTCAAATGAAATGTGTTGCGTTAAGACTGGTTGGCGGTTGGGTGGGGGAGTGTTGATAATACTCAAGTCACGCGCTCCCATTAATGAAAACTGGAGGGTTCTAGGTATCGGTGTTGCGGTTAATGTTAGCGTATCTACAGTAGCTTTTAGTAATTTTAGTTTATCTTTTACAGCGACCCCAAATTTTTGCTCTTCATCGATAATCATCAACCCAAGGTCTTTGAATTTAACATTACTTCCAACTAATTTGTGGGTGCCGATAAGAATGTCTATTTCGCCTGTAGCAAGTTTTTTGAGTGTTTCGGTGACTTGTTTAGCTGATTTAAAACGATTGATATAATCTACTGTGCATGGAAAATCTTTCAGTCGATCTTTGAATGTACGGAAATGTTGAAGAGAAAGAATGGTGGTCGGCACCAACACAGCAACTTGTTTACTATCGGCTACAGCTTTAAAAGCGGCACGAATTGCAACCTCTGTTTTTCCAAACCCCACATCGCCACAAACTAACCTGTCCATTGGAGTAGGCGATTCCATATCTTCTTTAATGGCAATGGTAGATTTCAACTGATCAGGAGTGTCTTCGTACATAAACGAAGCCTCTAATTCATTTTGTAAGTAGGTGTCTGGCGAATACGCAAAACCAGGCTGACTTTTACGTTTAGCGTACAATTGAATCAAGTCGAATGCAATTTCCTTGATTTTCTTTTTGGTTTTGTTTTTCAATGTAGCCCAGGCTTGTGTGCCCAGTTTATTCATTTTCGGAACAGTTCCCTCTTTTCCAGTAAATTTCGAAATGCGGTGTAGTGAATGTATCGACACGTACAATACGTCATTATCTTTGTAGATTAGACGAATTGCTTCTTGTGGCTTCCCATTTACATCAATCATTTCTAGTCCAGAAAATTGACCTACACCATGGTCGATATGGGTTACATAATCGCCTTTTTGAAGGTTATAGATCTCTTTTAAGGTTAGTGCTTGTTTCGCTTGTCGAAATCCTTCTTTGAGTTTAAATCGGTGGTAGCGTTCGAAGAGCTGATGATCCGTATAACAGACCAGTTTCAATTGTTCTGAAATAAACCCTTCGTGAATGGCAATAGGCATAGGTGAAAATTCTACCTCGGCGCCTATGTCTTCAAAAATGTCGTATAATCGTTCAATCTGTTTAGGTTGATTGGAGAAAATCAAGTTCTCCATTCCTTGTTGCTTGCGTGCAATTAAATCATCACGTAAAAACTCAAAGTTTTTATTGAAAGATGGTTGACCTTTGAAATCAAACTGAACCACCAGATCTGATTTGAAGGCATTTTCGCTACCAAATTCAATAACGGCTAATGTATCTATCTCCTTTTTCCAATCTGTTTTATGATAGAATAATTCACTGGGAATTCTATGTTTTACTGGACTTTCAGCCAGTTGGTCATAAATTTTAAGTGCTTTATCATAGTCTTTTTCTAAGCGACCCTCCATCAAGTCATATGATTTTAACCAGATGGTTGATTGCGCACCAATGAATTGTAAAAATGAGGCATTAATCTCTTGTACAATTTTTCCTTGCACATTCGGTATAATTGAGAAAAACTCATGTGATTTAAAACTCAACTGGTTAACTGCATCAAAATTTCGAATTGACTCTACTTCGTCTCCAAAGAATTCTATTCGAAAAGGGTTGTCGTTAGAATAAGAGAATACATCTAAAATCCCTCCACGTATTGAAAATTGCCCAGGTTCATATACAAAATCTACTCGCTCAAATCCATATTCGAGGAGTACTTCGTTTAAAAAATCCAATCCGTATTCTTTTCCTTTTTCTATTCGAAAGGTGTTTTTTGTCAAATTTTGTTTTGTAGGGACTTTTTCGAATAGCGCTTTGGGGTATGTTACCACCCAAGTATTGGAGGAGGAGTTGATTCTGTCTAGTACTTCTGCGCGTGCGACAACATTAGCGTTGTCTGTTGCTTCTATTTCGTATGGAGTTCGGTAAGAGGCTGGATAGAAAAGAATATGTTTTTCTTCTGGAAAGAGGCTTTCAAGGTCGTTAAAAAAATAGGCAGCAGATTCTTTGTCTTCTAGAATAAATATATGGTTTCCAGGTACTTGTTTCGCAAGAACAGAAGCACATAGTGATGCGGATGAACCAACCAATCCGTTCCATTTTATTTTGGTATTGGCGAACTGCAATTGTTGCGCAGTTTCGTCAATTTGCGGAAGCGTGGAGAAGCATTTTATAATGTCTGGTAATGTCATTGTATATGAGATATCCCTGTTTTTTAACCACAAAGTGCACAAAGTGTTCACGGAGCACACAGAGAGGGGTAACTTTGCATTTGAAGAATATAATCTCCGTGTTCCTCTGTGCAATCCTCCGTGACCTCCGTGGTTAGTTTTCTATGCTTCTTGTTTTTTATCCGCGAATTCCTCTATCAATGCCATCACTTGTTCCACCATTTTTTTAGAGCCGATGAATAGTGGTGCGCGCTGATGTAAACGCTCGGGTTGAATGTCCATAATTCGTTTACGACCTGTTGTGGCTAAGCCTCCTGCTTGTTCTGCTATAAACGCCAAAGGATTACATTCATAGATTAAACGCAATTTTCCTTCAGGATTAAGTGTGGTATCAGGATAAATATAAATACCGCCTTTGATTAAACTGCGGTGAAAATCTGCTACTAATGAACCAATATAACGTCCCGAGTAAGGACGCCCCGTTGGCGGATCCACTTGTTGACAGTAGTTGATGTATTGACGAATTCCCTCTTCACAAATCAATAAATTTCCTTCATTCATGGAATAAAGGCGACTTGTTTCTGGCATAACCATGTTTGGGTGTGATAAGCAAAATTCCCCGATAGATGGATCTAGTGTAAAACCATTCACACCGCATCCAGTAGTGTAAACCAACATGGTAGAAGAGCCGTAAAGCACATATCCCGAAGCGACTTGCTCAGTACCTTTTTGAAGCATATCTTCTATTGTAGCCAACTCTCCTGTTGGAGAAACACGTCTAAAAATGGAGAAAATAGTGCCAATTGACACATTCACATCTATATTGGATGAACCATCTAGTGGGTCAAACAGCACGACATATTTTCCTTTGCGTGAGGTTTCGCTTTCAAATGCGACAAAATCATCATTTTCTTCCGAAGCAATACCACAAATTTCACCACCAGATTTAAATGCTTGAATAAAACGTTCGTCTGCAATGACATCCAGCTTTTGTTGTTGCTCGCCTTGTACATTTAAATTTCCTTGAGCTCCTAAAATATCAACTAACCCTGCACGATTTACTTCGCGGTTTACGATTTTTGCAGCCAATGAAATGTCACTCAGAATTCGCGATAATTCTCCAGTAGCAAAAGGAAATTCGGCCTGTCTTTCAAGTATAAACTCATTTAATGTGGTTACTCCTTGCATCTTGAAAATGATTTGTTTTTGCAAATATCGTGAAAAGATTGAGAATATGACCACGAATCAACTGAACGCATGCAACTTAAATTAGCACCACGTAGTTATCTGTCAATCTAGTTGCTTTTTTTAGTAATTTTATACCATGAAAAAGCTGAATCTTTTTTTAGTTGCTTTAGTTGTTGTGATGAGTGAAACAACATGGGGACAATGCGCTATGTGTAAAGCCACTGCTGAAGCTGGACAAGAGAACGAAATTGAATTTGGGCGCAACATTAACATTGGAATATTGATGTTGATGATTACGCCTTATATCATTCTTTTTTTATTATTTAGAAAACAAATAATGGGTCTTTTTAGGTCTTTTGTAAAAAAAGCTAATTAAAATTTCATTTCAGGCACGTCGTTCGGAACGATTAAGTCTCCTTCTGTTTTTGAAACAATTTCTTCTACACTGACACCTGGCGCTCGTTCGATTAAATGAAATTTTCCGGCTTTGATTTCCAATACCGCAAGGTCAGTAACGACCTTCTTAACACAACCGACTCCTGTGAGAGGGAGTGTACATGCTTTTAATATTTTTGACTCACCAGCTTTGTTGGTATGCATCATTGCGACAATAATGTTTTCTGCCGAAGCAACTAAATCCATTGCACCACCCATTCCTTTCACCATTTTTCCAGGAATTTTCCAATTTGCAATGTCTCCGTTTTGTGCTACTTCCATTGCGCCAAGAACAGTTAATTGTACGTGTTGACCTCTAATCATAGAGAAAGAAGTGGCTGAATCAAAATATACAGCTCCTTTAGTTGCCGTAATGGTTTCTTTTCCTGCGTTGATTAAATCAGCATCTTCTTCACCTTCAAATGGATATGGCCCCATACCAAGAATGCCATTTTCAGACTGAAATTCTACTTCAATACCTTCAGGAATATAATTTGCAACCAAAGTTGGAATTCCAATCCCAAGGTTAACATACCATCCGTCTCTTAATTCTTGTGCAATTCGTTGAGCTATTTGATTTTTATCCAATGCCATGTGTTTCTTTTTGAGTCAGTACAAAATAACGGAATTTTTACCTACCTTGAACAATTGACAACCTTTTTTTATTGGCCGCTTAACATCAGAAAGGAAGTTATTCTAATACAAATAATTCCAGTTTTCCATTGTGGATCAGGTAATCTACTTTTCGATGATTCCATAAATACACAATGATATAAGAAGCGTTGGAAGGAACAGTGGGCATCATAATTCCATGTGTAAGGTTGTTGGGTGTATTATCCCAGTTTTTTTTCATCCAATGCAATGGCATTGCTTCTTGATGGACTTCTACAAATTCAGCTGTTTTTAGTGAAAACACAAGCGATGACGCAAAGGGTTTTTCAGGCGAATGCAAGGTAGCTTGTACACCTGCATATAATGTTTTGCCAATTAACGAATCCGGTATTTTATAGGAGATTAATTCGAAATACTCATTCTGCTGATGTACCCAATTTGTGATTGAATCAATGGTCAAAACGTGTATTCTTTTCAGTTTGTTTTTTCGTTCGTAGAGGTTGAGTTCATTAATTGGGTTGTTATTTAACTGTGTGTACAGTTGTTTAAATGATGACGGCGTTTTGCGATGGATATTGACAATTTGAAAATCACACAAAGTATCCACATGATTGGTATAGGTGAATTTACCCTCGTATCCTCCTGATTGATGATTCATGTAGTTCCAACAAAGCTCCTGTGTTCGAGCCCCACCAATTGTAAACGGATATGGATTGATACGGGTATAGGTTTTGATTTGGTCAAAATATTCTTGTGGTGCTCTTTCTTCCATTGACCATGTGGCATGCGTAATATTTGCTTTAAATATAAATTGTACGGGAAAATATAAAAACATCAAGGCAGTTGTATACTGAAGAAATTGACTGGAATAACGATCTATTGTAAAGGCTAAGGATCCAATTAAATATGGGTAAAGGTACATTGCTGTTCGATCTTCTGGAAAGTTGACATCAAGTATATAGCGCGTGGCAAATATTGCCGCAATAGATCCTACAAAAAGGTAAACCCAAATAAAGTGATGTTGTTTGAGAATGGTTTGTAACGAAGATTTTTGTCGATACCAATGCCAAAGAAATGAAATGAGAATGCCACTAAATAATAGCGTGAGTAATACTGCAATTTCTGTAGAATAATACCCTAAAAATAATTCAGAAAGTGTATTTCCAGTATATTTCCAAAACCCTTCTTTTCCGCCATAATAAAGTGCCCCACGCTCTTTAAGGTCAAAACCAAATTGTATGAGTGGATACAACATGACCATTCCGACAAAAAGTGTTACATAATGAGCTAATTTGATTTGAATGATCTCTTTGCGTTGCCATACTGAAAACACCAATACTACACCTATTAATAAACAAGAATAGAGCAAGGTGAGGTTTGCCATGCAGGCTAATAGGTAGGCCATTAACAAGCCTAATAAATAGCGATATTGCGCCGAATTTAAATAGCGAATAGTGAAGAAAATCCCCAAACTTAAAAAAGCCATTGAAAGACCATATCCACGTGTTTCATTAAAATATTCAAACATATAATGGGCCATAGTCATTGCTAAAAAAAATCCCCAGCGTAAGCTTTTATTTTGGAGTAATGAGGCAAGTTTCCAAGTAGCCCATACAAACAAGATGTAGGCAAGTACGTTTGGAAGACGCAATGCCCAAGGAGCGTCGCCGAATAGTTGATAACTCCAACCTGACAACATGGAATTTAATATATGATTATTGGCATCCCAATGTGCGTGAGGTGGGAAATAGATTCCAGGTTGAATGTAATAGTAAAAAGTTGCTATCTCGTCATGTAGTATCGGAGAATAAATTGAACGAAGAACTAAATAGCTAAACAATAGCATACCAATCAAGTATGCAATTTTTTTCTCTATTTTAGATATGTGCTGTTCTTTCATGTTAATAGTTCTGTATGATGTATCGTGAATAGGTATAGTTAATCGTATGCCCTACGTATTCTTTTTCTTTTGGATTATAAATGTAATTTCTTATCTCTGATGTGGAGTCTGGAATTTCAAAAACAGGAACTATAAAGTTAGTTGTTTTTTCAGTCCATTTTCGCTTAATAGTATTTAACGCAATATACCTATTTTCGAGTGAATTACCTTCTTTGTCAAAGAATGATGTGGTGAAAAGAAAATCATGTCCACTGCCATCAATCTGTAGTTTTAAGCTGACATCTAGCAACAAATGTTTATCTTGAGCAGTATCCATGTAGAATGAATTTGTAGCTAGATATGCATTATTACCTGATTCCAAGTTTAATATATTGTGCTGTATTTTTTCTGTTGAAATATGTTGCTTTCTTTCAAGTAATAAAACGCCTTTTTCTCTTTTGTTCCAACGTATGCTATAATTTTCCTTATCACCAAAAAGCGTATAATCATGTTGTGTTAACAGTAAAAAGTTGGCTGGTGTCTTGCTGTTAGTTGAGATATGATAGATTTTGGGATTATGCTTGTTAAACAATTGTGATGCATAAAACAATCGATCAAGATAACGTGACCCTGCTATCGTGTAGTTGGTATAATTAGGATTATTAATATACGTATAGATTTCATCATCAATGGCTTCTTGCTCCCAATAATACATTTTATTACTATTTGCAACGAGTATGAATGCGCATGGAATGGCTAAACATGAATACTGTACGAAACGATTTAGATGATATGTTGTAGTTGGAAAAAACAACATTCCCCCAAGGCATAGAAAAAGTAAGTATAAAGCAGTTCGGTCTATTGGGCCAGGTGCCTTTAGCACATATACACTGAATGTTATGGCAATTAGTGATGTTAAAAGTAGAAATCCAAATACCGATTGAGCTTTGGAAAAGTAGTTCATTTTGTGGTTATAAACAGCTACAATAAACGCCACACAGATTATTGCGATAAAGGATAAAAACAAATACGACAACAAGGCTGAGGATTGATGAAATGTAATGTCCATAACCGTTAAACTGTTGAAAAACGGAAAATTTGTTGCGTCTCCATAATATAATAAATCGAGTTCGTTGAGAAAAAGAATGTGATTTACAAATAGGAGAATACTACACACTGAGACAAGCGTGTATAATCCAAAGAATAGATTTGACCGATAATTTTTTTGTGCATACAGGGTATAAATAACTATTATCAACACAGTTATTCCTGAGAACACAAAAAGCAATCCCAATTGACTTAACATTCCTCCCACAAGTCCAATTATGAGCCATATATAACGCTTAGGGCTATGATCTTTTTGATATTTAAAAACGTGATAAATGGCTAAACTCATAAAAGCAAACGATAATCCATAACCTCTAGACAACGCAAAAAACTCAAAAAAGGGGTAGATGCTGGTTAACGTAAAAAATCCAATCCAAAACAAGGTTTTAGATGGCAATTGTTTCGCGATACCAGTATTTGCGTAAAAAAATAATGGAAAGGCAAGTAATGACGACAAGCGAATAACTAGTGTGTGGTGTCCAAAAACCATTGTACTAAGCCATGATAGTACAGAATTGAGGAAGTGATTGTTGGCGTCCAGCTGAGCCTCGGGAGAAGTAAAATAACCGGGTTCGATATATAAAAAATAAGAAAATGCTTCGTCTGGTGTTAATGGTACATTGATCGCCCTGATAAAAAGAAGTGTAATCAGGAAGATAAAGTACCCATTTATCAGTAATTTTTCCCCTGATGACAATCGCATGTAGTTTATTTTTTACGAACTGTACGTCGTTCAATGCGTTTTTCGAATGACCTGCCTTGGAAAATGCGTTGTACGAATATACCTGGTGTGTGAATGAAATTAGGGTCTAATTCACCTGCGGGAACTAGTTCTTCCACTTCTGCAACAGTGATTTTACCCGCCATTGCCATCATTGGGTTGAAATTTCGAGCTGTTCCTTTGTAAATTAAATTGCCTTCTGTGTCCCCTTTCCATGCTTTAACAATTGCAAAGTCGGCTGTCAGTGCGGATTCTAGAATGTGTGGTTTACCATTAAACATTCTGACCTCTTTCCCTTCTGCTACTTCGGTTCCAAATCCAGCAGGAGTAAAAAAAGCAGGAATACCAGCGCCACCAGCACGACAACGTTCGGCTAATGAACCTTGCGGAATTAAGTCTACTTCCAATTCGCCCGATAACATTTGACGTTCAAACTCATCATTTTCACCTACATAGGATGAGATCATTTTTTTAATCTGACGATTTTGTAATAATAATCCTAATCCAAAATCATCTACACCTGCATTGTTGGAAATACAGGTAAGACCTTTCACCTTCATTTCTACAAGTCGTGCAATTGAATTTTCAGGAATTCCACAAAGTCCAAATCCACCTACCATAAGTGTCATGTTATCCGTGATTCCATTCAGCGCTTCTTCTACATTTGCAACTACTTTGTTCATCTCTTATTTTATTTAAAAAAATTCGGGAATATCTCCTCCTATTTGGTTAGTTGGATCATTACAATTTAAAATGGAACGATCGTAATTATCGGGCATTTCAAAATCACCAGTAGAAATCTTTATTTTCGTGTCTTTATAGATGCTTTTCATATAGTGACCAAATATAGGTAACGCCATTCGCGCACCTTGTCCCCACTCCATAGAAGTAAATCGAACAGCACGATCTTCAGCACCTACCCACACACCTGTAACCAAATCAGGAGTTAATCCCATAAACCATCCGTCCGAGTTGTTTTGTGTGGTACCTGTTTTACCTGCTATAGGAGCTGTTAAACCACCCCAAGGTCGCCATGCGGCACGCAAACTTCCGCCAGTTCCACCATCTATTACACCTTTCATCATGGCAATTGTGGTGTATGCCAAGTGTTCGTTCATGGATTCTTTTGATTCCGGTACACCTTCGTAAATTACTTTTCCATTTCGGTCTTCAATGCGCATGATAACCATGGGTTTGTTGTAAATTCCCTTGTTGGCAATAGCAGCTTGTGCACCCACCATTTCAAATAAGGATAAATCCATAATTCCTAGACACATAGAGGGTACGACATCTTCATCACGCAGTTCAATACCTAAGTCACGCATTAATTGAGCTACGGCTTGTGGTCCTTGAGTAGCTCCCATTTCGGACATGATTTTTACGGTGATATTATTTAATGAATTAGCTAATGCACGCTTTACAGAAATTAACTCTCCTGTTATTTTTGTTCCAGGTTTTGGGCACCATGATTTCATTTTCGTAGGAGATTCGGGTACGTCCATACAATATGCAATATCGGCATATTTGGTGCATGGAGTGGTTACTCCAAAACGAATAGCTGCACTATAAACAAATGGCTTTATGGTCGATCCTACTTGGCGTTTACCCAATTTCACTTGGTCATACGCAAAATGGTCAAAATTAATACCGCCCACCCACGCTTTAACAAAACCAGTTTGTGGTTCGATAGACAATAATCCAGCACGTAAAAAACTTTTATAGTAGCGAATAGAATCGCGGGGAGTCATCACGGTGTCGATATCTCCACTCCAAGAAAAAACTGTCATTTGAGTAGGCGTGTCAAATGTTTTAAGGATTTCTTTTTCCGAAAGACCTGCTTGTTTTCCTTCTCGATAACGATCAGAGCGCTTTATCGCACTGTTCATAATTGCGTTAATTTGCTCTTCTTTGATATTGTTTGCAAAAGGAAAATTTTTGGTGCGTTTATTGTTTTTATCAAATTCTGGTTGCAATGTTTCTTTTAAATGAAGCTCCATTGCATCCTCTGCGTGTTGTTGCATGCGAATATTGATGGTCGTATAAATTCGTAAACCGTCTTCGTATATATCATAAGCTGAACCATCATTTTTGGCATATTTTAATTTGCCATCTGCATTTTTTTCGCTTAAAAGTACTTGTACATCTCTTCTCAATACTTCCCTAAAATATGGCGCAGGACCTCTTTTGTGATCAGCTATTTGGTAATCCAATTCGATTGGTAATGCACAAATTGAGTCGTACATTTCTTTGGTTAATTTTACACTCACTCCTTCTGCATCACTGTTTTTGTACCATTGTCCAAGAACTGTATTGCGGCGATTAAGTGCGTTTTGTGGATTTCTTTTAGGGTTATAAACACTTGGGTTTTTACACATACCAATCAGCATCGCTGCTTCTTGAATATTGAGTTGGTCAGGCGTTTTGTTAAAATAAACACGTGCTGCAGTAGCAATTCCAACGGCATTGTATAAGAAGTCAAAACGATTCAGGTACATCGTAATGATTTCTTCTTTGGTATAAGCACGTTCAAGGCGAGTAGCTAGAATGTTTTCACCAAACTTTTGTTTTAATCGTTGCCATTTAGTGGTGGCAGGATCTGTAAATAGCAACTTTGCTAATTGCTGTGAAATGGTACTCGCTCCTCCTTTATTTTGTCCTAGTGCTGCGGCACTTAAGGCTCTACCTAAAGCTCTTGAATCAATTCCGCTGTGTGAATAATAACGTTCATCTTCTGTTGCAATTAAAGCAGAAAAAACATGTTGCGAAATTTCGTTATAGGTGGCATTACGTCGATTAATTCGCCAGTATCGCCCAAGCTCTTCTCCATTATCTGCGTAGACAATAGAAGCTTGCATGTCTGGTGGATTTTCAAGCGTTTCGTATGTTGGTAGAGAAGGTGATGCCTGAGCTAGCATGAAATAGATAATTAGAAAAGGACTCAAACCACCTATCCATAAACAGCCATATAATAGTCGCTTCGTTTTGGAGCTAAATTCCGTTTGTTCTTGTTTTCCCTTGCTCATAGAATGAAATATCCTGTAAAAATATAAAATAAACGCAATGAAAGTTATTCATTTCAGATTGCTTCTCATAAATTATCTAAAAAAATCGATCAAGTTTTAATTTTTTCAAATGTGTTTAACTGAACTTTAAGTGATTCAAGATATTGTTCTAAATCGATTAAGCTTAAATCATCTTTTTTATAGGTAAGAAATAGGGGTGTTTCGTTTAGATTGAGGTAAAGTTCTGGGTGTTTTTTTTGGATAATAGTTGTAATTTCAAAAATCTCATTCAATATTTTTTTTGATGTTCGGTCTCTTTTGGTACTCATTTTATAATGTTTTAAATCAAAAAGACGAGACTTTGTAAGCTCTCGTCTTTTTTTTGGTTTCTACCAATTTATGCTATTACTTATTAAATTGGGGTGCCAATTTAATATTCAACTGAGTGGTTAAACTTTTTCTAACTGAATCTTTTTGATGATGTTAATCACCTCTTCACGTTTTTTATTTAACTTACTTTCAACTCTGCTTAGTAATTCATTTTCTTTGCCTGCTTCAAATTTTAGATCCGCATCTGTCAATTGTGTAAACTTCTCTTTAAGTTTTTTTGACTCCACATTCCAACTTCCACCGATTTTGAAATTTTCAAAACCTTTGTTTTGTGTATTTTCCATCTTTTTAGATTTAAATTGTAACGGTATTGTTACATTCGTAAATGTCGGGAGTCTTTAGCAGTAATGTCTTACATAATTAATTCATAATCTTACACATATCTCATTTTTAGAAATGCTGGTGCACGGGAGGTGTGTCTAATGTGATTATTAGTTTGAGCTTCTAGTGGTTATAAATTTTATAAAAACGAGTTGTTTTCTTTAATTAATTTGAGCACAAAATTACTGTGAAGTTTTGCTATGTGATCAATTTTCGAAAGTTTGGAAACTACAAATTCACGATAATCTTCAATGTTGTTTACGGTGATTTCGAGTAAGTAATCAAAATCTCCTGAAATATGAGCGCACAATTGAACTTCTGGAAACGACGTAACAGCACTTTCAAAATCATCGAGTAACTCTCGCGTATGCACTTTTAGAGACACTTGTGTAAACACGGTAAGTTTTTTTCCCAATTTACTTAAATCAATATCCGCATGATACCCCTTGATGTATCCATTTTTCTCTAATTTTCGAATACGTTCATAAGTTGGGGTATAGGTTAGATTTAGTTTACTAGCTAATTCTTTTGTCCCTATTTTGGCGTTTTGTTGGACTAATTTCAAAATTTTTAAGTCCAATTCATCAATTTGAATAGATAAATCATCTTTATTTTTCATGTATTTTTAATTTTTTAGATGTATTTTGTATTAATTCTATCTAATAAAGATATAATATCCAAATATAATGCCTTTAAAAGGATAATCAATCTATTTTCAGGAACTTTGTAATGCGTAGTTTAGGTTTGCACAGATAATAAACAACTACGCTTTTTAATGATTTTATAAATAGTTAAGTATGATGAAGAAAATGAAGCCAGAAAGTTTGATGATGTCTTATGGATACAAACCAGAATTGTCTGAAGGGGCCATAAAATGCCCTATTTTTCAAACATCAACCTTTGTGTTCAAATCGGCAGAAGAGGGAAAAGCTTTTTTTGAAGTAGCCTATGGTTTACGCGAAAAGGGGCAAGATGAGGAGTTGGGTCTTATATACTCACGAATCAATAATCCAGATTTGGAAATATTGGAAAATCGCTTGTGTTTATGGGATGAAGCAGAAGATTGTGCAGTGTTTGAAAGCGGGATGGCGGCAATTTCAACTGCATTTTTAGCTTTTTTAAATCCTGGAGATTTGATATTATTTTCCAACCCCGTTTATGGCGGAACGGATCATTTCATTCGCCACGTATTACCGCGTTTTGGAGTTCATGTGTTGGCATTTAATCCAGCTGATAGTAAAGATGAAATTATCCAAATAGTACAAAATTCGGGTTATGCAGACAAATTAAAAATGCTATATCTTGAAACGCCTGCCAATCCCAACAACCAATTAATGGATATCGGTATGTGCCGTGAGATTGCAGCGAAATTTTCAACTAATCATCAGGTAATATTAGCATGTGATAATACCTACATGGGTCCAGTTTGGCAGCATCCTATCAAGCATGGAGCAGATTTAGTTTTGTATTCTGCAACTAAATATATAGGTGGTCATAGTGATTTAATTGCAGGAGCTTGTTTGGGCTCGAAGGATTTGATGAAAACGGTTAAAGAATACCGTACTTTTCTAGGAAACATGGCTGCACCTCATACAGGATGGTTATTATTGCGAAGTTTGGAAACACTCAAAATACGCATGGATGAGCAGGCTAGAAATGCAGTAGAGGTGGCAGCATTTTTGAAAGAACATCCTAAGGTGGAAAAGATATATTACCTAGGTTATCCTGAAAATGAACGCCAGAAAGCAATTGTTCAAAAGCAATGTTTATCTAACGGCGCTATGATTTCGTTTGACATTAAAGGCGGCGAAAAAGAGGCGTTTAAATTTATCAATGCATTGCGATTAATTAAACTTGCGGTTAGTTTAGGAGGAACAGAATCACTTGCAGAACATCCCGCAACGATGACACATATTGCTGTTGCTCCCGAAGATAAAATTCGTTTTAACATTTCTGAAAAATTGGTTCGCCTTTCCATAGGAGTTGAAAATCACGAAGATTTAATTGCCGATATTGCGCAGGCTTTGGATAAGGTGTAATTTGAATTAAATACTATTGTATTATGAACAGCTTCTAATTTTATTGGAGGCTGTTTTTGTGCGAATTCATAGTGATTTAGAATGGAGTTAGTAGTTTCCTTATTTTACTTTAGCAGGATTTTTGCCTTAAAACACAAAAAAGTCTAATTTTTGGTGTAATAATTGAGCAAAATTATTCCAGAATTGTTACAATGATAAAATGTGCTTTACCTTTGTAGCGTAAAATTTTAAAATTATGCGTTTAGTTATTTTTATCCTGTTGTTGAATGTTGTTTCATTTACTAGCTACAGTAATGATACGCTAAAGATCTTATTCATTGGCAATAGCTTTACGTTTATGAATGACATGCCTGACATGTTTAAAGGAATTGCAAAAGCAAAAAACAAGGCAGTATATGTGGAAAGAATTGCTTATGGAGGAAAGTCTTGGGAATTCCATTCGACAAACCCAGATACTTACAAGGCAATTAATCGTCACAAGTGGGATTATGTCGTATTACAAGAGCTGAGTAATAACCCAGCGCAACCCGAAAGTAAAGTAGATCGTATTTCACTTCCTTATGCGAAACAGCTATCAGATAGTATTCGTGCAAATTATGAATGTACACAACTTATTTTATATATGACTTGGGGCTATAAAAATGGAAACAGTCAGTGGAAAGAAATAGGTACTTATGATCAAATGCAAGAACGAATTCATCAAACCTATTTTCGCTTTTCAGATGTATTGAATGCTCAAATTGCTCCAGTCGGTGAAGTGTGGAAACAAGTTCGAAAAAATTATCCTGGACTCGACTTATATGATCCGGATAATTTTCATCCTAATCGTTTGGGCTCGTATCTTGTTGCAGCTACATTTTTTGCTACTATTTTTGGTGAATCTCCTTATGGTGTTTCTTATACTGGAAAAACAGATGTGTATAGTGCTGAAATTGTACAATTAATTGCTTCTCAGGTAGTATTAAACAATCCAAATTCATGGCGTATCATATACAATACTAGTCCGCTTCGCACTGGCTTTGATGTCATCATCAAGGGTGATAAGGTTCGTTTTGAAAATCGAGCAGAAAATGCGGTAACGGTAGAATGGGATTTTGGAAATGGTGTTGTTTCACGTGAATTAAATCCAGAAATTCGCTATACAAAAAAAGGCAAGTATACAGTTAGACAAACAGTTAGCGGCGGGTGTGAGCAAAAAGTATTGGAACGTGTAATTCATATCGAGTAAAATTATCAATGAATTACTTTGATTATCAAACGATTCAGGATTTAGAATTTGATCAAGTTCGCTCCCAACTTGTTGCGTATTGCAACAGTGATTCGGCTAAAAAACGAATGACGAACCTTGTTCCAATTGACAATCAAAACAGGTGTATTCAAGAACTTTACTGTGCTAACGAGCTTTTGACAATTAAAAAATTAGTTGAAACATTTCCTATAATTGAGTTTGAAGAACTACATTCTGAGATAAAACTTTTAAAAATCAAGAATGCAGTCATTCAACAAGATGGCTTTGTTAGATTGTATACTGCATCGAATTTAGTAAATGATTTACTTTACTTTTTCAATAAACGCGAAAATGACTACCCATATCTCAGTAACGTCCTGAAAATCGTTTATTTTACACGTGACATCACCAATGCGATAGACAAGGTTTTTGATAAACGAGGCAAGATAAAAGATGATGCTTCGCCTGAGTTAGCACACATACGTGCAGAAATGCAACAAGTTCGTATTAAAATCAATAAAAATTTTGAACGAGAAGTTACCCGTTTAATGAAAATGGGCATTTTGAGTGACACGAAAGAGGGGTATCTTAACGAAAGAAGGGTTTTGGCAATAATTAGTTCCCATAAACGCGAAATTCCAGGAGTTGTGATGGGTTCTTCCAAGACAGGTGGATTAACCTATATCGAACCCCAAATCAATGTGCCGTTGAACAACGAGTTGGAAATGTTAATTGACGACGAACGAAAAGAGATTTTTAGAATTCTGAAACAACTCACAGCTGAAATTGCAGTCCATGTAGCGTTAATAGAGAGCTATCAAAAAGTATTGGTTCGTTTTGATTTTATTAATGCTAAAGCGCGTTTTGCTTATGCAATTAATGCAAATTTACCTGGTTTTTCAGAAGATCAACGCATTGAGTTAATTGATGCATTTCACCCTTTACTTTGGCAATCAAATACGAACGGTGGATTAAAAACTTTTCCACAATCTATTACAATGGATAAATTCAGTAGAATGTTGGTCATTTCTGGTCCAAATGCGGGTGGAAAAAGCATTACGCTTAAAACAGTTGGCTTGTTGCAAGTCATGTTTCAATCAGGGTTACTCATACCTGTTAATCCGAATTCGAAAATGTCTTTTTTTCAAGAAATTTTAACGGATATAGGCGATAATCAATCCATCGTAAATCAACTTAGCACATACAGCTATCGTTTAAAACGCATGAAGTTGTTTTTGGAGGTTGCTAATCGAAAGTCGTTGTTGTTACTTGACGAATTTGGAACAGGTTCGGACCCTGAGCTAGGAGGAGCGCTAGCTGAAGTTTTCTTTGAAACGTTGTATAACAAAAAAAGCTATGGCGTAATCACGACGCACTATAATAATATCAAACTAAAAGCGAATCAACTAAAAAATGCGTTGAATGGATGCATGTTATTTGATATACAAACCTTAGAGCCTCTTTATCAACTCTCGATAGGTCAGCCAGGAAGCTCATTTACGTTTGAAGTTGCTCAGATTAATGGCATAGATCCTCTGTTAATTGAAGATGCTAAATCGAGATTAGATGACCGAAAAGTTCAATTAGATAAGATGATTGCAGCGTTGCAGAAAGAAAAAGGTCAATTTGAAAGATTAAACAATGAAAGCATTCAAGTTGGACGCGAAGCCAAGCTTTCGAAACAAAAATTTGAAGAGCTCAAAATTAAGCTTGAAGAACGACTCAAATCTCAAACTGAGTTGATTGAAAAAAACAATAAATTTTTAGCACTTGGCAAAAAAATGAAGTTATTTATTGACACATTTAAGGTAGGTAAAAATGCTAAGAATGTAAATAAACCCGTCATAGATGATGTCGTACGTTTTTTGGCTGTAGAGAAAACAAAGATTTTAGAAGCTCAAGAAGCTGAACGTGTTAAGAAGAATGCAGCATTATCCGCTAAGCCTAATCAAAAACCGAAAAAGGCGACTTCTCACATACAACAAATACCACTTGTTGTTGGGTCTCGAGTTAAAATTGAAACAAACAAAGAAGTGGGTACCGTTATCGAAGTAAATGATCTAGATGTATTAGTTGCTTTCGGAATGATGCGTGTAAAAGTGCCTATTATTCGGATTGTGGTGGTTCGATGATATGTTTTCTGAATACAATTTGCTTAAATTGAGGGGGGAGCCCTCTAGATTTTTTTACATATCTGCCGTAATTTTGTTAAAAAACAAAAGTTATGAAAAAGCTAGTTATGTATCTACTCATTCTTATTGTAACAGTTGAGTCTCTTTCAGCACAAGTCATTAATTGGGATGGATTTGTAAACGGTGCATCGTCTTACACGAATGGTATTATGACGGCTACAATAACAACCAACAACATTAATTCATGGATTGATAATACACCAGGTAGAAGAACTTCTACTAGCAATCCTTGTTACATTAATCCGAGTTTAGCGTTTAATGTGTTTTTTGGAAGCTCACTTACATCAGGTAATTCTAGAATTACGTTAGATTTAGATTTTACTCAAGCGCAATTTAACGGAACGTGTAATTCAGTTCAATTTTCCATTCGAGACATCAATTCAGATGAATCTGTCGGTACATTTCTTGATGTTGTAGAGATTAGTGCAATTGATGGGTTCAATAATCCAATACCTGTTGGGAATATTACTATAGGCGCAGGCACTATTAACATTACAAATTCAGGTAATGTACGCATAATAAGAGGACACAATAATGCATCAGAAACATACACGGGATCTTATTCAACTACAGCTTGTCAAACCATTCCTTTCACTGTGACACCACCAGCTGGAATTCCGTTGAAATCGATTCGAATTGTATACCGACCTGGTTATGGTTCATCTACTAGTAATGCATACTATAACTTTTCTGGGCCACGACCAGCAGCTCAATATATTTCAATTGGGAATTTAACATTAACCCCTACTGCAGGTTGTACACCATTACCCATTGTTTTAGAAAATTTTGATGCTCAATCGATTGATGCACAGCGTAATTTAATAACGTGGTCAACAATTAGTGAGACTAATAATCATTATTTTACGCTAAGTCATTCGGACGACGGACATGTTTTTAGAGAAATTGCTCAAATTACTGGTGCTGGTTCAACTTCAGAACGCCAAGTATATAGTTATTTCCATGAAAACATCCCAAATACCATAAATTATTACCGCTTAAATCAAGTTGATTTTAATGGCGAGTCAGAACAATTTGATGTGGTGTCAGTTGATAATCGTAGTGCACGCCAGTTAGTACGAACGATTAATATGATGGGACAAGAGGTAAATGACACATACCACGGTATGGTGATTGAACAATACAGTGACGGCACGTCTGTTAAGATTTTAAAAATAAGATAAACATTTCGTTAAAAAAATGTCGTTTTTATGTTTTTGAGGGGCTGCCCCCTCTGTTTTTGTGCTTTATTATACATTAAATTTGTAAGTGAGTGTATTATAGAAACCTACTAATTTTTTGTATGATGAATGTAGATGCTTTACTTTCTAATCGTGTAGCTCAAAAGAACAAAAACACATTTTTTATTGGCTTTTTGTTTTTGTGTTGCTTTGTTGTAAATGTTGGTTTTTCTCAAACTGTACAGCAATTTACGTCAAATACTATTTTTGAAGTTCCTTGTGGTGTAACATCGATTACCGTGCGTGCATGGGGTGGTGGCGGTGGCGGAGCAAGCCGAAACTCTGATGGTTATTCTGCTGGAGGAGGAGGAGGCGCATATGCACAATCAACTTTTGCAGTTAATGAATATGATCAATATGCTATTGTTGTAGGCGCTGGTGGCGGACCAAATAATGATGGCGGGACATCAATTTTTGGAACAAACTTAATAGTTGCAGCAGGTGGTAAAGGAGTTCCTTTAAATGGTCAAACAGGTGGTTTAGGAGGTAATATTTCTGATTGTGTGGGTACAATTAGACACGCTGGAGGTAATGGATCAAACGCAACAGGAAGTGCTACTGGAGCTGGTGGTGGTGGAGCAGGAACTACAGGTAATGGGAATAATGCTGCAGGAACTACAGCTGGTGCTGCAAGAGCACTAAATGGTGGCGCAGGTGGCGCGGGTCGTACTAATGCGGGCAATGGAAATAATGGAAATAATTTTGGTGGCGGTGGAGCTGGTACAAGAAGAACAACAACATTTAGTGTAATTATCACTGGGGGAACTGGCGGTTCTGGTGCTTCAGGATTAATCGAGATCGAATATACAGCACCTTTCGTTGCAAGTCCGTCGGCTACTGGTGGCGCTACTTGTGGTGCAGGAACGGTAACATTAAATGCATCAGGAGCGGGAGCGGGGCAAGATTATATGTGGTATACTTCTCCGTCAGGTGGCGCTCCCTTCCAAACAGGTGGCGCTTCGGCTCAAGTATCGGCTCCTACTACAACAACTTATTATGTTTCAATTATAGATGGTGTATCAGGATGTCAAGGAGCTAGAACTCCTGTAGTCGCAACTTTTTCTGCACCTGCTGGCACAGGTTTAGACCCGTATACGGTCACTAGGGCGACGGCAATTACGTTTGCTACAATTTCAGGAGTAGGAACTGCGGTTACCTCATGGAAAAATGGTACAAATCGTGATGATAACATGAGTACTCCCATTAATATCGGATTTGACTTTCCTTATGATGGCGGCATTCAAAAAGAAGTAATGATTACCACAAATGGGTTAATTACTTTTAATACTGCTACAAAAGCAAATGGAGGAAATATTGCGGCATGTGGTACTCCCGAACCTTATACGTGGCAAAATTCTAATTTTTCGTTAGCAAGTCAATTGGGTTCACTGCAGGCAATTGCACCATTTTATAACGATTTATACACAAATAGTCCGCTAAATTCAAGCGTATATTATCAGGTTATTGGCGCAGCTCCAAACAGAATTATGAAAATTGAGTGGCGGAACATGTACAATGACTTTACAGATAAACCAGATTGTCCGAAATTGAATGGTAATTTGAATTTTCAGGTTTGGTTGTACGAAACATCTGGTAATATTGAATTCCATTACGGGACGATGCAACAAACAACTTGGGACAACTCAAGTTCTAATTGTACAGCAACACTTGACAACACTTATACAATTGGTTTAAATTCAAGTACATTAACCTCAACACCTAATCTTACCCAATTAATCACACAACAAACAGCAAATACGGCTACTTTTGGAGCGAACCCAGTTAATAATTTAACAGTATTGCCGAGTGTGAATTCGAGGATAACTTTTGAGCGAACAGTGCCTGCGCCCCCAGGTGCAGCACCAACTTGTATTAAGTATAATTATCCATTAAATTTTTCAACGAATCAATGTCTAAATCAAATTTTGTCATGGGCTGACGCAAGTCCAGCTGCGACAAGTTATGATGTTTATTTTGGAACATCACCAACTCCTCCACTTGTTGGAAATACGACGCATACGTATTATGATCCTGGGAATTTGGTAATGAATACGACATATTATTGGAAAATTGTACCTAAAAATTCATTTGGTGAATATACAAGTTCTGGGACTTGGCGTTTTTCAACTGAAGTAGGAGACATTCAGCCTACAGAAATTATTAGTTCAATAGGTACTCAAATACAACATAATTTAGTTGGTTACACAGCACTTGGAGATCCAATTTATGAAAACTGGTATGAAATATGTTCTAGTATGTCAGGTGGAGTTCTTACAGCAGTTGGTCCATACTTAACTGAAAACTCTGAATTAAATTGGACGAATCCAATTTATTTTTTGGGTTTTCCAGCAGCAGTTTGTACAGATGCGCCTCCTTCTAATGTTTGGGGTAGTTGTAGTGGGTTAACTCAATCTCCTATATTAAATTTTGGTTCGTGGTTAACAGCTATGTTTAATGGTGGTTATATCATATACGATGTATTTACTCGTGGTTGTAATGGAAATAGTTCGTGTACACGCATTGTGTTAAAACTAACCAACACACCAACAAATGGAACGGTTGATAATACAGGAGAAACGATTTGTGCGGGTGAGGATCCGATTGAATTTGGTTTAGCTTCATTACCTGCAGGAGCTGATGAATATGATTATCAATGGTATGAGTATAATGGGGTTACGACAGCACCTTCTGGCGGATCAATTCCACCGGGATGGACGCCAGTAGGTTCAGGAGGTTCTGTTGTTGGTGTTTTAGAAGAATTTAATACAGTACCTACACCTCCAACTGGATGGACATATATTAGCATTGACCCAGAAACAAGTTGTCCTGGAGGTGCTTCTTCCCCCGCTGCAAGATTTAATGCACAAAATGATCGTATTGTAACTGAAATGTATCCACAAGCTATAGGAAGTATTTCATTTGTGTTAGGCGCACGTTCTAGTTCAAGCGCAACGATGTTAGTTGAAGCTTCATCAGATGGTGTATCTTGGACAACAATAGCATCAGTTACTAGAAATACTGGAACATTTGGTGGTTGTGCAAGCAGTACATACTCATATAGTCTACCATTATCAGCTAATTACCGACAAGTAAGGTTTACAAGAACTTCAACAGGTACTACAATTTTGTCTTTAGATGATGTGAGGGTATATTTTGGTTCTGCATCTTATGACCCTCCAGCTGGAGCTACTGGTTCTACTACTTATGCTGTTTACATTACACCAGTAAATTCTAATTGTGGATTACCTGGTTGGGCAAACTCTCAATGGGTAGTTACTGTTAATAATGGAAACCCAGCTGTGGCGAATACATGGAATGGTAGTAAAAGCACAAACTGGTTTGATCCGCTGAATTGGGATTGTATGGTTCCTATATGTACTCAAGATGTTATCATTCCTAATGGAACACCTCATTATCCCGCAATAAATGATTTAGAAGGAACAGGGGCAGAATGTCGTTCGATTACAATAAATGTGGGAGCTTCACTCGCAACTGTTTCTAATGCAAACCTTGATGTATGTGGTGATTGGACAAATAATGGAACCTTCACCCCTAATAATGGAACAATTACGTTTATTGGTTCAGTAGCACAAACAATTCATACCCAAACAAATTTTTATAATTTGACGATTGATAACTCAAGTATAAATGGTGTTAATATCGCTACAAATCAATTTGTAGATAATGTGCTTACTCTTTCTAATGGAAAAGTAAATACAGGTATAAATAAGGTTCACATCACAAACAATGCGCCTGATAAGGTAGTAAATGGAGGTGCGAATCCTGGGAATTACACAAACTCATGGATCAATGGGAATATTAGACGTGCGTTTACGACCAATACTGGAATTTATGATTTTCCTGTGGGGAGCGCAAATTTTGCAGCTTTAGCAAAATTGACGAATGGGAATATTGGTGGTGTAACATCATTAGACGCTTGGTTTAGAGAGCCTTTAACGAGTATTTCACCACTCGACCCTGCAAAGGCAATTGATTTTGGTACGCCTTATGATGCATGCTACCCTGATGGATACTGGTATTTGGAACCGGAAACTTCAACTATGTCAAGTGGAAATTATAGAATACAATTGTATTTTAACGGATTCAGTTCTATGAGTGCGGCTGAAGATGATAAATTTGGAATTGTAAAACGACCATCATCTTCAAGCTCGTCAATGGATTGGTCAACTCAGATAGCATCAGACGGAGCAGGAGTATTAGAGCCAAATGGGGGGACAGGAAGACTTTATGCTGACGGTTTTGCTCAACGTTCAAATCTTATAATGTTCTCACACTTTGCTATTGCTCACGCAGTAAATCCGTTGCCAATCGAATTGGTTTCGTTTGAAGGAAATTGTTCGGATAGGATGTTGACATTCCAATGGATTACCGCATCAGAAACAGATAATGATTTCTTTACGATTGAGGCAAGTACTGACGGATATAATTTTGAGACCATTAAAGTTATTCCTGGTGGAGGAACGACTACCTCAACTCAAAATTATCAGGCTACTGTAAATTCTTCAGGATTGCAGTATGTATATTACCGCCTCAAGCAAACAGATTTTGATGGAAAACACTCTTATTCCAATATTATTTATGTCTCTTGTTCAGGTGTAAATGGTGATTATTCACAGACAACTATTTTCCCGAACCCAGCAAATGAATATGTGACTATAGACTTCGGTTTTGCTGTAAACGGAATATATGCCATTTCAATCTATGATGTGCTAGGGAAAGAAATTTTGCATTATCAAGTCACAAAGGAAAGTCATGAAAACATTACTGTTCCGCTTAAAGTTGCTACAGGGAATTATTATATGAAAATTAGACATGTGTTGGATGAATCAGTGGTGATTCCAACTCAAAAATTTGTGGTGAACAAATAGATTCAGAATAGCCTATGTCTGTTTCAAAAATCATACACTGTCTATTAAGATAGGGTACAATGGTAAATTATTGATTGTTAAAAACACAATATTTAGACCATTAGTTTGAGTTTTTGAAACAGACATAGGAATCCTATAAATAATTTCTTTTGTGATTCTTTATTCATTAAATTTACCCCGTGCAATTCAAAGATGTAATAGGGCAAATTCATGCAAAGACTCACTTAATTGATGAGGTTAATCGAAATAGGGTTAGCCATGCGCAGCTATTTATGGGAAATCCTGGCTATGGTGGATTACCATTAGCTCTAGCTTTTTCGCAATATTTATTATGCCAAGACAAGCAAGACAACGATAGTTGTGGAGTATGTCCCTCCTGTCAGAAAGTAACTCGTTTACAACACCCTGATCTACATTTTTCATTTCCAACGGTATTGACATTGGGGAATAAATCAGATATGTTTTTGCCTCAATGGCGTGAAAAGATTACTGAAAATCCCTATTTTAATCTTAACCAGTGGACCTTGTATTTGGATGAAAAAGGTCGTAAACCGATTATTGGAACGGATGAAAGTCAAGAAATAATAAAAAAATTAAGTTTAAAGTCTTTTGAAGGAGGCTATAAAATTATGTTGATATGGATGGCTCAAGAAATGAATACCACTTGTGCCAATAAACTGCTTAAAATTTTAGAAGAACCACCTGATAAGACCCTGTTTTTATTGATTGTTGATAATGCAGATTCTATTTTACCGACTATTATTTCTCGTACGCAACTCTTGAAATTGGTTAAACTAGATGATGAACTTGTCGCCTCAGAATTACAACACCAGTTTCAGCTAAACAAAGATACTGCTATCAGCCAAGCCTCTTTAGCAAATGGAGATTGGATAGAAGCTGTTTCACTAAATAGTCAATCATTGCAAAAAGACGTTAATAGAGAGCTTTTTGTGAGTTGTATGCGCGTTTGCTACAAAAAAGATGTCCTTTCTATGATAAATTGGGCCGAAAAGTTGGCTGGTGAATCAAAAGAAAATCAGAAAAACTTTCTGAAATATGCGCTTCACATGTTTAGACAAAGCATATTAAATAATTATGTCGGCAGTCAATTGACTCGAGTTAGTGCTGAAGAAGCTGATTTTTTGAAAAATTTTGCCCGTTTTATCACAGGAAATAATATTCAAGAGTTAATGAACGAATTCAGTGATGCACATTATCATCTTGAGCGAAATGCACATGCTAAAATTTTGTTTACTGATTTGTGTTTTAAAGTGATGCGATTGATTCATTTTGCTTAAATGCTGACTTTTCTCATATTATTTCATCGATATTTCTGATTTCAGTCAGTAATTTACCTCATGAACACCCCTAATTTTGTTTTAAAATCTAAGTTTATGAGAATTATAACGGTATTAATTTTAACATTATCATTGTTCGCTACTCACGCACAAGAAATCAGTAAACAATACGATAAAATTGGTCGATTTAGTCAAGGTGTTGCAGTAGTATGGAAAAATGGGAAATGCGGGCTTATAAGTCAAGCAGGTAAGGAAATTATTAAGCCTCAATATGACCGTATATCTAGTTTTGGAAACGATGGACTTGCTTATACATGGAAAAATGGATTGGTAGGATTAGTCAACATCCAAGGCAAAGAAATTGTGAAAAATGAATATCAAAAAATTGGCAAATTCAATGGTTTTTATGCTATAACACGCAAAAATGGATTAGCAGGTATGATAAATAAGCGGGGAAATGTGGTCATAAAAAATGAATATGAAAAGATTACAATTCATCGCAATGGTGTGATACGTGGCGTAAAAGATGGAAAAGAAGTAATCTTAACAATTCAAAATTAAAGGGTTAACGCTACTCTTTCCAATAGAAAATGGAAAGAGTAGCGGTTTTTTTGACTTATTAAGGTCGTTGTCTGTTTATTGTTGTTCCTCCAGTTGGTCTTGTAATGCCACCATTTCCAGGTTGAGGAGTTTCTGCAGGTCTAGTTTGTTCAGGGTTATTTAAATTGATGTTACCAGGTCTATTAATAATTACTGGCTTAACGTCTATGGCATTATTCTCCGAATTCTCCGAATCTTCATTGTTGTTGTTAGTCGGTTTTCCGCCCGGTTTTGGTGTAGCTTCTGTTTCACATGGGCTTTTTGGTCTATTATTACCATTACCACTTTGAGGCTCGGTGTCAGATTTAATACAAATTTGCCAATGCCCCATTGCCCCTGGATGATTGTTCCGCACGTCCACCTCTAAGTTACCTGTAAACAAATAATACCTACCACTTTGAATTGGATAAGGCTTGCCATTTACTTCTACATCAGCACCTCCTGCAATCGGCATGAAATAAGCGCTAGATGCAGGACCTGTATAGGTGAAATTACCATTGTTATGTAAGTCATTTCGATTAAATGTGCCTGCTGGTGTTACTAAGCAGAATTGCCAAGGAGCATTACCAGGATTAATACGAGGGCCACAAGGCTGATTTGCGCTACATTGCCCGTTGTAGTTTGTGTTTGGCACCCATTCTCCATAACCTGGGCCATCATTGCTCATGTTACATCCAGATTTGATCCACACGCCAACAATACATTTTCCTTCATTAGAACCCGTTCCAGCAAACGAGCGAATTTTACCAGATAAGTTATCAAATTTTTGAGTGGTCTCATCATGGTATTTAATTACCACATTTGATAAGTCTTTATCACTAACTGCGGTTACGTTTAAGTTGTCTTCAGAAAATCGTGCAGTTACTTTAGGCATGCAATTCGACGTGTTTCCAGTATCTTCATTTCCTGGTTTGTTGTCATTATCATTTGGAGTATCTCCTGGTTTTGGAGGTATGGTTATTTCACATGGACTTTTTGGTCTATTGTTACCATTACCACTTTGAGGTTCTGTGTCAGATTTAATACAAATTTGCCAATGCCCCATTGCCCCTGGATGATTGTTCCGCACGTCCACCTCTAAGTTACCTGTAAACAAATAATACCTACCACTTTGAATTGGATAAGGCTTGCCATTTACTTCTACATCAGCACCTCCTGCAATCGGCATGAAATAAGCGCTAGATGCAGGACCTGTATAGGTGAAATTACCATTGTTATGTAAGTCATTTCGATTAAATGTGCCTGCTGGTGTTACTAAGCAGAATTGCCAAGGAGCATTACCAGGATTAATACGAGGGCCACAAGGCTGATTTGCGCTACATTGCCCGTTGTAGTTTGTGTTTGGCACCCATTCTCCATAACCTGGGCCATCATTGCTCATGTTACATCCAGATTTGATCCACACGCCAACAATACATTTTCCTTCATTAGAACCCGTTCCAGCAAACGTGCCTGTTAGTCCTTTTAAGTTATCAACTTTTTGAGTGGTATTGTCGTGAAATTTCAACACTACATTTGATAAATCTTTTGTACTACTTACCACTGTAGATTGATGATTTGTTGCAAATGTAGCCCCAACAGTAGGCAAACAATTTGAAGGGGTCTCCACTTTTTTGCGAATAATTTTACGACTCGCTTGGTCTGATCCAGCTTGATTGGTTGCTGTGAATTGAACAGTGTACTCACTATGTGTATTGTCAAATGTTAATGGAATGGTGAAGTTTAACTGTCCATTGGAAATTGTTGGGTTAAATTGAGCCAAGGGGGCATTATTTAAAACAGCTTGTACTTGATTGATAGCAGTAATGTTCGTAATATACCCTGTAACTGTATAATTGTCCTGCTCAACAATGTGTGGATTGTTAATTGGATTAGTAAAGGTTATTACAGGAGGCAATACAACCACTGGCTTGCGATAAATTACTGTTTTAGTATCAGTTGCAGTACCTGCTTGATTAGTTGCTGTAACGATTATCACATTCGCTCCCTCAACCCAAGTTTGGTTAAATTGTACCTGACGAGTAGCGCTATTAAAGGTAAACGTTTGAGTTGCTCCATTGACACTCACAGTAATTTGCGCGGATTCGCTGACATGTTCAACAGTAGCAACTACAGTCATTGTGGGTGATTCCGTTTGGAAAGGTGTACTTGCTGGATTCGTTATTTCAACTGTTGGCGGAAGAATTGTAACGGCAGGCTTGTACACAATAGTGTACGTTTTTTGATTAATCCCACAAATGTTTTTTGAATTAATGATAATTACATTGTTACCCTCAACCAAATTAATATTTGAATTAAATTGATCTGTAACGGGGTTAAAGTTGAAGTTCACTCCAAGCCCATTATGAGTTAGTGTTACATCTTGTATCTTTTCAACGTTTTGAATATTACCATTTATGTTGAAGATAGGATTATCAGTAGTATTGTTTGCACCAGATGAAGTTGATAAGTTTAATACAGGTTGATCACAACGCGTTTTTTCAATTTGCCATACTACTTCTGATTTTCCACAGTCATTTTCAGCTGTAAAACGGATTTCGTTTATACCTAAAACAAGTGCAATTTCTGCATTTAGCAAATGACTTGCTTGGTCATAATTAAATGACTGTGGAGCTCCATTTACAAACAATTTTAATGCTGCTAACGAACTGACATTTTCACTGATAGCATTGATAGTTATCTTATCTTGTTGTATTTGTACAACTTGATTCACCGGATTTAATCGGGTGAGTATTGGCGCTAAACAAGGTTGAGCAGGAGGAATAAATTGAATGGCACTTGAGTTATTGGTGATGCCACAATTGTTTTTTGCTGAAATTTCAATAGCATTGTACCCTTGTGCCAATTTTAGTGCACCCGTTAACTGTTGAGTTGACACATTAAAACTTAATGTAGTTAATACATTACCATTCAGTTTTACAGTGAGGTCATTTGTTGCCGACACTCCTGTTAGAGAAACAGCCAAATTGAATAATTCCTCTTCAACTGTTGTGGGTTGCGTTGCAGGCTGTGTAAAAGTTATTGTTGGTTTTTCACATGGAACCTCTACCTTTTCAAAAATTACAATAGCATTTTTAGAATCAACTCCCGCTTCATTACTTCCAAGAACTTCAAAAATATTTGAACCTGTCACAAGATTCGTCTGAAAACTTACTAAGTTGAATTGGTTATTATACGAATACAATGAGGGATTAATCAGTTGACCATTATGGCGAACCTGAATTTGTGTTTTATTTGTCACATTTAATACCGTTGCACGCATCTCATAGTTCACAAATTGAACAGTTTGAGGTGAAGGATTAGGATTTGTGAAAGTGACTACTGGAGGTTGTATCGTGATGCGTTTTGTATAACGGATATTTTGTGTGTCTTCAGCAGTTCCAGCTGAATTAGATCCAGTTACTCGAACGGTATTCATGCCTTCATTAAGTGGCGCATTGAACGATACAGTATGATTTTGACTGTTAAAATTAAATGAAGGGATGTTTTGTCCATTCACAAAAACATTAATTTGTTGATATGAGTCAACGTTTAATACCGTAGCTTGAATTTGTGACGATGGATAGTTAACCTCTGCAGGATTTCCCTGAGGTGAAGTGATGTTGACAATAGGAGGATTAACAGGGTTATGTGGTTGATAGATGATTGTAGTCGATTTTTCATCCATTCCTACATTGTTTGTAGCACGAATTCGAATTTGATTCGCTCCAGCATTTAACCCTATTTGTAACTGTACTTCTTGTGAAGCATTGTTATAAGTGAAATTTGTCGTTTGAATGTTGTTGACCCATACTGAAATTTGCGGTTTATTGATAACATTTTGCACACGTGACTGAACCAAATATGCGGGATTATTTACCGTTTTAGGATTTTCAAAAGGATCTGTAATAGTGACAATAGGTGGGTATTCTACAACAGCTTTTCGATAGATTATTGTTGTTGATTTTTGATCCATACCTACTTCGTTAACTCCTTTAACTGTTATGACATTTGCCCCCTCAATTAAGTTGGCGGTAAATGCAGTCATATTATTCGTTTTAGAATAACTGAATGCTTGAAGTGGCAATTGTTGTCCATTTACGCTTACAGTAATGTTTTGTTGAGTATCCACATTCAATACTGTCGCCATTACGCTTGCTTGATTTTGTGAAATTTCTATTGGGTTTTGAACCGGGTTAACAAAATTCACAACTGGAGGTTGACGAAGTTGTGGCTTCTTGTATACAATTACAGTTTGTTTTGTATCTACGCCTGCCACATTTGTTCCCGTTATACTCACCACATTATTACCTTCTACTAACGATAATTGCGCAGTTAATTTACTTGTTTGAGGGTTAAAATTAAACCCACTAAATGGAACTCCATTAAATGTCATAGTGACTTGTGAAGTAGCAGTTACATTCAAAACTTGTGCGTTCAGCGGAAACGAAGGATTTTCTGTGTTGAACGGACTGTATGAAGGGTTTTGATAACTTACAATTGGCGGAGCAATGGTAGGTGTTTCCAACACGATAGTTCGTGTTTCTGTATAAGTGCCACAAGAATTGGTGGCAATAATTTCAATACTATTTTGACCCGGATTTAGAACCACATAGCTGTCAAATCGATTTAAAGAAGCGTTGTATGTGAAGTTTGTATTGAATTGACCATTGTGTTTAAACGAAATTTGATGTGTGCCATCTACATTGGTGATGGTAGCTCTTAGTTGAATATTTGGAATGTCTGTCGTAAAATAGTTTTGTACAGGATTCGAAATCGTTATAGTTGGTTCAATACAAGTAGGTGTGGGTGTAGGAGTTGATGTTACAGGTGTGGTAGGTGTCGTGGTAGGAGTTGTTGGTTTTGGTCGTGTATTGGCTTTACGTAAGTTGAATTTTAAATTCAAACTGGTGTAGTGGTATATGTCATTCGTTCCAGTTGGTTCTCCAGCACTATTATAGTCTTTCCCATCCCACAAATCTGTTCGAGTAAAGGTTGTTTTGTGTTCGATACCTACTTGAAAACGAGGCCCTACTTGATATCCAATCCCAAATCCAACACTTGGCATCCATGTAACATTGTATCCTGTTTTTTTACTTCCTGAAAGGGGAGAGTCATAGGTGCCATCGTGAAACGCATTGATTGAAGAGTTCGAAAAATCAGTAAGTTGACTATAATCATACATTTCATTTGCGACTTCGGTATTGTTTAGAAGATCACTATAAACTTGCCACCAAGTGAATCCGATTCCCCCAAATACATACAAGTCCAGCCCCGTTCTTTCTCTAAGCCCATTGGCATGAATTGCAAATTCAAGTCCTATTCGGTGTTGGTCGTTTTGAAAGTTTCGTAAAATGGAAGCTGTGTCTGGCTTGTAATAATTGATTGTTGGATCCATGGAGCCGTTTAACGCTTCATCATTTGCCGAAACAGTTGTAAGTTCTTTGTCTTGTCCAACCCAAAACCCTCTTAGGTACCGCATACGTAAATCAAAACTAACGGGTGTGCCATAATTGTAATTAAATGATCTACCAAGACCAAAACCCCAGCCAATTTGAGTTTTGTTTTTTACATCTGATGTATGCCAGATACCACCAGCATTTAAACTAATGAACCATTTTGAGTCAGTTTCATATTCTGTTCGAATACGTTGAGAATATGTAGCCTGAATGGTAAATAAAATAGCAAATAGAAAGTATAGTTTTTTCATAAATAAAATTTTAGAACTTTTTTACCTTACATTTTTTATGCCAGTTTTTGTTCATTGTTGCGCAAATGTATGGATAACTGAATGGAAATTTATAGTTTTACATACGAATTTAACACTATGGGCGTAAATTTTTTTTACATATTAATTTTTCTTACTTGTTCATTGTCAATAGCTCAAGCTGATTACAACAGCTGTAATAGCCCTGGTGAATTATGTCCTCAAGTGTTTTTACCCGTGAGTAATATTGGTGCAAATGTTACTTTTTGTCCTTCTTGTGAAGATGATTTTACAAATTGTTTTACACCTTACAATACGGTTTGGCTTACGTTCCAAACAAATGATAATGGCGGTAATGCGTTTATTTCTGGAAATAATGTCACCTATAATGCGGGCGTGAATAACAACAATAATTCATTTAGTCTGATGGTTTTAGAGACGACTATTCCATGTAGCGCTTCTGCATATACAGAAATTGATTGTTTAGCTGAGCAACAAGGTGCATTTACGTTAGAAATAGAGGATTTAGAACCAAACAAGATTTATTACATTGTAATTTCAGGAACTCGTGTTGGTCCTGGCGCACTTGATCCTAGTGAGTTTACTATGGATCTTAGAGTTTCTGGAGAAGCTGTAAATAGACCACCTGCTCAAATTATTTTAGGCTCAACTACGCCAGTTACGTGTACCAATTTACCTGTTGAAATGATTGTCAATATGGATTTTTGTCCTGGAGAATACGAAATTAACTGGTATCGAAATGATGAATTTTGGTTCACTTCTGCATCCAATGTCATTGTGGTTGAAGATTTGGAAGATAATGATATTATAAGGGCAGAAACAAGTTGTTTTGAAGAATGTCCAGTTGATGTGGTGAGTAATTCTATCTTTTTTACAGTTCTTGATTTTTTTGTAAATGCAGGACCTGATAGGGAGATTTTAAAAGGCGAATCAGTTCAGTTAGCTGGAAGTACTTCTGGCGTCAATTATTATTGGGAACCTGAGCTTTGGTTGAGTGACCCGACTGTACTCGATCCTATTGCTTTTCCAGAGCAAACAACCACTTTTTTTCTTACAGCTACGAATGGAGAATGTGAACTAACTGACGAAATGACAATCATTGTGCGCAACGATTTGGTTATTCCAAGTATATTTTCTCCCAATGGAGACGGAATTAATGATACGTGGGAAATATTGGGTGCCGAGCGTTATCCGAATATGTTAATAGAGGTATATGATAGATGGGGTCAAAAAGTGTTTGAAAGTATCAGTTACAATGAAGACAAGTTTTGGGACGGTACATATCGCGGCAAGCTATTACGGACATCGACTTATTATTATGTGATCAATTTGAATGATCCAACTGCGGATGAAACGATATTAAAAGGACCTGTTTCCATAGTAAGATGATGCGACAATTAACCATATTATTTTTGTTTTTGTCCTGTGGGTATATCGGTTTGTCTCAGCAATTACCTCAATATTCTCAACAACCATTTCACCAATTTTCACTTAATCCAGCTTTAGCTGGTTTTAATACATGTACCGAATTCCGCACACTGTATAGGCAACAATGGATAGGTATTCCTCAAGCTCCTTCGGGTGGATTTTTTACACTTTCTGCAAGGATTGGAGGAAAAAACAGACAGTATATGGGTGCATATCACGGTTTAGGTGTACGATTTGAGCGTGATGCGTTTGGCCCTTTTGCCCACAATAGGATCCATTTAGCTTATGCATTGCACATGCCCATAAAAAAAGACATTACCTTGTCTTTGGGTGCGTTTGCGGGAATTGACAACATGACTTACGATGCATCGAAAGCTACTTCAATTGACCCAGATCCAGCAATTCAGACTTCTTCATTCTCTTTTTTAGGGCCAGATGTTACGTTTGGAGCTTGGTTGACTGGCGAAACATTTTTTGCTGGATTGACGATGCAAAACTTAATTCCACTTGATTACGCTATCGGTTTTGAGGCTTCGAAACGATTTCATTTTGTAATGAATGGAGGTATGCGTATCAAAATGAATAATCAAGGTTTGTCATTGTTGCCTGTAGTATTGTTTAGAATTCCACCCAAAGGGCCAATTGGAATGGATATTCATGCCATGTTAGATTATAAAAATATCGTAACGGTTGGTGTGGGTTATCGTCGTCAAGAATCGGTATTGTTTCTTGCACGATTCAAATTTTTAGGTTATTTCTCTGTAGGTTATTCTTTCGATTTAATTACCAATAAATTGAGAGGTAATATGGGGCACACACATGAGCTTTCATTAGGAATTTCAACATGTAAACAAAAAAGCAAGGAGGCTTCAGTTTGTCCTGTTTTTGAATAGTCTTAGATTATTTCTCCCGTTTTTAAACTTGATTTTAGTACCCTAATTTTTTTTGGAAAGGTTATAAAACGTTCGTTGTGTATAACACTTCTGAATGTGGTTCATTCGTTCCTGATTTTTAGTGTTATTTTGTAAAAAAAAGTATTATGAAAATTCATTTTGCAATTGTAGTAGTTGGGCTTATTATCAGTGCTGCTTGTGTGCCTTCAAAAAAATACAACGAGCTGTTGGAGAAAGAACAAGCATGCGCAGAAGAACTGGCTAAATATAAATCTTTAGCTATTGATAATGAGTCTAAGGCAAAAGATTTAGAAGTATCATTATCCAAGCTTTCAAAAGATGCTGACCGCCTGAAAGCCGACACAACAGCATTAGGAATGGCTTATCGAACTATGAAGTCGGATCTTGATCGCGCAAAAGAACTCAACATCATTCTAGAAAAAAAGTTTGATGAAAATCGTTCTATGAGTGCGGCTCAGACGGCAAAACTTCAAGCTGAACTTGAAGCTAAAACACTTGAAGTACAACGTAAAGAGGATGCATTGAGAGAATTAGAGGCAGAATTAATAGAGAAACAACGTCTGCTCTCATTAAGGGAAGCTCGGGTAAACGAATTAGAAGAATTAATTGCTAAAAAGGATGAGGCAGTTAAAAGCCTAAGACAACGTGTTGCTCAAGCGTTACTTGGTTTTGAAGGAAAAGGTTTAACGGTCGAAGAACGAAACGGTAAAGTTTATGTGAGTTTAGAAGCAAAGTTATTGTTTGCTTCGGGTTCAACCAAAGTGGAAGATGAGGGTAAGCGTGCGCTTGTTGAGTTAGCAAAAGTACTCGAAACGACTGAAGATATTGAAATAGTGGTTGAAGGACATACTGACACAGATCGATTGTCAAGCTCTGCTCATCCTCGAAACAATTGGGAATTATCGGTATTGCGTGCGACATCTGTCATTGACATTATGCTAAAAAATTCTTCCGTAAAGGCTGAACTTTTAACCGCTGCAGGTCGCTCAGAATATCATCCTGTGGATGCGCAAAATAAAGCTAAAAATAGACGTATTGAAATCATCATTGCGCCAAATCTAGACAAGCTTTTTGAAATTTTGAATGCGGAATAGGAGCTTCGACTAAATTGAGAAAACAAAAAAACCCGCTTCAAGTGAAGCGGGTTTTTTATAGGTCAACTTTTTATGTTAAGAAAACAGAATACTTGAGCCATACGCAGATTCTATAGGATTAACCATTAGAACAGGTATTTGCGCATCATTTGTAATCATATATTGCTCATAATTTGCTCCTAATACACCTAAGAAGCTATTCTTTTGAAGGTTCATTATTGCAATTAAATCTGCATCTTGTTTCACCGCATATTTTACAACCTCTTTATCGAATCCTGAACTTGGAGCCAGTGTAACTGTAAGTTCAATTTCACGTTCAGAGAAAAACTTTTTCGCAAACTGAATATTACTCAACACCTTGTTTCTTAAAAACTCGTCTGTTTCATCAGGAATAATAACGTGTACACGAGAATTAAAATATGTGGCCATATTTGCAACAAGTACAAGCTTTTGTTTTGTTTCTTTATTAAAATCAAGTGGCACAACGATGTCATCGTAACCAGTTTCTTTCACTTCTTTTTCTTGCACGATAACAAATGGTACAGTAGAATGCGTCACAACTTTTAATGCATGACTTCCTGTAACATGTTGCCAACCATGAGCACCATGTGTCCCCATGAAAATCAATTGCGCATGGTGTTCCGCAGCAAAATCACCAATGTCTTCAAATATATTTCCTACTCGAACAGAAGGAATGATGTTCACGCCGTCACCTTTGTGATCTTCCGCAATTTTTTTAAGTTTATCTTCCGCTTCACGAATTGATTTATCTTTATTTACAACATGAAGTAAGTAGACATCCGCATCAACAATTTTTGCAGTTTTAAGTGCGTGGTTTAGTGCACAATTTGCAACAGTAGTGAAATCGTGAGGCACTATAAAGCTTTTCCTTTGCATATCAGGGTTCTTTGGTTTATATATCTTGGGGCAAAAGTAATCATAAATAAATTGACCCAAACAGTTTTAGCGATACTAATATGGTTAAAATTTTTTAAACTCTTGCCATTATTTATAATAATTATTTCTTAACGATTCGCTAACATCATTATTTCTAATCTTCACGTTATTTGTTGTTTAATTCTAATTATGGCAATAATTGGTTCTATTTTAAAGCGTACTGCACGAATTGGAAATCAAATTGGTGAAAAAAAGCGATTTGATTATTCACTTCAAACAAAGGTGTTGCACAAATTACTTGATAAAGCTAAATTCACTGAATTAGGTACACATTACGATTTTAAGGAAATCTTGCTGAATCCTAATCCTATTGAGGAATATGCCAAGCGCCTTCCTATTTTCGATTATACACAATTTCATACACATTGGTTATATCGTGTGTTGCAGGGTGAAAAAGATGTGATTTGGCCTGGTAAAACGTCCTATTTTGCATTGTCTTCAGGTACATCAGGTGCTACAAGTAAACGTATACCCGTTAGTGAAAGTATGATTCGAAATTTTCAACGGGTGAGTATGACCCAGACGCTAACCTTACATGACTATGATTTACCCACAAATTTTTATGAAAAATCAATATTGATAATCGGAGGAAGCACGCAACTTAAAGAATTTGAAGAATATAAGGAAGGTGATTTAAGTGGTATACTGGCAGGAAAAATTCCGCTTTGGTTTTCAAATTTTTCAAAACCAGGAAAGAAAATCAGCAAAATAGCAAATTGGGACGATAAGTTAGATGCCATTGTAAAGGAAGCGCCTAAATGGGATATTGGTATCATATCTGGAATCCCAGCATGGGTTGAGATGGTGTTAAAAGCCATTATTAACACGTATAAATTAAGCTCAATTCATGAAATCTGGCCTTCATTAAAAGTATATGTGCACGGAGGAGTATCAATTGAACCTTATCGAAGTGAACTCCATAAACTATTTGCTGAACCTGTATATTTTCAAGAAACTTATCTGGCAAGCGAAGGATACTTTGCCTATCAAAAAAGCGATAAAAGAACAGGAATGCGACTTTTGTTAAACGCGGGTGTATACTTTGAATTTATTCCGTTTAACGAGCAAAATTTTGATGCTAACGGCACATTAAGTTCAAATGCTCAAGCGTTGCCTTTACATCAAGTGAAAGAGAACACGGAGTATGCATTAGTTGTATCCACTTGTTCCGGTCTTTGGAGATATTTAATAGGTGATACAATTCGCTTCACCAGTATGCTTGATTACGAAATTAAAATTACGGGTCGAATTTCTCATTTCATGAGTACATGTGGTGAACATCTATCTATCGAAAACATGGATCAAGCAATAAAAGCAACTGCTGAGATACTGGGTATACAAATTCAAGAATACACCTTGTATGCGCTTAAAAATGGAAAACACAAACACCACTGGTATTTAGGTACAGATAAAATTTTAAATGATACGTTGGTTGCGAAAGTACTTGATCAAGAGCTGAAAAAAATCAATGACGATTATGCTTCTCTACGAAAACATGTTATCGACTTGCCCACTGTAAATGTGATACCAAATTCCTTTTTTCTCAATTTCTTGGCTCAAAAAGGTAAAATTGGTGGTCAAAACAAATTTCCAAGGGCACTCAAAGGAACACAGCTTGATGAATGGAAATTGTTTTTGCAACGTTAAGCAGACTTCACTGCGGTGTATTTACATGTTTTAAGAATTAGCTCATTGGACGATAAAACAAATATGTTAACTTTGTAGAAAAACAAAGTATATGTATCCTCCAGAATTAGTTGCTCCGATGAAATCGGACCTTGTAAATAGTGGTTTTACTGAATTAATGACAGCATCAGATGTTGATAATGCGCTCACAAACAATACTGATTTGACACTTGTAGTAGTAAATTCAGTATGTGGATGTGCAGCTGGAAGTATGCGCCCAGGCGTAAAGCTGTCCTTAAATCACGCGAAAACACCACAACGTTTATACACAGTTTTTGCTGGTGTAGACAAAGACGCGGTTGAACAAGCTCGTAAGTACTTTTTACCTTACCCTCCGTCTTCACCTTCAATTGCTCTTTTCAAAGATGGAAAACTAGTTCACTTTATTGAGCGCCATCACATTGAAGGTCGAACGGCAGAAATGATAGGGGAACACCTAGCAATGGCATATGACCAATTTGCTTAGTTTCAAACTGATTTAACGCAAAAAAGAGGATTATAATAGTCCTCTTTTTTTATTTTATTAATGTACAATCGCTATTGTTGTAGATAAACAGTCTCTTCTGTTGTTTCTTCTTCTACAATTTTTACTATTCCAGTACCTGTCATTCCATCCTTTTTAGCTTGGATATTCAATACTGCAACACCAGCCTGACCCAATTGATAGACTTCATTGTAGTCAAATATCGCCACGCCTGATGCATTTGTATACGCCGTGTCGTTGCGAATAATCGCTCCAGGTGGCTCTTCTACAGTTGATTGACCATACAACCGCACCATGGCATTTGCTACAGGAGCATTGGTTACGTCTTTTACTGTGATGCGCACAATAGTATCTCCTTTTTTGCGACAACCCAAAGATGGCCCTATAATTAGGGCGGCTAGGGCTAGTAAAAATATCGTTTTAACAAAGTGTTTTTTCATAATTGAAATATATTGCAAGTAGCGAAGTTACAAAACTATTTAACTTCATACAACCCTTTAACCATTAAGACGAAAAAAAGTTACAACAGTTGGTCAATTTTTTCAAAAAAAAATTAATTGATATCGTCACTTTTTCACTGATGATGGGATAATTTATTCGATGTCATTTTTTTACTCCAAGGTCTTTTCACCCAATAATTCTGATGTTTTTACGTGTATACGAGGTGAAATACACAAAACGGAGTTCTTTTCTAGTTCAAATTAGAAGAAAAAAACAAAACGTGTCTCACATTTTTGTAATTTCGTAGACTTATAAATTTGGTCTCACAGACCTTGATTGAACATGATAGATAAAATAGAAGCATTAAAAACAACTGTTGAACAATTTGAAATCAACGATGCACAGACATTGGAAGCGTTTAGAGTCCAATTTTTAGGTTCAAAAGGGGCGATTAAAGAACTTTATGGTTTTTTAAAAACAGTACCAAATGAACAGAAAAAAGATGTGGGTCAGTTGATTAATCAGTTGCGTGAAATAACAGAATCTAAATTTGCCCTGACAAAAGAAAATTTGGAAAATACTACGCAACAATCACGTGATCAACTTGATTTTTCAAGACCAGGTGAGGCAGTTCAACTTGGAGCTCGTCATCCACTATCTGTTACGCGAAATGAAATCATCGAGATATTTACACGTATCGGATTTACAATTTCCGAAGGACCTGAAATTGAAGACGACTGGCATAATTTCTCTGCGTTGAATTTTCCCCCGGAACACCCAGCACGTGATATGCAGGATACTTTTTTTGTGGAAAAAGGACGAGAAGAATGGGCGTTACGCACACACACATCTTCCGTTCAGGTGCGTGTTATGGAAAATCAACAGCCACCAATTCGTACGATTTCACCAGGTAGAGTTTATCGAAACGAGGCCATTTCTGCTCGAGCTCATTGCTTTTTTCACCAAGTAGAAGGGTTATACATCGATAAAAACGTCTCATTTGCGGATTTAAAGCAAACACTGCTGTATTTTGCAAAAGAACTATTTGGAGAAAAAGCTGAAATAAGACTTCGTCCTTCATATTTCCCTTTTACTGAACCAAGTGCAGAAGTGGATGTGTCCTGCTCAATTTGTAACAGCAAAGGATGTAATGTATGCAAATACACAGGATGGTTAGAAATATTAGGTTGTGGAATGGTAGATCCCAACGTACTCGAAGCGTGTGGAATTGACTCAAAAATCTATTCTGGCTTTGCATTTGGAATGGGTGTAGAACGAATTACACAATTAAAATACCGCGTAAATGATTTACGTTTATATAGTGAAAACGATTTGCGATTTCTTGAACAATTTATTTCTGCATAACCATGGGATTATTTTCATTTGGCAAAAAATCAACCGAAAAGAAAATCAATTGGGTACATATTGACTCAATCGAAAAACTGGATGAAATGCTTGCGATTGCGCTTGAAAAACCTGTAATGCTATTTAAACACAGCACACGTTGCTCCATTTCCATTATGGCGCTTAACGGATTAGAGCAAAATTGGGAACTAAGAGAGGATGACATTACGCCTTGTTTTATTGATTTGTTAAAATACCGAGAGGTGTCAAATAAAATTGAGGAGAAAACAGGTGTGTTACATCAATCACCTCAGGCAATTGTGTTAAAAAATGGGGAGGTGGTTCACCAAGCTTCACATAATGGCATCAAGGCTAATCTAATACGCAAATCAATCATCTCATGATGTGTTACATGAAGTATCTATTGAGTGGACTGGTAGCGTTTTTTGCTTTTCTCGTATACGGGCAGAAAGGGTTGGAAACACCTGAATCAGGTTGGAAACAATTAACCAATCTGAAACAAGCTGAGGTACTTCTCACCGCGTCCTCTACAAAGCCAATATTGATATTCAAACACAGTACAGCATGCAACATTTCAGCCGCTGCTAAACGCGAATTGGAAAAAGCCAAAATTTCAACAGATGAATGTGATGCGTACTATTTAGATTTATTAACCTATCGAGCTGTTTCAACTAAAATTGAAACAATTACAGGGGTTAAACATGAATCTCCTCAAGTTATTATATGGAGCGGTGGAAAAGTAATTTATACCGCTTCACACAAGCAAATTTTGGGGAGAACGATTAAAAAAGAACTTAAATTATAAGATGAAAAGAATTCTTTTAGTTACTTGCTTGCTTTCTATCCTCGTTGTAGGATGTAATGACGATACAACAACGTCTAAAAACAGGAAGTTGGATAATCTAAACTACCGTGTTACATCTCCCACAAACAACTCAAAAATGGTGTGTGGCGAACCGCTATTAATAAAATTGATTGTGGAAAATGAAGAGGTTTTTCAATCCATTGAACTTCGCCTAAATGATTCCATTATTGCCCATGAAAAAAATGTAGCTACTGAATTTAGCGCTACAATTGATACTAAAAACTTACGTGTGGGGTTTCACAATTTACAGTTCGTTTTAACAACCTCATCGGGTAAAGAATTGGTTGATAATCGTTCTATAATCTTTTTCTCGGACATACTACCGGATATGCAAGTGGTGAAAATCATAAAGGAATATCCGCACCTAACTACTAACTACACGCAGGGTCTAGAGTTTTATAAGGGAAAATTATTTGAAGGAACAGGGCAAAAAGGACAGAGTATGCTTGCCGAGATCAACGTGCAAACAGGTGCAATAGTTCGAAAGGTTAAACTTCCTGATTATATGTTTGGAGAAGGGATTACAATTTTAGATGACGAAGTCTATCAATTGACTTGGGAAGATAGAGTTTGCTTTGTCTATGATGTACATACTTTTGAAAAAAAACGTGAATATAAGTACTTTGGAGAGGGTTGGGGATTAGCCAATGATGGTACACACCTTATCATGTCAAACGGGACATCTGAAATCGTTTTTCGCGATCCTCAAACTTTTGAAAAAATTAGATCCATATATGTATTCGGATCTACTCAAGAGTACGTATTTATTAACGAACTGGAATATCATGATGGTGCTATTTATGCCAATGTGTACCAAGAAAATTTTATTCTAAAGATTGACCCTTCGAGCGGAAAGGTATTAGCCAAAATTGATTGTATGGAAGCCGTTCAACGCGGAAAAGAGATGGGGGATGTGTTAAATGGTATCGCATTTTCACCTAACACTCAAAATTTCTTTATCACAGGTAAAAACTGGCCCAAAATGTTTGAAGTGCAGTTTGTCGAACCGTGATGAGGGGTGGTTTTTTCGATAACGTTACCAATCTGAATTTTATATTTAAATCATATTGTAACACTAAAGCTAAAGTTCTATTCCAAAAAACTTTTATTTGTTTATAAAACACCCTAACTTAGCTTACAGTTTATACAGAAAAGTCAATGTCCGCATATCGAACAGGTACATATCTCTCACAAATTAATTTTCCGCAAGACATGCGGGACAAGTTTACGGTGGATGAATTACCTGAAATTGCGGATGACGTTCGAAAATATATCATTGATGTAATTTCTGAAATTGGGAATTCACACTTTAGTGCTAGTTTGGGAGTGGTGGAGTTAACAGTTGCGCTTCATTATGTATTTAATACGCCTTATGATCAATTGGTTTGGGATGTAGGTCATCAAGCTTACGGACATAAAATATTGACGGGGCGGAAAGAAATGTTTCATACAAACCGAAAGAAAGGTGGAATTAGTGGTTTCCCAAAACGATCTGAAAGTGAATTTGATACATTTGGAGTAGGACATTCTTCTACTTCTGTTTCTGGAGCATTAGGCATGGCTGTAGCAAGTCGATACAAAGGGGAAAGAGATCGACATCATGTGGCGGTTATTGGAGATGGAGCGCTTACAGCAGGATTAGCCTTTGAAGGGTTAAATCATGCTGGAATGGAAAAAGATGCGAACTTGTTGGTTGTGCTGAACGACAACTGTATGTCCATCGATCCAAATGTGGGAGCGCTTCGAGATTATCTTACAGATATTACTACGTCGCACACCTATAACAAAGTGAAGGATGAAGTATGGCAATTATTAGGTAAAATCTCAAAATTTGGTCCTAATGCGCAAGCTGTGGCATCCAAAATATCTTCTGCATTAAAAGGGACATTACTGAAACAAAGTAATTTATTCGAATCCTTAAATTTCAGATACTTTGGTCCTGTTGATGGACACGATAGCATCGCATTGGCTAAAATACTAGAAGATTTAAAAGATATTCCAGGACCTAAAATTCTCCATTGTATCACCATGAAAGGGAAAGGATATAAATTTTCTGAAGAAGGTGACCCAACAAAATGGCATGCTCCAGGGATTTTCAATAAAGATACAGGGGAGATTATTAAGGTTTCTCCTCAATCTCCTCAACCTCCAAGGTATCAGGATGTTTTTGGTCATACCATCGTAGAATTAGCTGAAAAAAATTCGAAAATCATGGGGGTAACTCCAGCGATGCCATCGGGATGTTCGCTAAATATCATGATGGATGCTATGCCAAATCGTGCTTTTGACGTGGGGATAGCAGAACAACATGCGGTAACGTTTTCGGCAGGCTTAGCCACGCAAGGATTAATTCCATTTTGCAACATCTATTCTTCGTTTATGCAACGTGCTTACGATCAAGTTTTACATGATGTGGCTTTACAAAATCTACACGTTGTTTTTTGCTTAGATAGAGCGGGACTGGTTGGGGCAGATGGTGCAACACATCACGGAGCTTATGATTTAGCTTACATGCGAAGTATTCCGAATATGATAGTAGTCGCTCCTATGGACGAAATAGAGTTGCGCAACCTCATGTATACTGCTCAACAACCCCAAGTGGGACCTTTCTCTATTCGCTATCCCCGAGGAAACGGAATTCATACCAATTGGAAAACAATCATGAAAGCTGTTCCTGTTGGACGAGGACGGAAAATAAGTTCTGGAGAAGATATTGCCATTCTTTCCATAGGTCATGTAGGGAATTTTTGTGTGAATGCAGTTGAAAAATTGTCTAAAATGGGAGTTTCGGCAGCACATTATGATATGCGTTTTGTGAAACCCATTGATGAAACATTGCTGCATGAAGTATTTTCTAAATTCAACGAAATCATTACTGTAGAAGATGGATGTTTAATGGGAGGAATGGGGTCTGCCGTAATCGAATTTATGGCAGATAATAACTATACTTCTCGCGTAGCACGTTTAGGAATTCCAGATCGATATATACACCATGGAACACAAGAAGAATTGTGGGCAGAATGTGGCTTTGATGCCAACGGAATTGTTTCTAAGGTCTGCAACCTATTAAACATCGAAGATATTGATGCACAACACTTGGCTTCGGGGATATAATTTCGAACGAAAGGGTAATTCGTACGTCAGATAATCAGACTTCTCTATTCATCAAATATTCTGCAATGCCTAATAAAGGAAGAATTCGTTCTTTAGGAACATCAATGGCATGTATGGATTCTTTTGCAATAGCATAATGACGTTCCATTTCAGCGCGAGCAAGATCACGTATACCCAATTCATCGAATAATTGACGTGTTTGGGTAACTTTTGACTCGATATTTTCGAGCGCAGAAAGACTATGTAGTTTGTTCAATTGAATTTCAGAACTCAATTCTATTGCTTTTAATTGTAGAAATGTTTTTTTATTTGCGATAATATCTCCTCCAATTTGCTTACCAAATTTATCCGGATTAGCGTATAAATCCAAAATATCATCTTGAAGTTGAAATGCAATACCAACATGTTGACCAAATGCATAAATTTTTTTGCGATCAGCCATAGAAGCTCCAGCAATAATTGCTCCCATTTCGAGTGCTGAACCAAGTAAAACAGATGTTTTCAGGCGAATCATTTCGATGTATTCTTCGATTGTAACGTCGTTTCTCAATTCAAAATCCATATCCATTTGTTGCCCTTCGCACACTTCCATTACTGTAACACTGAAATTGTGAAGTAATTCGGTTAAAAACTTTGAGTCATTGCGAGCTAAATAATGATATGCGACTACAAACAAGGCATCACCCGAAAGAATTGCGGTTTTGTCTGACCATTTTTCATGAACAGTTGCATGTCCTCTTCGAAGTGGGGCGTTATCCATGATATCATCATGAATCAAACTGAAGTTATGAAATAACTCTATTGCTAAACCAGCATTTAAAGCTTTTTCAGGAGATTCGCCAAACAATTCTGCGCTCATCATACTCAATACAGGGCGCATACGTTTGCCTCCAATACGAAGCAAATATTTTATCGGGTCATATAAATTCCTTGGTTCGTCTTTTATTTTTAACGAATCAATCTCTTTTTCAATCAGTTGTGTGTACGATTCAATGCTGTGCATTAGTCCTTTATTAAGTTGAGGAGATAATCTCCGTACCCACTTTTAACAAGGGGATTAGCTAATTGTTTCAATTGTTCTTTAGAAATAAATCCATTGCGGTATGCCACCTCCTCGATGCATCCAATTTTAAGCCCTTGTCTTTCTTCGATGACTTGCACAAATTGACCAGCCTGCATAAGTGATGGGAAAGTGCCTGTGTCTAGCCATGCGGTTCCTCTATTTAGTACGGCAACTTTTAAACGGCCTTGTTTTAAATATGCTGCATTCACATCTGTAATTTCATATTCTCCCCGAGCAGATGGTTTCAAATTTTTCGCAATTTCCACAACAGAATTATCGTAAAAATAAAGACCAGGTACAGCGTAATTTGATTTAGGATGTACCGGTTTTTCTTCAATAGAAACAGCGTTCATGTCTTTATCAAACTCTACGACTCCATACCTGCGAGGATCTGAAACATGGTACGCATAAACTACTCCGCCCTCTGGGTCATTATTTTCCATGAGTAATTCATCCATTCCTACACCATAGAAAATATTATCTCCTAGTATTAGTGCTACTTTATCCGAACCAATAAATTGTTCACCAATCACAAAAGCTTGAGCCAAACCGTTAGGTTCTTGCTGAACAGCATATTCAAAACGGCAACCGAGTTGGCTTCCATCACCTAACAATTTTTCAAAATGAGGTAAATCATGAGGTGTTGAAATAATCAATATTTCCCGAATACCAGCACTCATCAAGATTGACAGCGGATAATAAATCATGGGTTTGTCGTATATCGGCATCAATTGTTTACTAATCGCAAGTGTAAGCGGATGTAAACGTGTTCCCGACCCTCCAGCTAAGATGATTCCTTTCATGAGTAAATTGTTTATCGTGTCACTACCTAATATTACTTCTCTGTTTCATCACTCACTAAGTTGAACTTAACTTGTAAATCGTCTAGTTCAATATCTTCTTCTTCATCTAAGATTTCAAAATAAGGCTCTCGGAATGATTTTGTGCTAAGTTTTCGTTGTAATGAAAGCAATAAAGAAGGTAGCAGAACTAAATTTGTAACCATAGCTACAAGCAGTGTTAAGCTAACCAATAGACCTAAAGCTTGTGTGCCTCCAAATTGTGACAACGAGAACATGTTAAATCCGAAAAACAACACAATAGAGGTGTAAAACATGCTCAAGCCTGTTTCGCGCAAGGCATTTATTACACATCCATTGATATCCCAAGCTCTACTTTTAAGCTCTTGACGGTATTTTGCCAAAAAGTGAATGGTGTCATCTACTGAAATACCAAAAGCAATACTAAATACTAAAATAGTAGACGGTTTGATTGGAATTTGGAAAAACCCCATAATTCCAGCTGTTACTAGTAATGGGATGAAATTAGGTATTAACGATACAATAACCATTCGCCATGAACGGAATAAGAGCGCCATGAGTACCGCAATAATGATGATGGCAAAGAACAAACTTGTCAATAAGTTTTTTACAAGATATTGTGTTCCTTCTGCCGCAACAACCGATGTTCCTGTTAAAGTAAAATCTAAATATTGATGGTCAATAGCTGCTCTAAGGTGTTGTTCAAAATCAGCGTGTTGGTAGTATGTTTTTATCAGTTCGGGCTCTAAATCAAATGCTAATTGAAGTGAATCGTTGTTGTTCGCAATCAGGGATGTAATTTTCGCAAATACCGCATTGTTATTGTCCAAAATTGAATCTGCATAAGAAATATTTCCTGAAGAATAATGTTCGAAGTGATTTTCCAATTGAGCTTTATCTGGATTTAGAATTTGTTCCAAAATTGGTTTAATACTGTCAACTTTTGCGGCAATTTCGTAAGAACCAATATCCATCATTTGCATGCGAACCCTCAATGTGGTTTGTGCAGTATCTACGAGTTCTTTAAGGCTAAAACCACCCATTTCACTCGAAGACTCCTTGAAATTATCAAAATACGGTTTGATAAATCGTCTATCTCGATTAGAAATCAATTGATATTGATCGGGATTATTGTTGTAATAAGCCATGTTAATCAATTTCACAAAATCAACGATGGATAGTGATTTACTGAAAAGTGTGTCGTTGCTAAAATGTACTTGTAAATCCTCAATTTTCTGAAGTGTACTTCTAGAAAATAAGCGTCCTGGCTCTTTGTAATCAACCATTATTTCAAAAGGGATAGCCCCTTGAAAGTGAGTTTGAATGAAATTGACATCCTCCAATATCGGATCGCCATCAGGCAAGTCTCCTGTTAAATTCCCAGTCGCTTTAATTTGTGTTAATCCGATTACACTAAAAATAATTATACTGATTGTTACGATGTAAACTAACGGTCTCTTTTTTGAAGAAAGGTAAATAAACTTGTCAACTAGAGTGCCTGTGTATCGATTTTCTAGATGGCGAAGGTGACGTTTTTTGGGATTGTTGGTGAATGAAAATACGATTGGAATGATGGTGATTGAAAGGATAAATACCATTAAGATATTCAACGAAGCCACAATTCCAAATTCAATTAATTTTTCCGAATTGGTAAAAATGAAGGTCGAAAAACCGAGCGCTGTTGTCAAATTGGTCATGAATGTAGCATTTCCGATTTTTACGATTACACGTTTCAATGCTTTTATTTTATTGCCGTGATCAGCTACTTCACGATGAAACTTTGTAAGTAAAAAAATACAATTCGGAATCCCAATCACAATCATCAAAGGGGGGATTAAAGCCATTAATATGGACAGATGGAAATTCATCAACCCAATTGACCCCAATGACCAAATTACCGCAATAATAACGACCAAATTACAGATTAAGACAACGCGAAGTGAGCGAAAGAACAAGAACAATAAGAGTGAGGTAACCAATATCGCCAAGGCAATAAAAATGTACATTTCATTGATAACACGTTTGCCTATTACTACACGAATATGGGGAAGCCCTGCAAAACGAATTTTCCCAAAGTAAGACTCGTATTCAAGCGCTAATTTTTCAATATCCAATATGACATTTGCTTTCTTTTGATCTGAAAGAAAACTTTCGTCAACGGCCACTAACATCAAGGAAACATCCGAGGTGTCATTGAATAAAATGTTGGAGTAGAGTGGGTTTGAGCGAATAATGGATTTTATTTCTTCAATTGATTTTTCGTTGAAATTTGTATCAATGAAAATAGCTTCCGCTTCAAATATTTTTAGCTCACTATTATTAATCAATTGGACAAGGTTCGCTTCGGATACAACCGATTCAACTCCTTCAATTTCCAAAACTTTTTCACCAAGTTCTTTCCATTTCAGAAAATTTGATTCTTCGTATAATTTATCTGATTGAATCGCAAAAACGAGTGTTCCGCCATCCTCTCCAAACATGCTTTTAAATGTCAAATAATTACGCTGAGCAGGAGAATCCTTGGGGAGCATGTTTCCATACTTGTTGTCCAATTTCAGTTTAGTACTGGCAAAATAACCAAACCCAATTGTAATCAACACCACAATGGATAAGATTAATATTCTATTTCGTAGTATTATCTGAGAAATTCCTTGCCACATAGCTTATGTTCGGTTCAAACTAGCAAAGGTAATCAAAATGAGCAATTATAGCTCCATTTAACATATTATTTGCGCATAGAATATTCGATACTTTTTCGCTAGTAAATTAACAATAAATTGAAATTAATATGTAGCAAAATTGATTCAGGTTTATTAGATTTGAATAATTAATAATGGTATAATGATGTATAAGTTCGTTATTGGTTTGGTTCTGATTTTACTTTCATGTACAAAGCATGATGAGGTAGCGTGTACAATGGAATTCCGCTCTGTTCAAATCAAAATTATTGGAGAAGAATTGAGTGATTTTTATACGGTGCGTTTATCGACTAACGATACGCTTCAGTTTGAACATTTTTTCACGCCAAACGAAGGATATTATACTGTATTGGATGATTCTTTTCAATCACAGTTACAAGGGAAAAAAGAACAATTCCGATTTATTGGCAAGATTAATAATGATATTGTTGTGGATGAACTTTTTATGATAGAAGCAGATAAATGTCACATCAACTATGTAAGTGGTAAACTTGAAGTGGTATTGTAGTTTGAATATCTTTTCTATCAAAACAACATCCTTATCAAGATGTGATTCGAATTGAATCAATGATGTCACTTGCAATCATCCCAAACTCGCCAATGTGTTTAGCAGCCAAATCACCAGCTTTTCCGTGGTGATAAACCGCAATTAATGCGCTATCTTGTGGTGTATATCCTTGAGCCAATAACGCTAATATCATTCCCGTTAACACATCACCAGACCCTGCTGTGGCCATGCCGGGGTTTCCCGTTGTGTTAAAATACAGTTGACCATTTGGAAAACAAATAACAGTAACGGCATCTTTAAGCACAGTAATGACTTGATGTTCCTTACAAAATTGTTTAAGTTTTTCTAAACGATCTATGGAATTGTTGGTTTGACCTACTAATCGTTCAAATTCTTTCGGATGTGGTGTTAAAATTGAGAATGGTGGTATTGTGTTACGTAACGTTGGATGCGAAGCGATACTGTTAATTGCATCGGCATCAATTACCAAGGAGACGCTACATTGCGTTAACAATTGCGCAATTACGTGAGTAGTGTCTTCACATATTCCCAATCCAGGGCCAATTGCAATTGCGTTGTATCTATCAAGAATCGGTAAGCTCGTTATTTTTTCCGAATCTGAATCGGTTGAGCACATTGCTTCTGGTACAATCGACTGGATAACTGGATAACCACATTCTGGCACATGTGCACTTACTAAACCTATACCACTTCGTAGTGCAGCTCTTGTTGATAAAACAGCCGCGCCAATTTTTCCTTTGCTTCCAGCAATCACTAGACCGTGCCCGTATGTGCCTTTATGGGAGAAACGTGTTCGTGGTTTAATTTTCTCTTGAATAAATTGTGCTGATAAATAATACTGGGTGCATTCCAATGTTGAAATATAGTGTTGATTGAGTCCTATTGAAATCACTTTCCATTCATTAATGTACGTCGATGATTCAGGTAAAAAGAAGGCCAATTTAGGACGTTCAAATGTGGCTGTAAAATGAGCGTTAATCACAATTCCTCCTACAAATGGAACACTGTCACAAGGTAATCCTGAAGGAATATCAATGGAAAGAACACATGCTTTTGATTGGTTAATTAAGGTGATGATGGTTGCTGCAATTCCCTCAACTGGACGTGTTAACCCAGAGCCAAAAATAGCGTCAATAACAATGTGCTCAGCGTGAATGTCAGGAAGCGTTGTGTCATCTTCAATGGTGATTACGTTTGATAATTTAGCTAAATTTTGGATGCAATCAGATGAAAGTTGAGTAGAATGTTTCACTAAATAGACATGAGTGTTGCATCCCTTTTCTCGCAACATTCTTGCAACAGCCAACCCATCACCACCATTATTTCCTGTGCCACAAAATACATGAATCGTTTGTTTTCCATTGATGTATGGAATAATTGATTTTAAAAATTCAGATGCAGCACGTTCCATCAATAAAATGGATGAAATAGGTTCACTCATAATGGTGTATCCATCTGCTTCCCGCTGTTGTGACGATGTAAGTATTTCATTCATATCCCTGTTATTGTAATAAACAATATACAACTTTTTTTGCTAGATGAACAAATTACTATTTACACATCGCCTTATGTCTCGTCACTAATTCTTGATTGTGTGTAATGATTTCATCGTTTTAAGAAACTCTTTTTCGTATTTAACAAATACCTCACTAGTCATATCCAAAATTACCTGCACGCCTTTGTTGTTGTTAATAATGTGAATGACATACACAGTATGTTCAATTTCAGACTTATCATGATATGTTCCTTTGTATCCGATTGCATAGCTTAAATTAATTTTCGAATTGCTTCCCTCATGTGTAAACACTTGATTGATTTCAAATGGCGCATTCATCCTCTTATTCAACGAATAAATAATTATATCTGTAGAATCTTGTACCTCTTCAATAATAAAAGCGATGTTTGGAACTACTTTGCGTTGTTGAGAATCTGTTATAGGCTCTCGCTTATAGATATAAACAAGTTTATCCTCATTCTTATCTTTAACGTTTAACTTCCATTTTTTGTTTGGTAAACTGAACTGAATTCCAGCTTCTGTTAAACTTTCTATTTGACTTAAAACAATAGAATTTGAAATAAATAAGAGAATTAAAAAAACAACTAATATTTTCATATTTGATCTCACTAAATAATCATTAAATGGAATAAACGGTGGACTTCTATTATAGAATTTTAGACGAATGTACATGTTAGAAATCATTTTACCAAAATATAAAATGACCTTTGAATAAGGTTATCTTTGTCTAGATGTCTATTCTTTCGAAACATACACACTGGGTTAAGGCTAAAGCTCATGAGTTGGGGTTTTTCTATTGTGGTATATCCAAAGCTGAGTTTTTAGCCGAAGAGGCACCGAGATTGGAACAATGGTTAAAACAAAATAGACATGGTAAAATGAATTATATGGAAAATCATTTTGACAAACGATTAGACCCAAGATTGTTAGTCGATAATGCACAAAGTGTCGTTTCACTTGCATTAAACTATTTTCCAGACACAGATTTAGCCAATGCTAACTCACCTAAAATTTCGAAATATGCTTATGGAGAGGATTATCACTTTGTGATCAAGGATAAGCTTAAATTGTTTTTTGATGCTATTCATGAAGAAATTGGTGAAGTGAATGGTCGAATGTTTGTCGATTCAGCTCCTGTGATGGATAAAGCTTGGGCGGTTAAAGGAGGTTTAGGTTGGATGGGAAAGCATACCAATGTGATTACACGTGAAAATGGCTCGTTCTTTTTTATTGCTGAATTGATTTTGGATTTACCTCTTGAACCTGATGGACCAATAAAAGATTATTGTGGTACATGCACAAAATGTATTGATGCTTGTCCTACAGATGCAATTGTAGCCCCTTACGTTGTGGATGGGTCAAAATGTATATCTTACTTAACCATCGAGTTAAAGGATGAATTAATACCCAAAGAATTTAGTGGACAGCTTGATAACTGGGCTTTTGGTTGTGATGTGTGCCAAGATGTATGTCCTTGGAATCGATTTTCAAAACCCACGAAGGAAATGCGCTTTTCTCCTTCTGAAAAATTGAAACAAATGGGGGCGAATGAGTGGCGCGAATTAACGCAAGAAGTTTTTAACACGCTTTTTAAACACAGTGCAATAAAGCGTACAAAGTTTAATGGACTAAAGCGAAACTTAAATTTTTTAGACGAAAAAAAACCGCTTCGTTAAGAAGCGGTTAACAAGTTTAAGTTATTTAAGCTAGCGCTATGTTAAATGTTTTCTGGATAATGCTCGGGTACTTGTTTCCAAATTCAGCTATACACCAATCTTTAAGCTGACTTAATTCTACCGGATTCTTTATCCATTTTATCGCTTTTTTAAGTTCCTTTTGGAACAGGTAGCGATCAAAACTAACCTTTGTTAAAATCTCTTTGCATAGTTCTAACATATTCTTAGTTTTTAAGAGTTCGCTTAAAGATAATAAGAATTTATGTCAAATGAAATAGAATTCGTAAGAAATTTAGATTTTTTAAGAATTCACGCGCTACAATTTTATTCAAGAGAAAGTGTGCGAAAAATTGATTTATGTTCTCTAATATAATTAATCAGTGATTCACTAGGTCCGTGAACAATACTATAAATCGTCACCAGCTTGTTGGTGTTGGGGTTTACAAAAGAGTAACTTACAAAAGGCCCTCCCATAAATACATCATCACGACCATTCATGCGATACTGTCCTTTTATCTCAACAGTATACAGGTCGTTAAACTCAAACACTTTCGCCATGGGATAAACCAAGCTATCATATTCTGTAGCCATGTATGCGCCCTCTTTATGATGAGGAGCATAAATTTTAAGTGTGCTGTCCTGAATTGCTAAAAGCGACTCTTTACTCAATTGTGCTTTATTGGTATAGTCTTGTTGCCAAATCATTACTGAAGATAAAATGAAATTGGCGCGTTGGGTTTCGTAGTTGTTTCCTCCATCTAATTTCATTTCCCTCGACCTATCTTGAATGTCAATTCGCATAAAATCATCTTTTTCAGAAAGAATTTGTGCACCACCTGGAAACGCAAGCTTAAATTTATATTTACCAAAAAGCTTGTTGGCTAATGGTGTCATTTTTGCCATTTGATAAGACTGTACATTACGATTTAACTCACTTTCTTCAAATATTTCAGTGATTTTAGCTGCATCATATTTGATGAGATTCAACAAATCTTCTGGACTTTTAAACGTAATTTCTACAACGGTTTGACCTTTTACCCATTTGTTTTTAATCGTTTCAATTTTTGCGGGAGAGTATTGAGCGTTGTGCTGTTGTTCTAAAATAATGATGTTACGTACTTTTTTATGTAAGTGATTAAAGCCAATTACATTTTTGTGGTAAAATTTAAACGCATACTCGATTGGGTAATAAGGCTCTTCTTCTTTTGCTAATGCATAAATTAATGAATCTACTTCACTACTGTTCCATAAATTGTCGGTACATACCATTAGAATCTCACCCGGTTTACCTGTAGCCAAAGCGCCACCCTTTTTACCTTTTGTAAAATCATCACATGAACTAAGTAAGATCCATGTCGCAAGAAAAAATAATACTGTTCTCATATCCAAAATTATTGCACACGTATTTTTTGCCCAATTTTCAAATCAGATGACTTGATAGAGGGGTTTAATCGCTGAATTGCATCAACAGTCGTGCCATGTTTTTGAGCAATCTTCCAAAAGGTATCACCAGACTGAACAATATGGTGACTTGCCCCAGAAGAGGAAGTTGATGTCTGTGTGGATTGAGTTTGTGATGAATTTGATGAGGATGAACCACCTTCCACTTTTAACGTTTGTCCAACTTGAAGATTGGTTGATTTTAAATTATTCCACTTCATCAAATTAGATACTGTCGTGCCGTATTTGTTTGCAATAAATCCTAACGTCTCACCACTTTTAACCTTGTGGTATCGGGTTTGTATGGTTGATTGTGTGCTTAATGTGGTGGATGTGTTCGTTGCTGGCTCGATACGTGGTGTTTGAAACATAATGCTGTCTGCACGATATATACTGTCTTCTAGCTCAATAAACAGCGCAATTTTATCCAAAGGCATTGTGATACATTGTTTTGGTTCTGTTTCAGGAATAAAATCACGTTTGTAAATTGGGTTTAGAAAGTGAATATCGTCTATTGGCCATTGTAAATGTGATTCAAGTGTCCGCATTTTAATTCCCTTTTTTAAACAAACGGTATCAATTTCACTTGGTAGTGCCGGAGCTGGAGCAGGAATTAAATTGTGTAAAGTATGGTGGGTCATTAAATAGGCAACGGTGATAAAATTAGGAACATAACCTTGTGTCTCTTTTGGTAAAAAGGGTCTGATTTCCCAATACGTCATTTTGCCACCCGAACGACGAATGGCTTTATTTACATTTCCTGGACCCGCATTGTATGCTGCTAAAGCCATGTTCCAGTCGTTATACATTTCGTAAAGACGTTTTAAATAGCGACACGCCGCATCAGTAGACTTTACAGGATCCATGCGTTCGTCGATGTACGAATTTTCGGTTAACCCATACATTTTTCCTGTTGCGTACATAAATTGCCATAGTCCCATAGCTCCTGCCCGCGAACGAACCTGAGGTCTTAACCCACTTTCAATCACTGACAAATACTTTAATTCCAAAGGCATATTATAACTATCCAATGTGGATTCGAACAAGTCAAAATAAAGTTTGGATCGGCCTAGCGTAATCTTGATAAAGCTTCGTCGTTTTTCATTAAAAAAGTGAATGTTTTGAAGAACAGCAGGATGGCAATCAAAAGGGTAAGGGGATTGTTTGTCAAGTTGGTTTAATCGCTCACAGTATACTGAATCTGAAAATATAGGCACATCACTTTCTTCATAACCTAAGGATTTTATAATTGCGTCATAATCCTCTTCTTGATCCCATTCTTGCCGATACAATCGTAGGCTTTCTTCCATGGTTTCCATGAAGCGTTGAAAAACTAAGGAATCTTCATTTTCAACAGAAGGTCCTGCTAAATTTTCTTGAGCGAAAAAACCCTTACTGCACCATAACAAGATAATGAAAATCACTAATTTCATCTATACTATTTTTTGTTTCTATTGGCAAAATCTAAAGACAGTGCAACTATCAAGCCAGATTCATCAAATAATTACTGAAATCAAGCAGTGCTTTTTCATTAAAATGATTTGCCATGAGCTGAATACCAAAAGGCATTCCGTCAGTCTTTCTCCCCAAAGGAATTGAAATGGCTGGATTACCCGTGTGATTAGCATGTACAGTAAAAATATCTTGCAAGTACATTTGAATAGGGTCTTTCATCGCATTTAACTCAAAAGCCGAGTCTGGTGAAGTAGGCATCAAAATAAAGTCATATTGCGCAAAAAGCTCATTCGTTTTATTTTGTAATACGCGTCTCACCTTCTGTGCTTTAGTGTAGTATGCATCGTAATATCCTTGTGAAAGCACAAATGTGCCTGCCATGATACGTCGTTTTACTTCAGGACCAAAACCTTCTGATCTTGATTTGGTATATGTTTGTTCAACGCCCTGAGCCAATTCACTTCGGTGACCATAATGCACCCCGTCAAATCGCGAAAGATTGGACGAAGCCTCAGCAGTTGTCAATACATAATAAGTTGGAACCATTTGTTCCATGTAAGGGAAACTTACTTCCTCAACAACATGCCCTGCTTGTGTAAGTTGCTTCACAATGGTGTCAAATGTTGCTTTAACTTCTTTGTTTACACCAGGGTGATTTACTGCTTCAGTTAGCAAAGCAATTTTTCGAGGTGAATCAATTGGTAGAATGTTAGAATAATCATCTACTGGTTTAGACGAAGCTGTGGTATCAAACTCATCTTTCCCAGCCATTATTTCCAATAATAATGCGGCGTCTTCAACTGAGTTTGTAAAAGGGCCTATTTGATCAAATGAAGAAGCGTAAGCAATTAGTCCATAGCGACTAATGCGGCCATAAGTTGGTTTTAACCCCACTGTTCCTGTAAATGAAGCAGGCTGACGTATCGAACCACCCGTATCACTTCCCAAAGCTACAGTACATAAACCAGCTGCAACGGCAACGGCAGAACCACCAGAAGAACCACCAGGCACATAGTTTGTGTTTAATGGATTTTTTACAGGACCAAATGCAGAGTTTTCGTTTGAGCTACCCATTGCAAATTCATCGCAATTTAAACGCCCGATAATAATTGCATCTTGAGCTAATAAACGTTCAACAACGGTTGCACTAAAAAGTGATTTGAATCCAGTTAGTATTTTAGAAGAAGCTGTAACAGCGTGACCTTTGTAACAAATATTGTCTTTAAGACCAATTACCATTCCGGCTAAACGACCTTGGGTTCCGGTTTTAATTTTATCATCTATTTCCTTAGCCTGTTGTAATGCTGATGCTGAGAAAACTTCCAAAAATGCATTCAACTCTTGTTGACGTTCAATTTCTGTTAGATAATGATTGACAATATCCAATACTTGCTTACCCGAAGCAAGGGCGTGTTTTACTTCAGCAAAATTCGTGTACATGAAATGGATTAGTTTTTTTCGGTTTCTTTTTCAGCTTCCGTACCATCTTTTTTCTCTGCACCACTGGAAGCATCTTTGAATTCCTTAACGCCTTTTCCAAGACCTTTCATCAATTCTGGAATTTTTTTACCACCAAACAAAAGCAACACAATTGCTACAATTAATATTACTTGCCAAGGACCAAATACACCTAAAATCATAGTATCAAATTTGATATATGGAACAAAGTTACTCAAAAATGAAGAACAACTGATAAAAGAGAAAAAAAATCGGGGAAATGATCCGCCTAAATTGGTTTAGGTATTGTGTCTGGAGTTATTTTCAATGCTAGAAAACGTAATAAAACAATATATTTTGTAGTTTCATTTTTTTATAATACCAATCTAATCCTCCCAAAACCCGAAAGGATGAAATCAGAATTTTTAGATTCAACTTACCCTACTCCTTTTGTTAAAGATTCCAAAAAAGTCTTTTTTCATCCATCAACTCCCTACATTTGCGCTGCAATTTTAACAGATTTTTATGCACAATTACTTCCTTACCATATTGATATCGCTCTCTTGGATCACAATTTTTGGTCAGGAACCTGCGGATACATCAAGATCAAACAAAGCAATTGAAGATCTGACTTATCAGCAACAACCAGGATTAGCATTGGCTGCGTCGAAAATCTTTTTTTCAAAAAAACGCTATTCGATAAGTGGGTTTGGCGAGGTAAATTATGTGGGTTACCTCGGGCCAAAAGATGTGACGGTAGGCGATATGGAATTGTATTACACCAATTTGTATCGTTTTGCGACATTTTTTGGGTTTAGAATTACGGATAAAATCATTTGGAATTCTGAACTTCAAATTGAATACTTACACGATGGCTTAAGAGAAGGTCATCACGAGTTTGTATTTGAGGCGTTTATTGATTTCCTTATCCACAAGAAATTTAAAATGCGTTTCGGATTCTTCCCGCTTACAATGGGTTATGTGAACAATAACGACGAACCTGTGATGTTTTATTCGGTGAATCGTTCAGAAGTTGAACGCTTAATAGTTCCCTCTACATGGATTGAATTTGGAACGATGTTTTATGGAAGTATTACCAAAGATTTATCTTATGCCTTGGGCGTTTCACAAGGATTAAATGCGCAAAATTACATCGGTGGCACATGGATTAGACAAGGGCGTGAGATTCGATTTAATGTGCCTCGAAATATTGCGGTGAATCCTCAGTTGAATTACACGGGAGTTAAAAACTTGACGCTAAGTGCATCGGGTTACTATGGATTCTCGGGTCAAGGAAAGCGTATTGAGTATCAAGGTGGGAATCCAATTGTTCGTGCGCCTATTTTACTGGGAGCGGCTTACGCAAAATACGACTATAAAAACTGGCGTTTTGTGGCTGTTGGAACGATGGGTAGCTTAGGTCAAACCGAAAAAATTTATGAACTCACCAAAAATGACGAAGGAGTCGGTCAAGTTGTCGGAAAACAAACGTATGGTTATTTAGCAGAAGTTGGTTGTGATTTATTGCCTTACTTCCGCAAAAACAAAGAAGTTCCAGACAAAAAGAACTGGTTTGTACATCGCAAGGAGATGAAATTCCCCGTTTTTGTGCGCTACGAACGCTTAAATACACACATGGGCGTGCAACCAGATTTGTTATCGTATAACCGTGACCAACGTGATTTGGATATTTTAACGCTGGGAATTAACTTCAATACGCGAGAGAACATCGTTTTCAAAGCTAACTACCAATTCCGCCAAAACCGCTACAAAAATGTAGGTGTACCTGAAAGTGATTTGGTGGAATTTGGGATAGGGTTTATTTTTTAGGGGCTTTATTCGTCCATCTAATATCGTTTTTGTCATGGTTTTTGGGTCAAAAACGCACGCCAAAACTAATAACGGCTTTGTTCTGTGTGGCGGATTATTATCCGCCACTACAAGTTTTCTGGGGAATTTTGTCTTTTGTCTTTTGTCTAACGGTCTAATGTCTCAAATAAACACCAAAAAAAACCTATCTTTGCCCTCATAATTTTTTCACGTAAAAACACCTCGTAATCGATGGAATACAATTTCAATAAAATCGAATCGGACTGGCGCGAATATTGGGCGAAGAATAAAACGTTTAAAGCGGAAGATAACTCGGATAAGCCAAAGTATTATGTGCTCGACATGTTTCCTTATCCATCAGGAGCAGGCTTGCACGTGGGTCACCCACTCGGTTATATTGCATCGGACATTTATGCGCGTTACAAACGCCATAGTGGTTACAATGTCTTGCATCCAATGGGATACGATTCGTTTGGGTTACCGGCAGAACAATACGCCATCCAAACAGGGCAACACCCTGCGATTACGACGGAAGAAAACGTGACTCGTTACCGTCAACAGCTTGATCAAATCGGCTTTTCATTTGATTGGGACAGAGAAGTTCGTACTTCAAACCCTGATTATTACAAATGGACGCAGTGGATTTTTAAACAATTATTCGACTGTTGGTACAATAAAGATACAGACAAGGCAGAACGCATTTCTACTTTGGTGGAACGCTTCGAAAAGGAAGGTAATGCTTCGGTAAACGCCGTGGACGATTGTGAGCGAATTTTTACTGCTACAGAATGGAAGTCATTCTCCGAAAAAGAACAGCGCGAATTGTTAATGCATTATCGTCTGACATACTTAGCGGATTCGTGGGTAAATTGGTGCCCAGCTCTCGGAACGGTTCTTGCTAACGATGAGGTGGTAAACGGTGTTTCAGAACGTGGCGGTCACCCAGTTGAGCAAAAATTGATGCGCCAATGGTCCATGCGAATCAAAGCGTATGCAGAACGTCTTTTGAACGGATTAGACACGATCGATTGGTCAGATTCCATCAAAGAACAACAACGAAATTGGATCGGTAAGTCAGTAGGTTGTTCAGTACGCTTCCCTCTGAAATTGAATATCGGGGGCAATATTCCCCCTTCGGAGGGGGACAAAGGGGGAGGAAACTCTTCTAATGCTAATTATATTGAAGTATTCACCACGCGCCCCGATACGATTTTCGGTGTAAATTTCATGGTTTTAGCTCCCGAGCACCCACTTGTAGACGACATCACAACGGACGAATATAAAACACAAGTCGAAGCATACAAAAAAGCAGCTTCGCTTAAAACAGAGCGCGACCGTCAATCGGATGTGAAAAATATTTCAGGACAATTCACAGGAGCCTTTGCCGATCACCCATTTACGGGAGAAAAAGTACAAATTTGGATAGGTGACTACGTGCTTGCTTCTTATGGAACGGGTGCGGTAATGGCAGTTCCGTGTGGCGATCAGCGCGACTGGGATTTTGCGACGCATTTCAACATTCCGATTAAGAATATTTTCAAAGATATCGATATTTCTGAAGGCGCTTATGCCGAAAAAGAAGGCGTTATCGCTGACTCGGATTTCTTGACAGGATTAGATGTGAAATCGGCAATGGCGAAAGCGATAGCAGAAATTGAAAAACGTGGAATTGGAAAAGGAAAAACGAACTACCGCCTGCGCGATGCAGTGTTTTCTCGCCAGCGTTTTTGGGGAGAACCTTTCCCTGTATTCTACAAAGACGACATTCCCTACATGGTTGATGATGCTAAATTGCCTGTAGAATTGCCACGAGTGGATGCGTATTTACCTACCGAAGACGGCGAGCCACCTCTTGCGCGCGCAAAACGCGAAGATTGGAATGTGTTTGAAGGCGACCGTATGGAATACAACACCATGCCAGGTTGGGCAGGGTCGAGTTGGTACTTTTTGCGCTATATGGACCCGAAAAATGACGGGGAATTTGTAGCGAAAGAAAAAGCAGATTATTGGCAAAATGTCGATTTATACATCGGTGGTTCGGAACACGCTACGGGGCACTTGCTCTACGCACGTTTTTGGACAAAATTCTTGTGTGATTTAGGCTATATTTCGTTTGATGAACCGTTTAAGAAGTTGATTAATCAGGGGATGATTTTGGGGAATAGTGCATATACTTATTTTATCCTTGTTGAATTTGCTAATAAGAATGATGTAAATGATTTGAATCCAACTAATCGAAAAGTTCCTATTGACGTTTTAAAACCTGTTTATCTATTTATCAGCGCAGATTTGATTGATTCGTACGAGAAAATTGCTGAAGATTGGGTGTTAAAAAATCATCCATTGACAAATAATTATCAAATTCGAAGCATAGTTAGAAGACCTGTTGATATAAACTTAATTATAGGGGCAAACGAATTGAACATCTCAGAATATATTAGCAGTTCAATGTTTCAAGACTTTGATCGGTATGAATTTATATATAATCCTGAGGACAAATTTATTTTGGAGAGAGAGGTCGAAAAAATGTCCAAGTCCAAATACAACGTACAAACCCCAGACGAGTTAGTAGAAAAATTCGGAGCGGACACCTTGCGTATGTACGAGATGTTCTTAGGCCCGTTGGAACAAGCAAAGCCTTGGGACACGAAAGGAATTAACGGCGTGCACAACTTCTTACGCAAACTGTGGCGTTTGTTCCACAACGAGCAGGGCGAATTTACTGTAACAGACGGACAAGCTGATGCGGATTCGTTGAAGACATTGCACAAAACCATCAAAAAAATTACCGAAGATTTAGAGCGTTATTCGTTTAACACGCCTGTATCGGCATTTATGATAGCCGTAAACGAATTGTCGGAGCAGAAATGCAACAACAAAGCTGTTTTGAGCGAATTGATTATTTTACTTTCGCCTTTCGCACCGCATATTTCGGAAGAATTGTGGCGTAAATTGGGGAATAGCGAGTCGATTGCGTATGCAAACTGGCCGAAATTCAACGCGGAATTTTTAGTAGAAAATTCATTCGAATACCCAGTGTCGTTTAACGGTAAAATGCGTTTCAAGATTGCCTTGCCCACAGACATGAGTAAAGAAGATGTGGAGAAAGCCGTATTGGAATACGAACAATCACATAAATATTTGGAAGGCAACGCACCGAAGAAGGTCATTGTGGTGCCGAATAGGATTGTGAATATTGTGGTTTAATTTGAACCATTAAGAAGTTAAGAGTAGTTAAGGCAACTATTCTTAATGTTCCTTAATGCCTTAATGGTTTTAAAAAAACACGCCCCACTTATTTGAACCATTAAGAAGTTAAGAGTAGTTAAGGCAACTATTCTTAATGTTCCTTAATGCCTTAATGGTTTTAAAAAAACACGCCCCACTTATT
>ERZ869909.325-NODE-325-length-64689-cov-27.214434_pt1 | contig 64689 bp, 43 predicted proteins | sample MGYA00520892_ERZ869909 | MGnify/ENA primary metagenome ERZ869909 (study PRJEB32215, sample SAMEA104723947) | bioreactor metagenome | biome: bioreactor; feature: anaerobic bioreactor; material: water | place: China | collected 2015-03-12 ...
CTTCCCGCTACCTCACCACCATCACCTTAGCCGTAAGCGGCATAGCGCCATCGGTGAGCAGGCGCAGGATGTACAGGTCTTCGGGCCAGTGGGCGGTGTTTATGTGCAGTCGGTTGTTTTCAATTTTCTGGTGCAGGCTCATAGCATTCATCACCCTTGTTATTGTTCCAGCTCACTGCGCAGATCGAATTCGGCTTCAAAAACCAAAACCCCTTTGTAAAGCAATTGATAGGTGAGGGTGCTGAGGTCTTCGGCAAGGACCACATTCCATTGCCTCATGTGATCATCGTCAAGCATAGCGTTGGTGTATTCATCGGCGGGGAAATACTGTTCGAAGGCAGTGCCCTTTCCATCAGCATAGCCGCCGTAGAGGTTGAGGTCTTCGGGGGTTCCGTCTTCGTGGCGGTGGTCATGCCGGAAGCGCAGGCCGTTTTCATCGGCCATGAACATCCAGGTGCGGGAATGGTCGTTGTCGAGGTGAAAGGGGATATGAACCTTGCCCGGCTCGCAAAGCCTTACATGCATCACAAACTTTTTATGCGCCCAGCTTTCACGCCCGGGTTGTATATAGTTCTCTTTTCCGGCAAATGATTTCCCGCAAAGGCTTGCAAGATGATCCAGGAATGCCGATTCTGCCTCGCTGAGGTTCGAACAGGGTGTTTTGCCGGCTGTCGGCTCATTGCTTGTTCTAAGCCCGCATGAGGCGACAAACAGGATGATGGCTGCAAAGAAAATCAGTTTTATGTTCATCATATGGGTTGTTGGTGTTGTTTTCATTCAATGGTTTATAATATGAAACGGATTTCATGCAGTGAGTTTACAAGGTATGTTGCCCCCGGGTTGTGAAAGGTATTCCCGAAACTTACCAGAATCTGATCTACGCCTGCATTTCTGGCGCCGGCCACATCTGTTTCGGGTTCATCGCCAACATAAATGCTGTGTCCGGCTGTTGCACCTGCTTTGTTGAGGGCATAGAAAAATATTTCCGGATCAGGTTTTTTACATCCCGCTTCTTCCGAAGTAACCACCAGGGGAAAATACGGTTCCAAACCAGATTCCCTGATCTTTACAAACTGTATTTCATCAAAACCGTTTGTGATCAGCCCGAGCTTGTACTTGCCCTGCAGGTAGGAGAGGATTTCATGTGCGCCTTCTCTCAATATGGTTTTTGTGGGGCTGATCCGGATGTAATCTTCGGCCATGGCTTTGGCGGTTTCCAGGCTGCGGATGCCAAAATGTTCCAGGCTGAGTTCAAACCGCCGGTAGCTGAGGTAGCTTTTTTCAATTTCCCCTTTTTTATATTGGTCCCACAGGTTTTTGTTGTGTATCTTATACACCTCCATAAATGATTCCAGATCAGGAATTTTAGTGTACTTTTGACGGTGTTTCTGCAGGATTTCATCGAAAGTGAGCAGGTTGTTGGCGTCAAAATCCCAGAGGGTGTGATCGAGGTCGAAGAAAACGTAGGAGTAAGTTTTTTTTGTCATTGGCAGTCGGGCAGTTCTTTTTCCAGGCTAAAAATTGCAGCAAATATAGTCAAAGCTATGCGATTGGAGGCCGGGTCAGATTATACGGGAAGAACCCCCAGGGCTTTTCCCTGCCAGGTGTTGTTTTCTTCGAGATTTTGTTCGATCATGCGCAGGATCACATCGGTGCGGAGGTTGCCCCAGTCGGGTGCAACGCGGTACGGTGGCGGTACTTCGGCTGTGAAGCGTTCGATCACCATTTGGGCAGGTAGTTTTTCGATATACGAAGCCATGAAGGAAATGTATTCTTCGAGTTCGAAAAGATGGTAGTTGCCCGGGTTTATCAGAAAATCTTTTTCAAGCAGGGTGTTTCTCAGAACCTGGAGCTGATGAAATTTGATCGAATCAACCGGAAGGCTGGCAATGGTTTTTGTTTGCGCCAGAATATCTTCACGGCTTTCGCCGGGCAGCCCAATGATGAAGTGGGCGCCGGTTTTGATGTTTCGCTTCCGTGTTTCGTCCAGCGCATCAACCGCTTGTGCAAAACTATGGCCACGGTTAATCAGTTTCAGGGTCCGGTCGTGAACCGATTCAATGCCATATTCCACCACAATATAATATTTTTCAGCCAGGCCTGCCAGATAATCCAGCTTTTCGTTATCCACACAATCGGGCCGGGTTCCGATAACCAGTCCCAACATACCTGGCATCGAAAGGGCTTCTTCGTAAAGTTTTTTCAGCACTGGCAAAGGGGCGTGTGTGTTTGAGAAAGCCTGGAAATAGGCCAGGTATTGGCTGCTGCGGCGGTAACGTTTCTTATGAAATTCAATCCCTTCGGCAAGTTGTTGTGTGATGGGCTTTGCCGGCTCACAATACGAAGGGCTAAAGGCATCGCTGTTGCAGAAAGTGCATCCTCCGGTTGAAATGCTTCCATCACGGTTGGGGCAGGAAAAGCCGGCATCAAGGGAAAGTTTTTGAACCCTTGCGCCAAAAACCTTCCTGATGTGTTCGCTATAAGCATTGAACCGCCTTGAATGCCCCCAGGGATAAATGGTTTCACCGCCCTTGTTCATCGTTTCAAAACCTTTCTCACAACGGTGTCTTTTTCTGAAACCAAAGCAATGAAATATGCGCCTTTTTGCCACGGCCGTGTGTTGATCTGAATCAGGGTTTGGCCTTTTAAGCTTTGCGCATAAACCTGCTGCCCCTTGCTGTTCCAGACAACAAGGCTATCGAACTGCCCTGGGCCGGGAATTTCAACCGTGAATTCGTTGCGAAAGGGATTCGGATACACAAGCAGTTCATATTCTGATTTTTTAATGCTTGCTGATACAGTGTTCCAATCCATGAGGTAATCAATGCGGGCGGAGGTTTGCAGCGAGTCAAGAAAAACCTGCCAGGCGGCTTCATTGCCTTTCAGCATGTAATCAAAATACGGGGTCAGGAAATCAAGCGTAGTGGTTTGTTGCTCTTCCCGGCTCACTGAGGGTTGCGGGCTGCAGGAAGCTTCGCCAATGGAACAGAAAAGGTTGTAATCGGCAAAAAAACAATGCCCGCCTCCTGAGATGTCAATAATTATTTTGCGGTCGGAGGCCGTGGCTTCATACATCGGGTACTGATGCTGGCCCGGAGGGGTAACACAATCAAACTCGCCGGCGAACAGGAGGGTGGGGATGCTGACATTTGCTGCCGCCTGAACAGAAGAGGGGTTGGTAATGGCCGCGGCGAAAGTAACCATGGTGGTAGGCTCATCATTGTTCTCAGAACCGAGAAAGGATGCCCCGCCGCCCATTGAATGCCCCATGATGGCTGAGGTTTCGGCTACTGCATTGTAAAACAAGGAGTTTTCATTCTGCGATTCGATTTTCATTTGCGTGATGATAAATGCAAGATCCAGTCCAAAATTCAGGTGGTTTGGGGAAAAGGAACCTTCGGTGGTCGGGAAAGCAAGAATGTAGCCTTTGGAAACCAGGTGGAGCCAGAGGAACTGGTAAGCGGTGTGAACCATCACAAAGCCATGGCCAAAACTGATCACGGGAAATTCTCCGGGAGCAAGCGGAGTGTTTTGTCCGGCCTGAACGGCTGGGTAATAGATGGCTGTGGGTATTTGGCGGTTGTTTCGGTCAGGGTCAACAAATGTGACAGTGGTTGAACCCACCTCATAGCTTTGTGCAGCCGGTTTCAACAGGCTGGCTAACATTATGAATATCAGGAAATATGCTTTCATTGTAAGGCGTTTTTTTGTTGTAGTATATCAACAATCCAAAATTAGGAAAAGTTGGTGTTTAATGAGTATATGCAGCAGTTTTGATGGTATCTTTTGTTTTTATTATTCAATTGGAATGAAGTTATGAGTTTGTTATTAAAATTTATTGTTGATAACATGTTAATAACTATATCTTATAATCAGGTTACATTTTTGATAAAACAGGATTAACAGGTATAAACTGGCATTTCAATTGGCGAATTAAAAAATAGCAAATGATGACCGGCGCCTTACTTACTTACTTACTTACTTACGGCCGCCTGATTTCCTACCACCGCCGCTACCCTCCTTAGGTTAAAATTATTACATGGAGGTTTGGGGAATTTATAAATCCTGCAATTAATTCTTAAACCTTAAATTGTAATTATTATGAGATCAGTATTTGTTTTTACTTTTATAGCATTATTGCTTATGTTTGCGTAATCTTGCCAGAAAGAAACGGCTGATACCAAAACCAATGACGTTCTAACAACTGAACTTACAGAAATGGATGCCTATCTTACCGGGTTCAGGAAACAGATGGACATGCCGGAAAAAAGTGGGGTAATGCTTGATCTGGAGGATGCCCGCTGGCATTTGTCTGCCGTACTAAATTATTCGTATGCCAATGCCATTCCGCATCACAAGTATTTTCAGGTTGATACTTTTTACACCGTGTTTCCGTTAAGCAATATGATGGTTAGCATGGATGATATCAACGATGCATTTGTGACTTTCACAACGGATTTGGTGAATACTTACCAGGCAATTCCGCATGACGACAAAACCCTCGTAATTGTGGTAACACAGGTTGCCGGCCAAAATGGCCACGAAGCCCAGATAAGGATGATCAGCACTTTTGCCTACAGCCCTGGTATTTCGGTTTATCAGTTTGATGAAACCGATTGGTGGTATTGGGGGGAAGAAAGCGGAAAGTGTGGGCTTTTTATAGGCGAAGGCATTGGAAGTGATGCAGCCATAGAACTTACGGCGAAAGCAAACTTGTCTCTTACTGTTCCTATTGGTAGAATATATTATACAGATGAGATTCCAGTCACTATCATGGCATACGATTATGAAATTTCTTGGCAAGACCATCCTTACGGTCGCCATAGTTTGATTTTTTGGCAGGTTGGAATTCAAAGCCAACCACCACCGGAATGGTCATGCTTATGTCCGGACGAGATGAATTATTATTTGAGTAATATTAGAGATATTATTGTATTGGATAATCCGCCTGATCCAGATATGACTTTATGCAATTATTATATTGAGTCTTTGTTAATACCTGGATATAATGTTGATTGGCAGCATCGACTTACTCTAACCTACGGCATCCAGCATGTTACGGCTACAATGCCTGAGCTTTGATGCCAGATTGAAATAAAACTAATTTGCCTGGGTGATTATTCATCCAGGCAAATTATGGCAATTAACATTTACACTAAGCGATATGAAAAAGACGCTTTCCAAGAACATGAGCTATTTGGTTGTATGCTGTTTTTTGATTGTTCTTCCGTATGATGGGTTTATGCAAAGTTTTTTTGAAATAAATTTCACAACTCCTGATCGCGCGATGGTAGTTGATGGAGTTGAAACCCAAGATGGTGATTTCATTTTCCTGATAAACAATCTAGCATACATCCCAGGTCATTCTCATCCAACTTTGATCAAAACAGATCAACAAGGTAATCTTCTGAAAACATATGTTATAGATTATTATGATTTTATTATGCTGAGTAAGATCCTTTCGGCTGGGGATTGCAGTTATTATATTTTGGGAGTTTTTGCCTCATATCCCGATCTGGTTTATGATAGTTTATACCTTTCAGAGTGGACACTTGATCTTGAGTTGATAAGATACACAGAGATGGCATTACCATTCAATGATTATGCAAGTTTACAAGCGGCTATTATTAACTCTGATGATCAGATTGTGCTCACAGGCAGCAAAGTCATGCCTCCAGCCATACAAAGCTATATTTATCTGATAGACGATCAGTTTAATCTGTTAAATCAAGTGGTATTTAATCAGAGTGCAAATTATACAAGGGTTCATTCAATCATAGAGTTCTCGAATTCCGGTTTGAATGGCTACCTGATTTCACTTTCAGGGGTGCTTAACAGTGATGAGGGCCTCGCCAAACTGGATTCAGATTTTAATATTATTGAATATTTCAGCCTAAATCCACATCTGAATAATTTGGGGAACACAACTCTTGCCAAATTTAGTGATAGTATGTATATCGTAACAGGAAAGTTCACTAATACCCAAATATCTTTAAATGACATAAAATCACTGAAAATGGACATCAATTATAATATTTTGGCAACTAACCTATTTGGAAAAGAACCCGATACTATTGACTTCCCGGGATTCCTGAATGCTACAGCGATTATTGATAATGATAATATTTTCATATCAGGCACATCAAACATGAATATACCCCAGTTTCCTTACGCTTCAACACCTTCATGGTTTATACTAAATAAAGTGAATGGTGACCTGGATCTTCAATGGCAGAAATTTTACGGTGGGGATGCCCATTACTCCGTGTACTCTATCATACCTTCCAGCGACGGCGGTTGCGTTATGCTGGGTACCCGCTATCATCCAAATAATCCAACCGGCATTGACGGCTACATATTAAAGGTAGGGCCTGACGGGCTGGTTTCTGTGCCGGAAATACCCGGCGGTTTGCAGGTGAAAGAGGTGATTGTGTATCCCAATCCCGGCTCCTCACAGCTTCAGATCCAAACCGGGCACGATGATCTTGAAATCATGATTTTTGACGCAACAGGCAAAATAATGACACAGGAAAAGATAAGGCAGTTTTATCATATTATCCCTACCAATGCCTGGCCTTCCGGCATTTATATTTACCGGATAACCCGAAACAATGAGTTGTTTGAAAGCGGCAAATGGGTTAAGGCGGAATGAGTTGCTGGGCAATTGGAATTCAACAACTTGTGGGGCTTTAGCCCCATTGAAAACTTTCCGGAGAGGACTCGTGGTTACATGTTTCCATCCTCCTTTTAAAACCGGTTCATACATCATGTTCAAATAAGGGCTACATTTGCAGCCTTATTCCTGTTTACATTCAATAAAAATATTCTATGAAAACCCAAAACCTTGGTTTCAATTCCAGACTTATTCATGGCGGCGGCTATAAAGATCCGCTGGGAAGCGCCACTGTACCCATTTATCAAACCTCCACATTTGCTTTTGAAAACGCCGATCATGGCGCTGCCTGCTTTTCAGGCGAAAGCGATGGCTATATTTACACCCGCATAGGAAACCCGACCATTGGCGTGCTGGAAAACATTGTAGCTGATCTCGAAAACGGTTTCGGCGGGGTGGCAACCGGATCGGGTATGGGCGCCGTGAACACCATTTATTTCGGTTTGCTCAGCAGCGGCGATCATATTGTGAGTTCAGCAGCAGTGTATGGCCCTTCGCGTGTGGTGATGGAGCAGCACTATTCGCGTTTCGGAGTTGAATCAAGCTATGTGAACACCTCGGATATTGAAGCCGTTAAAAAGGCCATCCGTTCCAATACACGCATGCTTTTTATTGAAACCCCGGCCAATCCAACCATTGATATTACCGACATAAAAGCCTGTGCCGCCATTGCAAAGGAAAACAACCTCGTCCTGGTTGTTGACAATACCTTTTGCAGCCCATACCTTCAGAAACCGCTCGATCTGGGCGCCGATGTGGTATTTCACTCCATGACCAAATTCCTGAACGGCCATGCCGATATCGTGGCAGGAATGGTGGTGGCCAAAACCGAAGAACTTTACAAAAAACTGCGTTCCACCATGGTCAACCTCGGGTGCAATATGGATCCGCATCAGGCATACCTGGTGATTCGGGGATTGAAAACCCTGGGCATCCGCATTGAGCGCGCGCAGGAAAACGCCATCAGGCTTGCCGGCTATCTCGAGCAGCATCCCAAAGTGGAGTGGGTTAAATACCCCGGCTTGAATTCTCATCCGCAGCATCATTTGGCGCAGGAGCAAATGAAAGGCCCCGGCTGCATGATTTCATTCGAATTGAAAGGCGGATTTGAGGCCGGAAAGAAAATGATGGATCATGTACAACTGGCTTTGCTGGCTGTTTCGCTGGGTGGGGTTGAAACACTCATTCAGCATCCCGCTTCCATGACCCACTCAAAAATGACCCACGAAGCCAAATTAAAGGCCGGGATCACCGACGGCCTTGTTCGCTACGCTGTGGGGATTGAAGATGTGGAAGATTTACTCACTGACCTCGATCAGGCATTGGCGGCCGTTTAAGCGCCATTCACCGGTTTCCTTTTCTTATGAAGCGTATCAGGGTATATTTTTGCACCCTGTAAGTTACCCATGCCAATTTCAGGCAGGTGGCATACGATTTGATTGGTATTATTTTCTGATCCCTTATTCAATAACTCCTCACCACAATATCTGGCCATGCGATGAAAAGCTCAGCTTACATATCGGCAAAATCTTTACCGGCATTCATCCTGGTTGTTGTGATCACCATCATGATGACGCAGCATGCGTTCGCACAAAAAGTGGGCCTGGTATTGAGTGGCGGTGGGGCAAAGGGGGCGGCCCATATCGGGGTAATCCGCGCCCTGGAGGAAGAGGGTATCCCGATTGATTATATTGCCGGAACCTCGATGGGGGCCATTATCGGCGGGCTTTATGCAATCGGCTGGACAACCGGACAAATGGAAGAGGTGATACTTTCAGAAGATTTTGCCAGATGGGTGGAGGGTGAGATTGGCGAAGAATATAAATTCTATTTCAGAAAACCCAACCCCAATGCCTCGTGGCTGAACCTGCGGTTTAATATTGATTCGGTTTTCAGGCATAAACTTCCCGTGAATATTGTTTCGCCCATTGTGATGGATTTTGTTTTCCTGGAGTTGTTTTCAGCGGCCTCGGCAGCGGCGACCTATGATTTCGACAATCTTTTTGTTCCCTTTCGGTGCGTTGCAGCCGATGTGGTACAAAACAAAGCGGTTTCGCTTGGCAGTGGCAATCTTGGAAATGCCATCAGGGCCTCCATGACCTTTCCTTTCTATTTCAGGCCGATCAGGATTGACGGCCGACTGCTTTTTGACGGCGGATTGTACAACAATTTCCCGGCCGATATCATGTACGATGAATTCTTTCCTGAAATCATCATCGGAAGCCGGGTATCGGGCGATTTCAGCAATATTCATGAAGATGACCTCACCTCACAACTTGAGGCCATGCTCACTTCCAAAACATCTTACGAAATACCGTGTGGCAACGGCGTGCTGATACGGCCAAACCTGAGGGATGTGAATGTGATTGACTTCCGCTTTACCAGCGCATTTATTGACAGCGGATATGTTGCCGCAAAACGCCAGATTCACAAAATCCGTTCTTTTGTTTATGATACCATCAGCAGCAAGGATCTGGAAGAGCGCAGAATGCGCTTCAATGAAAAAAAGCCACCATTGATTGTTGACAGGATACATGTTAATGGCTTGAACGAGAATCAGACCCGTTATGTAAACCGTATGCTCAGGCTTGGCGAAGACCAGGTGCCGCTGGAGAAAATGAAGGCAGAATATTTCAGATTGGTTTCCGATGATAAAATCAGCCATATCTACCCGCAACTGATCTACAACGATACAACCGGCTTTTTTGATCTTCACTTAGATGTGAAGAGAGACAATGACATCCTGGTTGAATTTGGAGGGAATATTTCATCGGCCCCCATAAATTCGGCTTTTGTGGGTTTGCGTTACAATGCCCTTGGGTTGCATTCGCTGACTGCCTCGGTCAATTCATATATCGGCAGGTTTTATACTTCTGCCCAGGCTTCCTTGAGGTTGGATATCAGCGCTGTATTGCCTGTTTTTATCGAGCCGGTTGTTACATTTAACCAATGGGATTATTTTAAAGCCAGCACTTATTTTTTCGAAGACAAAACACCCTCTTACCTTCAGCAAAATGAAGTGAGCTGGTCGTTAAATGTTGGCATTCCAACATCGAACCGTGGCAGGCTGGTGTGGGGTTTTACTTCCTTTAGCCTGAAAGACGAATACTATCAAACCAATTTCTTCTCACGTGCCGATACCACTGACCTTACCCGCTTTAATGGATTCAGCCCGTTTGTTTATTACGAATGCAACACCTTAAACAACAAGCAGTTTGCAAACCGCGGCAATTTTTTTCACGCTTCCCTGCGCCTGATCTCGGGTGAAGAAAGGCATGTGCCGGGATCTACATCGCTGCGTCGCAACCAATATGAGAGGGCGCATGTGTGGTGGCGGTTCAAACTTCAAAATGAACGCTATTTCCGGCCATGGGGGCCATACAGGGTGGGTGCTTTCGCCGAACTTGTGCTCACGAACCAGAAGGCTTTCAACAATTATACTTCCACTGTGCTAAGCGCTCCGAGTTTTGCTGCGGTTCCGGAAATCAAAACACAGTTTTCGCCTGCTTACCGCGCGCACGCTTATGCTGCACTGGGTATAAAGAATATTTTTACGATCCGTCGCAACCTCGACTTCCGGATTGAGGCTTTTGCATTTGCTCCCTACAGGCCAATCCTTCAGGATGAGAATTTCCTTGCCCGTTACGGCCCCTCTTTCTCCACACTGAACTTTGCCGGTTCTTCATCAGTGGTATTGCATACACCGGTGGGGCCACTTAGCCTTAGCCTGAATTATTTCAGTAAAAACACTGACCCTTTCTCTGTTTTCCTGAATTTTGGATACATCATCTTCAACAAAAAGGCTTTGGATTAACAATTTCTTAACCAATGGCCCTATCCTGTTGTTGAAAAAATGCTTTCCTTTGCGCCCGCAAAAAAAGCAGCAGTTGTTGCTTTTTTGTTGGAATTAAAACTAAAACCTTGAAACAATGAGTATTAAGAAACAATATCTGAAGACCAAGCCACTTTGTAAAGTAACTTTTAAAGTTGAAAAGGAATTAGCCGGGGGCGCCGGAAAGTTGAACATCGTTGGCGATTTCAACCAATGGAACGAAATTGCCGATGAGATGAAAGCCTTGAAAGATGGCTCATTCACAGCCACCCTTGACCTGGAAACAGGCCACGAATACCAATTCCGTTATTTGGCCGACGGAAATAACTGGATCAACGAACCCGAAGCCGATAAGTTTGTGCCCAGCGGTTTCGGCGACGCAGAGAATGCTGTTGTTGTTTTGTAAGAAATTTTAGCTCTGTTTTTCGGTGTTAATGTGTTTCCCGATAGCTTTCGGGAGTGTTCAGGTGTTTTCCAGAAACTGCCTGAGTACATACTGCAGGATTCCACCGTTTTTATAGTACGCGATCTCAATGCCTGAGTCTAAGCGGGCGATGGCTTCGAATAGTGTTGTGCTGCCATCCTCCCGTGTCGCTGTGACCTGAAGTTTCTTCAGAGGGTATAAACCCTCACCGATGCCGCTTATGGCAAATGCCTCCTGGCCGGTAAGCCCAAGGCTCGCTGCGGTCTGGCCTTCAAGATATTGCAGCGGTAAAACACCCATGCCCACAAGGTTGCTCCGGTGTATGCGTTCATAACTTTCGGCAAGTACGGCTTTGATACCGAGCAGGTTGGTGCCTTTTGCCGCCCAGTCGCGCGACGATCCGCTGCCATATTCTTTACCGGCAAGCACGATCAGGGGAGTTTTTTCGGCCTTGTAAAGCTGTGCGGCTTCGTAAACGCTCATTTCTACGCCGGAAGGAATGTGTTTTGTGAACCCGCCTTCCATGGTAGCCAGGTGATTGTGAATGCGCACATTCGCAAAAGTTCCGCGCACCATTACTTCATCGTTTCCGCGTCGGGAACCGTAGGAGTTAAAGTCGTTTTTCTGAACGCCACGCCCAAGCAGGTATTTGCCGGCAGGGGTATTTTCCGAGAATGATCCGGCAGGAGAAATATGATCGGTTGTAATGGAATCGCCAAGCTTGAGCAGAACCCTTGCATGATGAATGTCGTTTGGTTCGGCAACTTCTTTACTGATGCCATTGAAAAACGGCGCTTCTTTGATATAGGTTGATTCGCTGCTCCATTGGTAGATCTTATCCTGAGGAACCTCCAGGTTTTTCCATTGCTCATCGCCATCAAATATCTCTGCATAGCTTTTGGCATAATCGGCAGGCGAAAGCACTTTTGAGATCACTTCGCTGATCTCGTCATTTGAAGGCCAGATGTCTTTGAGGTAAACCGGCTCCTGATTGGGGTCGTAGCCAAGCGGTTCGGTGAAAATATCAAGGTCAACACGGCCGGCAATAGCGTATGCCACCACCAGCATGGGCGACATGAGGAAATTCATTTTCACCTGCGGGTGAACCCGTGCCTCAAAATTCCTGTTGCCCGAAAGCACAGAAGCCACCACGAGGTCGTTTTCTTCAACGGCATGGGCAATATGCTTTGGCAGCGGCCCGGAATTCCCGATGCACGAAGTGCAGCCATAACCCACCACATGAAAACGCAGCGCTTCCAGATCGGTAAGCAGGCCTGATTTTTCCAGATAATTTGTAACCACCTTTGAACCGGGCGCCAAAGAAGTTTTCACCCAGGGCTTTACATCCAGTCCACGTTCCCTGGCTTTTCTGGCCACAAGCCCTGCACCCAGCATCACGCTGGGATTGGAAGTGTTGGTGCAGGAGGTGATGGCTGCGATCACAATGGCGCCGTCCGAAATGGCGAAGCGGTCGTGGTTCAGGCTCAGCGAAACGGTTTTCAGGCCATTTTTGATCCTTGTTTCAATTTCGGCATCCGAGGTGGGCTTGGCACCGGGTTTTGTGGTCTGACCCCCTTCGGCATACCAGCGGCTTACTTCCCGCTTGTCAATAGGAATGTACTCGCGCTGATGAAAGTCCATCAGCAGTTTGCCGAACTTACCAGCTAAATCTTTTGCAAATATCTTGTCCTGAGGGCGTTTCGGGCCAGAAACTGTGGGCTGTATCGTGTCAAGATCAAGTTCAACAAGGCTGCTGTAAACGATATCGGATTCGTGTTCGCGCCACAGCATATTGGCTTTGGTATAGGTTTCAACGAGCCGCACCTGTTCTTCAGGGCGATTGGTATTGCGCATGTAATCAAGTGTGCGGTCGTCAATAGGAAAGTAGGTAACGGTACAGCCAAATTCAGGCGACATATTTGAAATGGTAGCCCTGTCGGGCACACTCAGCGAGTCGAGACCCGGCCCGAAGACTTCCACAAATTTGCCAACAACACCGTGTTTGCGAAGCAGTTCGGTAATGGTGAGGACCATATCGGTGGCTGTGGTTCCCAGGGGGAGTTTTCCGCTGAGTTTCAGGCCCACTACTTCGGGCATGATGAAATAAATGGGTTGCCCCAGCAAAGCGGCTTCGGCTTCAATACCGCCTACGCCCCAAGCCACCACCCCGATGCCATTCACCATAGGAGTGTGTGAGTCAGTTCCCACCAGGGTGTCGGGGAAAATACTTCCATCTCTGGCAATAACGCCTTGTGCAAGGTATTCGAGGTTTACCTGATGGCAGATGCCCATGCCGGGAGGTACCACCGAGAAGTTATCAAACGCATTCTGAGTCCATTTTAAAAACTGGTAGCGTTCGCCGTTGCGTTCGTATTCCTTCTCCACATTTTTTGCGTATGCATAATTGGTTCCGAAATAATCAACCTGCACACTGTGGTCAATCACCAGGTCAACCGGGATCAGCGGATTGATCTTATCGGGGTCCTTGCCTTTGCGGGCGGCTTCGGCCCTTAAGGAGGCAATGTCTACCACGGCGGGTACTCCGGTAAAATCCTGCATCAGTACACGGGCAGGTTTGAATGGAATATCTTTGTCCGATGCTTCAGGGCGCCAGTTCAGGAGGGTTTCAACATTTTCTTTTGTGATCGCAAAATCATCGAAATTCCGGAGTGCGTTCTCAAGCAGGATACGGATGGAAAAGGGTAGTTTGTTGATGGCATAACCCTGATCCTGCAAGGTTTGCAGACTCCAGTATTGCAATTCGCCTGTTGGGGTTTTTAGTTTGTTTTTTGCGTTGAACGGGTTTAATGACATGGTTGACAGTATTTAACGTGATATGCTTAAATTATTTTGGGCGGCTGTGGCAGTGTTTGAAAAATTAGCAGCTTCGCCGGTTGGTATCAAACATCAAATATATCAAACTAATTAATTGTGGAGAATGTTTGACGGCAGGTGATTTTTTTATGTTCAACGCTCAGTGCCGTTCAATGCGGCAAGGCGAGAAAAATAGCAGGCGGAAGATGTTTTATGTTTCTGCTGTGGGCATGAAATTTGCATTGTGGACCTTTCTGAACTATTTTTGACTTTTTTTCGACCACAAAACATTTTACCACCATGAAAAAGTTTTTACCATTGTTTGTTCTGGTATTGTTTCTGGCCTCATGCGCCTCGTCAACGAAACTGTACCAACGTGGCAGATATGATCAGGCCATTAATAAGTCGGTAAAGAAAATCCTCCGCAAACCGGGCAATACCAAAGAAATGCTTGTGCTCGACAAAGCCTACAAAATTGCCAATGAACGCGATTGGGAAAGAATAAACTACCTGAAACTTGAAAACAACCCTGCTGACATTGAGGAGATTGTGACCTTGTTCAACCGCTTGAAATACAGGCAGTCAACAGTTCGTAAGGTGCTCCCTTTGCAACTGCCCGATCGCATGATCAATTACCCCTACATACATTATGATGAGGAAATTGTTAAGGCCCGCGCTTCGGCTGCCGATTATTTCTATCATAATGCTGTGCGGTTAATGGGTCATGGCAACAAAGATGCTTACAGGCAAGCGTACAAAGAGTTTGTAAAGGTAAAGGCTTACGGTGGAAGGCAATCAGATCTCGACCAGATGATATACCAATCGCGTCAGCTTGGTACAAACCGCGTGCTGGTAATGGTTCAGAACCATACCCATCTGAACCTGGGCCGTGAATTTGAAAACCAGTTGCTTGCCATCAAGCCATCGGCTTATGACAGCGAATGGGTGGAATATCATTTCAGAGACCTCGATGAGGGCATTGATTACGATTTTTATATCGTTGCAAACATCCGGATCATTGACGTATCGCCTGATATGATCAAAGACAGCGATCGCATGGTAAACAAAAAAGTGGAAGACGGCTTTGAATACCTGCTCGATCCTAACGGAAATGTGGTAAAGGACAGCATTGGTAATGATGTTAAAATACCGCGGTTCAAAAATATAAGCTGCGCCGTGATCGAGACACTTCAGCAAAAGCATAGCGCCATTGAAGGCGATGTGGAATTTATTCAACTTAATCCGCAGCGGTTGCTCAGGAAAGAGCCCGCAGGAGCCGCTAACGCATTTGAGCACAGATCGGCCAGGGCCATCGGCGATCTTCAGGCTTTGGATGAAGAAACCTTGCGGTTTGTCAAGGTTAAGCCCGTGCCATTTCCTTCGGATATGGAAATGGTTTACCGCAGCGCCGAAAGTATGAGGGAAGCCATCACCAGGGCCATGCAAAAGAATAAGAACCTGATCAGGTAGCTACATATTGAACCAGTTGAAAATATGTTTCTCAATATCGGACTTATAGCAGGTTGTTGTCAGGTCAGATCCAGTGCAAGCGCTTCGATGCGATCCAGCAGTTTATCAAGTGTTTCTTCAGTGGTAAAAGGGCTCATGATGGTTACCCTGAACCAGGTGTTTTGTTTTAGTTGGGTCTGAACGATATAGAAATCGCCCTGCTCAAGTATTTTCTTTCTGATGGTTCCGTTTAGCCTGTTAAGTTCCTGTGCATCCATACCTTGCTTCATATACCTGAAGCAAACGATATTGGAATCGGGTTCCAGGAAAAGCTCAAAGTGTTTTCTTTCCCTGATTTTGGTGGCAAGCGTTTTTCCGAGGTCGTACTGCCGGGTGATGTATTCATCAAAAATTGAAATGCCATGGGCTTTTACGATGGCATAGAACTTAACGCTCATCAGCAATTTGGTGCATTCAAAGGTTCGTTTGGCGTAATTGTACCACTCATCCTCATGCTGATTTTCCCAAAGATACTGTGCTTTCTGGCTGAAATTGCTGTAGGAATGAACTTTGTTTTTGAACAACACAAAAGTTGTCAGCACAGGCGCCATCATCATCTTGTGGGCATCAATCACCACTGAATCGGCTTGTTCGATCCCTTTGAGCAAATGTTTGTACTTTTCTGAAAATATGGCTGCACCGCCATGTGCTCCGTCCACATGAAACCAGAGTTTATGCTGACGGCAAAACCGGGCAATTGCATCCAGGTCATCATACATGCCGCTGGCTGTAGACGGTGCGCTGCCTACCACAGCAATTACCTTTATGCCTTTGTTTATGGCATTCTGGAAGTAACCGCCCAGCGTGGAAACATCCATGCTGAAGTTTTCGTTTACCGGTATTTTAATGATGCCATCAGAGCCAAAACCCATAATGCGCAGGGAACGGTCAACGCAGTAATGCGCTTCTTCCGAAACCATGACGCCGAGTTTTCCGGTATGCCCTTCGTTCCAGACGTCGGTTCCGGCCATGGCTTTACGTGCGGCCAGCAGTGCTGTGAGATTGGCAAGGGTTCCGCCCGAAGTCATAAACCCGTCGGCTTTGTGATCATAGCCGATTTGCTTTAGTACAATCCCAGCCACGATGTTTTCAATGGCCGTACCGGCAGCGCCCATTTCATAAATGGCCATACCGTTGTTCGTAATGGCTCCCAGCAGATCGGCCATTGCGGCCACAGGCAGTGTGGCGCCAACCTGGTGCCCGATATACTGCGGGTGGTGGGTGCTTATGGAATTATGCAACACATCACTGAAAAATGCTCCCAGAGGCTGGTTTTTCTGCAGGTTATCCTGCCAGAAAGCAAGCTGTTCAGCGGGTTCTTTCCAGTTGATAACTTTGGTCCGGTTGTTTGTGGTATTGCCAAGATGATTGGCTATGAGGTCAATAATCTCATGACCCATTTTTCTGAATTGCTCAGGATTAAAGGCATCCTCAAGTTTCGTGTTCATTATGGGTTTCAGATAATCAGTTGTAGAATTCTTCCGGTTGATTATAGGTTTGTGGAATGATTTGCCTGAGAAGGGCTCAGACATCTTTTTTAAAGAGTTTCACCGCAACGGCATTTTTCCCTTTTAAACCGGATTGAAGTTCAAAGCTTACCTTGTTGTCCTTGCTTACAGGGTCAATCATATCGTTCACATGAACGAAGAAACTCTCCTGGGTGTCGAGATCCCTTATAAAGCCGTAGCCTTTTGCCTCATTGAAAAAGCTGATGATTCCGGTTCTTGTGCGAACCTCTGGTTCGTTTTCATCTTTTTTGGGAACACCGATCACAATATCTTCGGCTTTGACTTTTTCCTTATTTCCCGGATCCGGCGGGGTGGAGGTAATGTTGCCGTCCTGGTCAACATAGGCAATCATATCATCAAGGCTGTTGCCATCTCTTGATTTGCCACTGCGTTCTTCGCGTTTTTTCTCTTTGTCTTTTCGTTTTTTCTCTTTCCTTTTGGCCGTTTCTTTTTTGTTCCAGGAATCTTGTGATCTACCCATAATTGCGTTTGATAATTAATTAGATTGTGAAAAACCGATCCAAATGGCAAATCCAGATTGCTGGGCGAAAGAGTGCGATTTCTTTTGCAGATACCATGTGAAAGTGCAAAAGTAAGTAAAAATCAGAACTTTTTCGGTTTAAATTCCGGGGCGTTGACAATGCTGGCGCTTTTTCCGGTGGCTTTTATCACAAATAAACCCAGGTTTTCGGCCATGGCCTCGCTGCCTGCATCGGCTTTCAGAAAGGCCATTGCGCCATAAATGGTATTGCGGTTGTATTTGGGCATCCATGTTTTGATCATGGAGAGTTTTTCCATATAAAGCTTCACATCATCGGGTTTCATGGTGGTTTTCACTTCAACAAAAACGACCTCGTCGCCGTTTTCGGCAACAATATCAAACTCATAGTTTTGGCCTTTGTAGTTTCCTTTTTTGCGTTCCGAAGTTTCATACACTTCAATTCCTCTCTCATTAAGCAATCTTATCAGATCGCCTTCAACAAGCGATTCAATGAGTCTTCCCCACTGTGATGTAAAGAGGTTTTGAAGCTCTTTCATCTTTTTATCGGTTTCTTTGAACCTCTGATCGGTTTCCTTAAAATGCTTGCTGGTTTCCTGAATCATGATCCGCACGTCGTTGAACGACAGTGGACGGCTGTATTCGCCCGCCGGCTCTTTAGCAATAGGCGGTTCTTTGTATTTTTTTTGATTTACCCATGATTGATCAGATGAATTCCAACGCAAAGATAATAAGAACCACAAAGGTTCTATAATTAATAAATACCACTTAGTGAAACTGAGTGTTCTCAGTTTCTTAATGGTTAATAACGGTTTCTCGGAGAGGCCTCAATATTGGCGATTGAGTTCCCCAAGGAAATAAATTTTGTGGAAAACAAATACACAAAACTATATCTTTATATATTTGTAAGATTTTTTTAACGCAATGACAATCAAAATGCACCGAACCCTTACTTTCATCCTATTAACCGCTCTGTTTCTGAAATTAGGTTATTCACAAACTGCTACAAATTTCAACGTTCCTGATTGTTCAGGAATATATTACGAACTCTTTGAAAATCTTGATGCCGGAAAAATTGTTGTAATCGGATGGACAATGCCTTGCAATCCCTGCATCCTTCCTTTACTTACAACTTATAATGTAGTGCAGAGTTACCAGGCCTCACATCCTGATATTGTCCAAATGCTTCTGGCTGACGACTATGGTGATACACCGTGCATCATTATTAATGCCTGGGCAAATACCAATGGATTGATCAATACCCGCAGGTTCTCACATCCCGATATCAATATGTTGGATTACGGGACAACCGGGATGCCGAAAGTAGTTGTTATCGGTGCCGACAGAAAGGTTTATTTCAACGCTGATAACCAGGTGGATCATAACAAGCTGATAGAAGCTATTAATCTGGCTTTAGAAAGTCTTACCACCTCGGTTCATGAACACTCACCCAGTAAGGCTGCTTTAAAGATTTATCCCAACCCGGTAACGGGAAACTCTATCATTTCAGTAGAATTCGAAAATCATACATCTTTCAAGATCAGCCTGTTGAATATATTCGGGCAGGAAGTTGTGAAGCTTTATGATGGAAGTGCCAAATCTGAACAAATCCCTCTGAGTTTGCGCCTGGCAGAAATCCCAACAGGCATGTACCTGGTTCGCATGCAGACTGATAACGAAACCGTTGTCCGTAAAATTCATGTAATCAGGTAATTTTTATTTATTTACACAGTCGGATTACACTCAATCTGCTTTCCTCAATATTATCTTCTATGATCAGATTTTTAATTATTATTTCGCTCATCTTCTCCTCAACTGCGTCTTTTCCCCAATGCTGCGCTGTTGGCGGAGGCAGCCCTATAGCTGGTGATGCTGCAATTGGGGTGCTCAAAGAAAAGCAATTCGAGATCAGTGCCAATTATCAATACATCAGTTCCAATAAATTCCTGACTGAAACTGAGCCTGCAGAAAACTTTCTCGACAATTTCTCAAGCAAGTATCTTTACACCCGCCTGGCTTATGGACTGTCGGAAAGGCTCACCATATCAGTTGAAACAGGCTACTGGATTGATAAGACCCAAATCGGCCTGAGCGAGCGTGATACTTACAGTTCCAAAGGCATTGGCGACCTTATTTTATTTCCCAGGTATAGTATCATCCAGGCAAAAGGCACTAATTATAATGAGCTAACAGTTGGAATGGGTTTTAAAATTCCTCTTGGTAGTTATAACGACTCCATGGGGTATGTGGAACCTTTTTCCGGAGCAACATTTTACACGACCAAACCTTTGGCAGTGCAAGCCACTTCGGGCGCCTACGACCTGCTTTTCAATATGTTTTATACCGGCAGAATCCCAGGAACCCTGCTCAGCATTTCGGCCAATGCACTGCATATAATGAAAGGCTGGAACCCACTCAGCGAGAAGTTGGGCAATTATACGAGCCTTGGGTTATTTGTTGGTCAGACATTTTATAACAACCTGAACTTCACCTTGCAGTTCAAGGGAGAATGGATCGGAAAAATGGAAATCAACCCGGATATGATGATGGTAAGATTTTTCAGTTACGACCCTGAAGCCACAGGCAGCCGGAAATTTTTTGTTGCCCCTCAACTCAGCTATGTTTTTGCAGACAAGTTATCCGTTTTCCTGCAAAGCGAAATCCCGGTCTATCAAAATGTTAACAAGACTCAGATCGCTTCACAAACCCAGGTAACTGCCGGTTTAACTTATCGTTTTTCGATCACGCCAGGAAGTAGCGGAAGTGATCAGTAAATCAAAGCCGTTGTTCAGGCAAATTTCATTTTCCGCAAACGCAAGCTATTCATCACCACCATCACCGAACTCAGCGCCATGGCTGCACCCGCAATCATGGGGTCTAACAGCAGGCCCGTAAACGGGTACAAAGCGCCTGCCGCCAGAGGAATGGCGATGATATTATAAAAGAAAGCCCAAAATAGATTTTGTTTGATGACCCGAACGGTGGATTTTGACAACTTGAGTGCCTTTACAATACTCAAGGGGTCGGAATTCATGAGGGTGATGCCGGCGCTTTCCATGGCAATATCTGATCCTGATGCCATTGCCAGGCCAATGTTTGCCTGAGCCAGCGCTGCCGCATCGTTGATGCCGTCGCCGGCCATGGCAACAATATTGCCTTGCTGCTGCAACTGTTTGATAAACTCATTTTTTCCGGCCGGCATGATGTTGGCTTTGTATTCTTCAATTCCTGTTTTTCCGGCCACTTTGGCCGCGCTTGCTTCGTTGTCGCCGGTAAGCATTACCACCCTGATACCAAGTTCCCGTATAGCGCTGATGGCGGAGGCTGAGCCCGGCTTTATGGCATCGCTGACTGCAAAAGCAGCAAGGGCTTTTTTGTGGTCAGTAAAAACTACGATGCTGAATCCTTCATCAAGCCACTCTTTTGATAGCCCTTGCAGTTTTTCAGGCATATCAGTGTTTTTTTCTTCAATCAATGCCAGGCTTCCGGCATAGTATGTTTTGCCCTGCAGTACGGCACGGATACCTTTTCCGCTGATGTTTTCATACTCGTCGGGCTCATAAAATTTGCTGCCTTTTCTGCCGGTAACATCAAGTATGGCCGATGCCAGCGGATGTGTGGAAAGCGCTTCAATGGCTGATAATAAAAGGTTCACGTCTTCCTTTTGGTTTTCATCATGATACCAGCTTTGCATCACGCCGGGTTTGCCTGCGGTTAAGGTTCCGGTTTTGTCTAACACCAGCACTTCTGCTTTTCTGGCCATTTCCAGGCTTTCGGCGTCGCGGATAAGGATGCCGTTTTCAGCGCCTTTTCCGATTCCGGCTACCAGCGCTGTGGGCGTTGCCAATCCCAGTGCACACGGGCAGGCGATGATCAGGATGCTGATGGTGGTGATGAATGCATAGGTGAGGGATGGATCGGGTCCTAAAAAGAACCAGACAAGAAAAGTGAGCAGGGCAAGCACAATAACGATGGGCACAAAGATGCCTGCAATTTTATCAACCAATTTCTGAACCGGGGGTTTGCTGGCCTGGGCACGCTCAACCATGGCAATGATTTGCGCCAGCACAGTAGCGCTGCCCACTTTGGAGGCTTCAATCTGTAAAGTGCCCTGCTGGTTAATGGTTCCGGCAAAAACCTGGTCGCCTTTGTGCTTGTGAACCGGTAGCGGTTCGCCGCTGATCATACTTTCGTCAATCAGGGTTTCGCCTTTAATGACTTTTCCATCCACCGGAACTTTTTCGCCTGGTTTCAGGATCACAATTTCGCTGGTATTCACGGCATGCAGAGGAACTATTTTTTCTGTTCCGTTTTCAAGTATGGTAAGCGTTTTGGGTTGGAGCCCCATCAGCTTTTTGATGGCCGCCGATGCCTTTGCCTTTGAGCGTTCTTCCAGAAATCTGCCTGCAAGGATGAAGGTGATGATCACGGCGGCAGCTTCGTAGTAAACATGGGCTTCAAAACCTTGCTGTGTGAGTATGGCAGGGAAAAATGTGTTGAAAATGCTAAACAGAAAGGCTGCTCCGGTTCCCAGTGCCACAAGCGTGTCCATGTTGGCCATTCGTTTTGAGGCTTGCTTCCATGCGATGCGATAAAACTCTGCTCCTGAAAAAATGATCACAGGCGTTGTAAGCAAAAACATCAGATAATTCGTCCAGCTTGGCCCGTGATGCCAGAACATGGAGATAACGAAAACCGGAGTTGTCAGGATCGCAGCAATAATGAGTTTCAAACGTAATTCAGTGAAACGGGATTTTTCTTTTGCTTTCAGGCTGGGTTCGGCATCCTCTTCAAGTATCAGGTCATAACCAATGGCTTGAATTTCTTTCCTAAGCTTTTCAGGACTGGTAACTTCAGGATCAAAGTTGATATAGGCGCTGTTATTGGAATAGTTCACCGAAGCCGATGTAACACCTTCCTGAGCTTTCAGGCGCTTTTCAACATTGGTGGCACAACCGGCGCATGACATCCCGGTAACGGGGTAAGTTTTTATGGCTATTTCTTTTTGCATAGTGATTTGCTTAAGTATTTTGGAAGTACAAACAAGTTCTTCAGGCGCATAATTTTGGCTTAATGCTGATGCCCGGCATGTGGTGTAGCAGGAGGCTTTTCGTAACTCACTGCCGTACTGAATTCTTTTCTCACTTCGCCGCATCGAAGCATCATATCACCGAAGTAGGGATTTTTAATATCCTCAAACTCACTCAGCCAGTAAGCTCCCTGGTCATCGAAAGCCATGGGGCAGTAGGCCAGGTAAACAGCCTCCAGTTGGGTTCCGAACTTTTCAACTGCTTCAATAAGGGCATCGGACAATGAGGAGAAATGCTCCCTCAGTTCATCAATATTGTTTGATCCTTTAAGCTGATTCAATGATTCATCGAAAATTTCATGTAATGCCATCCAGGCTTGATGGGCATTTTCCTCAAGGACGCCCTCTTTTAATTCAGAGAAGGTTTGCCTGAGATTAGGCAACCGTCTTTTGGCACTTGAAAAATCACTTTCAACCAAATCGTTCTTTAGTTTAAAATATTCATTTGTAATCAGGGTTAGCTGATGCTTAAATTCCTCAGGAACATCTATTTGCTTGCTTACAGGCCGGCTCATCATACTGAAATTACCGCTAAGCTGTGCCGCGGCATCCACAGCAAAAACGCCATGGGTGACCACATCCTCGTTCAAATTCAGGCCACTTTCAATGATGTAGGCGTCACCTATCCGGCTCCCAAGCGTAATCTCCCTCATCTCAAAAGCAGGCGTTTTGCTGTCAGGCAGTTTCACATAAACAACCGAACGTTTGCCTGTCCATAACACCGAGGAAGCCGGTATCATCAGCGCATCTTCATGGCCGGGTAATCCGGATTTTATAATTGCATTCACAAACATATCAGGCTTTAGCATCAGGCCCGGGTTTTGTGCTTCGGCTCTTACCCTGATGGTGCGGGTTTGCGGGTTGATTATTGGGTCAATAAATGTAATTGTTGATGAAAATTGCTTGCCGGGGATTGAAGCCAATGTGAAATTGACGCTTCCGCCTTTTTTCAGAAAGGGCAAGTCGGATTCATAAGCATCGAGTAATACCCAAACATTGCTGAGATCGGCAATTTCAAATAAAACATTGCCGCGGCTCACATAATCACCCCGTGAAACCCTTCGGCTGGTAACAATCCCTGAAATTCGGGCATACACATCAAATTCGGTTAGGATGATTCCGTTTTTTTCAATGTGATGTATTTGCTCATCCGAAATTTTCCATAATCTTAATTTTTCTTTCGCAGCTTCATACAGCGCCGGATTGCGGCTTTTGGTTCTGGTCGCTTCCAGCAATTCCTGTTGCGCTGTTACTAGTTCCGGAGAATAAATTACTGCAAGCTTGTCACCCCTGCTTACTGCCTGTCCGGTAAAATCAACGAAAAGTTCTTCAACCCTGCCGGAATAATTGGCTGTGATGACCGATAACTTTTGTTCATTCAGCGCAATCCTTCCCGTTAGTGAAATCTGGTGCTCAGGATTGATTTTCTTCACGCGTGTGGTTTGAATGTTGGCCAGGGCAACAGCCTCATCCGACATGGTGTAAATGAACGGGCTTTCAAAGGCTGCTGTTTTATCCCGTTTGGCCAGTTGGATCAGGCTCATGCCGCATATCGGGCAGTTTCCGGGTTCATCCTGCCTTATCTGCGGATGCATAGAGCAGGTCCAGGTTGTTTCTTTACTTTCTTCTTCAGTGTGGTGGTGATGTGGCGATTGCTCATCTTTAAAGATCAACCAGCCTAAAAACAACCCTAAAATCAGGATCAGAGCAAGCTGTAAAATCCGGTTATGAAATATCGTTTTCATTTTTTTAAGTTTTTAGGTTTTACCTACCCATTAATCGTTCAAGCATGGCAAGCGCTATGTTGGCATCCACAGAGGCATCCAGTTTTTTGAGCCGGTAGTCGAGCAATTGCTGTTGGATGCGCAATACTTCATCAAAAGTGCTGATGCCGGTTTTATATTGAACCGTGAGAAGATTCAGTATCTGATCAGCCAATTCTGTTTGATTGCGAAACAATGCTGCCCTTCTCACAGCATCCTGATAATCATTCATTACATCTTCATATTCAACAAGCAACAGGTTTCGTGTGTTTTCCTTGCGATGCCTGACGGCTTCCTGCATCAGTTCAGCTTCTCTGACTGATGCATCATATTTTCTGCGCCATATTGGAATACTCACCGAAGCCATGGGCATGATCATGTTCTTGCCGTTCATCGAGCTTTCGCTGCCCGGCCGGGTACTAAAGATGCCATACTGCAAACCGGCGCCGATCATCGGAAAGCCCATTCTCCGGTTCATCTCCTGCTGTGCAACAAAGGCCTTTTCTTCCTGTTGCAGCATTTTCAACATTGGGTTGTTTTGGATAATGCTGTCGGTTAGTTCAGCCAGTGGAACCGGAAGTTGCGGAATAACCAGGCTGTCGGGTACGACAACGGAATTGCCGGGTTGCCGGTTCAAAAGTTGGTTGAACTTTGCCAACAAAGGCTTTCTTGAAGTTGTAAGAAGTTCAAGTTTGTTTTGCAATTCATTGATTTCCATCTGAACCCTAAGTACATCAACCATACCGCCACCGGCTGCCATGCTTCCCATTGCGCCCATTGTGCCCCGGTCGCGGCTTACAGGTTCAGCGGCAGGTGTAGCTTGCATGCCCATGTTCATTCCGCTCATACTGCCGCTCACACCTGTATTACTACCTGAACTTCCGGATCGCATATCTTCATTTCCTGATGGGGTCATGCTTTCTGAACCACCGGCAGCAAACCTGTTAAGCACAATCCTCTCGAGGGTTTGCAGTATTTCAATGTTCTCTTCAGTGATTGAAATTTCTTTATCAAGCAAATACAAGGCGTAATAATTGGTTCTCACTTCAAAAAATAATTCGCTTTTGACTTCTTTGAACTGCTCAAACCTCGCCTTTGACATAAGGGTAGCTTCGTCTTTGGCAGCTCCAAGGGTTCCGAACCAGGGAAACATTTGCATGATGCTGATATCCATGATCTGATTGCCTGCATACCTTTCCATGGGCATGATAAAGAACCCGAACGATAGCTGAGGGTCGGGCAGCGCACCCACCTGTGGTATCTTTTGCAAGCTTGCCAGGTATTCGTTGTAGCTTGCCTTTAGCTGAGGGTTATTTTCTGCTGCCTGCACCAGATAATCTTCCAGCGTCTGAGCACCAATGTTTAGGGTCAGAAGAGAAACAAGAACAATGCACATATATTTGAATACTCGCTTAGCTTTCATTTTGCTGTCTTTTTAGTTGAAATTCTTCCCTGGCAGCATATAACACAGGAACTACAAATAAAGTGATCAGTGCAATGGTCATTCCGCCAAAAGCCGGTATTGCCATTGGGATCATGATATCGGCGCCTCGTCCACTTGAGGTTAGCACGGGTAAAAGTGCAAGCATGGTTGTGGCAGTTGTCATCAAACATGGCCTAACCCTGCGCATTCCCGCTTCCATGACGGCTTTTCTGATTTCGTTAACATTCTCAGGCTTGTGGCGTTTAAAGGACTGTTTCAGGTATGTAGCAATCACTACCCCATCATCGGTGGCGATGCCGAACAATGCAATGAAACCAACCCAAACGGCAACACTCAGATTGAAGTTTCGCATCTGAAAAAGCTCCCGCATATTGGTTCCCAGTATTGAGAAATTCATGAACCATTCCTGCCCGTAAAGCCACAACATGATGAACCCACCGGCAAAAGCAAGGGCAATGGCTGAAAATATCATGAGCGATGTGGTTGTTGACCGGAACTGGAAATAAAGGATCAGGAATATGACTGCAAGCACCAGAGGCATGATGATCGAAAGCCTTTTTTCAGCCCTGATCTGGTTCTCATAGCTGCCTGAAAAAACGTAACTCACACCGGGAGGAACGCTTAGCTCACCGGATTGGATCTTTGCTTCAAGGTAGCTTATTGCATCATTCACTACGCTGACTTCGGCGTAACCGTCTCTTTTATCAAGCATAACATAACCAACCAGAAAAGTGTTCTCGCCCCTGATCATCATCGGGCCGGAGCGGTATTTGATTTCGGCGATTTCACCAAGTGGAATTTGAGCCCCTGTTTGAGTTGTGATCAGAATGCGTTCTATCATCTCCGGGTTATCTCTCCATTCCCTGGCATAGCGGGCGCGTATATTGTAGCGTTCGCGCTTTTCAACAGTGGTTGTCAGCGGCATGCCCCCAATGGCAACTTCCAGGTACATCTGCACATCGCCGACGTTCAAACCGTGGCGCGCCATAGCAGGCCGGTTCAGTTCAATTTCCATGTAAGGTTTGCCCAGGCTGCGGTCGGCATAAACTGCCGAAGGCTTTACTGATGGCACTTCCTTTAATAACTGCTCGAGCCGGAGGCTGAACTCTTCAATGGTTTGCAGATCAGGGCCAAAAACTTTGACACCCATGGGAGCGCGCATACCTGTTTGAAGCATCACAAGGCGTGTTTCGATGGGTTGAAGTTTTGGAGCCGAAGTAACTCCGGGAATATCGCTGGTGGCCCGCACAATTTCGTTCCAGATATCATCAGGGGTTTTGATGTGCTCACGCCACTGGCGGTAATATTGTCCCCGCCTGTCGGGAATCAGATTGCCTTCATCGTCCCTTACGAATTCTCCATTCTTATCTGTTTTGAACCTGATGGGATAGCCGTTCTCATCGGTTTTAAACTCATTTTTATAAATGATGATATTTTCGAACATTGACATTGGCGCCGGGTCAAGCGCGCTTTCTGCACGGCCGGCTTTGCCCACTACCATTTCAACTTCAGGAATGGCCTGCACACGCAAATCAAGTTGCTGCAGATATCGCCGGTTGGCTTCAACACCGGAGTGAGGCATAGAGGTGGGCATAAGCAGGAATGAGCCTTCATCCAGCGAAGGCATAAATTCCTTACCCATGCCAGGGAATGTGTGTGCAAGAGAACTATACACCGGGTTTGCACGCAGGTTCCAGCCAATATGGCCGGCAGCTTTCGGTAAGAACCCGAAAATCCTGTCAAATCCCAGCCATATATTCATTCCCAGCAAAATAATTACTGCAGGTATGAGAAGGAATGTCTTTTTGTTCTCAAGGCACCAGGAGAGAATTTGAGGATAAAAACGAATAAACACTTTAAAGATGCCAAGCACAATCCCAATGATCAGCAGCACGAAGATGAAATTCACAAACAGGCTGTTCATCACTCCCAGCGGAACCCATTCGGCTGCCAGCAACCAGGAAACAGCTGCTGTTACAATGGCAATAACAATGAAGTCATGGAATTTCAGTATATAGATTTCCAGCTTTGCGGGTAAAGAACCATTCTGCTTTGCAAGTTGGTATAATAAACCGTTGATACCAAGTGCTATCAGCACTAATCCTGCCCATGTCAGCCACCACAAGGCTACAATTCCGGTTATGATCATCAATGTATTGGTCAGATACCGGATGTTCCTTTTACTCTTCCTGACCGGCAACAACCAGTGTGCGAAAGCCGGCAATATTAACAGTGTTACGATCAGGGCAGCCACCAATGCAAATGTTTTGGTATAAGCCAATGGGCCAAAGAGTTTCCCTTCGGCGGCTTCGAGCGTAAATACTGGTAGAAAACTGACAATTGTGGTAGTAACTGCTGTCAGGATAGCCGAAGCAACTTCTGTAGATGCATTGTAAATGGTGGTCAGCATGGGTTGGTCTTCGGGCGCTTCATCCCTGTGGCGGAGTATGTTTTCACTCAAAATAATTCCAAGGTCAACCACTGTGCCAATGGCAATGGCGATGCCTGATAAAGCAACGATGTTGGCATCCACATTGAAATACTTCATCATGATAAAGCTCATCAGTACGGCAACCGGCAGCAGGGCGGAGATCATCAGCGATGCACGCAGGTGAATGACCATGACGATGATCACAATGATTGTGATAAGAATCTGCAGGCTGATGGCTTCGTAAAGCGTTCCCAGCGTTTCATAGATCAGGACTGTGCGGTCGTAAAACGGTACGATGGTGACTTTGGAAGTCCGCCCATCCTCAAGTGTCTTCGTCGGCAAACCCGGCGAGATCTCATTGATCCTGGCTTTCACGTTTTCTATGACCTGGAGCGGGTTCTCGCCAAACCTTGCTACTACCACCCCTCCCACCGCTTCAGCGCCTCCTTTGTCAAGGATTCCGCCATGTCCGCGCGGAGCCGGGCCTATATTCACTTTTGCAATATCACGGATCCTCACGGGAATGTTATCAGTTACCTTCACAACAGCCTGTTCAATATCCTCAAGCGATTTCACATAACCCAGGCTTCTGACATAATATTCTACCAGGTTAAGTTCCACGGTATTAGCCCCAATATCGAGGTTGCTGTTCCTCAACGCTTCAGCCACCTGCATCAGGCTGACATTGTGTGCTCTCAATGCAACAGGATCAAGATCAACCTGGTATTCTTTTACGAACCCACCTATGGATGCTACCTCTGAAACACCCTCAGCAGCAGTTAGCCCATATTTCACGTAAAAATCCTGGATGGCTCTGAGTTCGTGCAAATCCCAGCCTCCTGCAGGTTTGCCAGTTTCATCACGGCCTTCCAAAGTGTACCAGAATATTTGACCCAATGCCGTAGCATCAGGGCCGAGTGTGGGAGTTACACCATCGGGCAGAAGATTTGGTGGTAATGAGTTCAGTTTTTCGAGCAGCCGTGTGCGGCTCCAGTAATATTCAACCTTATCGTCGAAAATAACATAGATGCTTGAAAAACCGAACATGGAAGTGCTGCGAATGCTTGTGACTCCCGGCAATCCAAGTAATGAAGACGTTAGCGGGTAAGTGATCTGGTCTTCCACATCCTGCGGGCTACGGCCCATCCACTCAGTGAAAACAATCTGCTGGTTTTCGCCTATATCGGGAATCGCATCCACGGGAACCGGATCGCGGGGCAGAAAGCCGATATCCCAGTTGAATGGTGCAGTGACTATTCCCCATCCAACGAAAAGAATCAGCAACAGGGTTGTTACCAGCTTGTTTTCAAGAAAAAACCTTATGAGATTATTCAGCATTGTTTTTGATTTTATTTTGAAACCAATCCATTCCTGCAGAGATGATTAGGTTGGTTAAGACGAAGGGATATCTGGTGCGACATGCATGGAAGTAAGTGGGTTTCAAATCCATGTAGGTTCTGTAACCATCCCCTTATGATACTTCGCAATGAAATCGGGATTAATGGTGCTCATGCCCTTCGACAGGAGGCCTTTCATATTTGCAGCAAGCAGGAAGTTTCTGATAAGTTTCGTCAGCGGCCCTGGCTTCTTCAGTGTCGTGGCCGGATTTGGCTATTTCCCGGTGCACCTGCTCAAGCTTGATTTTTTCGGGGTTATAAACAAGCGTCAGGATTTTCGTTTCCTGCGACCAGGTGGCCTTTTCAACGCCATCAGCCTTGGCGGCATTTTCGATGCGGGTTTTGCACATGCCACAGTTGCCATAAACTTTGAATTTGGTTGTCTCAGAAGTTTGAGCCGCAACTGCCGAAAGGCTTAAACTTAGCACGAATGAAATAATCAGCATTTTCATGATCATTAATTTTGGTTAATACTTATTATTAATGTTACTCTGTCAGTAACTGGTGGCAAAATTAATATACGCTGAAAGTGTGTGTGTTATATAATTATTTGAAAGATTTATATGATTTACAGTTTATCGAGCGGGTTCCTGGTTCCCGGCCCCATTTTCCTGAAGGCTCCGGGAGTGAAACCGGTAATTTTCTTAAACTGGCTGCTGAGGTGTGCCACACTGCTATAGCCAAGCTTCCATGCAATTTCGCTGAGCGTAAGTTCGTCGTAAACCAATAATTCCTTCACTTTTTCGATCTTCTGCCTGATGATGTAATTTTCGATCGTGGTTCCTTCAACCGATGAAAAAAGATTGCTCAGGTAATTGTATTCATAATTGAGTTCGGATGAGATCAGGTCTGACCAGTTTGTTTTCAAATCTGGCTGTGAGTAATGAATATGGTGGATCAACAGGTTTTTTATCGCTTCGATGAGGCGGCTCTTGCGGTCGTCAATTCGCTCAAATCCGAGGTTCGCCAGGGATCTGTCAAGGGCATCCATCTGATCCGGGTTAATGGATTCTTCAGCTAACTCAACTTCGCCCAGGTTCAAAGAAAGCGGGTTTAGGCCAAGTTTTTCTAACTCGTCTCTCACCACCATGATACAGCGGTCGCAGACCATGTTTTTGATGTAGATTTTCATCCCGGATACTGCATGAATAATTTTAGAACCGACAGCACTTAGCTTTGTGTCTGGAAGACAAATATAGCCAGTAATTACATAACAAATTCTGGCTGGTATAGTTTGTAGTTTAATTTGAGCTATTTCACCCCCGGAAATTCATAAGCCCCCAGATCAGGGCCTTCATCGCTTGTGCGGCTTACACCATTGATGTCGGAATTCAGGTTAAAAGGAGCGTAGAGTAGCACATCCATGCTTCCGATGTTAATAACCGGCGACAAGGTATCAGGGATCAGGTTATGGATGCCCGGATCAATGAACAAGGGGTCTTCGTTTTGGGTAACGGCTGTAAAGTTTGGATCTTCTGAAATATTGATCCGGGTTCGGATAAAGCAATGGTCGAAAGTATAATTAAATTCGCCGGAAGTTCCTTTATCCAGTAGCAATTCATCCGGGGTGTTGCCGTATATGATGCTGTTGCCGAAGTAGGCTTTGGTGAGGTTGCGGCTGATTTCTGCACCATCGTGGAAATAGTAATTGTTGATGAATACCGACGGGCTTTGTCTTGCGCTGCGGTTCCAGTAGTTACCGATGGTCATGTGCCTGAAGTCGTATTCGCCTCCGTAAAGGATCGCAATGGCGCTCTCACCGCAATTGGCAATAACGGTGTTGCCGGCTTCAACATGGCTTCCGCGCGCCAGCAAACCAATGCCCGACATGTTTCTTATCTGGCTGTTATAAAGCTTCAGGGTTGGGTTTGAAGAATTGCCCAGGGTGTCGGCCTGAATGCCCACAATACCGTTTTTTATTATGGCGTGGTGTATTTCATTGTTTATGCTACCCGGGTAAAGATAGATGCAGACTCCCGCCAGCGGATGGCCCCACTGGCCGGGCAACTCGCGGTAGTACATTTCGGTGCGGTCACTTTGAAACACAACCGGTTGATCTTTAGTTCCCAGCACCCTGAGTGTGGCATCCCTGTATATCAACAGGAATGAACCGCGGTGAAAATGCAGTTGTGTGCCGGCGGTGACGGTAAGTGTGTATAGAGAGTCAACGGCCAGAAAGCCGTAAATAACATGTGGTTTGTCGTTGCTGAAAGTATAATCGCTGCCCACAATGGTGTTGGTATAGAAATATGCATCCTGACCCCAGGCTACCAGTTTCACATCCTGATAGTTATTGTTTGTGAGAAATACGATTGAATCGGTTTCGATCAGAGGGGAGCCAAAATCGTTGGGATCAATATTGGCGCGCACAAAGATAAACATGCTGTCGTTGGCTGCGATCTCAACATCCTGCATAACAGAGGCAGGCTTTCCGTCAATGTTTAGCCGGAAAGGGGAATTGTCACCCCTGGCAAGCCTGATTTCCGAAATCCTGATGCTGCGGTTGTGCGGGTTATAAACCCTGAGGTTGCGTGTAGCTGTTCCGATGGTGGTGAAAACCGTATCAAAAATAATGGTGTCGCGCGAAAACTCAAGTTTGCTGTCGGGGCTCGTTTCAAAAACATCCCTGCGGTCGCAGGCGTTGATCAAAAGGAGCAGAAATGCTGCAAAAACAGAAGATATGCAGTAGTAAGCTTTGATAAATAACTTTTTGCCTGTCACGTATTTAATTGCTTTTTGCCTATTATTACGAAAGAAAGCTCAGTTTATTGCCGCCAAAACGGAAAATATCTTACTCAGCATCCCTGCTTATCTCAGTATCCGCAACGGTTGATTTCCGGTGCAATTCCTTTGACCTGTCGGGTTGGCAAGGCATTTTCGGAGGAATCTTCGGGTTTTATTAAAAAAACTTAAACATTTTGCTTTTTTAAACGATATAAGAGTAATTCTCTTAAATTTGCCACAAACACTTTTTGTGGCCACTGATAAAGCTGAAAACTTATGAGTTACATCAGGTTCGACAAGGAACAACTTATCAACCTCGAATATTCTTTACCCAGGGAATTGCTGAGGTCGAACAGGGCAGGCGCTTATGCAAGCACCACCATCATCAATTGCAATACACGAAAATACCACGGATTGCTGGTCACACCCCAACCAGGCGTTGACGACGACAACCATGTACTGCTGTCTTCATTTGACGAAACTGTAATTCAGCACAACGCCGAGTTTAACCTTGCTATCCATAAATTTGAAGGAGATATCTACAATCCCAAGGGTCACAAATACATCCGCAACTTCACTACCGATCCGATTCCCAAACTTACATACAGGGTCGGGGGCGTGGTGCTCACCAAAGAAATTCTGCTGGCAAAAAACGACGACCGCAGCATTATCAAATACACACTTGTGGAAGCACATTCCCCAACCAGGCTTCGTTTCAGGCCATTGCTTGCATTCCGAAGCGTTCATTCGCTAAGCAGGAGCAATGTTTATGCCGATACCAGATTTGAACAGATCCGGAACGGAATAAAAATCCGCTTGTATAACGGATATACGCCTTTGTTGATGCAATTCTCCAAAAAAGCTGAATACACCCATGTTCCCGACTGGTATTACAATTTTGAATACATACGCGAAAAAATGCGCGGCTACGAGGCCGTTGAAGACCTTTTTGCACCTGGCTTTTTTGAGATGGATATAAAAAAAGGGGAAAGCGTGTATTTCAGCGCCGGGCTTGAGGAAATTAACCCCACAAGGTTACCGAAGCTGTTTGCAACAGAAGTTAATTCACGCATTCCCCGGAATAGTTTTGAAGCTTGTCTGCAAAATTCTGCACAGCAATATGTGGTGCGCAGGGGCGACAGAACCGAGCTGCTGGCCGGATTTCCCTGGTTTGGGCGTCGTGGGAGGGATACTTTTATTGCGCTGCCTGGCCTGATGCTGACAACCGGTGATGAAAAGACTTTTACCGACGTGGTTGATACAATGGTTGCCGACATGAACGGCCCGCTGTTCCCCAATGCCGGACACGGCTCAAAAACCATTTACAATTCGGCTGATGCGCCTTTGTGGTTTTTCTGGGCCTTGCAGAAATATTCCGCCTACAAAGGTTCTGTTCTGGCAACATGGAAAAAGTACGGCACTGTGATGAAATCCATTCTGAATGCATTTCGCGCGGGAACGGAATTCAATATCCACATGACGGTGAATGGTTTGTTATACGCCGGTGAAAAAGGAAATTCCGTCACCTGGATGGATGCATTTATCGAGGGCGAGCCGCTGTTGCCACGGATCGGATTACCGGTTGAGATCAATGCCTTGTGGTATAATGCCATCATGTTTGCCCTTGAATGTGCAGGAAAAGCAAAAGACAGCAAATTTGAAAAAGAGTGGGAACCAATTGCCCGGATGATCCCTGAAGCCTTCACCAAAACCTTCTGGGATGATCGCAAAGCTTACCTTGCCGATGTTGTTAACGGAGATGATAAAGACTGGTCGGTGAGGCCTAATATGGTATTTGCCGCTTCACTGGATTATAGTCCGCTGGACGAAGAAAAACGAAAACGCTTGCTGGATGTAGTCAGGTCTGAGCTTTTGACAATACGGGGTTTAAGAACCCTGTCACCCAAAGACCCCGTCTATCATAGTGTATATGCCGGAAATCAGGCCTCGCGCGACAAAGCCTGTTACCAGGGAACAGCCTGGCCCTGGCTGCTCGGACATTTTGCCGAAGCCTACTTGAAAATTCACGGCCGCAGTGCGATCCATGAAATTGAGAAACTTTACAACGGCTTCCAGGACAGTATCACCGAGCATGGGATCGGGTCGGTATCAGAACTGTTTGACGGCGATCCGCCCCATAAACCCGGCGGAGCCATTTCCATGGCCTGGAGCGTTGCTGAAATCCTGCGTATGGGGGCTTTGCTGACAACCTATAAGTCGAAATTCAAAGTGAAGGAGGTGGCTGTATGAGGGTTCTGATGTTTGGATGGGAATTTCCCCCGCATATTTCAGGTGGTTTGGGAACCGCTTGTTTCGGACTCACAAAAGGGCTTGCCAGGCACAATACCGATGTATTGTTTGTGGTTCCGAAAGCCTATGGCGACGAAAGCCAGGAAGCTGTGAGGTTGCTCAACGCCAGTGATGTAAGCATTGATATTAAGGACGAAGCCGTGCTCAATTTCTGGGATAAGATCACTTATATGGAGATTGGCTCAAATCTGATCCCTTATGTGGGGCCTGAAGAATTTCAACGCATGGTGGAAGAGGAACACACTTCATCCGAAACCATCGTGAACAATGTGCTGAGCACACGCTTTGAATTCTCCGGGAAGTATGGTACGAACCTCATGGAAGAAGTATCACGCTATGCCATGGTTGCTGCGGTTCTGGCAAAACAGCATCATTTTGATGTGATCCACGCCCACGACTGGCTTACTTATTCAGCAGGCGTGGCCGCCAAATATGCCACCGGAAAACCGCTGGTGGTCCATATGCACGCCACAGAGTTTGACCGCTCAGGCGAAAACATCAATCAGGATGTTTTCCGCATCGAACAGTTTGGCATGAAAGAGGCTGACTACGTAATTGCCGTTAGCAACCTCACCCGCAACACCGTTATCGAGCGTTACGGGATCGAACCCCATAAGGTAATCACGGTTCACAACGCCGTGGAACCTTCCGATAAATCCGACTGGCATGATGTACATGCCGCAGTGAATGAAAAGATTGTGACCTTTCTCGGGCGTATTACCTACCAGAAAGGTCCTGAATATTTTGTTGAAGCCGCGCGCCTGATCCTCAAAAAGGATCCGAATGTCCGATTTGTTATGGCCGGTTCGGGCGACATGCTCAACAAGATGATCCAACAGGTTGCCCGCCTGAGGATGGGAAGCCGTTTCCATTTTACCGGATTCCTCAGGGGCGACAGCGTTGACCGCATGTATGCCATGAGCGATGTGTATGTGATGCCTTCGGTTTCAGAACCCTTTGGCATTGCACCGCTTGAAGCCATCCGCAACAATGCGCCGGTGGTGATCAGCAAGCAATCGGGGGTGGCCGAAATCCTTACCCACGCCCTGAAAGTGGATTTCTGGGATACCGAAGCCCTGGCCGATTGCATCTATGGAATATTGAATTACAAAGCCCTGAATAAAATGTTTCACCGTTACGGAAAAGCCGAAGTTGACAACCTGAAATGGGAAAACGCCGCGCTGAAAGTGGTGGACGTTTATCAGAGAGCTGTTTCGGGAAGTTAGGAGTATAAAGGGACGAGGGGCGAGGGACGAAATGGAGTCCCGTCCCGATAGCTATCGGGAGCTATAGGGATGGCGAAATGGAGAGACGGAGAAATGAGACTGAGAGGGAAGAACCCGGCACGAAGGGTCAAGTGCTGAACAGACGATAAAAAACCGAATGCCAAATACCGAACGCGGAACTTTAATAATTGAATAATGAACAATGAACAATCAATTTGAGAAATACCCGAAAGTGTAACAATCAACCTGTAACAAGCAACCAGCAACAAGCAACCAGCAACTAGTAACCAGCAACAAAAACAACCTCAATATGAGCGCAATTTGCCTTTATTTTCATGTTCACCAGCCATTCAGGCTCAGAACTTACCGTTTTTTCGACATCGGCGATAACCATTATTACTACGATGAGTTTCAGAACCGCACCATTATCAACAGGATTGCAACGAGATGCTACCTGGCTGCAAACAGTATCTTACTGGAATTGATCGAGCGTCACGGCAAACAGTTTAAAGTGAGCTTTTCCATCTCGGGCAACGCCATTGATCAGATGCAGATGTATGCCCCTGAAGTTATTGAGAGTTTTAAATCCCTTGCAAAGACCGGGTGCGTGGAGTTTCTGGCCGAAACCTACAGCCACAACCTATCCTCACTGCGCAATCCCGAAGAGTTCAAACGTCAGGTTGAAATGCACAGCCGGAAAATGGAAGAGCTTTTCGGCACAAAACCGACTGCTTTCCGCAATACGGAGCTGATTTATTCTGATGAGATCGGCGCCCAGGTTGCCGATATGGGTTATAAGGTGATGCTCACCGAAGGCGCCAAGCATGTATTGGGCTGGAAAAGTCCTAACTTCATGTATTGCAATGTGATCAACCCAAAACTGAAAGTACTGCTGCGGAATTTCCAGCTCAGCGATGATATTGCATTCAGGTTTTCAAACAAGGGCTGGTCGGAATGGCCGCTTACCGCCGATAAGTTTGCTGGCTGGATCAATGCACTGGATCCCAAACACGAGGTGCTGAACCTTTTTATGGATTATGAAACGTTTGGCGAACACCAGTGGGCCGATACCGGTATTCTCGACTTCCTCAGGGCCATGCCTTCAACCATATTAAAAAAGACCCGATTCCGTTTTCACACCCCCTCAGAGCTGGCAAAGAAACTTCAGCCTGTTTCGCCCATCAAGGTTCCGTATCCGATTTCCTGGGCCGATGCCGAACGTGATCTTACCGCCTGGCTGGGCAATGACCTTCAGGATGATGCTTTCGACAGCCTTTACTCGGTAGCACATAAAGTTAAAAATTGCACTGACCCGGAATTGCTGCGCGACTGGAATTACCTGCAAACCAGCGACCACTTCTACTATATGTGCACCAAGTGGTTCTCCGACGGAGAAGTGCATAAATATTTCAATCCTTATCCAACGCCTTACGAAGCTTACATCAACTACATGAATGTGCTGAGCGATTTTATCCTGAGGGTGGAAAAGTCCTGCCCGCAGGATGGCGCTGTGCCTGTACTGAAAAAGGAGGATGTGCCTGTCAAGCCCGAGAAGAAGCCACTCAAAACAAAGACTGCAGCCAAAACAACAAAACCGGATGATAAGCCAGGGAAGAAAGCAACTGGCTCCCAAAAGAAGACTGGCGGGAAGAAGCAATAAACCGGCTTTGCCTTATCAGGCATTTATTTTTCTTACTGAACCGGCCAGCGATTCTATATTACCCTGCCGTTGTTACATAAGAACCTGATAACCTCACGGTTCTTAAGCTGTTAAAAATTTTCGTACCGTATATAACTATTTGCTTTTACGACATTATCTTTGTCGCAAGTTTTTATTCTATGAGAAATATTCCGGTTCTGATTCTGATCATACTCCCATTGCTTGGCAACGTATGTGCCGGTGGCGAATTACCGGATTTGACGCACGAACAGCAGGTGGTTACGAATATTATAGCCGGAAAGGCCAGATATGGAGGGGTTTTGCCCGACAGTTTTGTGCTGGAGATGGCAATAGCAGGATACAGCAGGCTTAAGGCAGAAGGCCGGCTTAGCGTGCCCTCTGTTTTAACCGTTATTGACTACAGCTTGCCTTCCACTGCAGAACGTTTGTGGGTGTTTGATGTCAATTCCGGCAAATTGCTTTATAATTGCCTTGTTGCGCACGGACGAAACTCCGGCGAGTTGTATGCAACTGCTTTCTCAAATATACCGGGTTCATTCACCAGCAGTGAAGGATTTTACCTTACGGGCGACACATATTACGGCCGTCATGGACTTTCGCTTTACCTCGACGGACTTGAGGATGGCATCAACCACAATGCCCGCGATCGTTATATTGTGATCCATAGTGCAGATTATGTCACACGGGAATTCATAAAAAAACACGGCCGTCTGGGGCGCAGCCACGGTTGCCCGGCCATACCCCCGCACAAACACAAGGATATTATCCGAACCATCAAAGGCGGTTCCTGCCTGTTTATTTATGCTCCTGTTGAAGATTACACTGAGAAATCTTCCATCCTGAACAAGGGATCGGATGATCAGGTGTGAACGGGTTTTTCACGCAAAGCCTTCAATACAGCTTCGTCCCTGTTGTACACATCTTTACGGAAATGAATGCCACCGGTTCCTGAGACCCAGGCTGTGAAATAAGTCATATACACAGGAATGTGCCGGCGAAGCCTTACAGTTTGCTCCCTTTCTGCATTCATGGCCGATTTTATCCGTTCTTCAGTCCAGTCAGGATTGTCGGCCAGCAGGTACTTGGTTAATTCCATTGGGTTCTCAATACGTATGCAGCCGGAGCTGAATGAGCGGTTTTCTTTTGCAAACAACTCCCTTCCGGGCGTGTCGTGAATATAAACGTTGTAGGTGTTCGGAAACATGAATTTGACCCTGCCCAGGGCATTGTCGGGTCCGGGACTTTGCCGGATCATAAACGGAAAGCTCGCTGCTGTAGCGGTTTCCCAGTCAATGGAATAATAGTCAACCTCCGTACCGTCAAAACGCAGGATCTTCATGTTTTTTCTGCTGAGATATTCCGGGCCTTTACGAAGTTCGGGCAATACATCATTTCTGAAAATTGTCGGGGGTATGGTCCATGTGGGACTTAAAACCAGGTAGGTCATCATTGAATTGAATACCGGGGTTTTACGATAATGGCGTCCTACTATTGCCCGCATGCTGAGAACCGTATCCTGGTTCTCGAAAACATCAAGTTCGTAGTTTGCAATATTGATGAGGATATACCTTTCAGGAACTTCCAGCGGCATCCAGCGCAACCGTTCGAGATTTACACGTATTGTTTCGGCACGTTTTGCCGGATGGATATTCAATGCTTCGGCAGTCATGCGGCCAATAACGGCGTCGGGGTTTAAACCGTGATGCCGCTGAAAACGCTGAACATGAATTACCAGCAGCGAATCATACACATTGCTGGCTTCATTGCTCACATTATACCTGAGTTGAATCAAGCGGGTCCGGATCAGTGGGATGTTTGCATTACTCTCTCCGGGTTTAATACTTGCATTAATTTGAATGGTTTTCCATTCCTCTTCTGTAATGGAGCGGAAATAGGCCAGTTGCTCCTTTAATACTGCATAAGAGCCCATGGATGGCGCAAGCATATCAAGACAATTGCGCATGTTTCCGGCTGCCAGGGCATTTTCAAGTTTCACATCCAGCATTAATTCCGGTTCCTTGCGCTGGATTTTCCAGTCCGCTCCGATCTTCTCCGGATTTACCTTTCCAAAATACAGATGTGCTGCAAGCAGCAGGAATGCATCGGTGAGCAGCAAATCCATCTTCATCATGTCGAGGGTGGGCGGATTAGAATTGCCATGAATGCCTTGAGCATAATTCCGGATCAGCTTCAGGTGGTAGTCATCAGGTTGTAATCCATGCCTGTCGGCATTCTCAAGGTATTCAATCAAATTGATTGCATTATTGTTCAATATTTTGCTCTCGCTCCATGCAGCCCTGAAGCCACGGTTAGTATAGAAACGTGGCAGTACCTGGCTTGAGAACAGATTCTCATTATCCACCCGGTAGCGGGTATGCTCAGGCTTGTTTTCAATATAATTCCTGATGGCCTCCCTTAAAGGTTCGCTGGCTTGTGTTGCAGTTGTTAGCAAGATCGCAAGCGCTGTTACAATAATTTTAATCATCGCTGTAGAATTTTCAATTATTTACAGGGATTTAACAACGAAAGTGTGAATTGTGTTTGAATTGTTCTGTGCCCTGACCTTGTAATCCTTATCCACTACGTGGAATCAAATCTAACGTTAGCATTTGTTCTAGAATACCTTATCCGCTACGCGAAACACTAATTGCTGCAACGAGATTTCGTCATAGGCGATATGGTATTGTAGCAAAATAGCCTACGAACAGGTTTTTAATACCTCGTAGAGGTTATGCAGATATTCTCAAAAACAAACCCCCGAAACCATGTTGCTCCGGGGGTTGTTCAAATTTTTTTGGTGAAAGTAGCTAATTACCGTATCAAACCCCTCTGTCTCAGCAGCGGTTCAATCTGTGGTTCTTTGCCGCGGAAGCTGATGTACATTTCCATGGCATCGCCTGTGCCGCCGCGCTCAAGAATGTTTTTCCGGAAGGAATGGGCGGTGGGCTGGTGGAAGAAATCGCCTGTCTCGCGGAAGGCTTCATATGCATCGGCATCAAGCAATCCCGACCACAGATAACTGTAGTATCCGGCTGAATAACCTCCTGAGAAGATGTGCTGGAAGTGTGTGCTGCCGTGCCTGAAATGGATCTCGGGAATCAGGCCGGTGTTTTGAATGGTTCTTTTGTCAATGATGTTTGCAACATCATTCAGCTTATCCTCTGCAAAAGGTGTTGTAATGGTGTGGTATTCAAAATCGAGGAATGCCGAGGCCAGGAACTCAACGGTGGCAAAACCCTGGTTAAAATGCGAACTGGCCTGAATGCGGTCCATCAGCGCCTGCGGCATGGGTTCGCCGGTTTGGTAATGTTTTGCAAAGGTGATCATTACTTCGGGTTCGTTGGCCCAGTTTTCCATGATCTGTGAGGGAAGCTCAACAAAATCGCGTGGCACGGAAGTGCCCGCAAGGCTGGGATAAGTTACATCCGAGAGCAAACCATGGAGCGCATGGCCAAATTCGTGGAAGAAAGTGGTCATTTCGTCGTAGGTGAGCAATGAAGGCTGGGTGCTGGTAGGAGGCGAGAAGTTACAGACAATGGTGATCACAGGGGCCACAAAATTGCCATTCTGGTCAACATATTGTGTGCGGTAGCTGCTCATCCAGGCACCGCTGCGTTTGCTGTCGCGAGGGTGGAAATCCATGTAAAGAATTCCGATATGATCGCCATTGGCTTCGAGCACTTCAAAAACCTGCACATCTTTGTGGTATTTAGGGATGTCGGTGCGCTCGTTGAACTGCAAACCCCATAACTTTTTCACCACGTCGAAAATCCCGTTTCTTACTGTGTTGAGTTCGAAATACTGCCGCACTTCCTGCTCATCGAGGTCGTATTTTTCGCGGCGGATCTTTTCGGCGTAATAGCGCCAGTCCCATTGAGCCAGTTTGTAATTGTTGCCCGAGGCGTGGATCATGTCCTGCATTTCTTTGGCTTCCAGTTTGGCGATTGGCAAGGCGGCTTTCCAGATCTGTTTAATAAAATTGGTGGCAGTTTCGGTGTTCTTAACCATGGTTTCTTCAAGGGTGAAATGGGCGTGGTTATCGTAGCCCAGCAGGTTGGCACGTTCGAGGCGCAGGTTCACAATTTTCCCGATGATTTCCTTGTTGTCGAATTCGTTATTATTGTTTCCGCGGTTGATGTAAGCCTGTTGCATCAGTTTTCGCAGTTCGCGGTTGTCGGCATTATAAAGGAATGGCATCACGCTGGGGTTATGCAGGGTGAATGCCCATTTGCCTTCATGGCCTTCGCTGGCGGCGCGTTCTGCGGCTCCGTCAATGGCTGATTGCGGCAGGCCTGCCAGATCGGCTTCATTGTCAACGATCATCCTGAATTTGTTCACATCGCCCAGAACATTCTGGCCGAACTCAGTGGTCAGAACCGAAAGCTCCTGGTTGATTTCGCGCAGACGTTCCTGTTTGTCGGCAGGCAAGGCTGCGCCGCTGCGGATAAAGCGCTTGTGGGTTTCTTCAAGCAGTTTGGCCTGCTCATCGTTCAGCCCCAGCTTGTCTTTTTGTTCATACACCATGCGGACCCTTTCATAAAGATCGGGGTTAAGTCTGATGTTGTCGCTGTGTTGCGATAATTTCGGAGCCAGCTCGCGGGCCATGGCCTGGATTTCGTCGTTGGTGTTCGAAGAGTTGGCATTAAAGAAAACCAGTGAAACATTCCTGAGCAACAGTCCGGTGTATTCGAGCGCCTCGATGGTGTTTTCAAATGTGGGCGCTTCGGAATTGGCCAGAATGGCTTCAATCTCAAGATTTTGCTGCCGCATGCCCTCTTCAAAGGCGGGCATGTAGTGTTCCTCGGTAATCATGTGGAATGGGGGAACGTTAAAAGGGGTGTTGTAATCCGCAAAGAAGGGATTTTTTTCTTCGGTAATGGGAGCGCATGCAGCAACCATAAGCAATGATGTTAAAAAAATAAGACCTGATTTTTTCATTTTTAATAAGTTAATGATTTATTGGCCACAAAATTAGGGATTTTTCGGGAATTCTGTGCTCTGGGGATAGCATTTGGATACTTGAAGGCGAAGACCCAATCCTCAAGACCCAAATTCCAAGGCCCAAATTCCAAAACCCATATTCTAAGACCAAGACCCAAATTCCAAGGCTGAAGTCCATTACTCCAACACTCCACAACCAAAGGCGTTTCTCTTAGTTCAAAAACAAAAAGTTACCCGGAATAATTCCGGCTTTCGCCGAATCAACCATCATGCTGTTTGCCGGGTCGAACCTGAAAATATAACCGGGCTGGGCGTAATCAAGGGGGTCGGAGGTGTAGATATGATCGTTTGCCGGATCAATGCCCAGGGCGTAATATGGCCTGTTCAGGATTTTTGTTGCGCTCAAATCCGATTTGGAGTTTGTATCAATGGTGTAAAGGCCGCCGGTAAATGTGAAGTATAATCTGGTTTTTGCCGCGTTGATGGCCAGGCGGGCGTCGAAATAGGTATTGTCGAGTTGGGCACGTGCTTCAATTGTAAATGTATCCGGATTGATCCGCACAACAGATCCGGCGGTATTGTTTGAGGGATCAGACCAGTCAAAACTGCCTCCGCAGATTACCCAAATCTTTCCGTTTGCATCTTTCACTATGCCGGATGGATTGTCGCCCACCACAATGGTTTGCAGGGGAGTATCGGTTTGGGTGTCAATGATGGTTACTGTAGAATCGGAACTCCAGCCTGCTGAGTTGATTACCCAGGCTTTTGAACCATCAAGCAGCATGCGGTCAGGGCTTGAGCCTGCTGTGATGGAGCCGGTTTTTGAGAGCGTGTTCAGATCAATCACGGCAACCCCGCCGCCCCAGTCGCTTACATAGCCTTTGCTGCTGTTGATGCCCAGAAAATACCGCGGAGAAACAAGGCCTTCGATCACGCCGATTGATTCAAATGTGCCTGCTTCGGCTACTTCCACCCTGGAAGCGTTGTTCACCACAATATAGGCCCTTTTGTTGAAAACCTCCACGCTTTGCACGATGTTGCCCAGCGGGCGGCCGTTTACGGTTTGAAAAATGCCGTTCTCGATACTGTTGCTATTGGGGTCGTAGAAACTGATGGTTCCCGTGCCCTCCATGAAAGGGCCTTCATTTGAAACAAGAATGCCTTTTTCATATTTTCCGGGAATTTCGGGATCATCCTTTTTACAGGAAACATTGAACATGAGCGCTATGGCGCTGAAAGCGATCAGGGTGTTGCTAAAGATTCTCATTGTTGTTTTGTATTGTTGTTATTATTTCGAAAAAAGAGGTCAGACATAAGGGTTATGTGAAATGTCCTGCCAGGCATGGGCCGGTACTCTATGACCTGGTAGCGGTGGTTTGTCAGGTTGTTTACCGAAAGGCTTATGCTCATTTCCATTGAGGAAACGGTGAACGATCTGCTCATGTTCAGGTTTGCAGTATGAAAGGCAGGCATTTTATTGGTATTGGCGCGATCAGTAAACCGCGAACCGGTGAGCTGATGCGAGTAGAATAAACTCCAGCTTTTGTATTTCACCTGGTAGGTGGCTGAGGCCATATGGACCGGAGTGTATATAAGTTGCGGTTTGTTTCGGGATGAACCGGGCAAGCCGGTCCCATAAAGCGAGCGGGTGAAAGAGTAAGACAACCCGGGGCGGTGATGTACGGCATTTTTGTCAAAAAGCGCGGCAGCTTTGGCCTCGAACCCATAAACCATTACACTATTTATATTTTCGGGTTGCCAGAACCCCAATGGCGTTGGCAACCATGTGATCCAGTTGTCAATGTAATTGTTGAATGCGGTGACGGAAACCGTAATTTTTTCCTTTCTGTTGCGATAATCCAGCCCTGCTTCAAAATTGCGGGAGGTTTCCGCTTTCAGGTCAGGGTTGCCACCAGGTTGCCAGTAGCGGTCGTTCAGGGTAGGGGTGCGGTAATTGGTTGAAATATTGATCCGCCCTGAGATGAATGGCATCAGCTTACCACGCCATCCCAGCGAAAGGGCAGGCGGGATGTTGCTGAAATCGCTGTGAAACTCTTTTCTTGCCCCTGCGGTGAGCAGCCATTCCAGGTCTTTGAATTCATAAGAGGTCATCATAAACAACGATCCGTCGGAAGGGTTCATATCATCGGGGTAGGCATCCACTTTTGCATGTTGTAACCGGTAGTTTGCGCCGGCAAACATTTGCAGCCCGGATAAAGGCTGAATATTGATTTCTGCTTCCGAGCTCCAAACGCCGACCTGTATCCTGGAATCAAGCCCGATCAGGGTGTCGGTGTATCTCAGGTAGTCGCTGGTATAACCCGATCGCAGCGAATAGTTGAATTTTTCACGCTGCATGTTCCATTGCACATATCCGCGCAACATCCTGTCCGATTGCCGTGCATGGCTTTTTTGCATGGTCATGCTGGGCGGAATGCCTGCTTCTTTTTCCTGAAACCAGAATCCACCCCTGAGATGATGTTTATTGAGGCGCAGCACCGCTTCCTGAACCAATCCGGTTTGCACGGCATCGGCGTTCTGTAAACGCTCTTCAGGGCTGTTGAACCTGGCAGTATTGGTAAACACGAAATTATTCCGGCCTGCATGATGCCAAACGGATGTGGATAATTTCAGTTTGCGGAAGCCATAATCTGATTTCAGCGCCGCCAGTTTTTCGCCATATTGCCCAAGCGAGAGCGCCAGACTCAGGTATTGCTTCTCCTGCCCGTTCTGGCTGTTCAAATGAATACTGCCGCCAATGGAGCCGTTTCCATAAAGGGTGCTGTTTCCCCCGCTGACAAGATCCACGCGTTTGAATATAAACAAAGGCATCATGGAAAGGTCGGCCATACCGATGTTGGGCGGGTTGATTCTGATCCCGTTCCAGTAAAAGGCGGTGTGCTGCGAAGCCGTTCCACGCATGGCAAGGGTTGCCAGTCCGCCACCCCCGTGGGATTTTATAAATGTTGCTGAGTGGTTCGCAAGGTAAGTGGCCAGGGTAGCAGAAGGTGTTGATCTGATCAGGTCTTTTTCCAGTGTTTCAACCTGCAGTCCGGCGCTGAACCGCTCCACCCGTCTTGCGCTCACAATCACTTCGTTCAGGGTCAGCACGGTGTCAGCAACAGGCTCTCCGGCTGCTGTTTCAAGCAAAACCATCATCAGGATTAATATGAATAACGCCCTCATGCTGAATAATTTATATTGCAGCGTCCGGCAATGAAAACCTCAAATGAATAGACTGGTGTTGAACAAACAGCAATGTATTCATGGCTTTTATCCCGAAAGCGCTGAATTCATGTTTGAAAATGGCAGGTCTTCTGACTTACTCTCTTTTTGAAAGCCTTCCCATCCGCCCGAGGCGAAACAGTGGCAAAGAAGATCAAAAAGGTTCAAAGAGCTTACAGCAGCGGGAACTGTTCCTGATTTTCACAGGATTCCCTTTTCAGCCTGATCCGCCTGCGGCGGATTAACGGCACCATATCCGGTGCAAAAATAGAAAAATCGCAAAACCCGATAGCATTTTCCCTGAAATTATCATTGGGATAAATCTGAACGGACGTTTTCTTCATGCATTACGCAATTCTGACCACTTAAAATGCCTAAAAATCGGTTCAGTAAATATTTTCCAACCGGTTTTTCATGACACATCTATAGTAAATGATACAAATATGGCATTATATTACATTGAAGAAGAAAATTACCTGGCACAGTCTCCTGAATCGAAGCCATACATCCGCATGCCTGAAAAGTGTTTGCATATATGAAATGCAATATGTAATTTTATTGCCTCAAACATTTCTGTTTTTCCGGGGGGTTAATCATTAATCAGATTTTTATGATCACTATTGAGCTGGTTTACAACTTATCCATTCTCATTGCCCTTTGTGTTTTTTCCGGTTTTATCAGCAAACGCTGGAGCAAAACCACTTTGTTGGGCAAAATCCTACAGGGCTTGCTTTTTGGAAGCGTTGCCGTATTTGGCATGTTAAACCCTTATGTTATGTCGCCGGGAACCATTTTCGATGGGCGCTCGGTGGTGCTCAGCCTGGGCGCTTTGTTCTTTGGCCCGGTTACAGCAGTGATATCAGCAACAATTACTATTGTTGCCAGGCTCATGATTGGTGGTGGCGGCAGTTTAATGGGCGTATCGGTGATCACCGCCTCTGCCCTGATCGGGGTGTTGCTGCACCCTTATTGTATCAAGAACCCGGATCGGATTAAATCGCCCTTTCTTTTATCCTTTGGTTTGCTGGTGCACATTGTGATGATCCTGCTTATGGCGCTGCTGCCCTCGCAGATTAGGCTTGAAACCCTGCAAACCCTAGGGATCACCATCATTATCCTATATCCCCTTGCCACCATAATCATAGGCAAAGTGCTGCATGACCAGGAAAGAACGCATCAGCTTTTTGCAGATTTAAAGTCGAGCGAGATGAAATTCCGCTCGCTGGTTGAAAATGCCTTTGATGCGATTTATCTGATTAAAAACAGGAATTACATCTATGTGAACCCCAGTTTTTGTGAGATTACCGGCTATTCTGAAGATGAATTGCTTTCAAAGGATTTTGATTTTTCTGCCTTGCTTTCCGAAGATGGCAGGGAATTTATGGAAAAACGTTACCAGGCAAGGCATTTGGGCGAAGATCTGCCTTCAAGATATGATATCGGGATCATAACCAAAACCGGGTCCCATAAACATATTGAAGTAAGTACCGTATCACTGGGCAACAACATTGATATCCTTGTTATGGGCGTAATGCGCGACATTACACAACGAAAGCAGGCAGAAGAGGAGATATACAGGAAAAACGAAGAATTAAGGCTCAGCAACGAAGAAAAAGACAGATTGCTCTCGATCATTGCGCACGACCTGCGCGGGCCTATCGGATCGTTTCTTGGCTTGGTTGAACACATGGCCGATGAAAATGAGGTATTAAGCGTGGATGACTTTCGCAAGTATTCCCGCAGCATTCACAAATCGGCCAGCAATGCCTACGAGCTTCTGGAGCAACTTCTCGACTGGTCCCGTATCAAAAGAAGCGGTGTTTCCCTTGTTATTGACAGAATTGAAGCCGGTGAGATCATCGGGGAGTGTATTGGGGAAGTTCAGGAAATGGCGAAGCACAAAGAAATAAGCATCCACAAACGGATAACTGAAGAGTTGGTTTTCCATGCAGACAGAAACATGTTGCAATCCATTTTACGCAACCTGCTGTCCAATGCAGTTAAATTTACCCACAGGGGCGGGTCGGTCAGTATTGATGCGATCAGAATACAAAACAATGCAGTAGAGTTTTCGGTAAGCGATAACGGCATTGGCATGGATCAGGATCATCTTTCAAAACTGTTTTCATTCAAACACCAGGTTTCCACACCCGGTACCGAAAATGAACCCAGCACCGGCATGGGGTTGATCATTTGCCGGGAACTGGTTGAAAAACACAATGGGAAGATATGGGTTGAAAGCGCCAAAGGAAAAGGAAGTACATTTTATTTTACCATACCAGGTTTAAGTTAAGCCTTATAAACAGATATGCTGTAAACATCACCAACATGAACAAACAAGCAAACACCAACCAGGAAGCACACCTGAATATTGACCATCTGAGAAGCATGGTGAATATTCTGCAACACCAAAGCGAAACAACCCAGGCTTTTCTTGATCATGCTTTAAATGAAGCCATCAGGATCACCAATAGCAAAATCGGCTACATTTATCACTATGATGAGCGCCGGAAAGAGTTTGTGCTCAATACCTGGTCAAAAGATGTGATGAGGGAATGCACCATTACCGATCCGCAAACATGCTACGAGTTGGATAAAACCGGCATTTGGGGTGAAGCGGTCAGGCAGCGCCGCCCCATTATTGTAAATGACTTTGCTAAGGAGCACCCCTTAAAGAAGGGCTATCCCGAAGGGCATGCAAGCTTGCTGAAATACATGACCATCCCTGTTTTCATCGGCGACCAGATCGTTGGTGCGGCCGGTGTGGCCAACAAGGAAACAGATTATACCGAGCTGGATGTGTTGCAATTGCAGTTGTTGATGGATGCGGTGTGGAAAGTGGTTGACCTGCGAAAAACAATTGAAAGGGAAGACCACCTGAGAAAGGTTTTGATGGGGATTCGCAACGTAAACCAACTCATCACCCAAGAATCCGATCCTGACAAACTTATTGGTAAGGCATGTGATGAACTGACAGCTACCCTGGGGTATCATACAGCGTGGATCGCCTTGATGGACGAAGGAAAAAAGGTTTTAAGAGTTGCTACATCAAACCTGAACAGTAGAAAAGAAGTTTTTGAAAAATACCTCAATGATGGCAATCTCCCGCTTTGTGTCGAACAAGCTCTGGCCCGGGAAGGTGTGGTGAACATGGACAACCCTGCCGCAACCTGCTCCGAATGTCCGGTTTTTCAGGAGTATGGTATTGAAAACGGATTGAGTACCAGAATAAGCTATGGCGATAAATTATATGGCGTAATCGCTGTTTCCGTGCCGGCGGAGTATGCTGCCCTTGACGAGGAACACAGCCTGCTGCTTGAAGTTGCCGGTGACCTGGGTTTTGCACTGCACAAGATTGAACTGGAAAACCTCCACCAACTGAGTGTTGAAAAGATAAAAAACAGCGACAGGATATTCAATCATGCCATGGATATGCTGTGTATTGCCGGGTTCGACGGTTATTTTAAAGTGCTGAACCCTTCGTGGTCAAAAGTGCTTGGCTGGAGTGAAGAAGAAATGCTGGCCAAACCCTGGATTGAATTTGTGTATCCCGATGACAGGGAAGCAACCCTGACTGCCGGTTCTACTTTGGTTGACGGCAAGGAAGTTTATCAGTTTGAAAACCGCTATTTGTGTAAAGATGGCTCGGTGAAATGGTTGTCGTGGAATTCATATCCATACCCCGGTGAAAACATAATGTACGGTGTGGCAAGGGACATCACCGAAAGAAAGGCAACCGAAGATAATATTAAAAACAGTGAAGCCTTTGTACGAGCCGTTATTGACAACCTCCCGGTTGGCGTTGCCGTTAATTCCGTTGACCCCCAGGTTAACTTTTCCTACATGAATGATAACTTTTCCAGGATTTACCGGACAACCAAAGAAGATTTGATGAAACCAGGTAATTTCTGGGAAGCAGTTTACCATGATCCGGAATTCAGGGAAAAGATCAGAGATAAGGTGCTGAAAGATTGTTTGGATGGCAATCCGGACAACATGATCTGGGAGGATATACCTATTGTTCGTGAAGGTGAGAAAACAACTTACATCAGCGCAAGGAATACCCCGGTTCCCGGGAAACCTCTTATGATCTCTACCGTTTGGGATGTAACGGATAAGAAACTAAATGAGGAGATCATCCGGGAAAACGAAGCCCGTTTCAGACAGTTTGTTGAATCGGCCCCGGTGGGTATTATTATTTCCGATCAGGCCCAGAATACCCTTTATGCCAGCAAACGTTTTACTGAGCTGTATGGCTACACCACAGAGGATATGCCTACAGTGGAGCATTGGTGGCCGCTGGCTTATCCTGATGAAGGGCAAAGGAGCAGGATCAGATCATTTTGGAATCAGAAGGTTCAGGAAGCCAGGGAAAATCAGTCGGTGGTTGAGCCCATGGAGTATCCGGTGCGATGCAAAGATGGCAGCGTCCGTCACACAGAATTCAGGCTGGCGGTAAACGGAGAGAATAACCTGATTGTGATGACAGATGTTACTGAACGGGTCAAAATGAGGGATGATTTAATGGAATCCCGGCAAATGCTCCGTACTATTCTGGATACCATTCCCGTAAGGGTTTTCTGGAAAGACAAGGAATCAAAGTACCTGGGTTGCAACCTGCCCTTTGCTATGGATGCCGGTATGGATAATCCTGAAGAATTGATTGGCAAAACCGACTTCGAAATGGGCTGGAAAGGCCAGGCTGAGCTTTACCGCGCCGATGACAGGGACGTGATGGAAAGTGGTATTCCCAAACTTAATTATGAAGAACCGCAAACCAGCCCGAAAGGTGAAACCATATATTTAAAAACAAGCAAGATACCTTTGCGGAATTTGCAGGGGGAGATCATCGGTGTTATGGGTACTTATGACGATATAACAGAAAGCAAGCTTTCAGCCGACGCATTGAGAAACAGGGAGCAGGTACTTCAGAAAATTTTTGAAATATTGCCCATAGGACTTTGGTTTGCCGATGAAAAGGGAAACCTGATCCGTGGAAACCCTGCCGGAATTAAAATCTGGGGTGCAGAACCCAAAGTAGGCCCGGAGGATTATGGGGTGTTCAAAGCCAGACGCTTGCCTTCAGGGGAAGAAGTGGGACCGGATGAGTGGGCCCTTGCAAGGACAATACGCGATGGCGTTACTGTTGAGGACGAATTGCTTGAAATTGATGGCTTTGACGGCAAAAAGAAGGTGATCCTGAATTACACGGCGCCAATCCTGGATGACAATAACAAAATAAGCGGCGCCCTTGTGCTGAACCGGGATATTACCGAACGATACAGATCCGACCTGATCCAGCATATTCAGTACACCATCGCCCAGACAATGGTGAGCTGCGAAAGCCTGGTTGAATTATATGACGTCACACGACGGGAACTCAATGCTTTATTTGACACTTCAAACTTTCTGGTAGCCTTCTACGATGAACAAAGCGGCATGCTCTCATCGCCTTTTGATATGACCGATGAAGAAACCATTCCCACCTGGCCTGCTGAAAAATCACTCACAGGAATGGTGATCAAAAAGGCCAGATCATTGCTTTTGACCAAAGAACAGATCGGCAAAATGGCTGAGGCCGGAGAGATCAACCTGCATGGCCAGCGTGCCGAAATCTGGATGGGCGTTCCGTTGCGGATCGGAAACGTTCTCAGCGGGGCCATTGTCGTGCAGAGCTTTACTGATCCGAATGCCTATAACCAATCGTCATTGCAGGTTCTTGAGATCATTGCCAGCCAGCTTAGTGTTTATATTGAACACAAGAGGGCCGAAGAGGCGCTACGGAGCAGCGAGGAAACTTTCCGTCTGATTGCCGAGAACACCGCTGACAACATCACTGTGATGGATCTAAACCTGAACATTACCTACACCAGCCCATCCATATTGAATATTCGCGGATACACGCCAGAAGAAGCAATGAAGCATAGTGTTGAGGAGATTTTCACACCTTCATCCCTGGCAAAGGTGCAAGAATCCTTTGTAAAGCACATGGAGCTGGAAATGAGCGGAGTTTCCGATCCGGGGCGCACCCTGAAGATGGAACTTGAAGAGTATCACAAAGACGGATCTACTATTTGGGTGGAATCAACCATATCCTTATTACGTGATACAAAAAACAATGCCATTGGAATTGTAGCAGTATCAAGGGACATTTCGCTCAGAAAAAAAGCCGAGGATGCACTTATTGAAGCCAAAGAAAAAGCCGAAGCCAGCGACCGGCTGAAAACGGCATTCATGAACAATATTTCCCACGAAATCCGAACACCTCTCAACGGAATCCTCGGGTTTGGGCAAATGATGGCATATTCCCACCTCACTGAAAAGGAGCGCCTTGAATACCTGAGCATTCTTCAGCAGAGCACCGATCGCCTTATCCATACCATTACCGATTATATGGATATATCGCTCATTGCTTCGGATAACCTTCAGCTTAACCTGGCCGAATTCGATCTGAACGATTTCATGGCTTCGGTCTTCAATCATATGCAGTCTGCATGTCTGACCAAGAACCTCGACCTGCAACTCAATTTGCCCGAAAACGGACTTAAGCTGTCATTCTTTTCAGATAAGGAAATGCTGCAGAAGGTAATCCATCATCTTATGAACAATGCCATAAAATTCACCCACCAGGGTAGCATATCCTGTGGCTACAGGTGCCTCGGCGATACGATTGAGTTTTTTGTAAAAGACACCGGCGTTGGAATTGCAAAGGATGCGCTGGAAAGGATTTTTGAAGCATTCGGGCAGGAAGAAACCGGAACCTCACGAAGCCATGAGGGAAGCGGACTGGGCTTGTCCATTTCGCGGGGCATCATCAGAAAGCTGGGAGGAGAAATTTCCATCCAGACCGAAAAGGGTAAAGGTACTGAAGTAATCTGCAGCCTGCCTTTCCGTGGCAGGGAACTGAAACCGGCGGTAACGCAAACTGATGCCGGGTCCATAACCATTCCTGAAAACCCGCTGATACTGGTTGCCGAAGATGATGAGTCAAATTATTTATACATCGAGGTGGTTCTGAAAAAATCCGGTTACAGGTTTTTACATGTCGAGGATGGAAAAAGCGCAGTTGATCTGTGCCGGAAGCAGCCCGAAATTGATCTGGTTCTGATGGACGTTAAAATGCCCGTGATGGACGGCCTGGAAGCAACCCGGCAAATCAAAGCTTTCAGAAAGGATTTGCCCGTGGTGGCCATCACAGCCTATGCACTTAGCGGAGATGAACACCGCATCAGGCAGGCCGGTTGCGATGATTATATTGCCAAACCGGTACGCCAGGAGGTGCTCAGCAGTGTTATCAGTAAGAACCTGACGAAGAAGGTATTGTGATGAACAACCCTGATTAATTTACATTTAAGAAATAAAACTTATGTTCAGTACCAAAGATATGGGTTTAAACAGGCTGACCCTGGCATTTCCGGGAATACAGGAAAAGCAGTATCAACTTGTTTTTTTCAGGGAATCCCTGCAGTTTTTTCGCCTTGCCTTTATCCTTCTGGCCGCCATGTACAGCATTTTTGCCATTCTCGATATTTTGGTGATATACGAGTACAGAAACCTGTTTTTGCTGATTCGGTTCGGCATTGTGGTCCCTTTGATGTGTACGGTCTTTCTTCTTTCCTTCAGCAACAGCTTCATCAGGTACTGGCAATGGCTGACAGCACTCATTTTTGTTGTGGGTGGAACCGGAATCACCGTCATGAATGTGCTGGTTCCGGATAATCTGGTGTATTATGCAGGCTTGATGCTTGTTTTTGCGGCAGGATATTTCTTTATCCGCTTGAGGTTTTCTCTTGCAACCCTTTCAGGATGGGTAATGGTTCTGATCTTCAACATCGGGATGTTTGCATTTTCTGATGCCCCGCTTCAAACCATCGTATCGTGGAATTTTTTCTATATATCAATCAACCTCATAGGCATGGTGGCGGCCTATTTTATGGAGATCAGCAACCGGCGGAATTATTACCTGATGCACCAGCTTGACAAAAAGAAATCGGAACTCGAAACAACCAATAAAAATCTTGAAAACAAGGTGTTGCAAAGAACGCAGGAGCTTGCCGGCAGCGAAGAGAAGTACCGCAACCTGGTTGAGGAGATCAGCGATGTGATATTCCTTCTGAACAAGGATGGTTTTTTTGATTACATCAGCCCCGCCATCCGTCGTTTAACTGGTTACAGGGCCGAATACTACCTGAACCAGCCTTTTTCCAAACTTGCTTTTTCCAAGGAGGACGAACTGCCTGCCGGCCTCTGTGGTGATTTTGATGATTCTGACAGCAAGATCTTTGATTTCAGGGTTTTTACACGGGAACAGAATGAATGCTGGGTCCGCTGCAGCACGAGGTGCATAGTGGTCAACGGCAATGCCGTCGGTTTCAGGGGTATAATGCAGGATATTACCCTGCAAAAGCAAAGCGAAATCATTTTACGCAATGCCTTGTTTGAGGCCAAAGCAGGCGATAAACTCAAAACCACATTCCTGAGCAATATTTCCCATGAAATCCGCACACCCCTGAACGGCATACTCGGTTTTGGCGAATTGATGGCGCAGGGAAACCTCACTTATCACGAGCGGATGGAATACCTGGAAATGCTCAGAAACAGCACCGACAGGCTTATCGGGACCATCACAAATTACATGGACATCTCCCTGCTTTCGTCAGGAAGCCTTCAAATAAATGTAAGGCGATTCAACTTTCATGAACTCATGGATGATCTGTATGCCGGACTGCAGGACAGGGTCTCAAAAAAAGCAATACAGACTGCCCTGGAGATGCCCCATCAGCACCCCGCTCCTATGATTGAAACCGATGATGAATTGTTACGAAAATGCATCAACCAGTTAATTGATAATGCCGTAAAGTTTACCCATACAGGAACGATTGCAATGGGATACAGGCTGAAAGAAGGTGATATAGAATTTTTTATCAGGGATACAGGGATCGGGATCAAACCCGAAGCACTTGAAATGATTTTTGAGGTTTTTAGTCAGGAGGATATTGCGGCAAGCCAGAATTATGAAGGCAGCGGGCTTGGACTTTCAATTGCGAGAGGGTTGATAAATATGCTTGGAGGCAGTATAAGTGTTGAATCCGTTAAAGATTCCGGTTCGGAATTTCTGCTCAGAATTCCAGCGAATCAGGCTGAACTTCAAGGCAATGTTCTTGACCGCTCTGCTGATGCCGTGGAAATGACAGAGGATGCGGTTGTTCTGTTTTTCCCTGACGATGACCCCAATATCCTGCTTGTTGATGCCGTGGTTCAGAAGCTTGTAGTAAAAACCCACAAAGCAAATAATCATGCTGAGTTAAACGAATTGTTAAAGCAGCAGGCCGGCGTCAGTCTTATTGTAGCCGACTCCTCCCTGATCGGGCAGAACGACACGGTCATGATGCAAGAGATCAGAAAGTTACGACCAGGATTAGCTGTTCTTGCTGTTTTGACTTACTCCCCCGACAATATCAGGGAAAGGAATGTTGTTGCCCTGTGCGATGATTTTATAGTCAGGCCGCTGAAGAAGCAGGTGTTACTTAACAAAATCAAACGCCATTTAAGAAAAGATGAATGAAATTAGAGTAAGACTCTGTTACGAAGTTTGACATAAAAACGCCTCATGATAAGCGAGGAAAAATATAAGCAGTATTTCAACAACCTCTTGCAGGGGAAGAAAGGTGTTTGTTTGCAGGTACTTGGCGATCTTCTTGAGGAGGATAAACAGATTAAGGAGATTTACGAGGATTTGTTTCGCCGCTCGCTTTACGGGGTTGGGGAACTGTGGGAACTCAATAAAATTTCGGTAGCCACAGAGCATATGGCTACCGCCATTACCGAAAACATGATGATCACCCTTCAGCCACGCATTTTCGGAACAGAACGCAGCGGTAAAAAAGCGGTGATTGCCTGTGTTGCCAACGAATATCATCAGGTAGGCGCCAAAATGATTGCCGACATGTTTGAGATGCATGGATGGGATGGCTATTTTATCGGCGCCAATACACCGGCAAAAGAACTGCTCCGGTTCATTGAGGAAACACAACCCGACGTGACCGGCCTTTCGCTAAGCATATATTTTAATATGAATGTGTTGCATGAAACCTTGCAGCACATACGAAAAGAATTCCCCCTAATGCCTGTGTTGGTAGGAGGGCAGGCTTTCCGATGGGGTGGGAAAGAAGTGATTGCAGCGTATGAAAATGTTCATCTTTTGGAAACCCTGGATGCGCTTGAATCCTTTATCCTCCGGCACAACAGAAACCAGGATTAATGAACAGCTTATGGAAAATTTTGAAAGATACCTCAACGAATATCTGTCTGAACACTCAGCCCTGGCAATACTTAGGGTTGATGACAAGGGTATGATCCTGTATGCCAACCGCTATGCATGCGATCTAGCAGGCAATGACTTAACAGGAAAGCCGGCGGCATCCTTCTTTACTGATTTCAACACAGGCTTCGGCACTCAGGAACTGCTGGCCACCACTATGAACAAGCGTTTGCTGAATGTGAACACTTATCACGGACTGCCCGAAACACTCTATTTCACTACATTTAAGACCAGTGAAGGCTTTTTATTGCTTGGCGAGGCCAACAGCCTTGAAATCCAGGAATTGAAAAAAACAATGATCAGCCTGAACAATGAACTCAATAACCTTACACGGGAATTACAGAAAAAGAACATCCAGCTTGATCAGCTGAACCAGTTGAAAAACCAGTTTCTGGGCATGGCAGCCCACGATCTGCGCAACCCAATCGGCAGCATCATGATGTTCAGTGAGTTTATTCTGGAAGAACAGGGCGATTCCATCACTGAAGAACTGAAGAAAATATTAGAGATTATTAACAGTTCAAGCAGGTTTATGCTGCAACTGCTTGATGAACTGCTTGATGTGGTGAGGATTGAATCAGGGAAGCTGGAATTGAAATATGTAGCCACTGACCTTGGAAAATTCATACGCAAAAACATTGAGGTCAATTCAATTTTTGCCGAAAAGAAGCAGATAAAAATAGTGTTAAACCTTCCGGAAACCCCGCCAACATTTGCATTTGACCCTGTCAGGATCGAACAGGTGTTGAATAATCTGATATCCAATGCCATTAAGTTTTCTTTTCCGCACACCACCATCACCATCAGCGCTTTTTCAACGGGGAATGAGGCGGTGATCAGCGTAAAAGACCAGGGGCAGGGCATCCCGAAAGAAGGCCTGGATAAACTTTTCAAGCCTTTTGCAAAATTGAGCGCAGGCGGTACTGCCGGTGAAAAGAGTATAGGCCTGGGATTAAGCATAACCAAAAGAATCATTATCGGGCATATGGGTCGGATTTGGGTGGAAAGCAAAGTGGGTGAGGGAACTACCTTTTATTTCTCGTTGCCGTTAAACAAACCTTAAAACATATTTGTCATGAGAAAAGAAATTTTGATCCAATCAGCTTCCAATCTGAAGCAACCTGGCAGCGAAGCGCTGCAGGAATTTGAGCAAAAGCAGGATGCCATGCTCGCTGTCATAAACGATCGCTTTAAAAACCGGCCCGATCTTGATCATCTGATCGGAGAGGGAAACCTGGAAATGATGATGAACAATCATCACAACCATTTACGCTTCATGGTTTCACTTTTTGGAAGTTACAGTCCGGATGTGCTGGTTGAAACCGTATTATGGGTGTTTCGGGCATACCGCACCCACGGGTTCAGGCTTGCCTATTGGCCAGCACAGCTGGATGTGTGGGTGGAGATAATGAAAGAAAGTCTCAGCGAAAAGTGTTTCCGGGAGCTTTATCCATTTTACCAATGGATGATTGTCAACAATCCGGTTTTTGCTGTTCTCAGCGATGAAGTTATTTCAGGCGATAGTGTCCACGATGCCGGTAAACGCCATCTGTAAGAATTGTTCAGGTGCATGATCATCTTGTGTTTGTCATTGTATAAAACAGATAAATGTAAGTGTTTATGGAAGAAGTAGTTAAAATCCTTGTTGTTGACGATAATATCGAGTTTATCCAGGGACTTGAACTTTTGCTAAAAAAAGATCCATGCAAACTATATGCTGCTACCGACGGCAGGCAAGGCCTTGAACTGGTTCGTTCAGTCAAACCCGATATCATTTTGCTTGATGTGGTGATGCCGGTAATGGACGGTTTCGATGTTTTGAAGCAGTTGAGAAGTGAACCGGAATTCAGCAATACGATTGTGGTAATGCTTTCCGGGGTGCAGATATGCACTGACGACCAGGCAGCAGGCCTGGAAGCGGGCGCCGACGGGTATATTGCCAGGCCCCTTTCAAACCGCGAGTTGCTGGCAAGGATCAGGGGTTATATCCGCCTTGTTCATGCAGAAAAGGCGCGTGACGAACACGCCGCAGGGATGGAACAATACAACCTCGAATTAAAACGCTCAAACCTGGCCAAAGACAAGCTTTTTTCAATCATAGCCCACGACCTGCGCAATCCATTCAATGCCTTTCTGGACTTGTTGGATATGCTCGATGAGGAATATCACACATTTGACGAATCCGAAAGGCTACGGATCATCAGAACTGTGCGAAGCTCAAGCCATAATTTGGCCGGACTGCTTGAAAATCTGCTGGCCTGGTCACGTCTGCAGCAGGATCAGATTGTTTTACAGCCGGTTAAGATCATGCTGGGTGAAATCGTTGAGAACTGCCTGGAAACACACCGCTTGCAAATAGAGGCAAAACAGATCCGGCTCAGCAAAAGCATACCGGAGGCAACGGAACTTGTTGCCGACCCGGATATGCTCAAAACCATTCTACGCAATCTTATTTCAAATGCCGTTAAGTTTACGCCTGAAAAAGGGAATATAGAAATAGCCGCAGTGGTGAAACATGAAAATGAGGTTGAGGTTTCTGTGGCCGACAGCGGAACAGGGATGAGCCCGGAAGCGGCCCGCGAACTGTTTACCGATCACCCGGAAGCCCATCGCGATGGAACGGGAGGGGAAAAAGGCTCTGGCCTGGGTCTGGTGTTGTGCAAAGAATTTGTTGAAAAGCACGGAGGCAAAATCCGGGTGGAAAGCGGGGAAGGAAAAGGTTCAAGGTTCTTCTTTACCATGCCATACAGCAATGAAAATGAAAAGAATAGGTGATGAGATAATCCTGTATAAATCAGCGCGATCCGCGTGCCAATAAAGAAATGAACGCGGATGACGCGAATTGAAGCAACGCGGATCAAAACAGATCAGACCAACGTAAATAAGCGCTCAATAAAATAAAACAAATCGGTATAGTTTATGAATAATGACTTTCATCAGCATATAATCCAAAAAGCCCCTTTTGGTTATGCCCATCACGAAATCATCCTCGATAAAGCCGGCAAACCCTCCGACTACCGTTTTATTGAAGTGAATGAGGCTTTTGAGAAACTTACAGGTCTCCGCATGGAGAATCTGATTGGGCGCACGGTTCGTAAAGTGATCCCGGGAATTGAGAAGGGTGATTTCGACTGGATTGGTTTTTATGGAAAAATTGCGCTTGAATGCGGGGAAGAGGAGTTTGAGCAATATAGCGAACCTTTAAAAAAATTGTACCGTGTACAGGTGTTTTCAAGTGAGAAGATGTTTTTTACAACCATATTCATTGATATCACAAATCAGAAACTCAAAGACGAAAAATTAAGAGAAAGCGAAGCAAAATACAAACTGCTGTTTGAGAGCAATCCACACCCCATGTTCGTTTATGATCTTGAAACGTTGAAGTTTCTGGCGGTAAACAATGCGGCTGTCTCAAAATACGGTTACTCCAGTGAAGAGTTTCTAGCAATGACCATCATGGACATACGGCCTGAGGAAGATGTTGCCAGGCTTTTGGATAATATTAAAAAACTTGATCAGGGCTATGATGAAGCAGGCGAATGGAGACACATATTGAAAAGCGGAACAGTTATCCATGTAGAAATCACTTCTCATGTCGTAGATTATCAGGGCCGTCGGGCAGAAATTGTTCTTGCCGTTGACATCACCGGGCGAAAAAGCATGGAAATGGCGCTGCGCGGGAGCGAAACCCGGCTTCGAAACCTTATTGAATCATCCAATGACGGGATATGCCTTCATGACCTGAAGGGCAATATTGTTTTTCTGAATAAGCGTAAACTTGAAATGCTGGGCTATGAATCCGAAGAACAGCTTCTGGGAACCAATGTTTACAAACTTTTGAAAGAAAACGAACAACAGAGATTCCAAAAGCTTAGCCGGGTTTTATTTGAAAAAGGAGTATTAAACAATATCGAAACGGAGGTAACCAGGAGCGACGGATCTACTCTGGCGGTTGATGTGAATTTCTGCATTATACGCGATGAAAGCGGCCGGCCCCAATTCATCATGGATACCATGCGCGACATTACATGGCGCAAGCAGGCTGAGAAGGCCTTGTCAGAAAGCGAAAAACGCTATGCTTTCCTGACCCATACGGCCAACGATCTTGCCGGATTTACAACTGTAAAAGAGCTATATACTTACGCAGCCTGCAAAATCAAACAATTGCTCAACGGACACAGCATTGTGGCCATTGTGGAATACAACCACAAGGATAATCTATGGGAAATGCAGCATTTGGAAGGAGTAAGCAATAGCATTTCCCAGCTGACAAAACTGTTTGGATTTGACCTCAGGCAGGCAAGAGGAGAAATAAGCACAAAATATTATGACCGGATCATCAGCGGCAACCTCACCGAAATGGAATTTGATTTTCCCGGCCTTTTTAACAACAGACTTACAAATGTTATTGGCAGTGCAGTGAAGAAAATGTTGTCAGTTGAGAAACTGTATTGTATTGCTTTTAAACAAAATAACCAGATATTCGGCAATATAACCTTCACTATAAACACAAAAACAGGGCCGCCGGACCCGATGCTTATCGAAGCTTTTGTGGCGCAGCTGGGCAGTTTTGTGAACCGTTTAAAGGCGGAGCAGGAGCGGATTGAAAGTGAAATAAAGTTCCGCAACCTGGCCAATTCCGGCCTGGCGCTGATATGGGCATCTGATCCTGACAGGCAATGTTATTATGTGAACGATCCCTGGCTGGCGTTCACCGGGCGAACTCCAGAGCAGGAGCTTGGCACGGGACGGATCCAGGGCATCCATCCCGACGATCGGGAACACTTCCTGGATATGTTCAACACGGCCTTTGATAAGCGAAAAACCTTTGAAGCAGAATATCGTTTGCAACACCACAGCGGGCAATATTTCTGGATACGGGAACTGGGTTCGCCAAATTATGGCCACAACGGCGAGTTCAAAGGCTACATCTGTCATTGCTTTAACATAGAGGAAGAAAAGCGGAATCAGTTGATGCAGCAGGTCCAGTTTAGCATTGCCCGTTCGACATACGCCGCCGATACTGTTGAAGAATTACTCGAGATTATCAGAACAGAACTGGGCAGGTTACTCGATGCCTCCAACTTTTTTGTTGCATTATACGATCCCGGAACGGACACCTTAAAACAACTCATTTACAAGGACGAGAAAGAAAGTTTCACGGAATGGCCTGCCGAAAAATCCCTTTCGGGGCATGTGGTCAGGAGTGGAAAACCTGTTTTGTTACAAAGGCATGAAATTGAGGGTTTTGCCAGGAAACAGAATCTTGATTTAATCGGTTCAACGGCTGCCTGCTGGCTTGGTGTTCCCATGATAGTGAAAAATCAGATAGCGGGAGCCATGGTTGTGCAGAGCTATGATCACACACATGCCTATCACCCCGCCGACATACCCCTGCTTGAAATGATTGCACATGAAACTGGCATCTTTCTGGAAAAACAGTGGATGCTCAACGAACTCATTGCAGCCAGAAACAAAGCCGAAGAAAGTGACCGACTGAAATCAGCATTTTTAAACAACATTTCGCATGAAGTGCGCACTCCGCTGAACGGCATACTCGGGTTCGGGCAAATCATGGCACAAACCGGTCTCTCGCAAACCGAGAAAAACGAATACCTCGGAATACTGAGAAAAAGTGTTGACCGGCTGATGAATACCATAACAAGTTATGTTGACATCTCGATGATTGTTTCCGGCAGCCTTTCAGTGAATAAAAAAGTGGTAAGCTTAACCGAACTGCTGAAACCGGTGTATGACATGTACAAGCCAAAGTGTGATGCAAAGGAGCTTGCTCTTGGTTTTCAAATATCTCCTGATATACAGGATTTGAAGCTGATAACCGATCCGGAACTTCTCCGCAAGGCACTGAAGCACATTCTTGATAATGCCGTTCAGTTTACGGAAATTGGAAATGTAGAAATACAGGCTGAACTGAAAGGCACTGAAATAATCATCTCTGTAACCGATTCAGGAATTGGAGTAGATCCGGCCTTCCTTCATAGGATTTTTGATGTTTTTGTTCAGGAAGACATGAGGATAAGCCGAAATTTCGAAGGCAGCGGGCTTGGGCTGGCCATTGCAAAAGGGTTTGTTACCGCATTGGGCGGAAGGATTACCATAGAATCTGAAAAAGGAGTCGGAACCGGCGTAAGGATCGCTTTGCCTTACGAAACAGAAGAAATGGCAGTCAAAAAAGCTGAAACGGAAAAGCCAAAGGCAGCCTCGCCGCTTGTTTTGGTAGCTGAGGATGAAATCACCAATTATTTGTATCTGGAGGTATTGCTGACAAAAAGCGGTATCGGGGTGCTGCATGCGAAAAATGGCGCGGAAGCAGTGGAGCTTTGCAGGCAACATCCGGAAATCAACCTGGTGTTCATGGATATTAAGATGCCGGTAATGGATGGGCTGGAGGCTACCAGGCAGATCAAGGAATTCAGGAAAGATCTTCCCATCATCGCTATTACCGCTTATGCGCAAACAGGCGATGAATTCAGGATCAGGGAAGCCGGATGCGACGATTACCTGGCCAAGCCTGTAAATCTGAACCAATTAAACACATTGATCAATAAAATGTTAGGATGATGGGAAGGCAAATCCGGATCATTTTTTCTAAAAATAAGGAGCGGGAATGTATGCAAAAATTCCAGGAAAATGAAGTTTTTTACTTTGCTGGCAGCGTTGCTCCGGTGCTTTCTTTTCCCTGTTTCCTATGCGATCTGCTAGAATACCAGTAAAACTAAGAATTATACGATATCCTGATAATCTGTTTTCAATAATCTAATCAAACATCATGAAAGAAGATTTCTACCAATCACTTCTCAGTTCCTCGCCCTTTGGATTTGCCCACCACCGCATTATCACCGATGCGAAAGGCAATGCAGTTGATTATGAATTCCTTCAAGTTAATCAAGCATTTGAAAATCTTACCGGACTCAAAGGGACAGACATCATTGGCAAAAGGGTTACCAGCATTATACCCGGTATTGATGCCGGCGATTTTAACTGGATTTCTTTTTACGGTAAAATTGCCCTTGAAGGAGGCAAAGAAAGTTTTGAACAATTCTCAGAGCCGCTTAAACGATGGTACAAAGTGCATGCATACTCCAATGAAAAAAATCATTTCAGCACTGTTTTTACCGACATAACTTCGGAGAAAGAGCAATCAATTCAACTTGAAAAACTCAACAAACATTACCAGGGTATTATTGAATCGCAGATTGACATGATTGTAAGGGTTGACAACCAAAATCGTTTCACCTTTGTAAATGATGCTTATTGCCGGGCTTTTGGTAAAAACCGCGATGAATTGATGGGTAAAAGTTTTATGCCATTGGTTCACGAAGAAGATCAGGAACAGACCATGCAGGAGATGGAGAAGCTAAAAACGGCGCCACACCGATGTCTTGTTGAGCAGAGGGCCATGACAGTGAATGGCTGGAGGTGGATACAATGGGAGGACAGCGCCATTGTTGATGAAAACGGACAAATTCTTGAAGTGCAGGGAGTAGGCAGGGACATTACCACAATCAAGGAAACAGAGGAAGAACTTCGTAAACAGACTAACTCTTTGAAAACACTTCTCAATGAAACCCCGGCAGTAATCTATTCTTTTAAAATCAAAGATGGTGTGCCGGATATCCATTATATCAGCGATAACATAAAGCAGGTGTTGGGCTACGATCCTGAAATATTTTACAGCAATTTCGATCTGTGGCAGGCCTGCGTACACCCGGATAATCTCATACACCTGAAAGAAAAACTTGAAAATGAAGAAAAGTTCTTTTTACCGGGTCGTGAAGTAATTGAAGAATATCGTTTTAAGGACAGGTTTGGAAATTATAAATGGATCTCCGACAGGCTTAGGTCAAGCATCAACGATGAGGGCGAAGTTGAAGTAAATGGAGTTTGGATTGACATGACCGAGGATAAACAAATAATTGATGAACTTTATCAGTATAAACAGCATCTTTCGCTCGCCCAAACTTTTGCCGGTTCCGGATCGTGGGAGTATGATATACAAGCAAAAAAACTTTTCTGGTCAAAAGAATGCGAAGCACTTTTTGGGCTTAAAGAAGGAAGTTTTGAAGGTACTTTCGAAGATTTCCTCAAGCGTGTTCACCCCGATGACCGGGATTATGTGCTGAGCGTGAACAAACCCATCACCGAATTAAAGGAAGGCGTACCCGTGAATTACGAACACCGGATTCTCCATTCCGGCGGCAATGTGATCTGGGTAAAGGAAACAGCCGGAGTTTTGAATGACCAATCAGGCAAACCGGTTAAAATAATTGGGCTTGTAGCAGATATCACCCAGCAAAAAATTGCTGAAGAGGCCATTGAAAACGAGGTAAAACTTCAGCAGATAGTAAACAATATTGATGGAGTATTTTGGCTGCGATCAGCCGACAGGCTCAATATGCTGTATGTAAGCCCCTCAATAGAATCGCTTTTTGGAATTACGCAGCAGGAACTTTACGACAACCCAAATCTTTTTACCGATGTAGTACACCCCGAAGACAAGAAGCGGGTACAAAAAGCGCTGACAAAATTCATCGAAACCGGAGTATTCAACGAGGACTACCGTATTACTTTACCCGACGGAGAGCTGCGCTGGATGGCATCCAGGTCATTTCCGGTGAAGAACGATAAAGGTGAAACTATCAGATACGCTGGAATAGTAAATGACATCACCAGCTTAAAGCAGAAGGAGATAGCGGTTAAAGAACACGCCGAAAAACTCGATGCTTTGTTCGGAGCTATGCCCGACATCTATTTTATGATGGACAAACAAGGTATTTATCACGATGTTATTACTGCTGATCCTTCGGTTTTGCTGGTGCCGCCTGAAAAGATCATCGGGCGTAAAATTTCTGATTTC
>ERZ869909.326-NODE-326-length-64614-cov-10.977160_pt1 | contig 64614 bp, 50 predicted proteins | sample MGYA00520892_ERZ869909 | MGnify/ENA primary metagenome ERZ869909 (study PRJEB32215, sample SAMEA104723947) | bioreactor metagenome | biome: bioreactor; feature: anaerobic bioreactor; material: water | place: China | collected 2015-03-12 ...
TGCAAAACAGCAGCGGCTCACGCTGCAATACAGCCAGTTTTCCCGAAGACGGGAGGGGAGTCCATTTCATTAGGTTATGTCGTGATCGCGAAGCGAGCCACGACATGAACCGATTGTTGAACAAGCCCGGTTCGTTTCCCTGGAAATAGCTTCGAATGCCCCGGCCCGGAAGTGGGCGAGGCGGCCAGCGGGCGGGGCTGGCGATGCCGGACTCAACGCGTGGAAGCGGGCAATGCGCTCCATTTCGCGCTCGATGCGCGCTTTTCCGGCAATTTTGGACCGAGCGTGACCGTGGCGCCGGTCGGCGCACCGTCTTCTGCGGTGCCCAGGCTTACACAGCCGTCTCCACAGCCGGAACCGGTATTCGTCGCCGCACGAGTGCAGGGGCAATTCTCCGGCGCAGAATTCGCATCGGTGTGCCGCAACACGGACACAGCAACGGCGGCCGGGGTGTGTCCGGTGGCGGGTGTGGTGCAATCCGGAGCACCCAATGCAGTAGCGTGATCAGCCCCCTCTTATTCGGATGCAGGAAGCCGTAGTTGCGCGCCCGTCTGAAGCCCTTTGGCAGGACGTGTTGCAGCAACAGATGCAGAAAGTCGGCGCCCGGTAGCGTGCGCACCTTCATCTGGCTACTCTGGCTGTCGCGGTAGCGGAAACTGACCTGGCCGTTGTCGCTGGACAGGATGTCGGCCTCGCGGATCACCCCGCGGTATAGGTAACGGCCGAGATAGACCAGCGCCTTGTCGCCGTTGCCCACCCGCTTGCAGTCGACCACCCACCTTTGGGGCAGGCGCGATGGCAGGCTCAGCCCTTCGTGCTTTAGCGCGGCGAGCAGCCTGGCGCGAAACACCTTGGCCAACGCCTTGTGGCTGAAGAGGAAGCCGGTCTTGGTGCGCCAGCGCCGGCTGCGCGCATCCAGGCTCGCGCCCGGCATCACCAGATGCACATGCGGGTGCAGGTCGAGGCGGCGCGAGTGGGTGTGCAGCACCGCAATCGCACCGGCCTCGCCCTTGAGCTGGCGGTCGTTGCAGCAGAACGTCTGTACCGTCGCCCAGGCCGCACTGAACAGTGCGGCATAGACGCCTCGGGCGTGACGCACGGCCAGGGGGCGGAGTTCGCCCGGCAAAGTGAAGGTCAGCAGGAAGTACTCGGCCGGGACCTGCAGGCGGCGCTGACGTTCAAGCCAGCGCTCGCACTCATGGTGCTGGCAGTGCGGACACAGCCGGTGCCCGCACGAATGCGGAATCAGCCGGTGCTCGTCGCACTCGGGGCAACTCGCCAGCAGATGGGGCGCCATTCGGTTGCGACAGTGCTGCATCGCCCCCAGCGCCTGAGTGCGCTCCCGGGACAGGGTGTGGCCGTAGCGGGCGTGGTAGTCGGGCGCGAAGCGCTCGATGACATCGGCCAGCGCGATCATCGGATCGCCCCCCAGTCGAGGGTGTAGCGCTGCATCAGGATATCGATGCAGGTGCGTGCCGATTCGTTGGTATGACGGGTGAGGTGGGTGTAACGGGCGGTGGTGAGAATCGAATGGTGGCCGAGGATCTTCTGCACTTCGAGCAGATCGACGCCCTGTTCGATCAGGTGCGTGGCATAGCTATGCCTCAGGCTGTGAGGGGTGATCTTTTTTTTATCCCGCAGGCGGTGGCAACCTTGCGCAAGGTGAGCTGCACCCCGCCGCGATCGAGCGGCGAGCGGGCGTGCTGCGCACCCTTGAGGCCGGCGCTGCGATTGGGAAAGAGCAGTTCGGGGTGGCGATGCGTCTGCCAGAAACGGCGCAGCACCGTGAGCGTGGCCTGAGGCAGCGGTACCAGGCGGTCGCGGTTGCCCTTGGCATCGCGAACCTGCACCCGCATGCGCGCCGCGTCGATATCGGCCACGGTCAGTGCCAGCCCCTCGCCCAAGCGCAAACCAAGGCTGTAGAGGGTAAAGTAGAACACCCGGTAGCTGAGCACCCGGGTGGCCAGGAACAACCGCTGCGCCTCATCGATCGTGACGATGTCGGGTAGCCGCTGTGTCTTGGGCGGCTTGATCAGATCGGGCATCACCCAGGGTTTCTTGAGCACATGCGTGGTAAAGAACTTCAGACCGTACAGGTCGAGCTTGACCGCGCTCCACGAGTGGGTACCGATCAGGTCGCTGAAGTACTCGGTCAGTTGCGCTTCGGACAGACTGTCAATGCGGTAGTCGAAGTATCCGCCCAGGCGCCGGATGGCGCGGGCGTAGGCGTCAATTGTCTTGGGCTGAAGGCCTTTCAGTTTCAGATGCTTGAGATGACTGTCGTATTGGCCGGAAAAGGGTGCTGGAAAGTTCTTCGTCATGCTGGTCACTCCTCGCGAAGTCGTGCAGAATCAACCCCATCAACGTGATGGAGCCGTCATGCAGCATAGTTCGTGGGAAGCGCTGGGGCGAACTCTCCGCGTAGCGGCTTCGTTCAACTATGGGTTTAGTCAGAAGTTTGGGTGGTTGAATGACAGGTATGGCGTATCTTGGCAGCTCAATCTGGCGAACTAAGCTGGTGGCCGGCTCAACACATAACCAAGCGCAGCACTACGCAGCCTTCGGCTGCCGGACGCTCGCAAGCTCGCGCCGGTGTGCGCGGCGTTGTAGGTACCTATGAAATTGCACATTGAAACTCCGCTTATTGAATCCCGCGCAATGAGCATCATCACGGGTCGCTCGATCTGGATTAAGCTCGACGCCTTGCAGCCGCCCGGTTCATTCAAGATACGGGGTATTGGCCATGCGTGTGAAACCTATCTTGCTAGAGGTGCTCGTAGGTTCGTTTCGTCTTCTGGAGGAAACGCTGGCTTGGCCGTCGCCTACGCTGGTCGCCGGTTAGGTGTTCCAGTCACGGTGGTAGTGCCGGAAAGCACCACTGAAAGAGCAAAGGAACTCCTGGAACTGGAGAAAGCGGAAGTCATCGTGCACGGCATCTCCTGGCAAGAAGCCAACGACTTTGCACAATCGTTGGTCGGTGCGTCGGAAGCGTTTCTCCATCCCTTTGATGATTCGCTGCTTTGGCAAGGCCACGCTACGCTGGTTGATGAAGTTTTCAGTTCGGGTCTTAAGCCAGACGCTGTCGTACTTTCTGTTGGCGGAGGTGGTCTGCTTTCAGGCGTTGTGGAAGGGCTTCACCGTAACGGATGGCGTGATATCCCCATTTTCGCCGTTGAGACTCAGGGTGCGGCATCATTTCACGCAGCCGTAAGAGCCGGTCATACGGTCGAGTTGGAACGTATAACAAGCGTCGCCACCTCGCTTGGTGCGAAGCGCATTTGCGAGAAGGCTTTCCAATGGTCAAAGAGTCACCCGATCCACAGTGTCGTGGTATCCGACCAAAGCGCATTGTCAGCCTGTGAATGTTTTCTTGCCGATCATCGAATTTTGGTAGAGCCTGCTTGCGGTGCTAGCCTTTCAATGGCGTATGAAAATGCATTAGAACTCCAAACTTTCAACAATATCTTGGTCGTAGTATGTGGCGGAGCCACTTGCTCGATTGATCAGATCAGGGAATGGGAGAGCAGCTTACACGCCCATTGATATCCAGTCGGGGAGACCGGGGTGCTTGCGCGGTCAGACCCCCCAACATATCCGGACGTGCCCGATTGACGCATCCGGGCGCCTCGAACTTGACCAATACCCAGAAAGGCATGTTTATGCGATTGCCGAAAGACCTTACCAAGGCCATCAATTTGACCGCCTTACGCTGCGCTTCACCCGGTGAATTATGGCGGCGTTGGCTGGTATGAGCAGCCTGCACTTCACATCGGCATTGTTCTTCCTGCTTGGGCTGGCGCACTCTGTCTTGGGTGAACGCTTTATCCTCATCCGGCTCTTCCGTCGGGAAGACCTCCCCAAGCTTTTTGGGGGGACAGATTTCACAAGGCGCACGCTGCGCTTTGCCTGGCATATCACCACGGTCGCGTGGTGGGGATTGGCAGCTCTTTTGTGGCAAGCTGGTTCGGGTGCGTTGACGCAGCAATCAACCCTCGCAGTGGTTGGCTTTACAGCCGTAGCTTCCGGAGTCTTACCGCTCGTCATCACACGTGGTCACCATCTGTCGTGGATCGTTCTCTTTCTGGTGGGCGGGCTCGCTCTACGGCATGCAGGCATTGTCTAGCGATCTCCATGTGTCAGCGCTAATACGTTTGTAGATGGCGGCGCTGACATAAAAACTGGTTGTTGTCGCCCCTTCGAGGCTGAGAAAGTCTTTCCACCGCATCACAACTACAAGTTCACCCCGCTGCAGGCGTTATGCGAATAAAATGAGATCGTGAAATGGATATTTCGCCAATCGTCAATCAAATAGTCAGTGCGCTATGGTATCTCGTGCCAATTGCGATCATTGCCGGAGTTCTTAGATCTCCTTGGTTCAAAGGTGTTGTTGGCGAGTTTGTCGTCAATTTATCATCAAATTTCTTGCTGGATAAAGAAAAATACCATCTGATCAAGAACGTAACGCTGCCAACAGAAAATGGAAGCACGCAGATAGATCACATCATTGTTTCTGAGTTTGGTGTATTCGTTGTTGAAACAAAAAACATGAAAGGCTGGATCTTTGGAAGTCAGAATCAAAAAGAATGGACTCAAAAGATCTACAAGTATTCAAGAAAATTTCAGAATCCGTTGCATCAGAATTACAAGCATGTGAAAACTCTCGAGTCCTTGTTGGGTTTGAATGGGAAACATGTTCACTCTGTAGTCGTTTTTGTGGGTGATAGCACGTTCAAAACGGAAATGCCTGAGAATGTAACCTATGGTGGAGGTTATGCCAGGTATATCAAGTCAAAGAAAACGCCTGTTCTAAGCGAATCGGAAGTGATTGATATCGTGAAGAGAATAGAGCAAGGAAGGCTTGCGTCATCATTCAAGATGAATCGAAAGCATATCAGGCATGTGAAGAGTATAGTTTCAGATAAAGAACGCACCATTCATCCAAATTTTCCGAAATGTGGAGCCTCAATGGTGCTGCGTGAAACTAGGAAAGGTGAAAATGTAGGCAGGAAATTTTGGGGTTGCACAAGATTTCCGCAATGCAGAGGGGTCATGGACTTGGTATGAGCTTGATCGTTGAGGATTCAGCCCGTGCACGACCGCTTCATCCAGAAAGCCATCGCCAAAGTGCTACTGGACAGACGGGAAAGACGGGTAAGCTCAGTAGCCGTTTGCTTCGAGATGATGAATGACTGGTGTTCTTGAAAAATACAGAGCAAAGCTCCTGAGTACAGACTATCCGCAGTGGCGTAACCTGCTTTCCTGCGTGATTTTATTCGTGCTGTCTACGGGCGCTGTTCTGTCTTGGTGGTACGCGTACCACACGCTTCCTGAAACGGGTTGCCACAAAGGCGTTCTAGTTTTCTCGTTTGTGTGGCTCGGGGTTCAGTGGGTCGTCACTGGCTACTTATACTGGTATCGAGACATTCCTGCATTTGCTCGCGGTGCCATAAAGCTGCTAATTCTTTTGTCTAACGTTTGGTTCGGGCTTTTTATTCTAGCCCTCAAACCATGTGGCGCATAGCAAAATCAGATTTCCAGTGCAGAATTTCGGAAAGGTAGTCCGCTGAGCTGCGTGGCTCCCGAAACAGAGTGCACTATGCGTACTATTATGCTAAGGAGGGTTTGTGAGAACAGGTTTGGTTATTTATTCTTCTTCAATTCTACGCTTGGCCGAATTTTATTGCCTGGTATTTGGGTTCGAAGTCTTGGAGAGTGATGAATCGTATGCTTTGCTGATGACTGGCGATTTTGAGATTGTCTTGCTTGAAACAGAAGTTTCCAAGAGAGTGGTTGGTACAGAAAAAGCCAGAGACGAGACGCCAATAAAACCAGTTTTCTTTGTTGATATTCCGCTTGAAATAATCAGCGAAAAAATAATAGAGGGCGGTGGGGCCGTATATCAACCCAAGAGCTGGGAGTTTGGTGGTCGCCAAGTATGTGATGGCTGTGATTGTGAAGGTAATATTTTCCAGTTGAGAGTTGGAAGAAGTTCATGAAAGGTGGCTGTTGTCGCTTCTGTGGGGGTCTTTCTGCTCACCCAGGCGTTGTGATCTCGGAACTGGTGATCACATCACTGATGTCGGCGAGATGATTGTCCGTCCAACTCGTGTGCCGGGCGTTGTGTGGCAAGGGGCACGACCCTCGGTTGGTCGGGACTTCTTTCGTGCTCGCACCATCAGCCCGATTCCGGGCACGACGCATTGATGATCGCGAAGACCTGTTCCAGATAGGTGGCTTCGTTTGCTGCGGTGCCTTGGCGCAGATAGGGCGGGATCCGCTCCAGGAACTCGGCCTGGCTGGTCGGTTGGTGTTCGATCAGTGCGGTGCGCAGGGCAGGGCGTAGCAGGCGCTTGTTGTCCGGGGTGTCGGGCTGTTCGGCGCGGATGACTTCGCGGTCGAAGCGTTGCAGCTTTTGCTCGAGCGAAACCGAGTCGAAGGCGAACTCGCCAATGCGGGCCTCGAGGGTTTCGGCCTGCTCGATGATGCCGCGGATCTCGGCGGCTTCGGTGCTGGCTTCGGCCGTCGGCGGGGCGGTGTCGGGGGTCTTGAGCTGGTGCAGCTCGCGCACGATGGGGGTGAGCTCGCCGCGTGGGTTCTTGAACCAGTCGGTGGACCAGATGCGGCGGATGCGCCAGCCCAGACGTTGGAGCACGGCCTGGCGCAGGCGGTCGCGGTCGCGCACGGATTTGGCGGAGTGGTAGGTGGCGCCGTCGCATTCGATGCCCATCAGGTAGCGGCCGGGTCTGCCGGGGTCGATGACGGCGATGTCGATGAAGAAGCCGGCGACGCCGACCTGCGGTACGCAGTCAAAGCCTTCGCGGCGCAGGGCGTCGATGACGGCGATCTCGAAGTCGCTGTCGGGGGCGCGGCCGGTGGCATGCTGGGTGTGGTGCAGGATGCCGGTTTCGCAGTAGGCGAGGAAGGCGCGCAAGGCCTGCACGCCGCGCTTGCTTGATGCGCCGACGACGATGTCGTCCGAGTCCATCGAGCTGAAGATGTGCATGCGCTTGCGCGAGCGGGTAAATAACACGTTGAGGCGGCGCCAGCCGACGTCGGAGTTGATTGGGCCGAAGCGCTGCGGGACGCGGCCACCGGGTTCCTGTGGGCCGTAGGTCATGGAGATGTAGATGACGTCGCGCTCGTCGCCCTGGACGTTCTCGAGGTTCTTGACGAACAGCGCTTCGGGTCGACCCGCGTCGCGCTCCAGGCGCTCCTGGAACAGGGCGTCTTCGCGGGCGAGGGTGTCGATGGCGCGCTCGATGTGCAACCGCTGTTCGGCGCTCATTGCGACCACGCCCAGGGTTTCGTCGGGGCGGTGGGCGTAGTGCTCGCGCACGGCTTCGGCGATGATGCGGGCTTCTTCGAGGTTGCGGCGGTTGACGAAGCAACCGCGTGGCACGCGGGCGTACTGGATGCCGAAGTGTTCGTCGTGCTTGTGCGGGGACGGAAACAGCACGAGGTCGCCGTCGTAGAAGGACTGGTTGGAGAAGGCGATCAGGCTTTCGTGCTGTGAGCGGTAGTGCCAGCGCAGCCGCCGGGCGGGAAAGATTGGTAGCGTGGCGTCGAGGATGCTTTCGGATTCTTCGATGCCGGTGAGGTCGCTGTCGCCATCGCCGTCGTCCTGCATGCGGTCGAAGAAGCTGGTGGGCGGCAGCTGCTTGGGGTCGCCGACGACGACGAGCTGACCGCCACGGGCGATGGCGCCGAGGGCGTCTTCGGGCTTGATCTGCGAGGCTTCGTCCATGACGATGAGGTCGAACGCGATCTGCCCTGGCGCGAGATACTGGGCGACCGACATCGGCCCCATCATGAAGCAGGGCTTGAGCGCGACCAGGGCGCCACCGGCACGTTGCAGCAGTTGGCGGATGGGCAGGTGGCGGGTCTTCTTGCCGCATTCGTGTTCGAGCAAAAAGCGTTCGGTGCGCTCGCTGACGCGGGCGCCGCGCTGACCCGCGGGGATCTCGGTCTGGTCGACCTTCCACGCGATCTGTTCGCATTGCAGCTGCTTGAGGCGGTTGTCGTACTCGCGAAAGCGCTCTTGCAGGGCTTGCTGGGCGTGGCCGGAAAAGCGCGCGAGTTCGGCGTCTTCGCGCAGGATCTCGCGCGCGAGCAGGTCGTGGATGCCGGCCTGTGCGGCGGGTTCGAGCTGGTCGATGGCGAGGGTAAGGTGTTCGACGGCGTCGACCAGCCGCGCCAGGCCGAGCGTGCGCATCCGGTCGCGCACGCGCACGTAGTCCAGCCAGTTTTGCAGCGTTTCGCCCTGGTCGAGGGCGAGGCGGTTGCGCGCAAGCAGCGCGACGACGCGCTCGCCAGTGGCGGCGCTCCAGGCGGGGAGGTCGAGATCGACCAGCGTGACGAAGGCGTCGCGTGCTTCCCGGTGCGCGGACAAGGCGGTGCGCAGCGCGGCGCCGAGTTCGGTGAGCGCGGCGAAGGTTTCCGGTGTGGGCTGGGTGCGGATCGCGTCGGTCAGTGCGGGGGTACGCAGGCGTTGTTCGATGGCCGTGGCCAGCGCCAGGGTGTTGCGCAGGCGGGACAGGCCGGCGCGGTTGTCCGCGTCGGTGCCGGGTTGCAGACGCAGCTGGCCGTTGAACAGGCGGCGGTCGAAGTCGGCCTTGCGCCAGGTGTCCTGGCGCTGGCGTAGTTCGGCGAGCTGTTCGACTCGGCTCAGCAGCCCGGCCACGGTGAGCGTGTCCTGATGGGCGAACGCACCGCACGCGTCAATTGCGTGCTGGACGGCGGTGCGTGTCGTGGCAAGCAGGCCGTGGTCGCCGATCAGGGGGGCGTGGTCGTCGGCAAAGCCGGTGGAACCGGCGGAGTCGGGTGTCGGGGCAAAGGTTTCGCGCGCGGCGGCGAGGTCGGCGCACAGGGCTTCGAGCTGCGCGGGCAAGCCCCGTTCGGCCAGGGAGCGCAGCGCCGGGACGACGCTGGCGGACAGACCGATGAGGGCGTCGCCGAGGGCGACCTTTTGTCCGAAGCCGATGCCGTAGTGAAGCCGGATTCGCTTGTACCAGGTGCGCAGGGTTTCGAGAGTGTCGAGATCGGTGTCCAGCCCGCGAAAATGCGCGCCGAGCGCCGCGCGAAGGGCGGGGTCGGCATCGAGGCGGTGGCGCTTGCCGGTGTAGTCGGCAAAGGCGTCGAGCTGGCCGGCCAGTTCGGCGAAGCGGACGCCGCCGTTGGTCGCGAGGCGGAGCAGGCGTTGTCGGGCGTTGCGCCAGTCGCTTTTGAGCCAGCGCAGCAGACCGCCGGCGGCAAGCGTGCCGGACAGCTGGCGCAGTTCGTCTTCGGGGGGCAGCTCGGTGAGCGCAAAGCAGCGCGCGAGCTGAGCGTGTTGCGGGCGCAGTTGTTCGAGTTCGCCGCGCAGGCGCGGCAGTAGCGTGTCGAGCTCGTCATTGTCGAACAGGGGCGCGCGGTGGGCCCAGCAGGCCGGCGGCAGGCTGGCGACGAGTTCGATCAGGGTGCGGAGTTCGGTAATGCCCGAGCGGGTGGGCTGGAGATGACGGGCGGCGGCTTCGCCGAGGGCCGATTGCACGCCGCGCCAGGTCTCGTCGAGTCCGGTCAGCGTCTGTTCGATGGTGCCGAGCTGGCGCAGGGCTTCGGCAAGGGCGCCCAGCGTGGTGTCGGCGGTGACGCGCTGGCGCAATGCCTCGGCGCCGTGGCGCAGCGGGTCGAGCGGGTCGATCTGCTCCAGCTCGCGCAGTGCGCTGGCGCCGATCTGCGCGGCGAGCGTGGCGTGGCGCTGCTGGATGTCTTCGAACAGGTCGAGATAGCGGTGGCACTTTGTCAGCACGTCGCCATGCAACACGGGCAGTTGCGCGAGCAGTTCGTCGCCTTGCAGCGGCGGGATGGCGCCGAGCTCGGCGGCGAGGGCGTCGAGCTCGGTGAGGGTGTCGCCAAGGGTTGCGGGCGGGCAGGCGAGGCGCCCGGCAATCGCGGCGTGCTGTTCCTGCAATTGCGTGAGGGCGGTCTGCCAGTGGTCGAGTCCGGCGCGTACGCGCTCGAGGTCGAACAGCTGCAGCTCTCCATTGCGCACGCCGTGCCACGGGTGCTGGTCCAGGCTTGCATCGGCGCCGAGCTGCTGGATCAGGGCCTGATGCACGCTGCGGTAGGCAACGCGCTCGTCGGCGTGGCGGCGCTGGGTATCGGCGTCCCAGCTGCTGCCGTCGTGCCCTTCGGGGTGCAGGGTTTCGGGGTTGATCGGGGCGGGTTGCCCAGGTGGGTTCAGCCCGGGGGCGAGGCGGTAGCGGGTGGCGGCCGTAAGGATCTGGTGCGGGGTCTGGCCGGTGTTCTTCCACGGCCGGTTGATCCGCTCGGCGTGGCGCTTGAGGGCGTTCTTGTGCTCTTCGTAGCGCGCGATGTCGGCCACGATCTGTTCGGGCGGGCGATAGTGGCCGTGCTTGCGCAAGCGCTCTTCGACTTCGTCGAGCACCTTGCGCTTCTGGGTCTTGTGGCTGTGCAGTTCGAGGCAGAATTCGCCGAGCCCGGCGCGGTCGAGCCGGCTGCGCACGACCTCGAGCGCGGCGAGCTTCTCGGCGACGAACAGCACTTTCTTGCCTTGTGCGATGGCTGCGGCGATGAGGTTGGTGATGGTTTGCGACTTGCCGGTGCCAGGCGGGCCCTCGATGACGAGGTTGCGGCCGTTGACGGCGTCGATCAGCGCGCTGTGTTGTGAGCTGTCGGCGTCGTCGATCAGCGGATAGTCGACGTGAATGGTGTCGATCTCGTCGATCGGGTGTTCTTCGCCGAAGCCGCTGCCAGAGGCCTGGCTGCCGGTTTCCGTGTCCTCGTAGCCGGAGAGAAAGCCGGAGACCACGGGGTGGTCGACGAGGCGGGCGTGTTCGGGCCAGCGCGCGGGGTCGAGGTCGAGATACATCAGCAGCTTGCTGAAGTTGAGCAGCGCGAGCGAGACGAAGCGGCGCACGCGCCAGCGCGGCTGGGTGGTTTCGATCAGCGCGCGGACTTCGTCGAAGTAGGCTTCAGGCGCGGTGTTCTCGTCGAGGTCGGGCAGCGCCATGCCGAAGTCGGCACGCAGTTTTTCGCGCAGCGACAGGTTGGGCAGGATGTCTTCGCCGGAGTGGCTGAGGGTGTATTCGTAGGTGCGGGTGCGCGGGTTGAGCCGGCCGCGTTGCAGGTGCACCGGCACGAGGAAGAGCGGCGCGAGGCGGGCGGCGTCGCTGCTGCTGCTTTCGAACCACTCGAGAAAGCCGAAGGCGAGGTAGAGGATGTTCGCGCCCATCTCCTGGATGGCGGATTCGGCGGTCTGCGACAGGCTCTTCAGCTGGGCTTCGAGTTCGTGCGGGTAGAGCAGGGTCTGGATGGCGTGGTCGGTATGGCGGGCGGGGAGGCGGGTAGCGGCCGATTCGGCGTCGTCGTCCGGGTCCGGCTGCGTGGGATCGCCACTTGCGCTGGCGGCGGGGGGAAGCGGAAGCGCGTAGTCGGTGGCGAAACCGAGGTGCCGTGCCCACTCTTCGGCGCTGGGGTCGTTGCGCAGCCGCTTGGGTTCGCCGCCTTCCGGGGCGGGCTCGAGATAGCCAGCGGCGACGAGCTGCGCTTCGGTCGGCTCGGGAATCGCCTCGAAGCGCAGCTCGTTTTCCGCCAGCAGGGCCTCGGCGAGCTGGTCAGGCAATTCGTCGATCACACGCAGGCTGGCACTGCGGGTGTGGCGAAAGTTGATCAGGCGGTTGCGCGCGGTGAGGTCGAGCAGGCGCATGCGCAGGTTTTCGAGGGCCTGATGGGCCTTGAAATGACGATCCTGGATTTCCTGGTTCATTGTTGGTGTGTTCCGTTCGACGGCCTGCGGACGAGCTATCCGGGTGCTCAATATAGCACTAGTCAGACGGCATCAAGCAGGCGCCTGCGCGCCATGGCATTCGAACCGGTGCCGAGAGGGATATGGGCGCTACGCGCTTGCCGTTCAGCGAAACGCCGCGATCAGCATCGGGAATCCACCTCGATCCCTGGCGATGGTGTGCCGAGGCGGGTCGGGCTGCGTGAAAGTGTTTCGAAGGCGGACGTTGACCACTGTTTGTTGTTTGGACATTCCCCTTTAATACTGCGAAAATCCCGCCTTTCGCGAATGCGCAATGAAACGCGTATGGCTTGTGGATGGCCTGTCGTGCTGGCGTGGTCGCTCGAAACGGGAGAGGTGGATGATTCTTGTAACAGGTGGGGCCGGTTTCATCGGCGCGAATTTCGTGCTCGACTGGATTGCCGGGCTTGGGGAGCCGGTGGTCAATCTCGATGCGCTGACCTATGCCGGCAACCTGGAGACGCTGGCGTCGCTGGACGGGGACGAGCGGCACGTGTTCGTGCAGGGCGACATCTGTGACCGTGCCTGCGTGGAGAGTCTGCTGGCGCGATATCGGCCGAGGGCCATCGTTCATTTCGCGGCGGAGAGTCATGTCGATCGTTCGATCCATGGTCCGGCCGCGTTCGTGCGTACCAATGTCGAGGGTACGTTTACATTGCTCGAGGCGGCGCGCGGGTACTGGGGCGCACTCGATGGCGAGGCACGCGAGGCGTTCCGTTTTCTGCACGTGAGCACCGACGAGGTGTATGGGTCGCTGATGCCGGACGATCCGCCGTTTGCCGAGACCAAGGCCTACGAGCCCAACAGCCCGTATTCGGCGAGCAAGGCAGCGAGCGACCACCTGGTGCGGGCCTGGCATCACACGTACGGCCTGCCGGTGGTGACGACCAACTGTTCCAACAATTACGGACCGTATCAGTTTCCCGAGAAGCTGATTCCGCTGATGATCGTCAACGCGCTGGCCGGACGCCCCTTGCCGATCTACGGCGACGGCAGCAACGTGCGCGACTGGTTGTACGTGACGGATCACTGCGCGGCGATCCGCGAGGTGCTCGCCCGCGGCCGGCTGGGTGAAACCTACAACGTCGGCGGCTGGAACGAGATGACCAATCTGCAGATCGTGCATACGATCTGTGCCTTGCTCGACGAAGCGCGCCCGGACCCGGCCGGTTCGTACGCGCGCCTGATCACCCACGTTGCCGATCGACCTGGTCATGATCGCCGTTATGCGATCGATGCACGCAAGATCGAGCGTGAACTGGGCTGGCGGCCGGCCGAGACCTTTGAGTCGGGCATCCGCAAGACCATTGCCTGGTATCTCGACAATCCGCAGTGGATTGCCAACGTCCAGAGCGGCGCCTACCGTGAATGGGTGGCGCGCAATTACGATGCCCGCGACGAGGGCGCCGGAGCGGAGCCGGCGGCATGAGGATTCTGTTGCTGGGGGCGAACGGCCAGGTGGGATGGGAACTGCAGCGAGCGCTCGCGCCGGTGGGTGAGCTCGTCGCACTCGGCCGTGAGGGGTTGTACGGGGAGGGGAACGAGGTGCTCTGTGGCGACCTGTCCCGTACCGATGCGCTGCGCGCGACGCTGGAGCGGGTACGTCCCGACGTGATCGTCAATGCGGCGGCGTATACCGCGGTCGATCGCGCCGAGAGCGAAGCGGATCTTGCCCATGCGGTGAATGCCGCCGCGCCGGCCATGCTTGCGGGCTGGGCGGCTGAACAGGGCGCGCTCCTCGTCCATTATTCGACCGATTACGTGTTCGACGGTCGTGGTGACGCGCCGTGGCGCGAGGAGGACGCCACCGCGCCCTTGTCCGTGTACGGGCGTACCAAACTCGACGGAGAGCGGGCGATCATCGCCTCCGGTGCGCGCCATCTGGTTTTTCGGACCTCGTGGGTGTACGCCGCGCGCGGGGGAAACTTCGCGCGCACGATGCTGCGCCTGGGGGCCGAGCGCGAACGCCTGACCGTGGTTGCCGACCAGATCGGGGCGCCAACGGGGGCCGACCTGATCGCCGATGTCACGGCGCATGCGCTGCGTGTGGTGCGCGCCGACGCCTCGCGCGCCGGTCTCTATCATCTGGCGGCGGCCGGCACGACGAGCTGGCGCGAGTATGCCTGCCAGGTGTTCGATGAGGCGCGCGCGCTCGGCGTCGCGCTGGCGGTCAACGAGGTGGCACCCATCGCCACCGCGGACTGGCCGACGCCGGCGACGCGACCGCTCAATTCGCGTCTGGACACGCGGCGGCTGCGTGATGCCTTCGGCCTGGTGCTGCCCGACTGGCGCGCGGGTGTGAGCCGCATGGTGGCCGAGATCGTTGAACCGCGCATCGGCGCCGGCTGATATTTTCATTCATTCCATTCCGTACGGGAGCATTCGACCCCATGAGTGCACGCAAGGGCATCATCCTCGCCGGAGGTTCCGGCACCCGGCTGCATCCGGCCACGCTGGCGGTATCCAAGCAGTTGCTGCCGGTGTACGACAAGCCGATGATCTACTATCCACTGACCACGCTGATGCTGGCCGGGATTCGCGACATTCTGGTGATTTCCACGCCGCTGGATACACCGCGTTTCGAGCAGTTGCTCGGCGACGGCAAGCGCTGGGGACTGAACATCTCGTATGCGGTGCAACCGGAGCCGGAAGGTCTGGCGCAGGCGTTCATCATCGGCGAATCGTTCATTGGTGGCGCTGACTGCGCGCTGGTGCTCGGCGACAACCTGTTCTACGGGCACGATTTGGCGCGCGACCTGCGCGCGGCTGCTTCGGCTTCGTCCGGGGCGACGGTGTTCGCCTATCCGGTGCATGATCCGGAGCGCTATGGCGTAGTCGAGTTCGACGCCGAAGGGCGCGCGATCAGCCTTGAGGAAAAGCCGGCCAGGCCGAAGAGCCGATACGCTGTCACCGGTCTGTACTTCTACGATCATCGGGTGGTGGAGATCGCCAAGACCCTGGCGCCGAGCCCGCGTGGCGAACTCGAGATCACCGATGTCAATCGCCGCTATCTCGAATGGAGTGAGCTCGAGGTCAGGGTGATGGGGCGTGGTCATGCGTGGCTGGACACCGGAACCCACGAAAGCCTGCTCGAGGCCGGCACCTTCATTCAGACCATCGAGAGCCGTCAGGGTCTCAAGATTGCCTGCCCCGAAGAGATTGCCTGGCGTGCGGGCTGGATCGATGCCGATGCGCTGCGCGCGCTCGCTCAGCCGCTGCTCAAGAATGGTTACGGGCAATACCTGATTCGCCTGCTGGAAGACAAGGTTTTCTGATGAACGTGATCCCTACCGCCATTGCCGACGCGCTGATCATCGAACCGAAGGTGTTCGGTGATGATCGCGGGTTCTTCATGGAGAGTTTCAACGAGCGGGTGTTCCGCGAGCAGACCGGCGTCGATCTCAGCTTCGTGCAGGACAATCATTCGCGCTCGGCGCGCAACGTGTTGCGTGGCCTGCACTATCAGATTCACCAGCCGCAGGGCAAGCTGGTGCGCGTCGTGCGTGGGCGGGTGTTCGATGTCGCGGTGGACCTGCGGCGTTCGTCGGAGACCTTCGGTAAATGGGTCGGTGTCGAGCTGTCGGAGGAGAACAAGCGCCAGTTCTGGGTGCCACCGGGGTTCGCGCATGGCTTCGTGGTGTTGAGCGAATCGGCCGACTTTCTGTACAAGGCGACGGATTACTACGCGCCAGAACACGAACGCTGCGTGCTATGGAACGATCCGGCGCTTGGCATCGACTGGGGCATCGATGGCGAACCCCTGCTGTCTGCCAAGGATCGCGAGGGCGTGCCCCTTGCGGCGGCGGAAGTCTATCCCTGAAGCGAATCGTCGGACCGTGAGGACAAGCGGTTCCGTGGTACCGCCACCTGACCTCTAGTCCGGGTCCGGTGGCGCTGAATGCGTCGTGCGTGAGTGGGCCCCGCCTTCACGGGACATGGGGACGCCGCCGTTGTGCGGCCTACGTCGCGCGACTGGGCTTGCAAGTTTGGCACCCTGCGTCCAAAGTGACTGCATGTCGGATGCCGGGAACCATCCTTTTGTGGATGCTTCGCAACGCCTGCTCGAAATCGTGCGCTCGCTCGTCGTCGAACTCGGTCACGGCGGGCGCGGCGAAGTGTCACTCGATAGCGCGCTCGACCGCGACCTCGGGCTCGACAGCCTGTCGCGCGTCGAGCTGCTGGCGCGGGTCAGCGATGCCTTTCAGGTCGATCTGCCTTCGGAGCTGCTCGAAACCGCGCAGACGCCGCGTGACCTGCTGACCGCGCTGTCATCGGCGGCCAAGGGAGGGGCGGGGGTAACGACGGGGTGGGGCGGTGACGGTGGAACGCGACCATCGCCGCACGCGCCTTCCTCTCCACGGACATCGCCGCTAGATGCGGATAACGGCGAACCCGACGCGGCTTCGACGCTGCTCGAAATGTTCGACTGGCACTGCCGGCGGCATCCGGAGCGCCTGCACGTCCGCTTCGAGCAGGCCTCGAACGTGGCCAAGGGTGATGGCGACACGGTGGCGCAGACCCTGAGTTATGGTGAGCTTGCCGGGAGCGCCAGCCGTATCGCGTCGGGCCTGCAGGCGCGTGGGGTCAATCCGGGCGATTGCGTCGCCCTGATGCTGCCGTCCGGTCTGGACTTCTTTCGGGTTTTCGTCGGCATTCTGCTTGCGCGGGCGGTGCCGGTGCCGATGTATCCGCCAGCGCGCCCGGCGGGTATTGAGGATCACTTGCGGCGGCAGGTCGGCATCCTGCGCAACTGTTGCGCGCCGGTGCTGATCACCTTCGAGCGCGTGCGTCCGCTGGCGGCCATGCTGCGCGGTCTCGCCCCCGAACTCGAGCATGTGATCACGCCCACGACGTTGCTGGAAGCCGGGGTCGGGTCATCGTCGGCCGAATTACGCCCCGACCCGCGACGCTCCGACCCGCGCGTCGATCCAGACGCCCTCGCGCTGATCCAATACACGTCGGGCTCGACCGGCGACCCCAAGGGGGTGGCGCTTTCTCACCGCAATCTGTTGGCGAACATTCGCGCCTGGGGGCAGGCGAGCGGTCTGTGCGCTGACGATGTATGCGTCAGCTGGTTGCCGCTGTACCACGACATGGGGCTGATCGGAGCATGGCTTGGGAGTGCGTATTACGGTCTGCCGCTGGTGCTGATGTCGCCGCTTGACTTTCTGGTGCGCCCGGAGTCGTGGCTATGGGCCATTCACCGTCATCGTGGCACGGTCACGGCGGCGCCCAACTTCGCCTTCGACTTGTGCGTCAAGCGTGCTTCCCCGGAGCGTTTGCACGGCCTGGATCTGGCGAGCTGGCGGCTCGCCGCCAATGGTGCCGAGCCGGTCAACCCGGAAACCCTTGATCGCTTTGCAGCGGCGTTCTCCGCGTACGGGTTCCGCCCGGAGGCGCTGGCGCCGGTGTATGGGCTGGCCGAGTGTTCAGTCGGGTTGGCCGTGCCGCCGCCGGGGCGCGGCTGCCGCATCGACAGGATCGAACGCGAAGCCTTGATGCGAGAGGGTCTTGCGCGACCGGTCGCGCCGGAAGCGTCCGAAACCGGTGGCGAGGTGCTGCGTTTTCCGTCCTGTGGAGCGCCGTTGCCCGGACACCAGGTACGCGTGGTTTCGTCGCAAGGCGTGGTGCTCCCGGAGCGCGAAATCGGCTTGCTCGAGTTCCGTGGACCGTCGGCCACGCAAGGCTATTACCGCAACCCGGAAGCGAATGCGGCCCTGTTTCACGATGACTGGCTGGTTTCGGGAGATTACGCCTATCTGGCCGACGGCGAGATCTTCATCACCGGGCGAGAGAAGGACATGATCGTCCGTGGTGGGCGGAATTTCTATCCCTACGATCTCGAGCAGGCGGTGGGTGATCTGTCCGGTGTGCGAAAGGGGTGTGTCGCGGTGTTCGGTTCGCGTGATCCCGGGCAGGGCATCGAACAGCTGGTCGTGGTTGCCGAAACCCGTACCGGAACCCCCGCCGAGCGCGTGCGGATCGAACGCGAGATCAACGCGCTGGCGGTTGATCTGCTTGGTCTTCCGGCCGATGTCGTCGTGCTCGCGCCTCCCCATGCGGTGCTGAAAACCTCGAGCGGCAAGATCCGTCGCGCGGCCACGCGTGATGCCTGGCGGTCGGGTCGCCTTGGCGCGGCCACGCGACCGCCCTGGCAGCAGGCCGTGCGCCTGTTCGTCGCGTCGTCGGGCGGTCGGCTGCGCAAGTTGCTGGCGCGCCTGCAAGCCAGCCTCTACGGCGCCTGGGCATGGACCTGGTTTGGCGTGCTGCTGGTGCCTGCGGTGCTCGCAATCCTGTTGTTGCCCGGTATCGACGCGCGCTGGGCGGTTGCGCACCGACTGGCGCGAGGGTTGGCGCACATCACCGGATGCCCGCTGCGTGTCGAAGGCCTGGAACGCATGCCGGAGGGGGGCTGCGTGGTGGTCTCCAATCATGCCAGCTATGTCGACGGCTTCGTGATCGTCGCCGCCCTCGAGCGTCCGGTGCGCTTCGTCGCCAAGGCGGAGTTCATGCGGAACCGGCTGCTGCGTCGCCTGTTCGAAAGAATGGGCACGCTCTTCGTCGAACGGTTCGATACCCGACAAAGCCTCGCAGACGCGGACGCGCTGGCCGCCGAGGCCACCGGACAGGCACCGTTGCTGTTCTTTGCCGAGGGCACGTTTACGGCGCAGCCCGGCCTGCGTCCGTTTCGTCTTGGTGCATTCCGCGCGGCCGCCGCGAGTGGATTGCCAGTGGTGCCGCTCGTCCTGCGCGGCACGCGTGCGCTGCTGCGTGACGGCAGCTGGCTGCCGCAGCGTGGCCCGCTGGAAGTGCTGATCGGCGATCCCGTGCAGGCGTGTGGTCAGGACTGGAAGGACATCGTGTCCTTGCGCGATGGCGTGCGGGATGCGATTCTTGAACAATCTGGTGAAAACGGGGCGCCGTGACCGGGCGTGCGATCCGAACCGCTCCGAGCGCGCCCCCGAATGAGGACAGTTGATGGACAGACAGGAACCCGGACTGCCGGTACCGGTTTCGGAGGTGCGGAAATCGTTGCCGCGCTCGTTGACGGTGACCGTCGTGGCTGCGATGGTCGTGGTCGTGCTTGGACTGTTTCTGGTCTTGAGCCGTTCGGGGCTGGAACCGCCCCCTGCCGTAGTGGGTGAGTGGACCGCCGTGGTCGACTACGGACGCGGCGCGGTACGCACCGAACGCTTGGAGTTCAGGCTGACCGGTACCCAGCTCTCCGGCTCGGCGACCTTGCACGGCGCGCGGCGCATCATCGAGCAGGCCGAGTATGGCGACGACTACGTGCGCTTCGTCACCCGAAGCCGGGAGCGTGTTGGCGCTGAACAGCGGGAGTTGGTCCATCGCTATGAGGGTGAAGTGGCCCGTGATGTGATTCGTTTCACTCTGGTCAGCGATGGCGGTTTTCGTGAACACGATCCGGTGACCTTCGAGGCCCGGCGGCAGTAAGCCTCGGTCGCTTATGGATGTGGCCTTCCCGTGTGCCGTGGGCTATGCTGAGAAACGTTGTGAGAAAGACACCGTAAGCGCTTGAATTTGCCGATTCGCGGAATCAATTGTTGCATTTACATGCGCAGCTATGTATCTTTCAGGGAAAATGCGCGAACCGCATAAATCTAGCGTCTTTTCATACTCCGTAGAGGCTCCGGTATGTCCCTGTCCAAAATTGCGAGGATCGTCGGTGTGATCGGCGTCGCAGCCGCCATGGCCGGTTGTGCCAACTCACCGATTCCGCTGGCGGAAAACTTCGAACTCACCACCCAGAAAAAGGTCCGCTCGGCCGGGCATTGGGAGCTGTTGTCGCGTGACGTGATCGAGCAGACCGCGATGGCCATGGAGCAGGCGGGAATCGCTCCAGGCGTCGATCTGTACGTCAGCCTGCCCGCCAACCCAAGCCATTTCGACAAGGCGTTCCGCGAATTCCTGATTACCGAGCTGGTTGCGGCCGGCAAGTCCGTCCGGATGTCGCCGGAAGGTGCGGTTCGCGTCAGCTACGACACTCAGGTCGTTCGCCACGAGAGCCACCGCCCGCATTTCGTTCCGGGTCAGTTCACGATGATTACCGGTGGCCTGTATGCCATGTACGGCCTGCGTGCCGAGCACCTCGACGCCCGTCTCGCGGCTGGCTTGCTGCTCGCCGGTGCGGCCGATTACGCTGCCAGCGTCAATACGGGTGGTCCGACTCACACCGAGGTCATCCTGACGACCACGGTTTCCAGCGGCGACCGCTATCTGGTGCGCAAGACCGACGTCTATTACCTCGAGGACAGTGACGCCTTCCTGTTCGCACGAGTGGTTCAACCGAACGCCAAGATCATGGGGGTTGTCGCTGAATGAAACGTACACTTGCCCTGGCGGTCCTCGCCGCCCTGATTGCCACTGGCTGTGCAACCACCCAAGCCCCGGTCCGTTCCGACCCCACGTATGAACAGGCGGCCAAGGATCAATTCACCAGCACCAACCGCGCGGCGGTCAATGCGCTGGTTGAAGGTCTCAACCGCGACACCTATGGTCAGGCGCCGATCCTGGTCGCAACCATCGTGAACATCAACGACCTGCGCCGTTCCGCGCCGTTGGGTCGTCTGCTGTCGGAGCAGTATTCCGGACAGCTTGTTTCGCGTGGTTACAACGTCAAGGAGCTCAAGCTGCGCGGCGATGTGTTCGTGCAGGAGGGCACTGGCGAGTTGCTGTTGTCTCGCGAGATCAAGGATATCGCGCGTCAGCATGCTGCCTCGGTCGTGCTCGTTGGTACATACTCCCCGGCGGCCAACGTTACCTACATCAACCTGAAGCTGGTACGTACCGAAGACGGCCGCATTCTGCGCGCACATGACTATGCGCTGCCGAACGATCGCGACGTGATGCGCTTGCTGGCTGGGGGGCGCTGAGCTACCGCTCACCGGCGCGGAGGTGGCTGACACTTTCGCCCGAATCAGGCATTTCCATCAAGACCCGCTTTGAGACCCGTCTCGGCGGGTCTTTTCACATCTTGCGCTCGAGTCAGGCAACGTCATGATCCGTGACGGTGGGGATGCTCGTGGGTCTGGGGTTGGTCGCCCTGAGGGTGATCTTAGTGGTGGTGATCGTGGCCCGGGTGTGCCTTGTGGCGGTGCGCATCGTGAACAAGGCTGTCGACAATCTCGTTGGTGATCGTGTCGAAGCGGAGCACCTGCCCACCGCGTTGTGTGGCGAAGGCCTGGGCCGCCTCAAGGTTGGCGAAGGCGGGCAGATTGCCTTCGCGCATCGGGCCCAGCGCGTCCGAGCCATGCACAAAATAGGCATCGCGGGCGGCTGACCAGGTGTCGCTGGCGACGTCGTTGATGAATGCGGCGACCACGTCGCTTTCGTCATAGGTGCTGTAGCGCTCGACCCGGCGCAGAAACACCAGCAGGTTTACCGGGGAGTCGAAGAAGTGCGTTGCGCCATCCTGAAAGATGACCTGCGCCGCCCAGCGTGGATAGCGGGCGGGGTACATGCCGCACACCGGACAGCGCGCTTCGGCCGGAATCGGACGTGGTTCGAACCTGGCGATCCCTGATGCCGGATCCCATGGGGTGGCGGGGGCGACGATGCACACGTCCTCCATTGGGTCGAAGGCCGCGACGGTGGATGGTTCGTGCCGCAGACTTTGTGGCACGAACCATCCGGCGATGCCGGCGATCGCGATCAGCCCGAGTAGCCACGAGACGCGATGGCGCGGGGGGGACGGTTTCATAACGTGTCCCCTGGATCCGGCACCGGATCCGGGTCCGCCAGCACCTTTTCGATGAAATCGAACAATGTTGCTTCGGCATCACCGAGGGGAAGTCCATAGGGATCCGAAAGTACGGCACCCCCGGGGACATGAACGTGGGCGCAGCCCGGTTTGCCGTGCGTGGGGCTTTCGGAGTCGTCGCCATTGGCTGTACGGGAGGTGTCGTGCCGGGGGGCGGTGTCGATGCGATAGTTCCGGTCGTCGTATGCCCACTCCAGGCTGAAGGCATCCGCTGCGGCAATACGCACCGTCAGCGTCGCACCGTTGTCGAGCACGATGCGCATCGCGTCCTGCAGCAGCGTGACGGGTTCGGCGAGGTGTTCGCCAAATCGTGCTCCGACGCTCGCTACAAACGCCAGATGCAGGGTGGCCGGTGGTGTCTCGCGCCCGCCCGGCATCAACTGGCGTCGGGCGTCCTGGTGCGCATCGGCGAGGATACGGGCCGACAGGTAATGCTCGTAGCCCGGGTGCTCGTTGATGCGATCGTGTTCGATGGCGCTCAGCAAGGCGTTCTCGTCGACCATCGCGTAGGTGTCGAGAATGCGCTTGCGGCTCTCGCGCAGTTCGAAGATGGTGCGCGAGAGCTGGTTGATTTCACGCGCCGCTTCGGGCGCCATGCGGTCGAAGAAGGCTTGGCTCATGGTTTACATGCTCGTATCGTGGAGTGCGCCACCGTCGAGGATGACCATGTCGGCATCGACGTCGGCGAAGCGCAGAACGCGACCACCGTTGTCCGCGGCAAAGCGGGCGGCAGCCTCTCGGGTTGAAAACGATGCCAGTGTCGGCCCGAGCGGGCCGATCAGCCGGCCGCCCTCGACGTAGTACGCGTCGCGGGCATCGATCCAGCCGGCTTGCACCTCATGCCAGTCGCTGAGGGTCATGTCCTGCACGAACAGACCGCGTACCGGTGGGGTGCGACCGTCGGCGAGGGCGATGTGAAACATCTTGACCGTGTCGATGAAGAAGTGCGGTGCCGCTTCGCCGGCGAAATGCACTTGCGCCTTCGGCCCCGCAAAGTCGCTCAGACGCAGCCCGGTATAGGCGCAGACGGTGTCGTCCGCGGCGACGACCGGTTGCAGACGGGGGTCGAACTCGCTCGCCGGATGGCAGGCGGTCAACACCGCAACGAGCAGCAAGGCCAGCATCGTGCGCGGGGTCGGGACCGTGACGGCGGGTGGGGCGGATGAACGAATGGACATGGGATTACAGTCCGTCGCGAGGTGGAATGACGCTGTCGATGGTGATTTGTTCGTACGGCAGCACCTCGCCACCGTAGGTGGCGGCGAAGCGGAGGGCATCTTCCTCGCGGGCGAAGGTGGCCAGCGTCGGACCCATCGAACCGCGCTTGCTCGCCCCGACCACGAAGAAGGCCGAATGTGCATCGATCCAGTGTCCGTAGGGTTCGTCCCAGTCGGCCTGCCCCATGTCCTGCACGAACACCGCGCGAATCTTGCGCAGGGCTTCGGGTTCGAGCAGGACGTACATCATGTCGCGGGTATTGCAGAAGAAGTCTGGCTCGGGTTGACCGGCATAGTGCACCTGGCCCTTGGGGCCGGGGTAGTCGGCGAGCAGCATGCCATCGATGACGCTTGCGGTGGCGCGGGTGATCTCCACCGGCGCCACTTGCGCGTCCGAAGCGCCCTCGCGGGCGTCTCCGCAGCCGCCGAGGCTCAGGGTCAATGCCACCGCAAGCGCGAAAGTGATGCCGATGAGGGGGTGAGTACGGCGACCATGGGGCGCGGGGGGGTGATCCGGCGTGATGGGCGCCGGTGCGGAGGGTGTCGGCGTGGTGAGTATCGGTGACAGGAAAAGACGGGGCTTCATTTGCGGAACCTCCAGGCGGCCAGTGCGATCGGCAGCGCGATCCAGGCCAGCATGACCAGCGACAGCGCCCAGGGTTGGGCGATTGCTTCGGGGAAAACGGTGGCCAGTCCGTACAGATTGCGTACTTCCTCGAGGCTGAAGATGTTGAGTATGCGGAAGACGTCAGCCGGGTTGAGCAGTAACAGCCAGGGGAAGATCTCGCCACCGTACTGACCGGCGCTGACCACCAGCGCGCCGAGCAGCAGCAGGTCGAAGATCAGTACGAAGAAGAACCACACCGCGATCGCCAGCCCCGACGCACGGGTGCGGTCGCGTGCGAACACCGACAGCATCACCGCGAGGCTCAGAAAGGCCAGCCCGAGCAGTACCGAGCTGAATGTGAACAAGGCATAGCCGGGCAGGGCATCGGCGCCGAGCTGGCCGGCGAGCACGAGCGCAACCAGTCCGAAGCCAACCAGCGTGGACAGTGTGAGCGCGGCGGCCAGGCCGAGATACTTGCCGACGAGCAGCTCGAAGCGGGTGATGGGCAGCGACAGCAGCAGCTCCAGTGAGCCGCGCTCACGCTCGCCGACGACGGCGTCGAAGCCGAGCATCAACGCGATCAGCGGGATCAGATAGATCACCAGGCTGACCAGGCTGGCGATCGTGAACTCGATCGAGCGGAAGCCGACCGCGCCTTGCTGCGCACCGCCGAAGTAGGCGATGACCAGCGCGAACACGGTGAATACCAGCGCCACGGCGAGTACCCAGCGGTTGCGGATGCGGTCGCGAAACTCCTTGCCGGCAAGCGTGAGGATCGCGGAGAGGTCCAGGGTCATGACGTTTCTCCTCAATCGGCGAAGCCGAAGAACACGTCTTCGAGCGAGGGTTCATGCACGGTGACGTCGATCAGCCCTTCACCGAGGTTTGCCAGTGCGCCGAGCAGTTTCATCTTGAGCGGGCGCGGGCAGGCGAATCGCAGTCGCGCAGTTCCAGGCTCCCCGGCCTCACCGGCCGGCTCCGCCCCGGGGATGTCCGCGACGCCCAACGGTATGACGAGGGCGCGCACCGCCGCCGCTTGGTCGTGGTGGATCTGCACCACCACGTTCAGTGGCAGATCCACCTGCTCGCGCAAGGCCTGTACCGTGCCCAGTGCCTGGATACGTCCCGCGGCCATGATCGCGAGGCGGTCCACGCGCTCCTGAATTTCGCTCAGGATGTGGGAGGTGAGGACGATGGTCACGCCGTCGTCGCGCAATGCGCGCAAGGTGGCGTAGAAGGCGCGAATCGCTTCCGGGTCGAGGCCGTTGGTGGGTTCGTCGAGAAACAGGAGACGCGGTTTGCCGAGCAGGGCCTGGGCAAAACCGAGCCGCTGGCGCATGCCCTTGGAGTACTCCCGCACCGGCCGATGGCCGGCGTGGGCGAGACCGACCTGTTCGAGGGCGGCGGCGCAGCTGTCGCCCGGCGCGTGCTTGAGGCGGGCGAAGAAGCGCAGCGTCTCCAGTCCGGTGAGGTTGTCATAGAGGACGACGTTTTCGGGGAGATAGCCGATGTCGCGCCGCACGGCCCGGAAATCACGGCCGCCGACGCGTTTGTCGTGGATCAGAATCTCGCCTTCGCTCACCGGCAGCAGGCCGAGCATCATCTTGAACAGCGTGCTCTTGCCGGCGCCGTTGTGACCGATCAGACCGAACAGTTCGCCACCTTCGATCTCCAGGTCGACACGGTCGACGGCCTTGATCAAGCCGAAGTCGCGGGTCACGCCGCAGGCGCGGACGACCGGCGCCGTGCGACCGGCGGCGTCAGCGGGTGCCGGGGTAATGGTGTCCAAGCCAGTCTCTCCAGTTATGGTGATGGGGGCGCATGCGTGGGTTCGGGTCGACGATGCCGGGTGCGCGCAGCAGCGGGAACTGACGGCTGACCAGCCGCAGCGTCTGCACCGCCGGGCTGGCGAGCAGCAGCCGCATCATCGGATGACGCCACGACAGCCGGTCAACCAGGTCGTTGGCCTCGTAGGGTACGTCGCCGATGCCATCATCATCGCGGTCCCAGCCGAGGTAGTTGCTCCAGTGGTTGCCCGATTCGGCGCCCCAGATCTGGTCGCGGGCGGCGACGTAGCGCACCTGCTCGCGGTTGGAGATGAAGTCGTTGCCCTCGATCTCGTTGTCCTTGGAGCCTGCCCAGACGTGCATGCCGACCAGGTTGTCCACGACCAGGTTGCCGTGCAACTTGTTGAAGTAGGCGTCGTAGATGAAGAAACCGCGCTGGTTGCCAGCGACGATGTTGTTTTCGACCGTGCTGTCGACGATGGTGCGCAGCATGATGCCGTGGTCGGAGTTGGCCCAGGCGCGGTTGTTGCGCACGGTCTGCCAGCGTACCTCCATCAACGCCAGGCCACCGCGGTTCATCCACACGTCGTTGTCCTCCCACAGGTTACGGTAGGAGTTCATGTAGTGTGTGCCGTAGCGGCTGTGGTGCAGGCGGTTGCGCAGAAAGACCGCGTCGTGGCTGACGTCGACGTAGAGCGCGTCGCGTACGAAACTGATCTGGTTATCCACCACTTTCGCGCGCTGAGAGTTGTACAACTGGATGCCGTTGCCGCGCATCGGCGAGCGGTAATCGCGTTTGCCGGTGATGATGTTGTTCTCGATCACGACATCGTCGGCGCGTTCGATCCACAGGCCGAAGAGGTTGTAGATCAGCACGCAGTCGCGTACCACGGCGCGGTGGGCGCCCGGGTGGAGATAGATGCCGGCGTTCTGGTCGCGCAGACTGTCGCCGGAGTCGGCGACGATGAGGCCTTCGAAGACGACGTCCTCGGCGGTGACGAAGATGGTGTGGCCACTGAGTCCGCCGCTGATCGTCGGGCGTTCGAGGCCGCGCAGGGTCAGCGCTTTGTCGATGGTCAGGTTCTCGACGTAGCGGCCGCGCTCGATCTCGATCACGTCCCCGGGTGCGGCACGCTCGATCGCGGCCTGGATGGATTCGCCCGGACTGACGCGCAGGGTGGCCGCCGCCAGGGGCGAGACCAACAACAGGCAGGGGAACAACAGGCAGATGAGCCACAGCAGCGCCCGGGCGAGCCGGGAAGCGGTGCCTTGCCGGCTCGCGGCGGGGGTGATCCTGCGCTGGGTACGGCCGGCGGTGGCTGCGGGGCCGGTGACTGCGGAAGCGGCAGGGACGGTTTGGGTGCGCATCGCGTCAGCCCGTCACCACGAGCACGCCGGCCGACTGCAGGGCGATGAAGAACACCGCGCCGATCAGCAGGTTCTTGAAGCCGACGTAGCAGATCATGTCCATCACCGTGGCGCGCCGATAGTTGCGCTGCCACCACGGTCCTTCCTTGACGTAGGGTTTGGCGCCGAGGCGCACGATCACCTCGAACACGCTCCAGCCCAGCCACCACGCGATGATCATGCCGGCCTCGATGCGCCCCATCGCGGCGTAGATCCACATCAGGGTTGCGGCGAGCGCCACTGCGAGCCCCAGCGCCTGCAACACGCGCTGGCGACGAAAGCCGTCGCGGCTCCACGGCCACAGGTGATCCCATGCTTCGGCAAGCATCAGCCCAGTCCGGCTCCTGCGCGCATAGGGTGGCTGCACCGGGTCGGTGGGCATGCGCGGATCGGTGTCCGGAGCGTCGGATTGCACGGAGGCGGGCAGCGGTTTGTTCAGCGGCGTGCTCATTGTGTCCCTCCTCTGGTGGTGGCTGTCACGGGCTTGATCGGAATGTAGTAGCCGTCCTTGCCGATCGGGGTCAGCGGCAGACCGGCCTTCTGGCGCCGCTTGCGTTCCTGGGACAACGGCGGACAAGCGTGCTCGTCGGTGTAGAGCACCATGCAATCCAGGCACAGCATGCATTCGCGAGGGTCGATGCGGCCCTTGGTGTCGATCGCCAGCGAGCCGCAACCGACCGCACAGGCGTGGCAGGTATTGCATTCCTGCTTGCGCCTGAGGCCGAACCAGCGGAAGGTGGTCGGCATGGCCAGCGCCGCACCGAGGGGGCAAAGGTACTTGCAGAACGGCCGCTCCATGAAGATCGACAGCGCGAGCAGACCGGCCGCGAACAAGGTGTAGGGCCAGGCACGGCTGAACAGGCCGATCAGGAAGGTGGTCTTGAATGGTTCGATTTCGGCGAGCATCTCGGCGGTGGTCAGCGAGAAGGCTGATACCGCGAGCAGGATGCCGAACACGATGTACTTGATCCATTTCATCCGGTCGTGCACCGACTGCGACAGCTTGAACTGGAAGCGGCGCAGCGGGGTGGCGTTGGCGATCTTGTAGAGCAACTCGGACAAGGAGCCGAACGGGCACAGCCAGCCACAGAACAGGCCGCGCCCCCACAGGAACACGGTGACGATGATGAAGATCCAGAAGATGAAGATGAAGGGGTCGGTCAGGAACAGTTCCCAGCGCCAGTCGAGCAGCAGCGCGTGAAACCAGGTCAGCACCTGGGTGATCGACGGCTGCGCCATCAGGTAGAAACCGACGAAGAAGATGCTGACCACCCAGGCGGTGTATTTGAAGGCATTGACTGGCCACTTGTTCTTGCGTGTGGAAGCGCGCGTGAGCCGGTCACGGTTGGCATAGACCACGGCGACGGCGACGAGCAGCGCCGAGAACAGGGCGATCTCTCCGGCACGCACCTTCCAGATGCGTACCCACGGCGCCTGCGGTGTGATCAGGCGCGGACGGCCGCCCTCCAGGTAGTCGGCCGCCAGCCAAAGCTCCTGGTCGAAGTTGGCGAAGCTGCGCTGCCCGGTCGCCTGGTCGATGCGGTTGCCGAGAAAGACCAGTTTCCATGGATAGGCCGCCGAAAAGCTGTCGCCGCGAATCACGAAGATGCCCGACTCGTTGAAACGGGGCGCCCCGTCGGCCGCGACGCCGTAGAGGTTGAAGTAGTCGAGATCGCGGAAGGTGAATACGTCGACGTCCTGGCGGACCAGAATCCGGTCGTACAGCCCGCCCCGCACGAAGCCCGAGCCCTTGAAGGATTCGCGCCCGGCGGTGCGGATGATGAACAGCGCGTGGTCGTCTTCGCCGATGCGCTCCATCAGGCGCTGCCAGCCGAGATCGCCGAGAATGGCACGGCCGATGTCGGGTTGGTTGAGGTAGCCGAACCACAGTTCGATGAACGGCGTGTCGGCGGCTTCCAGGCCAACGTCCTCATGGTGCACGACAAGGCGTTGCACGCTGCCTTCCGCGACCAGTGTTGCCCAGTCGGGTGCGTGGCCGCGCTCGATGAAGCGAGCCTGTTCGCGCTGAATGGGTTCGAGGATGCCGGTCTGGCGGGCGACCGCGGCACCGGAGGCCATGATCACCTGATTCTGCGCGATCACCGTGACGGTGGCGCCGGAGATCGCGTCCACCCCGATCACATCCTCGCCGGGGCGGGTACGCCCGACTTCGATCTTGTCGCCGGTGAATTTGCCCAGGTACTGGTCGTTGAACTGGCTCAGCGCGGATTCGGGGATACCGAGCAGCAGGATGGGTTCGGAGTGCTTGAGGATGCGGATGCCGGTGAAGTGTCCGTCGGTGTCCATGCCGATCAGGGTGATGATGGGCTTGCCGGAGTAGGCGGGGATGTCGGTGATGTCGGTCGACAGCATTACATAGCCGAGCAGCTTGTCACGGGCGTCGAAAGCCTCGACGTAGGTCGGGTGTCCCTTGCGCTCAGAGAACCGCACCGCACCAGGCATCACGCTCTCACAGGGGGCAAAGGCGCACAGGTCCGAAGCGGTATTGATCTCCGGCGGCAGGCGCGCCTCGTAGGCGCTGGCGTGCGCGCCGGTGGCGTTTGCAAGCAGTGCCAGCAACGCCACCAGCGCCAGCAGGCGCATCAGGATGCCGGGGTGAATCGCGGAAATTGCGGGATTGGGAAACATGACGACCTACCCGAGTTGGTTTGAATCGAGTCTAGGCAGTCGGGGGGGCGCTGTAATTGTCTTGAATCAAGTTGGGTCGGTCGGTGGTCCTGGCGCGGGCGGCCAGGTGAACGAAAAAGGGGGGCAATGCCCCCCGGTTCGAACGCCGTGTCGTCCGACAGCCCGGATCAGGCCTCGACGATCATCCGTCCGCGCATCTCCAGATGCAGCGCGTGGCAGAAGTGGGTGCAGTAGTACCAATACACGCCCGGCTTGTCGACCTTGAAGGTGACCGACGCGGTTTCCTGCGGGTTCACGATGAAGTTGATGTTGTAGTCGGGGATCGCCAGACCATGGGTCAGGTCCTCGATGCGGTCGAGGTTGGTCAGGATTAGCGTCACCTCGTCGCCGACCTTGACCTTGAACTCGATCGGATCGTAGGTCGGTGCATACGACACCATCTTCACCGTGACCTTGTTGCCGTCACGGCTGACGCCGGCCTGATCGACACTGGTCAGGGCGAGCGGGAAGTCCTCGTGCTGGTACACCTGCTTGGGGGCGAGCAGTTCGCGCCGGAACATGATGAAGTCATGGGGCTCGGGGCGGACCGGCGATTCGTGGGCGAGCACCATCTTCTCGCCCGAGATGTCGATCAGCTGCTCGTTTTCGGCGTGCAGCGGGCCAACCGGCAGGAAGCGGTCCTTGGAGAACTTGCAGCCCACCGCCAGCCACTTGCCATCGGCGAACATCGTTTCCGACTGCGTCGCGTTGATGTGTCCGGGCTGGTAATGCACGTCGAGGCGATCGACCACATATTGCGCGCGGTTGTCGCCGGCGTGGAAGCGGATGGCGGCGTCCACGTTCCACTTGACCACTTGTGAGTCGAGGAACAGCGTGGTGTAGGCATTGCCACGACCGTCGAAGGCGGTGTGCAGGGGGCCGAGACCGAGTTCGACTTCGGCGACGATGGTGTCATCGACATCACCGAGCTGGCCTTCGAACCATTGCAACACCTTTTCGAGTTCGATCACGGTTGCCGTCGGTGACAGCTTGCCGGAGCAGATGAAGTACTTGCCGTCCGGACTGGCGTTAACGCCATGCGGGTTCTTCGGCACGCTGACATAGGCTACCAGCGCGCTGGCCGGGTCCCCATTGGAGGCCTTGGTGCCGTCGACCACCGGTACCTGCGACTCACCATAGGTGGTGAACATGCCGTTGCGAACCGCCTCTTCGATGCGCGCAATGTTGAAGAAGATGCAGGCGTCGCGTTCGGCCGACATCATGTCCTGGAAGTAGGCGCCGTTCTCGGTGTTGTACTGGTTGCACGCCGCGAGCTTGCCGTCGAAAGACGTGGCGACCAGGTCGCAGTTGCCGTCGATCAGTACCTGCCAGCGCACCTCCATGGTTTCGGCATCGACGCAGCTGAACAGGGCCCGGTACTGGGTCGGATCATCGCCATCGCGCCCGTCGTTTGGCAGCGGAATGTGGAACTCGCCGCCGCAGAATACGCGCGTGGTGTAGTTGATCGCCGGATCGACCGGGTCGCGCTTGTCCGGGAAGATGCCGTGAAAGCCCTGCACGTTGGGCAGCTTGGTGATCTTGTCGCAGACGAAGTAGTCGAGGCGGATGCGCGCAACGCGGGAGTTGATCTTGTCGTTGATCCACGCATAGCGGCCGTCATAGTTGCCGTCCTTGTATGAGGCGTGGGTGTGGTGCGTGTCGCCAACCGTGTACTGCAGGCTGCCGTCCTCCCGGGTTCCCATGATGGCCTTGGATTCGTTGGTGATCCCCCAACCGACCAACGCATCCGGAACGAAGCAGGGCACGCGATGCAACTCGCGCCCGGACGGAATGCCGAGCACGCGGAAGTCACCGGTGTGGCCACCGCTCCACAGGCCATAGTATTCGTCGAGTTCGCCTGGCGCGACGTGCGGGTTGAGCCCGCCATTGCCCGCCGTTGCCGCGGTCGCCTCGCGGGTGACGCCAGGCAGCACCCCCAGTCCGGTCGCGGCCAGTCCCGCGCCCGAAAGGCCCATGATCGCGGTTGTGTTCAGGAATTTGCGCCGGCCGGGGTTGGTCGCGCCCTCCTCAGGTCTTACCGAGTCTTGGCTCATGGTCTTGCTCTCCATCATTTACTGATTCCCCAATGTTCCGTTTCTCCGCGCTGCGGGTCTCGGGCAGGTCGGGGGGCCGGGGTAAAACGGTGTCGGCCATCCGAAGCCAGCGGCGCATCCCTGCGGCAAAGTGTCGCAGGTGCTATCAGGCCAGTGATGAAGACGGAGTTCCTTGATTCCGCTCAAGTGGCGGAATGCCACAAGCAGCAGGAAAGTGCCGTGGAAGGTGAGGAGGAAGAGAAGCGGAGGGGAGGGCACCGACAGCGAAGGGGCCAAGGGGGCCGCCGCGATTGTTCACCGAACAACGCTCGGAATGCGTCGAAAGGGTGACCAAATGATGGAAAGGGCGATGGGAGGGGGAGCAGGCCGCAGCCGCGAGTGGGTGCGGCTGCGCTTGTTCAGCGAATCACTGACCGCGTTGCAGCAGGTGCTGCTTGAGCTTGCCCAGCAATTCGAACAGCTGATGTTTTTCGTCACCGTCGAGACCGTCGAACAGTTCGATGACCCATTGCTCGTGCGATTCGGCCATCTTCTTGAACTGACGCTTGCCGGCCGGGGTGAGCATGACGGTGTAGACGCGACGGTCACGCGGGTCTTCGCGGCGCTCTACGAGCCCTTCCTGCACCAGCTTGTCGGTGAGCCCGGTGACGTTACCGCCGGTCACCATCAGTCGGCGCGACAGCTCGCGCATCTTGAGCCCCTTGGGATGGCGGTCGAGCTGCGCCATCAGGTCGAAGCGCGGCAAGGTGCAGTCGAAGCCCTGACGCAAGCGGGTGCGCAGGTCTGCCTCGATGATGTTGGTGCACGCCAGCACCCGCAGCCATACGCGCAGGGCTTCGTGGTCGTCTTCGGTGACACGTGTTTCGTGGTCCACCGTGCTCAACGTCTGAATCTGACCGTTTTCCGCCGATAATGTGTTGATGTCCATGGCACCCATGGTGATTTCCGTGATGCGAATGTCTTTGGATGCGGTAATTATACTCTGGATTCGTCAAAATTTTAGACTTGAAGAATGCCGCCGCAACCACCGCGCGAGTTTCACTCGAGTGACTTCAGCTTGAACCGCTGCAATTTGCCGGTTTCCGTGCGAGGCAAAGTGTCGACGTAGCGGATCAGGCGAGGATACTTGTAGGGGGCGACAGTGCGCTTGACGAAATCCTGTAGTTCCAGCGTCATTCGCTCGCCGCCTTCGAAGCCGGGCTTGAGTACGATGAAGGCCTTGACCAGCTGTCCGCGCTCGGCATCCGGAACGCCAGCGACGCCACATTCGGCCACCGCCGGGTGGGCAAGCAGCGCCCATTCGACTTCCGGTGCGCCAATGTTGTAGCCCGAAGACACGATCATGTCGTCGACGCGGGCGTGGTAGTAGAAGTAACCGTCCTCGTCCATGTGAAACGCGTCGCCCGGCAGGTTCCAGCCGTTCTTCACGTAGTCCTGCTGGCGGGGATCGTTCAGGTAGCGGCAACCGGTCGGCCCCTTGATCGCGAGTCGGCCGACCTCGCCCGGGGGCAGGGGATTCATTTCGTCGTCGACGATCATGCCGCGATAGCCGGGCATGAGTTTGCCAAGCGAGCCTTCGCGGTAGTCGTCCGGTCCGGACGCGAGATAGATATGGATCATCTCCGTACCGCCGATGCCATCGTGAATCTGGATGCCAGTGGCCTCACGCCATTTGTCGCGGGTGTCGGTGGGCAGGGCCTCGCCGGCCGAAACGCATTTCTTCAGGCATGCGAGATCGCGCCCGGCGACCAGCGCCGACATCTGGCGATAGGCGGTGGGCGAGGTGAAGCAGATCGTCGCCCGGTGCCGTTCGATGGCGTCGAGCAGACGCTCGGGGTTGAGCTTTTCGAGTAGCACCGTACTCGCCCGCGCCCATAATGGAAAACACAGCAAGCCGCCCAGCCCGAAGGTGAACGCCAGCGGGGGCGTGCCGATGAAGACATCGTCCTGGTCGGGTTCGAGGCAGTGACGGGGAAACACCTCGCACATCGCCATCACGTCACGATGAAAGTGCACGGTGCCCTTTGGAACTCCGGTGGTGCCGGAAGTGAAGGCGATCAGCGCGGCATCGTCGGCGGCCGTGTCGATGGCGTCGAAGTCGGCGGCCTTTTGCGCCATCAGTGCTTCGAGCCCGGTGCCGTCGCCCCCGAAGTAGGCAACGCGTTCGAGGGACAGGCTGTCGCTGCGGGCAATCTCCATTTCATCGCGCAAACCGTTGTCGCACAAGGCATGGCTGATGTTGGCGATACGGATGACGTCCTTGAGCTCCTTGGCGCGCAGCAACGGCATGGTCGCTACGGCAACGCCCCCGGCCTTGAGTACCGCCAGCCAGCACGCGGCGACCATCGGATTGTTGGCGCTGCGCAGCAGGACGCGGTTGCCGCTGATCAGCCCCATGTCCTCGACCAGCACATGGGCGATGCGATCGACCTGCTGCTGCAACTCGCGGTAGGTCCAGGTGCCGTGTTCGCCGACGATGGCGGGGCGTTCGCCGTGTCCTTCGGCGATGGCCTTGTCGAGCAGTTCGACGGTGGCGTTCATTCGCTCGGGAAACTGCAACTCCGGGCGTTCGAAAATGAACTCCGGCCACTGGTCGGCGGGGGGAAGGTGATCCCGAACGAAGCTGTCCTCGAGTGCACTGGGGGTCATGGCGTCTCCTCTGTAGCCGGGTGCGTCGTGCGCGGCGGCGTTTCTTGTTGGGGCGTGGGGGTTGATCCGTTCGCTTCAGTTTCGAAAACTTTGACGATCTTGTCAAGGAGTGAATAGTATAGAGATAAAGTAAATAATCTGTTGTCGGAAACGACACCGGGCCCTTGCGGGCCCGGTTCGGTGGTGCTGCATCATCGGCGAACGATCGCCGGGTTTATTCCTGCAGCAGGCGCCACTGACCGTCTTTCACGGTGATCAGCACGCGACCGCGCTCGTCAAAGCCGCTGTGGTCTTCCGGCGTCATGTTGTACACGCCCTGGGTGCCGATCAACTCGGTGGTCTGCTCGAGCGCGTCGCGCAGGGCCACGCGGAAGGCCTCGGTGCCGGGTTGGCCGGCCTGCAATGCGAGCGGGACGGCCGCTTCGAGCAACAGCCCGGCGTCATAGACGTTGGCGCCGAAGGTGGCCGGAGTGCTGCCATGTGCGGCCTGGTAGGCGTCGATGTAGGTTTGTGCGACCTGCTTCGACGGGTTGTCGTCGGCGATCTCGTCGAGCACCAGCATCAGACTCGCCGCGAGTACCGTGCCTTCCACCTTGTTGCCTCCCAGGCGCAGAAAGTCCGGCAGGGCCGCGCCGTGGGTCTGGTAGAACTGCCCCTTGTAGCCCTGATCGACAAGGGTGATCTGCGGCAGAATCGTCGGACCGCCGGCAGCGGCGACCAAAACCGCGTCGGGGCGTGTGGAGAGAATTCGCAGGGATTGGCCGGTGACCGAGTTGTCGGAACGCAGGTAGCGCTCGTTGGCGACGATCTCGATGCCGGCTTCGGCGGCCAGTGCGGAGAACACGTTGTACCAGTTTTCGCCGAAGGGATCGTTGCTGCCGATGAAGCCGACACGCTTGACGCCGTTGTCAACCATGTGACCCACCAGTGCCTCGGCGATCAGGTCGTCGTTCTGGGTGGTCTTGAACACCCACTTCTTCTTCTCGTCCATCGGCAGAATCACCGCCGCGGTGCCCACCGGAGCGAGCAACGGGGTCTTGGTCTCGGCGACGAAGTCGATGACCGCCATCGCGTTGGGCGATCCGGAAGGTCCGATGATGGCGTCGACGCGGTCTTCCTCGAGCAGCTTGCGCACGTTCATGACCGTATGGGTCGGGTCGCTGGCGTCATCGAGCGCGATGTAGTCGACGGTGATGTCGCCGATCTTGCGCGGCAGCAACTGCACCGTGTTGCGCTGGGGGATGCCGACCAGCGCGGTGGGGCCGGTGGCCGAGGAGACGACACCGACCTTCATCTGCGCGAGCGTGGCGCCCGAGGTGACCGTGAGCGCGATGGCGGCGGCCATCAGGGACAGCTTTTTCAGCATGAACATACCTCTTGGAGTGGACGAGACTGAGGATTGCGAACTGCGCGACGCCTGCTCGAGCAATGGGTTTGTCGGCATCCGGTTGGTCGAGGGTTTGCAACGAGACCGTCCCGCACGTGGATGCGGGGCAGCACGATTGCAGCGCACAGGCGGCAGGGCGACGATCGTGAATCGATGTTCAGGCCGCCACGGCCGTCAGATGGTGATTGTACCGACACTGGCGCCGCCGCAAACATAAAGCGTCTGGCCAGTGACAAAACTGTTCTCCGGGTCGGAAAAGAACAGGACTGCGCGCGTGACGTCGTCGGCGCGACCGATACGCCCGACCGGGATGTTGCGCGCCAGCGCGGCCTCGCGCTCGCTGCCGGCGGGGACCACGTCATGAAACATGTCGGTCTGGATCGGCCCCGGAGCAACGACGTTGACCGTGATCCCCTTCGGCGCCAGCTCCAGCGCCCAGGTCCGCGCCATGCCGATCATGCCGGCCTTGGTGGCGGAGTAGGCGGTACGGGTCTGCAGGCCGAGCGCACCACGCGAACTCATCAGCACGATGCGTCCGAAGCTGGCGCGCTCCATGGCCGGAAGCACCGCCTGAACCAGGCTGATGGCTGCGCCGAGGTGAATCTGGGTGAGGCCGGCCAGCTCGTTGAGCGTGACGTCCGGCAGCAGCTTGGGCCAGATCACGCCCGCGTTGTGGATCACGTGCGTTACCGCGAACCGCGCGGCGATGTCGCGGCTGGCCTGGGTTGTGGCTTCGGCGTCGAGCAGATCGACCTGAACCGCGTGCAGGCGCGGGTGGCTCCAGTCCGGGGCGCGGCGCGCCATCGAGACGACCTCGTAGCCGTCGGCGAGCAGGCGTTTGCAGATGTCCGCGCCAATGCCGGCGCTGCCGCCGGTGACGACGGCGATCGGGGCAGGTTGTGTGTTCAATGGGTTACCCTCCTTGTTGCTGCGCGACATCCTCCCCGGGGAGGTGGGCGCCGGGTCGTGCGGATGCGCTCAGGCGGCACCCTGCAGGCGGTCGTTGGGGGCCAGCGCAAGCACGCGCAGCGGGCTGCCCGAGCCGCTGCGAATCTTCAGCGGCGCGGCGAGGATGAGCGTGCCCTGCGGCGGCAACTGGTCGAGATTGGTCAGGCACTGCAGCCCATAGCGGTTGTTGCCGTGCATGAAGTAGTGGCACGGAAAGGGTGGGTTCAGGTGCTGCGCCTGGCCGGCGTCGGTGCCCACCGACTCGGTGCCGAATCCGATCACGTCGCGTTCCTCGATCAGCCAGGGCACGACCTCGGCGTCGGGGCCCGGGGAATGCGCGCCGTCATCGGCCATGTTGAGGTATTCGCGCGGTGTGCGGCGCTTGGACCAGTCGGTGCGCATCAGCACCCACGAACGCGGCGGGATGCGGCCGTGGCGGGCTTCCCAGGCGCGGACGAAGTCGATGGTGAGCAGGAAGTCCGGGTTGTCGCGCGACTCGGCCGAGGTGTCGATCACCACCGCGTGGGCGATGAAGTTCTCGACCGGAATGGTGTCGACGCAATTGTTGGGCTGGTCCTTGCCCGAAACCCAGTGCACCGGCGCGTCGAAGTGCGTGCCGGTATGCTCGGACATCGAGAAGTTGTTCCAGTACCACGCCGGACCACGTTCGTCATAGCGCGAGATCTCCTCGAGCCGGAACGGCCATGCCTGGTTGAATTCCGGAGGCAGGACGATGGTTGGAAACTCCGGCGTCAGGGTCTGCGTCAGGTCCACGAGCTTGAGGCGACCGGACAGCAAGGCCTGCAGAAACTGGCCGAGGGCCGGATCGAGGGCCGGTGAGGCGGGGTTCGCGTCAGCGGCAGGGGCAGCGGATGGTGTCGCTTCGGAGATGGAGGGCGTACTGCTCATCGGGTGACTCCGTTCGGTTCGGTGAGGTCGGGCAGGCACGGGTAGCGGATGACACGGATGGCGTCGGTGGCGACCGCCATCCGTGCGGCGGGAGCGCCGGGTGCGCCAACGTGCGCGGGGAACACGGCGGTCATCCCCGCGGGCGGAAGGGCACGCAGCTTCACCCTCGCAGTTCCCGCTCCACTGCCTTGTGGTTTTCGCGCAGGCGGGTGCGCAGTTCCTGCGCGATGTCACCGACGTAGGCGTCTTCGGTGCCGTCCTGCAAAGCCTTGACCACGGCTTTTGCGACCGCTCCGGGGGCAAGTTTCGGGGGTGGGGTGAGCTGGTCCCAGGTTTCCTCGACCGGCCCATGGAAGACGTTGACCACGCGCACGCCGGCACCGTGAAACTCGGCGCGCAGGGTCTGGCTGACCGACAGCGCGGCGGCCTGCGCGGCGCTCCACGCACCGCGAGCAGGCAGTGGCGTCAAGGCGTGAATCGACAGCAGATTGACCCATGCCACCGCATTGTTGCTGCCGTCGGCGGCACGAAAGCACAGCCCCGGACCAAAGGCCTGGGCGACGCGCATCATGCCGAACACCTTGATCTCCATGGTGTCCTTGGCGAGGATGACGTCGCGTCGGCTCATTACGCCGCCATCGCGCAGGTGATCGGCGGTGTGGACGACGATCTCGACCTTGCCACCGATGGAGGCGGCGAGGCGATCGACGGAGTCGGTATCGGTGACGTCGAGTTCGACGACCTGAATGCGTTCGTCGGACTGGGTGAGGCGATCGAACGCGGGGTCGCTCTTCCAGGTCTTGCCATCGCCCAGAAATACCACGCTGGCACCGGCGTCGAGCATCGCGCGCGCGGCGGCAATGCCAAGTTCGCTGCGGCCGTCGGTGATCAGCACGCGGCGGTACTTGGGGTCGCAGGTGGCTTCGCGCATCTGTGGGTCATCCTGCATTGCTGGGGTATTGCGTTCGGGCAGCGCGTGGAGCACGGCCTGGCCGCTGCGGTCGAGCTTGAGCACCAGGCGCACGCGCGTGCCCTTGCCGTCAACGCCGTCATCGTGACCGACATCGCCATGCACATGCGCCACCACCGAGGGGCCTGCGTCCATGCGCACGGTGCCGACGCGCCACGGCAGGCGCTCGCGAAAGTACAGGTCGTTGCTGTGACGCAGCGTCGTCGTCGCGATGAGTTCGCCGCCGCTGGCGGTGGGGCGCCACTCGAGCGCCTCGGACAGGCAGTGACCGCAGACTTCGCGCGGAGGATACTGCACCGTGCCACAATCGGCGCAGGTCTGCATCTCGAACACGCCTTCGGCGGCGGCCCGGGTGAGTCCGTGGGCGCTGCGGCTGCGCAGGCCTGGTGGCAGGGTTGGCAGCCGGGTGCGGGCGTTGGGATTTTTCTTCTTTGGTCTGGCCAAGGGTTCGGTCATGCGTGCCCCCGTTCGAGCAAAGCGGCGCCGGAGCACAGGCCGCGGTCATAGTTGATCATGCCGAATCCCGACACCAGCCCGATCCGCACGTCTTCGATCTGTGTCGGTCCGGCACTGCCGGTGAGCTGGCGCAAGGCTTCGACCAGGCCCAGATAACCGCCGGCGGCGCCCGCCTGGCCGACCGACAGCTGCCCGCCCGAGGTGTTGAACGGAAAGCTGCCGTCGAGGGTGAAGGTGTGCTTGCGGACGAAGTCGGGGCCTTCGCCCTTGGCGCAGAACCCCAGGTCTTCGAACTGCATGAGGTTGATTACCGGATAGTCGTCATAGGTCTGCATGAAGTCGACGTCGTCCGGGCCCATGCCGGCGTGTTCGTAGAAAGCGTCGCAGTCCATCGCCCAGCCGCCGCGAAACTGGATCGGATCGTCCGGAAACGCGTTGTGGCGTTCGATGGTCGAGGCCACCCGCGCGAACGGCAACGACAGCGATTTCGCGCGCGCCTCGCTCATCACCAGAAAACCTTCGGCGCCGGCGCAGGGCATGACGCAGTCGAAGAGGTGGATGGGGTCGGTGATCGGGCGGGCGTCGAGATATTGCTGCAGGGTCAGCGGCTTTTTCATCAGCGCGTGGGGGAAGCGCAGCGCATTGTCGCGCTGGGCGACGCACAGTTTGCCAAAGTCCTCGCGGGTCGCGCCGTACTGTTTCATGTAGTAGTCGGTCAGCAGCGCGAAGCTGGCATTGGGGCCGCCGGCACCATATGGATAGACCGCGTCCTGGGCGAAGCGCGAGAACTGGCTGACCGTGTTGCGGAATGAATCGACGTGGTTGGTGTCGCCGGCGATGCAGGCAATCACTTCGGCGTCGCCGCACTGCACCGCACGCGCCGCGCGCCGCAGTGCGACCACACCACTGGCGCCACCCATCGGGATATGGTCCAGCCAGCGCGGGCTCATGCCCAGATGCTGCATCAGACCGACGGCGGTGTCCGGTCCGAGAGTGAAGCTGGAGACGCAGACGCCGTCCACCTCCTGCTTGGCGATGCCGGATGCACGAATCAGCTCGCCCAGCGCGCGCCCCAGCCACCAGTGCGCGCTGCGAGTGGAGTAACGGACATAGGGCACGGTGACCGGCACCGCGACGGCGACGCCGTCATAGGGGCGGCGTGTGCTCATTTGTCGCCTCCCTGGCGTTTTTTCATCGCGCAGGTATTGACGCAGCTGGAGGTGTCGACCAGGGTCGGGGCCAGTGCCTTGAGCTCGCCACGCTGGATCTTGTTGGTGGTGGTCAGCGGCAGGGCGTCGACAAAGGCGACGTAGCCGGGCGCCTTGTAATAGGCGAGCTCGGCCAGGCACCATTGCACCAGCTCGGTGGCGATGCGCTCCATCTCGGCACGGTTGGCCGGTGGCGTGGCGGCGACCACGCAGGCCATCACCTCGTCGCCACGGACCGGATCGGGTACGGCGGCGACGGCTACGGACTTGACCAGGGCGTGTTGCTGCAGCACGCTCTCGACCTCGACGGCGGCAATGTTCTCACCGCTGCGGCGGATGACGTTTTTCTTGCGGTCGACGAAATGCAGCTGACCTTCGGCATCGCGGCGCACGATGTCGCCGGTGTGGAACCAGCCCCCGGCCCAGGCCTCGTCGGTGGCGGCCGCGTCCTTGAGATAGCCAGCGAAGAAACCGTAGCGTGGATCATCGCCAGCGTGACGCACGAGCAACTCGCCGGGCTGCTCGATCCCCGCGTCGCCGCCGTCATCGGCGACCAGGCGCACGAGTACGTCATCCCCCTCGCGACCAAAGCAGTTGCTGCCCACCTGGCGTGGTTCGCGGTTGGCGATCACCACCGCGCCGGCTCCGGTTTCCGTCATCGCCCAGGCTTCGAGCAACGGAAATCCAAAGCGCGCTTCGAATGCGGCGTGCAGCGTGCGGTCGACGCCGGCACCGAAACCGAAGCGCACCGCGTGGTCGCGGTCGGCGGCAGCCGGTGCGGCCTTCATCAGCATCGCCGGCATTACGCCGAGGTAGTGGACGACCGTCGCGCGGGCGCTGCGTACGCTGTCCCACCAGCTGCGCGGGTGAAAGCGGTCGAGCGCGATCAGGCAGCCACCGGTGAGTACCATGGCCATCGCCGAGTACGCCATGGCGTTCATGTGCACCAGCGGCAGCGGCGTGATCATGCGTTCCTCTCCCTCGCGCAACGCGGCCAGGCCGCCGATGCCGGCATACCATCGTCCTGCGTGCAGGAAGTAGCGGTTGGGCAGGATGCAGCCTTTCGGCCGGCCGGTGGTGCCCGAGGTGTAGAGCAGGGCACATTCGGTCAGCTCGCCCGGTTGGGTGTCTGCCAGTGGCGCAGCGAATGCCGGCGGGGGGGCGACGAACGGTTCCGTGCCGGCGTCGGCAGTCACCGCCAGCGGATGGTCCGCGCGTCGCGCGGCGGCGAGCAGGTCTTCATGACGATTCGGCAAGGCCACCGCGAGCGCGATTTCGGAGTGCCCGACCAGGTACTCGAGTTCGGCGGCGCGCATGTCGGGATTGATCGGTACCACCGACACTCCGAGCGCGTTGAGCGCGAACCAGTGGAGAAAGAACGCCGGCCGGTTCTCGAGCAGTAGCCCGACCCGATGACCGTGGCCGTAGCCGGCCGCGGCATAGGCTTCGCGCAGCGCCTCGATGCGCGTCGCGGCCTCGGCGTAGGACAGCTCGCCGGCTTCGATGCCATAGATCGAGGCGGTCTCGTCGAGCACGCACAGAAACGGATGGCGCGCCCAGCGCACCGCCGCGAGTGCGAACGCTTGATGAACGGTTGAACTCAAGTGATTTCCCCTCGGCTTACATGAACAACTGGATGTTGCCGAAGGCCGCATCGCAGTTGACCAGATCGACCCGCTTGAGGCGGATCTTGAGTTGCCCGTCCTGTTCGACCAGGGTGTGGGTGCTCCAGCCGGCGTACAGGGCCTGCTGGTCGAGGCGGGTCTCGACGTAGTGGAAGGCGGCGCGCACGGTGTATACGCCTGCGGCGGGGTCGGCGGACTCGACCGTGGGCAGTTGCAGCAGGTGATGGCTGCGGCTCATCGGCTGCTGCGAGAAGGTGCGCTGGCCGGTAAGGCGTTCGACGCGAATCTTCAGCAGCAGCTTGTCTTCATAGAGCAGCGAGGTGTGCAGCTTTGGGTCGTCCTGGCCGGGGGCCAGCGGCATCCAGTAATAGCCATCTTCGGTGAACAGCGACAGCCAGTCCTCGAAGCGCTGCTCGTCGAGCATGCGGGCTTCGGCATAGACGAAGTCGATCAAGTCCTTTTGGGTGATTTCCGTGGTCATCGCGCGCTCCTCACATGCTTTCGGTCATGAACCGGGCCCATGCGCGGAACTGGTTGCGCATCTGCCATTCGTTGGTGCCGTTGGTGGTGACGTTCTTCTGGTCCTTTTCCGCCGGATCGAACAGGCGGGCGACGTTGGTCCACTCCATGCCGCGTGACTTGAGGCCTTCCTGCGCGCGCTCGTACATCTCGAGGTCGTCATGTCCGACGACCGAGGTGGGGGCGTTGATCAGGCGGTTGTACATCAGCGTGCGCTCGAGCAGCATGTCGGGTGCCCCGACCAGGCGGAAGGTCCACGATTCGACCAGCGTCTTGTCGACCGCGATGGGCTTGAACAGGCGCAGCGTCTGGATCGGTCCCTTGATCATGATGTTGGGAAAATACACGGTGTTGTGCCGCGTGTCGCCGAGGATCTTGGAGGCGCGCTCCTCGCCGTAGGCCGCGACCAGCTGGTCCCAGTAGCCAGGCACCGGCGAATACGCGGCGTGAATCGAGTCCGCCACACCGGTGTGGCCATGGCCGTTCTCCCAGATGCGGATACCCATGCCCTCGAAGAACTCGTAGGGGGACATGAACGGCGCGAACAACTCCACCGCCATCGGCTTCGGCGTGCCTTCGGGCGCCTCGTTCCACACTTTCACCGCGGTGCCCGCGGACGATTCGTGCGCCACCATCGGGTGGCAGGTGTCGGTCTGGTTGTCGACCAGCATCTTCCAGTTGCAGTTGTGCATGTAACGCAGCACGCCACCCGCGACTTCGAGGCGGCCCTCTGGGGAACGGTCGATCATGTTGTCGATGGTCGACAGCGATTCGCCGAAGAAGTCCTCGAAGGAGATGCCCCCCGGATTCAGCTTGCAGAACACGAACTCGCGGTACTCACGTACCTCAGGCACGACAGCCATGCCGTTCTTGCCCTCGCAGCCTTCGAAGCCGGTGTTCTCGTAGCCTTTCTTCAGCGGAATCGACAGCAGCGAGCCATCGGTCTTGAAGGTCCAGGCATGATAGGGACAGCGGAAGAACTTGCCGGTGTTGCCACACGTTCCGCCGGCGACCTTGACGCCCTTGTGGGGACAGCGGTTGTACAATACCTTGATCGATCCATCCGTATGGCGAACCATCACCACCGATTCGCGCCCGATGGTGGTGGTGTAGTAGTCGCCCTTGTTCGGCACCTGGCTGGCATGGCCGACATACACCCAGGTGTTGGCGAACAGGTGTTCCATTTCCAGATCGAATACTTCCGGATCGACGTAGACGTCCTTGTGCACCTCGAGATCGCGCACCAGTGACCGGACCGCTTCCGGGTTGCCCCTGTACTTGCTCATTTCAGTCTCCTATTGCTTCGCCCAGCTCATAGATCCAGAACGAGTCGCGCCGACTTGCAGCGCGAAATACAGATCTGGATGAGTTTGCCCTCGGCTTTCTCGGCGTCGGACAGGTAATAGTCGCGGTGGTCGGGCTCGCCTTCGAGCACCGGCACCTGGCAAACACCGCATTCGCCACGCTTGCAGTCGTAGAACGCGTCGATGCCGGCTTCCTCGACCACGTCGAGAATGGTCTTGTCCGCGGGCACCGTGAGCACCCTGTCGGACTGACGCAGTTCGACTTCGAAGCTGCCGTCGCCGGCCTGCGGCGCCGCGCTCGCGAAGAGCTCGAAATGCACCCGGTCGGCGGGCCAGCCGCGTGCCTTCGCGCCCTCGATGACCGCGTCGATCATGCCCTTGGGACCGCATGCGTAAAGATGCTGCGCCGGATCGAGCGGATCGAGCAGGGTGCCGATATCGAGCCGGGTTGCCGGTTCGTCGTCGGCATGGGTGACGAGAGCGTTGCCGGCCAGTGCGGACAACTCGTCCACAAAGGCGAGCTGGTCGCGACTGCGGCCGCTGTAATGCAGCACATAGGGGCGCTCATCCCTTTGCAGCTCGGCCGCCATCGCGGCGATCGGTGTGATGCCGATGCCACCGGCGATCAACACGATGGCGTGCTCTCCGGGCTCGGCGGCATGCAACGGAAAATCGTTCTTCGGACCACGTACCTGAATGCGGTCGCCGGCCTTGAGGGTGTGCATCCACTCCGAGCCGCCCCGGCTCGGTTCCTCGAGACGCACGCCGAGACGGTACTCGGCGGGTGTGGCGAACGCGGCCGCGCGCGGTTCGAAGCTCACCAGTGAATAGCAGCGAAAGTCATCGAGTCCCGGAATGCTCACCTGCAAATGGGCGCCGGGGGAGAATGGAGGGAGGGAGGATCCCCCCGGCGCCCGCAGGTGAAAGGTACGAATCAGCGGTGTGGCCATCCGGGTTTCGCTGATTTCGAGTTCCAGGTCTTGCATGTCGTGTCTTCCTTGCGAGGTGTGGGCGCCGCGATGATGTTCCCGCGGGCGATCAGTCGGTTGCCGTCATCATGCCGCGTTTCGATCGAGGCGGTCGAGGGTTTCGGCTGCAGACGCCTGGTCGGGTGCCGGAATCCGGGTCAGTGCGGCTTCCAGTGCGTGCCCCTTCTCGTCGGCCATCGCGGCGGCACGCAAGCGGGCGAGCTCGCCTGCCGCATCCTCCTGCCCGGCGATGCGGTCGGCCGCTGCCATCAGTTTGCGGAAGCGGTCGTCGCCGCGCTCGTGGGTGCCCGAATAGCCCTTGATCAGGCGCCGGCATTCGAGCACTTCCACCGCCAGTGCATAGTCGCGGGCGGCCAGCCGCTCGACCCGATCGATCCAGTCAGCGATGCTCGCCATCTCGATCTCGTGCCGCAGCGATCGACGCCGGAAGCGCCGCATGCCGGCCAGCCCGTACAGCGACAGGAACCAGAACAGGGTGCCGGTACGCACGCGCCGGCCTTTCTCCAGCCGGTTGCGCAGAATGCCACCAATGGTCGGCGAGTTCTCCAGCCAGCGCCCCAGACGAACGGGCAGGGTGCCGCAGACCTCTTCCAGGCGGGGATGCATGAACTCGGTGGTGTAGACGATCTGTTCGTCGCGGGCACCGACCTCGTCGCGCACCCGCTCGAAGCGGCTGCCACGCGTCTTGAGGTCGGCGACCCGGATCACGTCGTCGTAGGACATCGCCACCGCGAGGCGGCGCGCCGCGGCGTGGGTGAGGGCCCAGTCGTGGTGCTCGCCGCCGTGCTGGTGATCGAGGGCATGCAGGCGCAGCATGCGCTCGAGGTACTCGGTGGCGTAGGGCACGTCCTGATAGTCGATCAGGCGGCGCAAGCCGGCAACCAGCATCGGCTGCACCTCGCCGGGGAAGCCATTGCGGACCTTGTCGAGCAGGGCCTGCACCTCAGGCGATCCCGCGCGTTCCGGTACCTCCGGCTGTGGCCGCGCGAGATCGATGCGCTGCGGTTCGGCTGGGGCGTTGCGCGCGGCTTCGAAACCGCTCGCGAACGCGCGCAGGCTGGCGTCGACCCCTTTGCCGGAATGGCGGATGGTGTTCTCGAAGGCCTCGCGGTCGAAGGGCAGGGCGCCACTGCCGGCGATGGCGCCGAACAGACTCGCCGAGATTACGCTGCCGGCTTCTTCGGCCATCTTCTGCAGGTCGAAGCACAGCATGTGTCGGGCGGTTTCACGGCCGGCGTCGATGACCTTGTTGGGGTCGGCGATGCCGTTGCCCATGGCGGCCTTTTCGGCGACGGCGAAGCTGCGGTGGCTGGAGGTGATCAGCAGCGTGCGCTCAGGGGTGACCAGTCCGCGTTGCATCGCGCGACCGGCTTCCATCAGCTCGGCAGCGACCACGAGGTCCACGTCGCCCGGGGTCGGCATCATGGCCAGCGTGGGTTGCCGCCCGGCACGGCTGACGGCGCTCTCGGGGATCAGCTCGAGGTAATAGATGGTTGCCCCGGTGCGCTGCGCGACACCGGGCACCGAGGTGGTCTGGGCCCACCACCCGGCCTGTTCGGCCATCTCGACGATCCAGTCGGCGAGCACGCCGCCACCCTGACCGCCCATGGCGAGTACGGCGATCTTGATGGGTTGGTCGGGCAGCAGGGAAATGGCTTGATTCTCGTTCATGACGCTGGCGTCCTCGCTCACAGAGTATGGCGCGCGAGCTGGGTGGCACGCCTGCGCTGCAGAAAACCGATGACCGAGGCGCGCACGCGCGCCATGAATCGGTCAAGACCGGACGGATTGTGAATGATGTCGGCGCGATAAAAGGACGGACAGAGTACCGCCGCTTCGGCGACCTCGCCGCAGTTGCCGCAACCGACGCAGCCATTGTCGACGTGGGCCACCGGATCTTCCTTGAGCGGATCGCCGCTGTCCTTGACCGTCAGTGACGGGCAGCCGGAGAGACGGATACAGGCGTGGTCGCCGGTGCACACGTCCGGATCGACCCCGAAGCGCTGTTTGACCGCACGCTGTCCCGACTTGACCGCCGCGTTGAAGATCGGCTTCTCCCGGCGCTGGCGGTTGAGCATGCATTCGGACTGGGCGATGATGACCTTGGGACCGCTGACTTCGGTGGTGAGGGCTTCTTCGAGCGTGGCCTTCATCCGCGCCACGTTGTAGGTGCGGTCGATCACCCGCACCCATTTCACCCCCACGCCGCGCACCGCCTTGTCGATCGGGTTGTTGGTGACGCGGTCGGGGTTTTGCGCGCGGGACGAGAGGATGTCCTGCCCTCCGGTCGCGGCCGAGTAGTAGTTGTCCACGATGACGATCACGCCATCGTACTTGTTGAACACGGCGTTGCCGATGCCCGACGCGAGCCCGTTGTGCCAGAAGCCGCCGTCGCCCATGAAGGCGATCGGGCGCTTGCCGGCCTTGACGTTGAAAGCGGCCGCGCTGGAGGCGCCCAGGCCATAGCCCATGGTCGTGGCGCCGATGTTGAACGGCGGCAGGATCGAGAACAGGTGGCAACCGATGTCACACGAAATGTGGTGTTCGCCGAGCTTTTGCTGCACCAGATTCACCGCCGAGAAGATCGGGCGCTCGGGACAACCGACGCAAAAGCCCGCCGGACGGGGCGGCACCACCGTTGCGAGGTCGGCGACCTTGGGGTGGAAGGTGATCGGCTGAACGGCGGCGGCGGGTTTGCTCGCCGCGTTCGACGTGGCGGCGGGCGGGCTGTCGGGCGTCGCGGCGGGAGCCTGTACCGGGCTCGGGCTCGGGCTTGCGGCGGAAGGCGTGGCGCTGGCCAATGCCGCGTGACTGGCGGACGCCAGCGCGTCCGGCTGATGCGTGCGCAAAAACGCCTCGATGCCGGTGCGCATCACCTGTGTGGTGTACTCGCCGGCCATCGGCAGCACGTCCTTGCCCGAGAGCTGCGTCGTCACGCCATGCTTGCGCAGGATGGCATGGAGGTTCTGCTCGATGTAGTCGGGCTGCCCCTCCTCGAGCAGGAGCACGGCGTCCTTGTCATCGCAGAAGGAGACGATTTCGTCGTCGATCACCGGATAGGTGACGTTCATCACGTACAGCGGGATGCGCGAGTTGCCGAAGCTGTCGGCCAGACCGAGCAGTTGCAGCGCGCGGATCACGCCGTTGTACAGGCCGCCTTGCAGGATCAGGCCGATACGCTGGAAATCGCCGTCGAAGAATTCGTTGAGCTTGCGCTCGCGAATGAACTGCACCGCAGCCGGCCAGCGCTGCTTGATCTTCTCGTGCTCGTGCTGGAACGAAGCCGGGGGCAACACGATGCGGCTGGTGTCGCGCACCGGGTTGTCCAGCGCCTGGGCCAGCGTGAACGGGGGGCGCTTGTTCTCCTTGGTAATGAAGCGACCATGCACGTGGCAGGAGCGGATGCGCATCTCGAGCATGACCGGCGTGCTGCTCGCCTCGGACAGCTCGAAACCGTCCTCGACCGCCTTGACGATGGACTCGAGATTGGGGCGAGGATCGAGCAGCCACATCTGCGACTTCATCGCGAAGGCGTGGGTACGCTCCTGCATGATCGAGGAACCCTCACCGTAGTCTTCGCCGACGATGATCAGCGATCCGCCGGTGACGCCGCCGGAGGCGAGGTTGGCCAGCGCGTCGGAGGCGACGTTGGTGCCCACCGTGGACTTCCAGGTCACCGCACCGCGGATCGGGTAGTTGACCGAGGCGGCGAGGGTGGCCGCCGCCGTGGCTTCGGAGGCGCTGGCCTCGAAATGCACGCCGAGCTCTTCGAGAATCTCGTTGGCGTCGGCGAGCACGTCCATCAGATGCGAGATCGGCGAGCCTTGATAGCCGGCAACGTAGCCCACGCCCGATTGCAGCAGCGCCTTGGTCACCGCGAGAATGCCCTCGCCGCGGAATTCCTCGCCGGCCGGAATCTTGAGCTGCTGGACCTCCTGCTTGAATGATCGCTCAGCCATGTCGGGCCTCCTGTGTCTCTTGCCGGACGGTGTCCGGCGAATGCTGGGGTGACGAAGGGCCGGTCCGTGTCTGCCGTTTCAGGAACGGTTTCGTCTTGATTATGAATGTTGATGGTGGTGTCGCGGTCGTCCTTCGCGCCGGGCTCAGGATGCTGGCCATGGGCCCCGTGCGCTCAGGAACTACTTTAGAACTGAAGGAATTTGCTGTCAACAAGAACATGAAATTTCATTCAAAACTTGCACGATATTGAAAACAAAACGAATTATTTGTTCTCAAGACTTTTCGAGGGCGATTGGCCCTGGAAATGATCGACGTCGTCGGCGACCCTTGGCAGTTTTCCGGCCATGCGCAGCAGGTCGACAAGGCGTGCCGTACTCTCCCGACGATACGCATCGATGTCGCGCTGCGACCAGTCGTAGAAACCCTTGCCGTCGCGCAAGCCGTTGCGGCCTTCTTCCATGTGCCGGGCGATGATCGGCGGACTGGCGTAGCGCGTATCGTCGAGCGCGCCGCTCAGGTAGCGGCTGGCGTAGTAGAGGATGTCGTTACCGCCGAAGTCGATGAACTCGACCACCCCCATCGCCGCATAGCGGATGCCGAATCCGAAGCGGATCGCCTGATCGATGTCCTCGGCGGTGGCGACGCCTTGTTCGATCATGCGCGCCGCCTCGTTCATGATCAGCACCTGCATGCGGGGCACGATGTAGCCGGGCGTGGCACCGCACAGTACCGGCATCTTGCCCACGGCTTCGAGCTTTTCGCGCAGCGTGGCGACGGTCGCCGGTGCGGTACCTGGGTGGGGTGAGATCTCGACCAGCGGGATCAACTGCGCCGGGTTGAGCCAGTGGGCGTTGAGAAAGCGTTCGGCATGGGACACCATTTCGGCGAGCGACGTCGACAGAAAGGTGGACGACGTGGATGCAATGATCGCGTCCGGTCGCATTCGTTCGCAGGCGTAGGCGAAGGCCTCCGCCTTGGCTTCCATGACTTCGGGTACCCCTTCGAACAGCAGATCGACATCGCGCAGCAATGCACTCGCCGCCTCGCGTGAACACACCGAAATGCGCTCGAGAATGGCGTCGATGGCATGCGCCGGCACGATCTGCAGCGCGACCATGGCATCGAGCTGGGTGCGCAGGTCGGCCATGGCGTCGCCATGCAAGCGCTGGAAATCCGCCTCGGAGCGAGGCTTGGCATCGACCACGAGGATGGGGTGACCGGCGCAGGCGAAGGTCAGGGCGATGCCCCGACCCATCCGGCCGGCGCCAAGCGCGGCGACGCGGGGCGCCGCAGAAGGTGCGTCTGACGTGTTGCTCATCGCACTTCTCCCTCCTGGAGCAGGGTCTGCATCTGCGCCGGCGTGAGACCGTCCAGACCCAGTGCGCCGAGCGTGCGCTCACCCTTGCGCAGGTTCTTGTCGCAGATTGCGGAGGCAATGGCGAGCAGGCCGCGCGCGATCGGCGCTTCCACGCCGACCCAGTCCGCAACCGAAACGAGAAACGCCAGTCCGTAGTGAATGTCCTCGGTCATGTAGCGGTGCTCGGTGAGCACGATCTTTTCGCGCCAGTCACCGCTGTCGACCAGCCGCTTGTGGGCGTCGCCGTACATCCAGCGGTCGCTGGTGTAGTGGTCGCGCAGCGGGAAGTGTTCGCCACGATAGCCGGCTGCCTCGCGGATCGCGATACGCTCATTGTCGAGCGCGTCAGTGACCCGGCGGATCGAGGGCTGAGTACCCTCGTTGTGGATGTCCCAGGCATCGAAGTGCTCGAGAGGGCCGGCGTTCATCAGGATCAGCGGCGGGTGGATGATCGGTCCGGCGTTCATCAGGGCGCCAGCAAGCGCGTCCTCGATGGGCTCCACGGAGGGGAAGGCCGTCCGCAGGATCTCGAACGCGTGCGCGCTGTTACGTGCCGGAAATACGCCCGTCGGCAGGCGCGTTGCGCGAATCGTGATCGCCACCTCGGTGGGTCCGTGCTTGCGTGCGAGCCAGGGCAGGGTGCCGGTTTCGGCGATGGAAACGTCGGCCGTGCATCCGGCCTGGCGAATCTCGCGCATCATTACGAAGCTGCCGAAAGTGCCCGGGGGCAGGAAGATGACCTGACCGTCGACGAGATGAGGGGCCAGCGCGCGGGCGATATCGACCTGTGCGAAAGCCGGGGTCGGAATCACGATCAGGCTGGCGTCCCGAACGGCGCTGCCGATGTCGTCGGTGACGTGAGCGATGGGCGCCTCGTGACGACCGTCGATGTTGGTGACGGTGATGCGCCGGGATTCGAGAACGGGGGCGAACTGGGCGCGATCACGGCGCCAGAACGAGACCTCATGACCGAGCAGGGCCAGATCGCCGACTGCCGCGTAACTGCCGTTGCCACCACCAAGTACTGCGAGTTTCATGACTGGTTTCTCCGTCTGTCTGGGGTTGGGGGGTGTTGTCGTTGTTGTTGTTGGTGTTGCCGTTCGATCAACCGAGCATGGCGCCCGGCAGGTAGAGCACCGTCTGCGGGAAAACCCACATCAGGCCAATGCAGATCACGTAGGCGATCAGGAAATAGCTGACGCCGCGAAAGATCGTGCGCACCGGTATGTCTGGGGCCAGCCCATTGACGATGAACACATTGACCCCGACCGGCGGTGTGATTGCCCCCATCGTGGTGACGATGGTGAGAATGATCGTGAACCACACCGGGTCATAGCCCAGCGCGGCCGCCAGCGGGAAGAAGATGGGAATGGTGACGACCAGAAAGCCGAGCGCATCCATCAGCGCGCCGCCGAGCAAGTAGATCAGCAGCACGACGATGAGGATCGCGGCCGGTTCGACCGGCAGGGAGGCGGCCCAGTCGGCGAGTTCGAACGGCAGCCGCGACACGGTCAGGAAGCGTCCGAACAGCACCGCGCCGGTCATCAGCAGCATCACCATCGCTGAAATGCGCAGGGTTTCGACAAGGGACTGGACAATGCCTTTGAGACTCAGTTTGCGTCGTACCAGTCCTACCAGCAGAGCGCCGAAGGCACCTGCCGCGCCGGCTTCGGTCGGCGTGAAGAAGCCGAAATACAGCCCGCCGATCACCAGAGAGAACAGGATCAGCGTTTCGATCAGTCCGGACAGGGACGCGAGCTTTTGCTGCCACGAGGTCTTCGGGCCGACCGGACCGAGCTCGGCATTGCGCAGGCAAAGAAACAGGATGGTGAGCAGGAACAGGCCGGTCAATAGGGCGCCGGGAATGATGCCGGCGAGAAAGAGCTCCAGCAGTGACTGCTCGGTCTGCATGGCGATGACGATCATCACCACGCTCGGCGGGATCACGATGCCGAGGGTCCCGCCGATGGCGACGGCGCCGCTGCTCAGCGTCGGGTGATAGCCGTAGCGGCGCATCTCCGGCAGGGCGATGGTACCCATGGTGGCGGTGGTCGCCGAGTTCGATCCGCAGATCGCCGAAAAACCGGCGCTGGCGAACACCGTGGTGCCGGCGAGTCCGCCGGGCAAGCGCCCGAACCAGGTGTAGGCGGCCTGGTAGAGTCGCTCCGTGACGCCTGCGCGATAGGCGAACTGGCCCATCAGCACGAACAGCGGAATTACGCTGAGGCTGTAGGATGAGAACTGCGACCAGACGTTGGTGGACAGCAAGTGCGTACTGGCCTGTATCGAGAGCAGGTACGCATTGCCGAGTACCCCGGCGAGCAGCATCGCAAATGCGATGGGCATGCCGAGAATCATCAGTGCGAACATGATCACCAGGCCGATCAGGGCAACCGTGACGGGATCCATATCGTTGTATTTCCAGTCTCTTTGTCGGGGGGAAGGTGCGGTCAGGCTTCGCGCGGGGGCGCGATTACCTCAGGCTTCGCGCGGGGGCGCGATTACCGTCGCCGCGGCGCGAATGACGTCGATCAACAGGGTCAGCGCCAGGCCACCGCAACCGACCGCGACTACGTACACCCACGGATAGACGACGACCCGCAGGGTCTCCGAGAGCGAGCCGGTCATGCGCAGAATGCCGGCGTAGCGCACGACGTACCAGGTTACGGCGACGAACAAGGCCAGCGACAGGGCGCAATTGAACAGGTCTACGCAGGCCTTCATGCGCGGGCCGAAGTGGCGCTCCAGCAGCTTTACGGACACGTGTCCGCGATGCTGCTGCACCGAACCGAGCGCCAGCGCCATCGATGCCGCGGCCAGCCAGCCAATGATTTCGTAGGAACCGGCAACCTGCATGCCGAGTGCGCGCAGCGTCATGTCGGCGACGGTGAAGATCAGCAGTGCAAACAGCGAGAAGCCGGCGATCCAGATCAGGACCTTGTTGACGAATGCGCCAAATGATTCAAGCAAGTGCATCATGAGTCCGTCCAGTGGATGAGCCTCGGTGGCGGCCGTGCCGCCACGCCCCGCCGATTGCGCGGGGATCCGAGGTTCTGGTGATTGAGGCGAACGCCTTCGCGAAACGGCCGAAGCGGATGCCGTCCCCACGTGGGGGGACGGTTGAACGGTTCGGCGGTGCGCTCATTCGAGCGCAAACGGAAGGCGCAAAGGCCGCGCTCAGTCGGCCTGCTTCGCGGCGAACTCGTCGCGCAGTTCACGCAGACGCGCGAGATAGCCTTCCGCGTCGTGACCGGCCGCGGTCATTTCCTGCACCCACTGGGTTTCCATCGGTGCCAGCTTGGCATCCCATGCCGCGCGTTCTTCGTCGCTGAGACTGACGACCTGCACGTTGTGCTCGCGCTTGGACCATTCCATGGCGGCGCCAACGTTCTCCTCGTCGTGGTAGTGGCCGGTCCAGGTCGCCATCTCGGGGCCAAGTTCCTCGATCACCGCCTTGACGTTGTCCGGCAGCCGCTCCCAGCGCTTGCGATCCATGACCGCGGCAAAGCTGACGACCACGGTCGGATAGTCGGTGACGTACTTCAGCGACTCTGCCAGCCGGAAGTCCTGGAGCACCTCGCGCGAGGTCATGGTGCCGTCGATCACGCCGGTCTGGACTGATTGCGGAACATCGGGCATCGGCATGCCGACAGGGGCCGCGCCCAGTGCGCTCAGCACCGGAACGCCAGTACCCGCGGCGCGCAGTTTCATGCCGTTGATCTGCGCCGCGTTCCCCGCGGGCTGGCGCGACATGATGTAACCCGGCTCGGTGGTGAACATCGCGATCACCTTGTAGTTCTCGAATTCCTTCGGCTGGATCTCGTTGGTGAGTGCCCACAGCGTCTGACTGGCGACGGTGGCGTTGGGAAAGCCCACCGGCAAGGAAGCACCGGATGTCAGCGGAAAGCGACCCGGATCGTAGGATGGGGCACCGAGGCCGATGTCGGTGACGCCGCTGCTGACACCGTCGTACATTTCGCGTGCGCCGAGCAAGGTGCCGCCGGGGAAGGTCTGGACGCGAACCTGGCCGTTGGTGCGCTCGTTGATCTGTTGCGCCCAGTATTCCATCTGTTTCGCGGGGAAGGTGGTCGCCGGCGCAAAGAAGGCGTAGGTCAGCGTAATCGACTGGGCGTTGACTGCGACCGGCGCAGCCAGGGCAACCAGCCCGGCGATCATTGAACAGATGCGGGTTGAGCGAAAAGTCGAACGAGTCATGGTGTCACCTCTTGGTTGTGTTGGGCTCGAAAGAACGTGCTGCCGATGGGTGAAACATCCGATGGGCGGCCGTCGTATGCGAAGGTGTCCGCGGCGGTCGTCCGACAGGGACCGTGCGTGCGCCGGCGGGCAAACGCTGCCATCGTCACCAGGGTCGACGTGCTCCGCGAGGCTTTCCGATTTCGCTCGTCAGGAGCGTTCTCCGTCGCCCGGTAAAACTACTTTAAAAGTGAAGTAATCGGGTGTCAATGAAAACATGAAGTTTCATCGAGCTCGAAAAACAAACGTAAACACAAGGGGATACATGCGTCTAAATGGTGCGTTGCCGCACCGGAAAAGTGCGCTCGTGATGTTTCTGGTGCATGGCTGCGGCAAGTGGGCAGATTCGTCTGATGCTTCGGTGCACCATTCGCCGTGCTGGCGCCAACTGCATCACTCCGACTGAACCAGGAGCGGCATCCTGTCGAACCAGGCCGGGCACCGCGTTGGTGCGAAGGTGGTTGGGCAGTTGCCGGAAAATGCATTTATCATCGTATCTGCGCAGAAGGTCGGTGTGTTGATGTGGAAGGCGTGGTGGATGCCGGGTCGCCCCGGAGAGGGGAGAGGGGAGAGGGGCGTGCGTCCGGTGGTCGGACAAGCGAGGTGACGTCATGCGGTCACGGTCGGGAAGCTGCGCAGCGTGCGCGATGCCTCCGCCCGAATCATTGGCGCAGTGGCACCGCGGTCTCTCGCGGTAATGCCGAACCACCTCGGGTTTCCGCCCTCCCCGTCGGCTGGGGGGGCGGAAACGGCATTGCCGTTTCCTGGGGGTGCTTACTCCGCAACCATCGCGATCACACGCAACGGACTGCCCGAGCCGTTGAGAATCTTCAGCGGTGCGGCAAAGATCACCGCGCCCTGCGGCGGCAACTGGTCCAGATTGGTCAGGCATTGCAAACCGTAGCGGTTGTTGCCGTGCATGAAGTAGTGGCAGGGGTAGGGTGGGTCGGAGAGAAACGCCTGACCCGCGTCGGTGTTGATCGACTCGACGCCAAAGCCGAACACGTCGCGTTCGTCGATCATCCACTGCACCACGCCCTTGTCCGGGCCCGGAGTGTGGGGGCCGTCTTCCTTGCGGTTGACGTAGTCGTCGGGCATCGTGCGCTTGGACCAGTCGGTGCGCAGCAGCACCCAGGCACGGGGCGGGATCTTGCCGTGCTTCTCCTCCCACGCCTTGACGAAGTCGACGGTCAGCAAGAAGTCGGGATTTTCCGCACATTCCTTGCTGCAATCGATGACGCAGGCCTGGGCCACGAAATTTTCCACCGGAATGGAATCGACGGCATTGTTCGGCTGATCCTTGCCGGAAATCCAGTGAACCGGTGCGTCAAAGTGGGTGCCGGTGTGTTCGGAACAGGAAAAGTTGTTCCAGTACCAGGCCGGACCGCGCTCGTCGTAGCGCGAGATTTCCTCCATCTTGAACGGCCAGCACTGACCGAACTCGGGCGGGAGTTGCAGGGCCGGAAATTCGGGACTCAGGGTTTGCGTCAAATCGACGATCCGGATCTTGCCGGCGACCAGGTCCTGCATGAAACCGCTCAAACTGTTCTGACTCATCGTGTTTCCTCTTTCTTTGTTTGGGGGGGCTCTCGTTCGCCATGGCAGCATGCACCCGTTTTCGGATCGGGTGATATCCGAATCACGCAAGGGCTTATCCGAATCACGCGTGCAGAGTGAATCACGTTGAATCACGTGCCCGGGGTCGAAGGCGCCCGCGTGTGGTCCCGGCCATGGTACGGGCGGTTCGCGGCAAGACATGCGCCAACTCACTCTCCACTGTTCGTATATCGAACGTTTTATCGTCACACTTGTGATTCATGTCCCGGCGCGGATTTATCACTTGAGTTAGAATTTTCCGAAAGTGCTTCGAAATGCACCAAATCGATGGAAACGGAACGGCACCGCATGGATACATCCGAAGACGACGATCGAACCCGGCGAGCGCTCACGACGACGACCGATGACCTGAATGCCGGCGACGCCCTGTTTGAAGATGCTCCGGTGGGTCTCGCCCAGATTTCGCCCGAAGGGGTATTGGTGCGGGTCAATGCGGCTTTCTGTGCGCTGATCGGTTATGAGCGCGAGGCTTTGATCGAACGGGGCATCACGCTGTGCACGCTTACTGCCGAGGAGGACCGGAGTAGGGAGCGGGCGCAGTTTCTCGAGTTGCTGGACGGCGGCGAGGGGGTGCGCAAGCTGGAGCAGCGCTATGTTTCGGCCAGCGGTGAGCCGGTCTGGGTGAACGTGTCGATCTCGCTGGTTCGCTCTGAGGCCGGGCAGACGCGGTACTTTCTCTGCGCGGTGACCGACATTTCCGAACGCAAGCGCTGGGAGCAGGCGCTGACCGTGCTGACCGCCAGACTGCAGGCTTCCAATGCCGAACTGGAGCAGTTTGCCTATGTGGCTTCGCATGACCTGCGCCAGCCCTTGCGGATGATTCGCAGCTATGTGCAGATGCTGGAGCGACGCCTCGACGACAAGCTCGATGACGAGACGCGGCAGATGATGCGGTTCACCAGCGACGGGGCCACCCGCCTGGATGAAATGCTGGTTTCGTTGCTGGAGTATTCCCGGGTCGGGCGCAAGGGCGAACCTATGGCCGAGATCGACAGCGAGGGCGCGGTCATGGAGGCCTTGCGCTTTCTCGAGCCTTCGATTCGCGAAGCGGATGCCGAGGTCCGGGTACGTGGTCGGTGGCCGCGGCTGGTCGCCAGTCGTGACGAGTTTACACGTCTGTTTCAGAACCTGATCGGCAACGCGGTGAAGTACCGCGCACCGGATCGCAAACCCGAGATTCGTGTCGAAGTGCACGCCGACGACGGCGGATGGCGTTTCAGCGTCGCCGACAATGGCATCGGGATCGATCCGGCCCAGTTCGACCGACTGTTTCGGGTGTTTCAGCGCCTGCACGCGCGGGACAAGTACGAGGGCAGCGGGATCGGGCTGGCGGTCTCGCGCAAGATCGTTGAACGCCACGGGGGGCATATCTGGGTCGAGTCCGAGGGACCGGACCAGGGGACCCGGTTCTGTTTCTTTCTGCCCGCGCGGCAGCCAGCGAATCCGGTGGGTGAATGAAGCGCCCTGCTTGTTTCCGCCGATCGCACTGGTCGGCCGTTGGCTGGCTGCTGTGCCTGTGGATCTTGAGCGTTGGCCCGGCCGTGGCCGAGCGGATCAGCTTCGAGCGCGTGTTCGAAGAGCACGATGTGGTGATGCTGTTGATCGAACCGGAATCCGGTCGCATCGTCGACGCCAACCCCGCCGCGGCGAAGTTCTACGGCCATGCACGCGATGCGCTGCAATCGATGACCATTCAGCAGATCAACACCTTTACCCCGGAGCAGGTGGCCGCCGAACGCCGGCTTGCCGAGACCGAAGGCCGCAACTATTTCATCTTCCGGCACCGGCTGGCCGATGGTGAGGTGCGCACGGTCGAGGTTCATTCTCGCCTTTACCCGGTCGACGGACGAGGGCTGCTGTTGTCGATGATCAAGGACATCACGCCCGGACGCCATGCCGCCAGCGATTTGTGGCACTACCAGCAACGCCTCGAGGAAATGGTCGATGCCCAGGTGCGCGAGATCGAGCAATCGCGTCGTTCGCAGGCGCGCATCATGATCGGGGCCATGATTGCTCAGGCGATCGTGATCGGATTGCTGGTGGTCACCATACAGCGTCGCAGAAGACTGGAAAGGGAACGGGAAGAGCTGCTTGACACCTTGCGCGCCCGCAACCAGGAATTGCAGCGTTTGGGCGAGGTGATGGCCCATCACTTTCAAGAACCCGTGCGCAGGCTGGTCAGCTATGCGCAGCGTCTGCAGCGCCACGCCGATCTTGCCGCCAATGACGATGCGCGGCAGTCACTGGGTTTCATCGACGAGCAGGCGCGGCGCCTGTCGGCATTGACCGGCGATGTGCAGCGTTATCTCGCCCTCGATCACGGGATTCTGCGCTCGGGAGGGGTGAGCGGGGTGCCTGCCGCGCCATCGCCAGGCAGCGGGTCACAGGAGCCGGAAAGCGGGACGATCGACGTCGCCCGCTGCCTGCGCAAGGTGATCGATGGCCGTCGCAATGATCTCGCCGAGGTTCAGGTGTCCATTGTCGAGCCCCTGCCGGCGATCGGTTTGCCCGAAAAGTCCTTGCGTCAACTGTTCGCCATCGTGGTGGACAACGCGTTACGCTATCGGCACGACGAACGGCCTTTGAGCATCCGGGTTACCGGCGAACTCGTGGCAGGGAGAGTGCGCCTGAGGTTCGTCGACAATGGTCGCGGAATCGAACCGGAATATCGCGACAAAGTGTTTGGCCTGTTTACGCGTCTTGTCGGTAACGATGTGCCCGGGACCGGCATGGGGCTGGCGCTGGTGCGCAAGATGGTCGCACTGGTGCAGGGACGAGTCTGGATCGAGGACGGCATCGATGGCGGTACCGCCGTGGTGTTCGACCTGCCGAAGCATTCGGTGACGGATGTCGCCAAAAGGGGATGAATATGAGAGCTGGCAATGTGGACAATCGGCTGCAGGTTCTGCTGGTCGAGGATGAACCGGCCGACGCCAACCTCGTGCGTCTGGCCTTCGAGGAGGGGCACGTACTGGTCGATCTGCATCATGTCGGCGATGGTGTCGACGCGTTCGAATTCCTGCGTCGTGAAGGCCGGCATGAGGATGCGCCGGCACCGGACCTGATTCTGCTCGATCTGAACATGCCGCGCATGGATGGCCGCGAGTTCTTGCGCAAGATAAAGCTGGAGGACGCCTTCAAGGCCATTCCGGTGGTGGTGATGACCACGTCTGAGGCCGAAACCGACATGGTCGCGTCGTATTGTGGCGGCGCCGCCGGTTTCATCGTCAAACCGATGGATGTGGCCGACTTCATCAACAAGGTGAAGGGGTTGGGCAATTACTGGATTGCCGTGGTGCGGTTGCCAGAGAACAATTGAACGAGGTGGGTGTGGAGAACTCGCGGGTCGATTCTCGGGAACGGCGTTCCCGTCCGGTGGTGCTCGTCGTCGAGGACGAGCCGGGCGATGCCGCGTTGATCCGGTTTCAGCTGCTCGAACGTGACGATCAGGCGTTCGACGTACATCTTGCCGACTCCCTCGGCATGGCGGAGCGGATGCTCGAAACGGGGGCGTGCGAGCCGGATGTGGTCCTGCTCGATCTCAATCTGCCGGATTCCACCGGAACGCGCACGGTTGAGCGCTGTCGCGAGCTCACCGAGGCACCGATCGTGGTGCTGACCGGGCTTGACGATGTTGCCGCGACGCAGATGGCGATCGAATCGGGCGCCGAGGACTATCTTTCGAAAGGGGGCGAGGCCAGCGGCTTGCGCCGTGCGATTCGCTACGCCTTGCTGCGTCACCGGCGCGACACCGATGCCCGGCTCGCGGCCACGGTGTTCACCCATGCGCGCGAGGGCGTGATCATCACCGACGCGAAGGGCTGCATCGTCGATGTCAACAAAACCTTCACCCGGATCACCGGTTATGAGCGCGACGAGGTGCTCGGACGCAGCCCGAGTTTTCTCAAGTCCGGGCGGCATGGCGAGACGTTTTATCGCGAGTTCTGGAAGGCGCTGGTGTCACAGGGGCACTGGTACGGAGAGATCTGGAATCGACGCAAGAATGGCGAGGTGTTCGTCGAAATGCTCACCGTCAGCGCGGTGGTCGACCGGCGAGGCAAGATCCGTCATTTCGTCGGTTTGTTCTCCGACATCAGCGTGCAGAAGGAGTACGAGCGTCGGCTCAAGAAGATCGCCCATTATGATGCGCTGACCGGCTTGCCCAATCGCGTGCTGTTGTCCGATCGGCTGGGACAGGCGATGGAGCGCGTGCGGCGCAACGGCCAGCGCCTGGCGCTGGCGTACATCGATCTGGACGGTTTCAAGTACATCAATGATCGCCATGGTCACGACGCGGGTGATCGGCTGCTGGTAGGGCTCGCGGTCCACATGACCGAGTGCCTGCGCGAGTGCGACACCGTGGCTCGCCTCGGGGGCGACGAGTTCGTGGCCTTGCTGACCGATCTGAGTCCGGTCAATGACCACACGGCCACGTCGCTGATTACCCGCCTGATGGCCGCGATCCGGCAGACCGTGCACGTCAATGACGTCCCGCTGCACGTGTCCGGCAGTGTCGGGGTCAGTTTCTATCCGCAAAACGACGATATCGACGCGGACCAGTTGCTGCGTCAGGCCGATCAGGCCATGTACCAGGCCAAGCTCGCGGGACGCAACCGTTTCCATGTGTTCGACGTCGAGCACGACGCCAGCGTGCGCGGCTATCACCAGCAGCTCGAGCACATTGCCGAGGCCTTGCGCCGCCGTGAGTTCGTGCTGCATTACCAGCCCAAGGTGAACATGCGCACCGGTACGGTGGTCGGTGTCGAGGCGCTGATTCGCTGGCAGCACCCGGAGCGTGGTCTGTTGTCTCCGGCGAACTTTCTGCCGCAGGTGGAACAGCATCCGCTGGAAATCGAGATTGGCCGCTGGGTGATCGATACGGCGCTGAAACAGATCGAAGCGTGGCGGGCGCAGGGGCTCGAAATGCCGGTGAGCGTCAACGTCGCCGCCTACCATCTGCAGCAACCGGATTTCGTCGAAGACGTGGACCGCGCGCTGGCCGCTCATCCCGGTGTTCGAGGCGAGTGGGTCGAGCTCGAGGTGCTCGAGAGCAGCGCGCTGGATGACATCGGTCATGTGTCGGCGATCATCGACGCCTGCGCGGCGCGTGGCATTCGCGTTTCGCTGGACGACTTCGGCACCGGCTATTCATCGCTGACCTATCTTAAACGGCTCCCCGCGGACATCCTCAAGATCGATCAGAGCTTTGTGCGCGACATGTTGCACGATGCCGACGATCTTGCGATTCTGGAGGGGGTGCTGGGTCTGGCCAAGGCGTTTCGCCGCACGGCGGTGGCCGAGGGCGTGGAAACCGAAGAACATGGTCGCATGCTGCTGCAGCTGGGTTGCGAGCTGGCCCAGGGCTATGGGATTGCCCGGCCGATGCCGGAGAACGAGTTGCCGTCGTGGGTTGCCTCGTGGAAACCGAAACCGGGCTGGGCGATGGTTCCGCTGGCCAGTCCCGCAATGCTGCCGCTGCTGTATGCCGCGGCGGAGCATCGTGGCTGGATGCAGGGGATCGAGGCATACATTTCCGGGGCGCATCAGGAGATGGTCGAGCTCGATCCAGCGCGTTGCCGTTTCGGCCAGTGGCTGGAAGGTGGCGGCTTGCCGGACGAATTCAACGCACGGCGGGTCGAGGTCGACGCCACGCATCGTCGTGTGCACCGAGCGGCGAGCGCGCTTTACGCGCGCACACAAGCGCAAACCGGCACGGTCGGTGCCGAGGACTGGAGCGCCGAGCTCGAGTCGCTGCGCGTCGAGAGCAAGTGCCTGATCGACATGCTCGACGCTCTGGTCGAGAGCGGAACCTTGTCGCGTCAGCCATCAATCGTCGGGCCCTCGCGCGGTACGACGCCCTGAGGCGTTTCGAATCGTTCGAGAAGAGCATCGTACGCTCATGATCGCCTGATTTTCTGGAGAGCAACCATGGACTCGTTCCGTTGGGACGAAAACTACGTGACCGGGATCGAGGAAGTGGATACCCAGCACATGCAACTGGTGAGTACGATCAACCGCCTGGGCGATCTGCTCGCACGTCCGGAAGGGTCGGCTGCCGACGACATCGCTTCAGTAATCACCGAGTTGTCGGACTATTCCGAGTTTCATTTTGCCGAAGAAGAAAAGCTGATGCGCGATGCGGGTATCGATCCGCGCCATCTCGAGTATCAGCAGCGCGAGCACGAGAGCTTCATCAACGAGATCGCACGCATGCGCGGCAAGGCGACCGACGGTGCGGGCGCCAACGGTCTGTTGAAGTTTCTGGTGCATTGGCTGGCGTATCACATCCTCGGGTCCGATCAGTCGATGGCGCGCCAGATTCTGCTGATTCGCGAGGGCAAGACGCCGGCGGACGCCTACAAGGCGGATCAACGGCTGGGTGTGCGTGCCACCGAGCCGTTATTGATTGCGCTCAATGGTTTGTTCCAGCAGGTCTCGGAGCGCAATCGCGAGCTCTACGAACTCAACCGCACCCTGGAGGCCAAGGTCGAGGCGCGCACCCGCGAACTCGCGCTGGCGAACAAGCATCTAGAAGAGATCTCGCTGACCGATGCCCTCACCGGGCTCCCCAACCGTCGCCATGCGATGCGGCGGCTCAAGAGCGAGTGGGATGCGGGGGACGGGCACCTGTCGTGCATGATGATCGATTGCGATGGCTTCAAGCAGGTCAACGACACCTGGGGGCATGACGCCGGCGATGCGGTGCTCAAGGCGCTGGCCGAGACACTGAAGGACGGGTTGCGCACCGACGATCTCGCTTGCCGGCTCGGGGGCGACGAGTTCTTCGTCATCTGTGCCGCAACGGGGCTGGACGGGGCCCTGCATCTGGCCGAGCAGTTGCGCGCAACGGTGGGCGCAATGCGGGTGCCGGCGGGCGCGGGGCACTGGGACGGCAGCATCAGCGTCGGTGTGGCGACCCGCACCTGCGCGATGGAGCGCATTGATGACCTGATCAAGGCCGCCGATGAGGGGGTCTATCGGTCGAAGAAGGGCGGGCGCAACAAGGTCTCGACCACCCAGCGCTGAGCGCCGTGCTGCTTGCGTCCAGCGGACGCGAGCAGCTGCGCACCGCACCTGTACTGCGGTTCAGCGCTTGGCCAGCGCGTTGGCCACGTGAAAACCGGATGCGCCACCCAGCCCTGGACCGGGGTGCGTCGAGGCGCCGATGTGGTACAGGTTCTTCACCGGGGTGGCATGGTCTTTCACGCCGCGCAGCGGACGCCAGAACATGTACTGATCCACCGCGCATTCGCCGGAGTAGGGGTCGCCGCCGACCAGGTTGATGTTCATCCGCTCAAGATCTGCGGGCGACTGCACCGAGCGCCCGATGATGCGTTCGCGCAGGTCGGGGGCATGACGGGCGATCAGGTCGATCGCGCGGTCGGCGTGGCGTTCGCGCACCTCGTCGTTCCACCGGCCGTCGGCGGGCGTGGCGATGCTGCCTGCGGCGTCGCCCTTGATCTCGCGCGGGCATTCCGGCAACTGGATCCACATCACCCACTTGCCGTCCGGCGCGCGCGAAGGATCGACCGCGCAGGGCTGGGCGACGCACACCGTCGGCTCGGCGGGGAGCAGTCCGCGCTCGGCTTCGTTCACCGCGCGCGAGACGCCATCCAGACCGGGCGTGAGGTGCAGGTAGATCACGTCGCGCAGGGCGGGGTCCGACCACTGCGGCGGTCCGGACAGCGCCAGGTGGATCTGCATGTTGCCCTTGCCATACCGATATTGCGCGGCTTGCTCGCGCAGCGCTTCGGGCACGTGCTCCGGCGCCAGCAGCCGCTGGTAGAGCTGCGTCGGCGTCACGTTGCAGATCACCTGCTTGGCTTCGAACTCGCGACCGTCACCGGTGCGCACACCGCTGGCCTTGCCCTTGCTGACCAGAATCTCGGCGACATCGCAACCGACGTGGAAGCTGCCGCCCGCGGACTCCACGACGGCGCGGAACGCGTCGACGGTGCGGGCGTTGCCACCCTTGACCAGCGGCAGCCCGACGCCTTCGAGGGTAAACGCGATGACCTTGGCCATCAGCGCCGACATTGCGCTCTCGGGGCCGAGCCCGGTGTGCAGCACCCATGGAGCGAGCAAGGCCTTGACCAGGTCCGACTGAAAGCGGGTCTCGAGCCAGGCGCGACAGGTCTGCACGGCCGGCCCGAAGAAGGACAGCGTTTCGTGCGCGCCGTTCTTCCAGACCCGGCCGAGCATCATCTTGCCGACGCTGGAACTCCACAGCTCGTTGCCCAACAAGGCGAAGATGAGTTCCGCGTTCTGTTCGACGAACGCCATGCCTTCCTGGTAGGCGTCGCCATCACCGCCAGCCAGTGCATTCATTGCGGCAACATTGGCGGCACGGTCGCGCCGCAGAATCAGCGAGCGTCCGTCCGGCAGCAATACGCCGGTGGGGGTGTCGTTGTTGCCGTAGTCCAGGCCGTTGGCGTGGAGCGCGTCCTTGAGCTCGGCGTACCCGGGCGAGGTCACGAACAAGGGGTGGGCGGTGGACAGCGTATCGTGCAGAAAACCGGGCGCGGTGAGTTCCTCGGTGCGGATACAGCCGCCGAGTACCGCCTCGCGTTCGAGAACGCAGACCTTCTTGCCGCGCCGGGCCATGACGGCCGCGCAGACCAGCGAGTTGATGCCGCTGCCGACAATGATGGCGTCGAATTTGCTCATGGGATGGATCTCGGGTTGGGGTTGGGAGGCGTCATCCACGTGCGATGGCCACGGGCGGCACGCAGCGGATTTCTGGCTACGCAGGACGGGCAGGGCGTGCGCCACATGCCGTTTCCGTTAGCTTGCCTTGCTCCGCCGTCCGCTCCTATCCAGTACGCGCAAAGCGTTATCCGCTTATCGCAGTCAGTGTCCGGGCGGGCATTGGACAGTAGCCTTCGGATAGCATCAAAATATATGCTTAAGGATTGAAAAGTGATATCAATGTCATTTAACATTAATGCCTTAGGTATTTAATTGTTAGTTGTTATGGATTATTCTTGAAGGATTCCATCATGAACCGCTCGCTGATCGCCCACACCCCGCTTGGCCAGGCCCTGTGGGCGGTGAGCGTCGAAGGCGGCGAGGCGATGAGCGAGCTCTACGGCTTCGACGTCCAGTTCCATTCGGC
>ERZ869909.327-NODE-327-length-64360-cov-11.686760_pt1 | contig 64360 bp, 48 predicted proteins | sample MGYA00520892_ERZ869909 | MGnify/ENA primary metagenome ERZ869909 (study PRJEB32215, sample SAMEA104723947) | bioreactor metagenome | biome: bioreactor; feature: anaerobic bioreactor; material: water | place: China | collected 2015-03-12 ...
GGGTAAATGGTCGCCGCCATCGCCGCGAGCGCGAGCACGATGGTGATCCACTTGAAGCGCAGCACGCCGCTGATCATCGGCCGGTAGCTCCAGATCAGGAAGCGGTTTACCGGATTCCTGGCCTCGGGCAGGATGCGCCCGCGCACGAAGAACAGCATCAGCACCGGGATCAGTGTCAGCGACAGGAAGGCGGCCCCTGCCATGGCGAAGGTCTTGGTATAGGCCAGCGGCGAGAACAGCCGCCCCTCCTGGCCCTCCAGCGCGAACACCGGCAGGAAGGAGACGGTGATGATGAGCAGCGAGAAGAACAGCGCCGGGCCGACCTCCTTGCAGGCATCGATGATGACCCGTGCGCGTTTCTTCGCAACCTCGCCCGGACTCAGCCCGCTCGCGGTGGCATCGAAGCGCTCCAGCCGTTTGTGCGCGTTTTCGATCATCACGATCGCGGCATCGACCATCGCCCCGATCGCGATTGCGATGCCACCCAGGCTCATGATGTTGGAGCCGATGCCGAGCGCGTTCATCGCGATGAACGCGAACAGGATGCCCAGCGGCAGGGTGACGATCGCGACCAGCGCGCTGCGCACATGGAGCAGGAACACGATGCACACCAGGGCGACGATCAGGCTCTCCTCGAGCAGCGTCCATTTGAGGTTGTCGATGGCGCGCTGGATCAGCTCCGAGCGGTCGTAGACCGGCACGATCTCGACGCCGGCGGGCAGGCCCGGGCTGATCTCGGCGATCTTGTCCTTGACGTTGGCGATCACGTCGAGCGCGTTCTCGCCGAAGCGGGCCATGACGATGCCGGAGGCGACCTCGCCTTCGCCGTTGAGCTCGGCGATGCCGCGTCGTCCGGCCGGCACCAGCTCGACGCGTGCGACGTCACTCACACGCACCGGCGTGCCACGGTCGTTGCCCAGCACCAGCGCCTCGATGTCCTCGAGGCTGCGCAGGTAGCCGCGGCCGCGCACCATGTATTCCTTTTCGGCCAGCTCGATCACCCGGCCGCCGACATCGCGGTTGGACGCGCCGATGACCATCCCGACCTGCTCCAGAGGAATGCCGTAGCTCGCCAACCGGTGCGGGTCGACGACGACCTGGAACTCCTTGACGAAGCCGCCGATGCTGGCCACTTCCGACACCCCGTGGGCCTGGCTCAACTGGTAGCGCACATACCAGTCCTGCAGGCTGCGCATCTCGCCGAGGTCCTTGTCCTTGCCGAGCAATGCGTACTGGTACACCCAGCCAACGCCGGTCGCATCCGGCCCGATCTGCGGTGACACACCCTGCGGCAGCCGCCCGGCGGCCGAGCTGAGGTATTCCAGCACCCGCGAGCGCGCCCAGTAGATGTCGGTGCCGTCCTCGAAGATCACATAGACGTAGGACGCGCCGAACATCGAGAAGCCACGCACCACCCGGGCGCCGGGCACCGACAGCATCGCGGTGGTGAGCGGGTAGGTGACCTGGTCCTCGACCACCTGCGGCGCCTGCCCCGGAAACTCGGTGAACACGATGACCTGCACGTCGGACAGATCCGGCAGCGCGTCGAGCGCGGTGTTCTTGATTGCGTACAGGCCGGCGCCGATCAGGAACAACGTGGCCAGCACGACGCTGAAGACGTTGCGCCCGGACCACTCGATGAGACGATTGAGCATGTCAGTGGCCCTCGAGGCGGTGACCACCCGCCGCGCCGGACGATGCCGGCTCAGGCGCAGGCGTCACCCCGGCGGGGGACGAAGAGAACGTGCCCGAGCCCCCCTCGGGGACGATTTCAGTGACCACGAACTCGCCATTGCCCCGATCCTCGAAGGCGAAGCGGATCGGCGTGCCCGGGGTCAGCCCCTCGACCAGGGCCGGGTCGGCCAGGCCAAACTCCATGGTCATCGAAGGCCAGTGCAGGTCGGGGATCTCTTCATGCATCAGCATCACGCTGCCGGTGTCGTCGAAGTAGTCCTCGAACGCGCCGCGGGTCTCATAGCGTGCCGGCCCTTGCTCCGGGTCGCCTTCGCCAAAGCTCGCCAGCGCCGCCTGCAGATTGCTCTCGGCGTCGATCAGGAAGTTGGCCGACACCACCACCCGCTCGTCGCCCTCGAGGCCGGACAGGATCTCCACGTGGTCACGGCTGCGCAAGCCGGTCTCGACGACTTGCGGGCGGAACCGGCCTTCGCCCTCGGCAATAAGCACGATGCGGCGTTGGCCGTCATCAATAATGGCCGAGTCGGGCACGCTCAGGCGGGCGGCATCGCCGCCGGTGAGCAGTTCCACATGCGCGAACATGCCGGGGCGCAGCAGGCCGTCGGTATTGCTGAGTTCGAGCCGAACCGGCGTCGTCCGCGTCGCGGCGTTGAGGGTCGGGTAGACGTAGGTGATCCGAGCGTCGAAATGCCGCCCCGGATAGGCGTCGATACCCACCCGCGCCGGCTGGCCCGGGGCGATGCGGGCGAGATCCTGCTCATACACGTCGGCGAGCACCCACACGCTCGACAGGTCGGCGATGCGATAGACCGGCATGCCCGGGGTGAAGCGCATGCCTTCGACCGCGGCCTTCTCGAGCACGATGCCATCGGCCGGGGCGCTGAACACCACGCTGTTGCCACTGGCTCCCCCTGCCTGCCAGTTGCGCAGACGCGCGCGTGCCGCATCCGCAAGACGCTGCGCGCCCTGTTGCGCCACGGGGTCGGCACCCGCCGAGTTGGCCAGTCGCTCGGCAATCTCCAGCTCCTGACGCGCCGAGGCCAGCTCCGGGCTGTAGACGGTGAACAGCGGCTGCCCGCGACGCACCGGGTCGCCGGTCGCATTCACATGCAGGCGCTCGATCCAGCCCTCGAAACGTGGCGAGACATCGTGGATGCGCCGCTCGTCAAGCTCGATTCGGCCGACTGCGCGCAGTGCGGCGTCGAGCGCGCGGAACTCGACTGCCGCGGTGCGCACCCCCAGACTTTGCAAGCGTGCCGGGCTGACCCGCACGGTGCCGACATCGTCGCCCTGTGCATCGGCATAGACCGGGATGTAGTCCATGCCCATCGAATCCTTCTTCGGCACCGGGGAGGTGTCGGGCAGCCCCATCGGGTTGCGGTAGTAGAGGATCACTCGCTCGCCGGAATCCACCGTGCTCGCAGTTCCAGACGCTGTCGCCAGAACATCGCTTGCGGCGTGCGCGTCGAGCGCCATTCCATAGTGACTGAGTGGCGATGACCGGCCGAGCAGATAACCGGCGGTGAGCGCAAGCGCCACGATGGTGACGATCAGCGCAGGTTTGAGAGCGGGCTTCACAGTGCTGTCCCCAGGAGTCGTTCGAGATCGGTCACGCTCAACACGGCCTCAACCTCGGCGTCGAGCAGCATGAGTCGGGTATTCAAGATGCGCTGCTGTGCCGCCAGCACTGCGGGAAAGCCCACTGCGCCGGTTTCATAGCTAGCCCGCGCCGACTCCAGCGCCGCTTCGACCTGCGGCAGCAGGCTGTCGCGGATCAGGCGAATCTGCCCGCGACGCGCCTCGAGGGCGGCATGGGTTTCACCGAGAACGCCGACCAGCCGAGTTTCGGCGGCTTCGCGACGTGCTTCGGCCGCCGCGCGGACAGACTCGGCTTCGCGCTCACGCGCGCGGCGGCTCGCCTGTTGCAATGGAATGTTGAGCTCAAACATCACATCCCAGCTGTCGCGCCCACCGCGAGGGCGGTTGTTGGCAAGCGAGATGCCGAAATCGGGATAGCGGTCTCGATGCGTCAATGCGCGCCCACGTTCAGCCGCCAGCAACTCTGCACGGGCACGCTCCAACACCGGCGCGTGCTGCTTGGCGCGCTCAATCAGCGACGCCAGCACCGCCGGCGGAGGCAAGACCGGCAAGGCCACCGGTTCGGTCAGCGGATCATTCGGCGCACGCGCCAGCAACACGTTGAGGTTCGCCTGCGCTGCGACACGGAGGCGCACCAGATCAACCGCCTCGATCCGGAGCGCAGTCAGCTCCCCCTGAACCTGCAGCACCTCTTGCTGGGTCACGAGACCGAGTCCGTAACGGCTAAGTACCTGCGTTTCGAGGCCCTCATTGAGCGCGACCGTTTCGTCAAGGATGCGCTGCCGCATGGCAATCCGGTACAAGTCGATATAGGCGCGCCGGATCGCGGCCTCGATCTCCAGCCGGGTTTGCGCGACATCGGCGACCGCCCCGTCCGCCAAGGCTTCAGCAACCTCGCCACGCAGCGCGCGCTTACCCGGATAGGGCAACATTTGCGACACGCGCAGCGTCGTCGCGCCCACCTCACCGGGCAGGAGCGACGCCGAACGGCCTCGGTTCATGGTGTTGGTCACGTCCATCAGCTCGATCTCGAATCGCGGATCAGGCAATGCGGTAGCGGAGACCGCCCGTTCCCGCGCTGCGATGACGTCGAACCGGCTCGCGGCCAGTAACGGATTGTGCTCGCGCGCATGTGCGATCAGTGCGTCCAGATCGGCCCCAAGCACTTCGCCGGACAGGGGGCTCCCCGAAACAGCGGCCGGGCTCCAGCTCACCGTCAGCATTGCCGCACACAGCAGCACGGCCCGGATTGGGGAAAGAAGCGGCAGCATTGGATTCATCGCGATCCGACTCCTGTCGTGATATCGGCGGATGGCGGGCAGATCGGACGCGCACTGCACAGTCGAAGATGCCAACCGGCACGTTCATACGCTCGGCCGCCCCCTTGTCAGCGTTCCAGTTTCTCGATGGCGGTCACAACAAACTCGCCGCCGTCCTGCGCTGCGGCAAAACGAACCTTGTCCCCAATGGCCAGCCCATCCAGCGTTGCCTCGCCACTCACCCGAAAAGTCATCGTCATTGGAGGCATGTCGAGGTTGACCAATGGTCCGTGAGCGATGGTTACCGCCTCGGTATCCGCGTTGACGCGACGAATCGTTCCCTCTGACCAACCGGCAGCAACCGCATCGGCCGATGCCGCCACAGGCGAATGACCGCGATGATGCCCTGCGTGGCCAGCCTGAGCGAAGACCTGGCCAGCACCAAGCACAGAAACGATGAAGGATGCGGTCACGACCGCAGCGGGCAGGATTCTCATCAGGAAAACTCCTCTTGGGTTGAAAAGGCGCCTGGGCAAACCGCACTACACTTTTCACAGTCAGCGCGCCTGACCCTTCGACCCTTGCATGCTGAAGGCGCACGCCGAACAGCAGGCTGACACCGCGATTACATCTTTGTAATCTGGCCGACCCACCGGCCCGGGCTGGCACAATGTCCACGGTTGAGTTGAACCTGCGCGACGGAGTGCCTCATGAAAATCCTGATCGTCGAAGACGAAGCGAAGACTGGCGACTACCTTCGCCAGGGTTTGAGCGAAGCGGGCTTCGTCGTCGATCTCGCCCGCGACGGGCTCGACGGCATGCACCTGGCCGTGACCGGCGAGTACGATCTGCTGGTGCTGGACGTGATGCTCCCCGGCGTGGACGGCTGGACGATTCTGCAGGCGGTCCGGCGCGCCGGCGGCGAGATGCCCGTGCTGTTCCTGACCGCCCGCGACGCGGTCGAGGATCGGGTGCGCGGTCTGGAACTCGGGGCCGACGACTATCTCGTCAAACCCTTCGCCTTTGCCGAGTTGCTCGCCCGCGTACGCACCCTGCTGCGCCGGGGCCGGAACAAGGAGCCCGACGTGCTGCGCGCGGCCGACCTGGAGCTTGACCTGCTGCGCCGTCGGGTCACCCGTGCCGGCGCGCGGATCGACCTCACCGCCAAGGAGTTCGGCCTGCTCGAACTGCTGTTGCGCCGGCAGGGCGAGGTGCTGCCGCGTTCGCTGATCGCCTCGCAGGTCTGGGACATGAACTTCGACAGCGACACCAACGTCATCGAGGTCGCGGTGCGACGCCTGCGCGCCAAGGTGGACGACCCGTTCGAGCCCAAGCTGATCCGTACCGTGCGCGGCATGGGATACGTGCTCGAAGCGGACGAGATGGCGTAATGCCGACCGAAACCGAAGCGACCCCGGACCGCTCGCTGTCGCTGACCGCGCGGCTGGCGATCCTGTTCGCCGCGATGGCGAGCGGTTTGCTGATCGTCGTCGGCATCGCGGTCGACCGGGCGGTATCGGCCCATTTCGACGAACTCGACCGGCACGAGCTGTCGGCCAAGCTCACCGCGATCGGCACGCTAATCGGCAGCGTGTCGGATGAGACCGCGCTCGACGCGCTGCCGCGCCGCCTCGACGACGCCCTCGCCGGCCATGACACGGTCGCCCTGCGCGTCGAGATTCCACGGCTTGGGTGGACGCACACGCTTCAGGTCGAGCACTTCGCCACTGCCGGACAGGCACCGGGCAACCAGGACGCGGTCAGAAAATGGCATGACGGGCAGGGCCAGCTGTTCATTGGAAGCGGCACCACGATCGCCTTGCCGTTACCCGAGCCGGTCATCGCCGAAGTCACGCTCGGGCTGGACATCACCCACCATGCGCACTTTCTGCGCACCATGCGCCTGCAACTGGGCGCCGGCATCTCCGCCGCCGCCCTGCTGGCCGCGATGCTGGGCTGGCTGGCCGCGCGCAAGGGGCTGGCGCCATTGCGCACCGTCACCGCGACGGCAAGCCGGCTGTCCGCCGAGCGCCTCGGAGAGCGGCTGTCGGTACGGGACGCGCCACCCGAGATGCGCGCGCTGGTCGAAGCCTTCAACGGCATGCTCGAACGTCTCGAAACCGCGTTCCGCCGTCTCGGCGACTTCTCCGCCGACATCGCGCACGAGTTGCGTACCCCGGTATCGAACCTGATGACCGAAACCCAGGTGGCCTTGTCACGCAGCCGTGGCGCCGACGACTACCGCGAAGTGCTGCACTCCAACCTCGAGGAATTCGACCGCCTCGCGCGCATGATCTCGGACATGCTGTTTCTGGCCAAGGCCGACAATGGCCTGCTCCCGCGGCCTGCCGAAACCGTCGACCTGCACGACGAAGCGCGGGCGCTACTCGAGTTCTACGATGCGCTGGCCGAGGAGAACGGCATTCGCCTGACTCTGGAGGGTACTGCCAGCGCCACCGGCGACCGCCTGATGCTGCGCCGCGCGCTCTCGAATCTGCTGTCCAATGCCATCCGGCACACGCCCCGGGGCGGCGAAATCGGCATCTCGATCGAAGCCTCGGAAGGCACGGCAAAACCGGTCGCGATCGAGGTTCGCAACCCGGGCGAGCCCATTCCACCCGACCGCCTGCCACTGCTGTTCGAACGCTTTTACCGCCTCGACCCATCCCGCGCCCGCACCGGGGACGGCGCCGGCCTGGGGCTCGCGATCACCCGCTCGATCGTGGACGCACACGGCGGCAGCATCGGGATTACCTCGACCGACGGATGGACCACGGTACGCATCGAATTGCCCGGGAAGCGCGCCGCACGGCTGGCATAGCCGGGACACCGCCCGAACCGCCCGACTCCACGCTGCAGCCGCTACCCCTGTTGCTGCGCCACGCGCAGGCGGCTGCTGACCGGCCCGAAGTCGAGGATCGTCGGCGCGGGTGGTCCGACGACGGTTTCGGCATGTTCGTCGCGCGGCATCGCCGGATAGACCAGCAGCAGATTCATTCGCGGGAAGATGCTCGCCAGCCTCCCCGGCAGCAGCCCCATTGCCGGCCGCCATGCCAGCCCGCCCGGGCGCGCGCCGTACACCACCAGCACATCGCCCGAAGCAGCGTTTTCGCTGATCGCGCGGACCAGCCCGGTCCACTTTTCGAGTTTGATGGCGCCGAGCTCGCAGGAAGGCCGGACGGCGGCAACGCGCTGGCTGATCGCGGCCTCGTGACGGGCCTCGGTCAGCAACAGCATCTTGCCGTCGAGCTGACGAGCGAGGCGCTTGACCAAACCCATCGCGATCAGAAAACCGGGTTCGTGCTGGGCGTCGGGCGGAACCGCGACCAGCAGCCGGTTGCAGGTATCCAGCGGCACCCGCGGACGGCTGACGATGAGGTTGTACTCCCGCTCGGCCAGCATGTTCTCGAGCAGGGAGCCGAAAAAGAACTCGGGCGTCGTCGTACGGTCGCTCCAGCCCATGATCACGTCGGTGGCGCCGAGTTCGCGACGCGCCTTCAGAATACCGGCGGCCAGGTTGAGGTCGATTCGCGTCGTCGGTTGCGACGGCACGTCGGCTGCGGTCAGGTGCTCGGTGGCGCGCGCCAGCACGTTCTCTGCGGCGGCCACCTGCTCGTTGGCGCCTTCGCCATCCTCGATGACGGTCAACGGGTAGATCGGCTGCTGGTGGTCGGGATCACGCAGCATCATCGCCAGATCGAGCAAAGGTATGTACGGCGCCCGCTTTGACAGGGTCACGAGAATCCGCTGCTTGGCCCCCAGCTCGGCGGCACCTGCGTACCGCGCGCGCCGCGCCACCTTGCGTCCGTAATGGTCGACCTGCCATGGTGCGACGACGCAGGTGACCAGCATCATCACGATCGCGCCATTGACCACCGCCTGATCGAACAATCCCAGCTCGTACCCAACCACGGTTGCCGCCAGCGTCGCCGCGGCCTGCGCGACGCTGAGGCCGAACACCAGCCTGGCCTGCTCCCGGCTGTAGCCGAGCACCACGCGCGTCGCTTCGGCCGCCAGCCATTTGGTCAGCAGCACGCACACCACCATCGCCAGCATGATCGACAGCGAGCGCGCATCGCTGAAGAACACGCGCACATCGAGCAGCATCCCCACCGAGAGCAGAAAGAACGGGATGAAGATGGCCTCGCCGGTGAACTGGATGCGGTTCATCAGCGCGCTGTTGTGCGGAATCAGCCGGTTGAGCGCCAGCCCGGCGAGAAACGCCCCGATGATTGGCTCAGACCCGGCGAGATGGGACAGGCTCGCGCAGCCGAACACCGTGGCCAGCACGAAGACGAACTCGGACACGCCGTTGCGCCCCGCGTGGCGGAAAAACCACCGCGCCAGGCGGGGCAACCCGTAGAGCACCGCGACCACATAGGCGATCAGGCTGCCGGCCAGTTTGAGCCAGAAGTACTCGGTGGTTTCACCGCGAGTGGAGGCCGCGATCACCGCCAGCACCATCAGCGCCAGCGTGTCGGTGACGATGGTCCCGCCCACCGCCGTGGTGACCGCCTGATTGCGGGTGATGCCCAGCTGCCGCGCGACCGGATAGGCGAGCAGGGTGTGCGAGGCGAACAGGCTGGCGAGCAGGATCGCCGCCGCCAAAGGGAAATCGAGCAGGTGATAGGCGACCAGCGTTCCCACCAGCAGCGGAATCGCGAACGTCAGCAAGCCGAACACCAGGCTGTGCACGCGGTAGCGCCTGAGCACCACCAGGTCGATCTCGAGTGCCGCCGAGAACATGATGTACAGCAGGCCGACCGTGCCAAACAGCACGAACGACTGGTCGCGTGCGAGCACGCCCAACGCATTCGGCCCGAGCACTGCACCAGCCACCAACAGCCCCAGGGTGCCGGGCAGGCGCCAGCGCCCCATCACGATGGGAGCGAGCAGGATCAGCAACGCGACCAGCGCGAAGACCAGTACCGGATCCTGAATCGGCAGAGCATCCCGCATGCCGCTTCACCCGCTCGCCGCGCAACCGCTGGAGCTTCCCCCCAGGCCGGTGGAGCGTTACAACCCCAGCATCAGCTGCAGGTTTTGCACCGCCGCACCGCTGGCCCCCTTGCCGAGATTGTCCAGCCGCGCGATCAGCACCGCGTGGCGATGTTCCTCGTTGGCATAGACCCGCAGCTCGAGCTGGTTGGTTTCGTTGAGCGCCGTGGCGTCGAGGCGGCCGTTGTCGGTAGCGGATTCGACGCTGACCCAGCCCCCCGCTTCGCGGCTGGCGGCATAGTGCGCCACCAGCGCGTCGTGGAGATCGCTCGCCTTCGGTCTGGTGGGCAGGTCGTCCAGATGCAGCGGCAGTTGCACCAGCATGCCCTGGCGGAAATTGCCCACCGACGGGGTGAAGATCGGCCGCCGGGTCAGGCCGGTGTAGCGCAGGATCTCGGGCAGGTGTTTGTGCGACAGCCCCAGGCCGTAGAGTTCGAACAGCGGCGCCTCGCCCTTTTCATAGGCTTCGACCATTGCCCGGCCGCCGCCGGAGTATCCGCTCACCGACGGCAGCGCCAACGGGTAGTCACGCGGGATCAGTCCGGCATCCACCAGCGGGCGCAACAGCGCGATCGCCCCGGTGGCATAGCAGCCGGGGTTGGCGACGCGGTCGGCGGTGCGCACCGCCTCGCGCTGCTCGGCACACAGTTCGGGAAAACCGTAGGTCCAGCCCGCGGCGCAGCGATGTGCGGTGGAGGCGTCGATGATGCGCGGCTTGTGCCCGGGCAAGGCATCGACCATCGCCACGGATTCGATGGCGGCATCGTCGTGCAGGCACAACACCACCAGATCGGCCTGCGCCATCAGCTCGCGCTTGGCCTCGGGATCCTTGCGGCGCTCGGGGGCGATGCTGAGCATCTCGATGGCGGGCATCGTCTGCAGACGGTCGCGGATCTGGAGGCCGGTGGTACCAGCTTCTCCGTCGATGAAAATCTTGGCCATGTCGCGGATTACCTTGTGCTGAAACGGTTCGGAACGCTTCAATATAACAGAGGGCGTCGGCCTGTGTGTTACCCGCCGACATTGAGCTCGCCCGATGCGTTGGCTGCATCACCCTACGCGGTGCTCCGCCACCTCCTTGCCGTGACGCGCCTCCCCTTTCAAACACCGTTCTCCGGCCACTGGCAGGGCGGTCACCGTTCGCCAGTCGCGATTCGGAACCTCTCTGTGCTCTCGCGTGCCGATGCATCCTGATCCGGGAATGCGCAGCACGGAAAATCTAGTGGGGCCATCCAGAAAATTAATCCACTACCTTCAAAACACACCACAAGACATTGAATTAAATAATTTATTAACTTGCATGAGATTATATTCCTTTGCTAGGCTAATGCCATTCAGCGGCGTCACCGCAGGAATGCGCATACACACACCTCAAGCGCCCCCGCGAGAACGCAAGGGCCCGACGGCCGCCGATCAACTCGATATGGACGAAGGAGTGACTCATGAAAAAGTGGATCGTTGCCGCAACTCTGACTGCCAGCTTCGGGCTGGCCCAGGCCAGCCCCGGCGTCATGGTCGGCGTGGGATTCAATACCACGCAGGGGCTGGGAATTTCGCTGAAGGTGCTCAGCTCCGATCGCGACAACCGGACGGTCGGGGTGCTGGGCACAAGCTACTATCCGGCCACCAACCGCGTCGGCGTGGACGTCGGCATCGGCCGCACTTTCGAGAACAGCGCCGCAACCATTGGCTGGGACATCGTGAACAACGCACCCAAGGCGGGCTTCGGCTACGTATTCAACGACTGATTGGCGCGACGCCTCTCTTCCTGCCGCCGGGCGCCAGCGCGCGCCCGGCAAACGCGCGCTTCAGCCCTGGAAGTGCCCCGCCACGCTGGCGATGCGGTCGCCAAAGCGCCGCGCGGTTTCGAGATCGCCTGCAGGAATTTCATCAACACCGGCATCCGACGGCGTGGTCGCCATCGCGCCGCTGAACGACCCGACGTAGTTCAGGTCATCGCGCTGCGCCGCCTTGGTGTTGCTCGGCATCATCGCGGTGCCGACCCAGATGCCGCCGTGCTGCATCGCCAGCGTGAACAGATAGTGGAGGGTGGACAGCTTGTCACCGTTCATCGTCGCGCTGTTGGTAAAGCCGCCGAAGATCTTGTTCTTCCACTGCTGTCCCGCCCACATCTTGCTCGACGCATCGGCAAACTTCTTGAACTGCCAGCTCACCGATCCCATGTAGGTCGGCGAACCGAAGATGATCGCATCGGCTGCGTTCAGGGCCTCCCAGCCACTTTCGGGCAGATTCCCCTCGGCATCGACCGCCAGCAGCTGGGCGCCCGCTCCCTGGGCCACGGCTTCGGCGAGCCGCGCGGTATGACCATAGCCGGAATGATAGACCACCACGATTTTCGACATTTTATGCTCCTTGAATTGCGCTCGCGCGCTCAGTTGTTCAAACCACATTTCACTTCAGCATCGACCACCGCGCCCCTGCTGCAACAGGCACCGGAATCCGCCCGGCCAATGGCGCGGCATCCGGAAGATCAGGGCGCCAGATCGAACACCAGCACCTCGGCCTGCACGCCGCGCTCGAGCCGGATCAGCGCTTCGTCGGCGAACGCCAGCGCATCGCCCGCCTCCAGCGCCTGGCCGTTGACCACGAGTTTGCCGCGCACCAGATGCACATACGCCTTGCGTCCGGCCACGAGCTCCAGCTGAGCGTGCTCGTCACCGTCGAACAGACCGGCGTACAGACTCGCATCGGCGTGAATCGTGACCGACCCGCCGGCGCCGTCGGGCGACGCCACCAAGCGCAGCCGGCCGCGCTTTTGCCCATCGTCGAAATGCTTTTGCTCATAGCCCGGCGCAATGTTGCGCTGCCGGGGTTCGATCCAGATCTGCAGCAGATGGGTGACCTGGTCCGGCGCATGATTGAACTCGCTGTGCAGAATGCCGCTGCCGGCACTCATGCGCTGCACGTCCCCGGGCGGAATCGCCGTACCATTGCCGATGCTGTCCTTGTGCGCCAGTTCACCGGAGAGCACGTAAGTGACGATCTCCATGTCACGGTGACCATGGGTGCCAAACCCGGTGCCCGGCGCGATGTAATCCTCGTTGATCACGCGCAGGTTGCTCCACCCCATCCACTGCGGGTCGTAGTACTCGGCGAACGAGAACGAGTGGCGGCTGTCGAGCCAGCCATGGTCGGCATGGCCACGCTCGCCGGAACGTCGAATCTGCATCATGATCGGTCTCCTGTATGGCGGCGTACCGGTTGAGTCACGCCTTGATGAGGGCTATTGTCGACGACATCGCAGCCCTGTCGGGCGCAAGCTTTTGACGACATCGTTCAAAATATTCGAATGCCCAGCCAACGCCCAACAATCCCGCCGGCGCCCACGCCTCGCGCCGCGCTGTCCGCTGAGAACCTGGCCATCGTCGAGGCCATCGCGCGCCTCGGTAGCATGGCTGCGGCGGCCCGCGAACTGGACATGGTGCCCAGCGCGCTGACCTACCGCGTACGCCAGATCGAGGACGCGCTGGACGTGCTGCTGTTCGATCGCAGCGCGCGCAACGCGGTGCCGACGCCGGCCGGCGAGGAGTTGCTGCGCGCGGGCCGCTACCTGCTCGACGAATTCGACGCCGTCGCCCAACGCGTGCGCCGCATCGCCACCGGCTGGGAGACACAGCTGACGATTGCCGCCGACGCGTTGATCGCGCGCTCCACGCTGTTCGAACTGTGCGAGGCCTTCTACGCCAGCGGCGCGCCTACGCGCCTGCGGATTCGCTCCGAAACCCTGAGCGGTACGCTCGAGACGCTACAGCAAGGGCAGTCCGATCTGGCGCTCGGCGTCGCCTTCGATGTCGCGATCCCAGGCATTCGCAGCGCGCCGATCGGCACCGCGCGCTTCGTTTTCGCGGTCGCCCCGCATCACCCGCTGGCGCGCGTGGCGCATCCGCTGTGCGAGGAGGAGGTCCGCCGCCACCGCGCCGTGGCGATCGCCGACAGCACCCGCCGTGGCGCGGGCGCGACGCACAACCTGCTCCCCGGGCAGGACGTGCTGACGGTGCCCGACATGCAGCACAAGCTCGAGGCGCAGTTGCGCGGCCTTGGCGCGGGCTTTCTGCCCGAGGCGTTGACCCGCCCCTACGTCGACACCGGACGGCTGGTGGTCAAGCAGCTGGAACGCGCGTTTCGCGAATCTCCCGTCAGCTACGCCTGGCGACGCCCGCCAGGGCGCGAGCGCGAAGGGCGTGCCCTGCGCTGGTGGCTGGAGCGTCTGGAGCACCCGACGACCCGCTCGGCGTTGCTGGAAGGCCATCATCCGGGACAACGCGCTGCGGCGTCACCCGCCTGAAGCGTGCTGCTTCAGACCCGCTCGCACCAGGCACTGTGATAGGTTATCGTCCCCGACAATGAACCGGACCGGCACGTACCGGATCCCCCCAACACAGAGGAGACAGGCAATGCAAGCAGTCATCGGCGCACTCATCGACGCCCTGGGCGAAAGCGGTGTGACGCTGGGCGCCGAAATCGCCGAGCGCGCCACCAGTTTCTGGGACGCCTCGCCCACCCGGGCGCTGGCCATCGTCAAGCCGCGCGACACCGCTCAGGTCAGCGCCGTGCTGACCCTCTGCCACCGCTTCGGACAACCCGTGGTGACGCAGGGCGGACGCACCGGCTGCGCCCGCGGCGCTGACGCCGCCGGGCACGAGATCATCCTCTCGCTGGAGAGGATGAATGCCATCGAGCGCCTCGACACGGTTGGCGGCACCGCCACCGTGCAGGCCGGTGTCACCCTGCAGACGCTGCAGGAAGCCGCACGCGAACACGACTGGCTGTTCGCGCTTGACCTCGGCGCGCGCGGCAGCTGCACCCTTGGCGGCAACATCGCGACCAACGCCGGAGGCATCAACGTGATGCGCTACGGCATGATGCGCAGCCTCGTCCTCGGGCTGGAAGCCGTGCTTGCCGACGGCACCGTGCTGTCGAACATGGACGAAGTGCTGAAGAACAACGCCGGCTACGATCTCAAGCAGTTGCTCGTCGGCACGGAGGGCACGCTGGGCGTCGTCACCCGCGCCGTCGTCCGCCTGCATCCGCTGCCGTCGAGTTGCAATGCGGCGCTGGTTGCGCTCGAGTCCTTCGAGCAGGTGACCACCCTGCTGCAGACCCTGCAACGCGACCTGGCCGGTACGCTGAGCGCTTTTGAGGTCATGTGGAACAGCTATTTCGCAGCAGCGACGGCGCCCGGCGGCCACCGCCCGCCGATGGATGGGCATCATCCGTTCTACGTCATGCTGCAGGCCGAAGGCGCCGACCCCACTGAAGACGCACGCCGTTTCGAACGCCTGCTCGAAACCGCCTTCGAACAAGGCCTCATCGTCGACGCGGTGGTGCCACGCTCCGAGGCCGAGCGCCGCGCGCTGTGGGAAGTGCGGGAGAACTTCGAGGCCATGCTGAAGAACCGCGACACTTTTCTGTACGACGTCAGCCTGCCGATCCGGCACATGGAGGAATACGCCGACGCCGTGCGTGATCGCGTGCTCGCCCGCTGGCCCCAGGCACGCTGCATCCAGTTCGGTCATATCGCCGACGGCAACCTGCACCTGTTCGTGCAGCCCGAAAGCGATGACGCCGATCACGCGGCGAGCGACGAGGCGGTCTACGCACCACTGCTGCCGTTCGGCGGCTCGGTCTCGGCCGAGCACGGCATCGGCATCGAGAAAAAGGCCTGGCTGCTACGCAACCGTGACGCGGTCGACCTGCGCGTGATGCAGGCCGTCAAACGGGCGCTCGACCCGCACAACATTCTCAACCCGGGACGGGTGTTCGACCTGTGACCCGACCCCGCCCCGCCGGCCACGGGGCGACGGGGCATCAGGGGCCGATCGAAATGCTCGACGTCACCGCCGACGCGGGCAGCACCGCCTGCGAGCCATTGACGATTTCGACCACGTCTTCGAGCGGACGTCGCGCCGAGGGCGGAACTTCGCGCCCGGCATGGCCGATGCGCAGCAGAATCTGTGGCATGCCGCCACCGGCCAGCTGGCGCAGCTTCGGCCGCAAGGCCGCGACCTGGATCGGCTGATTCAGGTATGAAGCCTGCAGGCCGTAACCACAGGCGACCAGCAACACTCGCTGCAGGGCCTGACCGGCCCGCAGCCAGCTACGCACGTCATCCCCTTCGGTCGTCAGCACGGCCAGCAGCGGAGAAGCGTCGGCGAGCTCCTTGTCATGGGCGGCAACCCCGCCGCCCATGTCGAAGGTGCGCACCACCATTTGCGCCAACGGCAGCGCGAGCGCCGGCACGGTCAGCCCGTCGCCGCGACGGCGCGGATGCATCCACGCCGACAGCTCACGCCGCCACGCGGGGTTGGCCCACAACACCGCGTCGCCTTCGGCGACCAGGGCGGCGACCCGCTCGCGGGCCGCGGCTTCGACCAACGGCCGCAGCGCGGCGCCCTCGAGCCCGGCCGCGGCGGTCATTGCGGCAATTGCCTCATCCGGCACCGGGCGCGCTTCGAAGCGCGCACGAAAGGTCCGCCGCCCTTCGATCGCGGGCAGCAGCGCCGCCTCGGCCACCGGCCCCGGGCTCATTCCGGTGACAGTGACGCGGGCCAGGCAGTCCTCGTCCACCGGATCGGGCAGCGGCAGGCATTCCAGGTGCAGACGCTGCGCGGCGGCGGCCACGCGCAGGTTCATCAAGGCACAGGCACAGCTCATCGTCAGTTCGCGGTCGTACGCATCATTGACCGGAAGCGCGCGGGTGCGATCGGCAATCACGTCGATGGTCCGACCATCGACACGAAAGATCCAGGGCTGGGTATTGTGGCTCGACGGCGCGCGTGCCGCGAGGCGCAGCAGCGCGAGCAGGTCGACCTCGTGCGCGGCAGATGCGTTCATGCTCTCTCTCCCTTCATCCATTCGTCCGGACGCCTGGAGCAGCGCGCCCTCACTTCAGTGTAGACAGCACCCGACGAGCCCGCGCGAAACTCGTGCCTGATGCGATCCTCACTCCGTCTGCGGAGCCGTGGCAACCTGCCGTCCTCGACCACGAAGCGGTATGCTTGCCCCCAAAACCCCTCACCGCTCGCCCGGAGTCCTCTCCCATGCCCCCCGTTCCGGTCATCGTCGTCGCGCAGTTGTTCGGCACCTCACTATGGTTTTCCGCCAACAGCGCCGCGGACGATCTGATTGCGCGCTGGGGGATTGGTGTCGGCGAGATCGGCACGCTGACCAGCGCAGTGCAGGCCGGGTTCATCCTCGGCACGCTGAGCTTCGCCCTGAGCGGGCTGGCGGACCGCTTCGCGGCGAGCCGCATCTTCGCCGTCTGTGCCGTGCTCGGCGCCTTGTTCAATGCGGCATTCGCCGTGCTCGCGCGGGACATGGGCGACGCGGTGGTGCTGCGCTTCGCGGTGGGGTTCTGCCTTGCCGGCGTCTACCCGCTGGGCATGAAGCTGGTCGTTACCTGGGTGCCGGAGCGGGCTGGCGCCGCGCTGTCATGGCTGGTGGGCATGCTGACGCTGGGCACCGCCCTGCCGCACGGCATTCGCCTGGCGGGCGCGGGCTGGCCGTGGCAGATGACGATTCTGGCCTCATCGGTACTTGCACTGGTCGCGGCGGCGATGATCCTGAAGTTGGGGGACGGGCCGCAACTCGCGCGCAGGCCACCACCGACGGGGCTGCGCCTGGGCCGGGTGCTGCAGGCGTTCTCGATCCCGGCGTTCCGCGCGTCGGCGCTGGGCTACTTCGGGCACATGTGGGAGCTGTATGCGTTCTGGACGCTGGTGCCGGCCCTGGTCGTCGCCGCCGGACTGGCCTCGCCGGGCACTGCCCAGGTTTCGGCGCTGGCGTTCGCCACCGTTGGCATCGGGGCGCTGGGCTGTGTCATCGGCGGCCGACTGAGCAACCGCCTGGGCAGTGCCCGGGTGGCGGCCGGCGCGCTGGCGCTGTCCGGGCTGTGTTGTGCGCTGTTTCCGTTCGCGGCGGGGCTGCCCCCATGGTCAATGGTCGCGCTGCTCCTGCTGTGGGGGCTGGCGGTGGTGGCGGACTCCCCGCATTTCTCGGCCCTGTCGGCGCGCGCCTGTCCACCCGAGATCGTCGGCAGCGCGCTGGCCCTGCAAAACGCGATCGGTTTCGCGATCACCTTGTTCTCGATCCAGCTGGGTACCGCGTGGGTGGGCAACTACGGCATGAGCATCGCATGGCTGCTGCTGCCCGGGCCGATCCTGGGGCTGATCGCGTTCGCGCCGCTGTGGCGCCGACCGGCCACAGACCTGCGCTAAAGCCCGGACGGGCGTTCGAACCCGCGCTTACGCATTCCGCACCCGGATCGCCAGCAAGGCGGCAAACGCGGCGACACCGATCGCCGTGGACAACCACAGCGCGCCGCTGCCCCAGCGCACCACCGCCAGACCGAACGCAAACGGCGCGACGGCCTGGGCGAAGCGCGCCGGAATCATCAACCAGCCCTGGCGCGCACCATACCCATGGGGGCCGAACAACACCAGCGGCAGCGTGCCCTTGGCAATGGTCAGAATGCCGTTGCCGGCGCCGTGCAGAATGGCAAAGGCCGCAGCAAACGGCGTGCCGGCGAGCAACAGCACCCCCGCTCCGAGCGGATGCGCAAGCGATGCCAGCCGTGCCGACAACAACGGATGAACACGGCGCAACAGACCGAACTCAAGCAGACGTCCAGCCACCTGGGCGGGACCGATCAGCGCGCCGATCGCCACCGCCGTCGCCAGGCTGGCGCCGCCGGCCTGCACCAGGGCGGGCAGGTGCGTGGCCATCGCGGTGCTGACGAACCAGGTCGCGGCAAAGACGAACGCCAGCAGCCACGAGGTCAGGCCGGGGTGGCGGGGCGTGGCCGGCGGCGTCTCGCCACCTGTGTGCACACTGAACTTGGGGACCGGTGGGGCGCCCGAGTTGCCCGCAGGCGCCGACGCGTTCACGACACGCCCGCTGGTCTGCGCTCCGGCCGACGCGGCGTTTCCGGACGTTTCAGGCATGGTGTGACCGGCGTGGCGGGCATGCCCGGAAGTGGCGGACGCCGGTGCCGCACGGGGTAACCAGGCATTCAGCGGCAGGCCGACCACCAGATGCAGGGCTGCCCATCCCAGGCAGGCGCCACGCCAGCCCCATTGGGCCTCCATCCAGGCGCTCAGCGGCCAGCCAATCGTGCTCGCAAAACCCGCCACCAGCGTGATGCCGGTGATCGTGCTCCGCGCATCACTGCGATACAGGCGCACCAGCGTGGCAAACGCAGCTTCATACAGGCCCCCGCCCATGCCGATTCCGATGATCGCCCAGGCCAGGAAAAGGCCGAGCGGCCCCTGTGCCACCGCCAGTGCGGCCAGACCCGCGGCAAAGATCACGCTGGTCCCCATCAGCACCGGACGTCCACCGTACTGATCGATCAGCGATCCCGCAAAGGGACCGATCAGGGCCGACACCAGCATCGCCATCGAGAACGCCAGCAGCACCGTGGGCAGACCCAGCGCAAGCGTCTCGGCCATGGGCGCGGCGAGCATCGCCGGCAGGTAATAGGTCGACGCCCAGGCCAGGGTCTGCGCCGTGCCGAGCATGGCAACGGCAGCTACGCGTCCCCCGCGCCCCATCTCAGGCACAACAGCGGGCGGGCGGCGCCCCGGTCTGCGCATGCACGGCTTGCGTCGAACCGCAGCAGGCAGCCGGCGGGGCGGCCACGCCGACGCCCAAGTCCGTCGAGCACACGCCAGTCTGCGGCAACTCGAGCCGTACCTCATCGGCCGCGGCCAGATCGCCGGCCAGCGCGGCGACCACCGAGCGCGCCTGCTCATACCCTGTCGCCATCAGAAAATTGGGCGCACGACCATAACTCTTGGCGCCGATGGCGTAGAACCCGGGCTCCGGATGGGCGAGCTCGCGATGCCCATGCGGACGGACGGTGCCGCAGCTATGTTCGTTGGGATCGATCAGCGGAGCCAGCGCGTCGGTGCTTTCGATCCAAGGGTCCAGTCGCAGCCGCACTTCACGCAACATGTCGAGGTCGGGACGGGCACCGGTGGCCGCAACAATCTCGTCGACCTCGTCAATGCAGGCGCGCTGCGGATCCAGAGCGATCAACCGCAGGCCGGTGGCCGTGCGTTCGATGGCACGCACGCCGAAGCCGAGGCGCAGCTCCAGTCGCCCAGCGTCGACCATCTGCCGCAGGCGTGTTCCGAGGGCGCCGCGTGCGGCCAGACCATCCTTGGCGCCGCCTCCGAACAGGCGCCGCAAATCCGTGCCGCGCACCGCCCAGACGGTGCGCGTCGCGGGGTGTTCATCGGCCAGCGCGGCGAGCGCGAGGAGATTCCCCGCGGCAGAATGCCCGGCGCCGATGACAACGGTTCGACGGCCGGCGTAGCGTTCGCGCGCGGCACCGAGGATGTCCGGCATGCCATGGACGATGTGCTCACGCGCCTCGACCTCCCCCAGTGCGGGCAGGCCGTGAATACCAATGGGGTTGGGTTGCCCCCAGGTGCCGGAGGCGTCGATGACCGCGCTGGCGCGGACTTCGTCGATACCCTCGGGCGCGTCGATGTGAAGCACGAAGTCCGCAGCCGAACGCCCGGCGCTGCGCACCTTGTCCCGACCTGCACGCGATACCGCCAGTACGCGTGTGCGGTAGCGGATGAACGGGGCGAGCACGGGCAACCGTGCCAGCGGGGCGAGATAGTCGTCGACGATCTCGCCAGCGGTGGGCAAGGCGGCGGCGTCCGGTGCCACCCAACCGCTCGCGGTGAGCAGCGCGCTTGCCGCCGCATCGATGTTGTAACGCCACGGCGAGAACAGGCGCACGTGGCGGTAGGTCTCCAAATGCGCCGCGACATCCGCACCGGCTTCGAACACTTGTACCGGCAGACCACGCGAGATCAGGTGCGCGGCCGCCGCAAGGCCGACCGGACCCGCCCCGATCACGGCAACGGGCGCTTGCTGCGCGCACGCCACGGAAGCGTCCTGCATTGCCCCGGAAATCGCGTCGACCATGGGTGCGACACGGTGTCCGGACGAAAGACCACGCGAGCGCGCCCCATCGTCACCCGCCGACACGACTGAATCGTCGTTGCCCATTGCACTGTTCAGGTTCATTCTACTCACCATTCGTTATTCGTCGATTTACGAATAATAGCAACAAAAAATGAAACGCGATCGCTTTTTCGTCAGCGGGCTTCGAGAAGAACCCGGCCATCCGGGCAATTTTCTGCGCGACCACGGAAAGGCGGCCAGCGCCATCGCTGCCGCTGCCGCCGCTCACAGCGCCCCGATCAGGCGGCGCAGCGCTTCCAGCCGGTCCGGCGCCACGCAGTAACACATGCGCTGCTCTTCCGCCGACGCGAGCAGGATACCGGCCTCCTTGAGCACCTTTACGTGCTGCGACGTGGTCGAGGCGGCCATGCCGACCAGCTCCGACAGATCGCCAAAATAACAGGCGCCGTAGCGGACGAGATAGCGCACCAGCAACACGCGGGTGGGGTGCGCGAGCGCCTTGCACAGGCGTGCCAGCTCCTGCGCGTCGGCGACCGCCTCCGGGTCGCCGAACACGTCGTCACATCGCTCACCCGCCGCGCAACCGGTCTCGCTCAAGCTGGCCTCCAGCTACCGCGCGCCCCGCCCCGCAGCCATCAGTCGCCGCCCGGCTCCATCTGGCTTTGCAGGTAGTTCGGCAACGAAACGTCCTGGATCAGGCTTTGCTGGGTTTCGAGCCAGTCGATGGCTTCCTCGCAGTGCTCGAGCAAGTCCTCGAGCAGCTCGCGGCTGGCGTAGTCCTGATGCTTTTCGCACAGCGCAATGGTCTCGACGAGCAGCGGGCGCTGGATCTCGATTTCGTACTTGAGATCGTTCTTGAGGCATTCGACGACATCCTCGCCGATCATCAGTTTGCCAAGGTTCTGCAGATTGGGCAGGCCTTCGAGAAACAGAATCCGCTCGATCAGCTCGTCGGCTTCCTTCATGACGCGAATCGACTGCTTGTACTGGTAGTCGTTGAGCTTTTCCAGACCCCAGTTACGGAACATGCGGGCATGCAGGAAGTACAGGTTGATCGCGGTCAGCTCGTTGGTCAGCACCTTGTTGAGGGCCGAGACGACTTTCTTGTCACCTTTCATGGTCGTGTCCCTCTCAGGCCGCAGAACCGGAGCCCATCTGGCTCTGCAGGTAGTTCTGCAGGCCGACGAGACCGATCAGGCGAAGTTGTTTTTCGAGGTAGTAGGCGTGATCCATCTCGGTATCCTCGAGCTGGGTGTGCAGCATGTCCCGGGTGACGTAGTCCTGTGCCGCCTCACAGGCCGCGATGGCGGCCTTGAGCGCATCGACCACCTTGTATTCGAGGGCGAGGTCGGCCTTGAGCATCTCTGACACCTCGCTGCCGACGGTCATCGGCTCGCGACGGGCAACATCGGGCTTGCCTTCAAGAAACAGGATGCGCTGGATCAGGGCGCGGGCGTGCTGACGTTCGTGGTCGGATTCGTGCAGCGCGACCTCGGCGAGCTCCTTGAAACCCATGTCGGCGTACATTTCGCCATGGATCAGATACTGGTCGACCGCCGTCAACTCACCCGCGAGCAGGTTGTTGAGGATGCCGATAATCTTGTCATTGCCTTTCATCGGGGACACCTTCGGATTTTTGTTTGCAGTGCAATATACAGGGTGGCACCCAGCACCGGAAAAATCAACGAAATGGCTGCATGTCGTAAACGATAAACGTTATTGAACGCGTTTCCCGAGAACGCGATTGCCGATGACCACTGCATTGCCATGGTCATCGGCGCACCACCCCTGCGGCACCAAAGCGCGATCAAGGCCCGCTACACACGCAGCATTGCCGCCCCCGGGTCCATCCCGTTCGGATGGTCCTGCGGCGCCGCAACCTGAGCGAGTGCATCGCTCCAGTGCTCGACCCGGTCGACGAAGCGCTCGACAAGGGTGGCGAACGCATCTTCGGTCAGCCCCTCGGCGTCGAACTTCTGCTGCAGCAGGACTTCACCCGCCACCGCATCGAGAGCCAGCACCGCGTCACCGGTTTCTCGCCCGAACAGGTTGGCAGCCAGCAGGCGCTGGTACAAGGCCTCTCGCCCTTCGGCCGGCTGTCTCGCGATCACGCTGTACAGGTAGGCCTGCTGCTGCCCGGTTTCACCGCAGCGTTCGCAGTCGATCACGTGACGGCCGTCGAACACCATGCGGCAGACCCCTTCTGCATTGAACGCGAGGCCGGCAACCCCCATCCGACGCCCCAGGGCGCCGAGTGCATCGTCAAGTTTCATTTCTTCTCCTGTTGCTTGAGGCGTAAATCGGTCATGGCGGCGCCCTGCCGGGGACTCTCAGCGCACTTCGAAGGTGACGCCCGGGGTCACCCGCAGATCATACTGCGGGGCGCTGGCGGTCAGGCCGGGGGCGTTCGGGTCGCTCAGGTCCAGCACCATCGAGAAACCCACCGCCAGCATGCTCGAACCCGAGTGTAGCGGCGTCATGCCGTTCTCGCCGATGATGCCCCGCAGCGGCCACGAGACGTCGAAATCGATCTGGTAGCGGGTGTCGGTCTGACGCACGAGGTTGTAGGCGACCTGGGTTTCCCCGCGCACGAGGTTGAAGATGGGTTCTCCGGTGGTCGGCAGCACCATGTCTTCGGCGCTCAACCCGGCCTCGACGGCCGCAAAGGTCGCCTGGTTGAGATAGCGGGAGAGCGACAACGCATGCGTCGCGTCTCCCCCGCAGAACGTGCGCAAGGATTCGATTGCCTGCTGCTTGGCGGTTTCGATTTGCTCCTCGGATCGCATCCGCTCGGTGCGCGCGAGCAAGGGGGTGCGCTGATCGCCATCGGACAGTGTATACGTGGCGCGGCCGAGGTCGGTATAGAAGGCCGAGGCTACACCCCGACTGACGCCGTCGCGGTCCACCGCTTCGGCAAACGCCGAACCGCTGGTCGGCTGTAACAGCAACGCGCCAAACTGGGCGTTGAAGCCGGGGGACACAGCCTGGGCGGTTTGCGCGACCGGGCGAACTGTGTCGAGTGTGCGAATGCTGGCGATGGCGCCGTCGATGGCCTGCCGGTTGGCAGAGGTGATCTGATCGCCGCGACGGATCTCGGCGGAGTCGGGAAACTGCGCCGCCGGCAGGCCTCGGGTTTCGGCAAGACGGTCGACGACGATCTGCAGAATCTTGAAGGACTCCGTCGATGCACCCAGCTTGGCAATGGCGTTGAGCTCGGCCTCCGGCACCGGACGGCCACTGCCATCGCCGAAATACACCAGATCCACCCCGCCGATGAGGTTTTGTACCAGTGGCGAATGAATCTGATCGCGCAGATTGCTCAGTTGTGCGTCGCTGGCGTCGGCGAGCAGACGCTGCAGCAGATCCGCGCGTGCGCCCTGGCGGTTGTCGGCGTCGATGTTGCCCTGCTCGCTCTGCCCCGCCGCAAACACCTGGTTGAAGGTAAAACCGGTTTCGAGCATTGCGTCTGGCTCGAAGGGCACGCGGGCGACGGCGTCGAGCAGCCGTGTACCGCAGGCCTCCAGCGAGAAGTCGCGGGCAGGCGGTTGCGGGCGTTGCGTGGCGACCAGGCGGAAACCATTGCCATGCGCCTCGACGCCGCTCAGTTCGCGCAGCAGCGCCTGTGCGTCGGCCCCGGGCGTTGTCGACGGCCGGGACGGCTGCGGAACCTCGGCACCGCGATTACCGAGAATCTCGGCCATCGCCGCATCGAACATGGACAGGTTCATCATCGCGTTGAAGGTGGTTCTGCCCAGTTCGGTGGCCATCTCGTCGCCGGTGCCGAGCAGATGACTGGCGGCGTCCTCGAGCAAGCGCGTCGCACTGGCGAACTCGGGAGTCCGCATCCGCTCGAGTGCGCCCTGCAGGGCTTCGGTATCCGCCGCATTCACCGCCTCTTCGAGCAGATCCGAGCGGAAGGGCGAAACCTTGTCCGCGCCCTCGATGTTGGCCCCGAGTTCGTTGGCAACGTCGAGCGCATGCTGTGCGGCCGCCTGCAGGCGCTCCAACGCAGCCGGCAGACCGGCGTGGCTGGGGGCACCCAGCACGGCGACCATCTCGTCGAAACGGTCGCGGTAGGCTTGTCGCGCGTCTCCGTTGCGCTGCGCGATGACCTCACCGATGGGCTTGTCGAGATGATCGACGCCGAGCCGCTTCAGGCTGCTGGCCAGATCGCGGATTTCGTCGTTCGACCGCTCGGCCAGATCCAGCCCACGGGCACTGACACCATCCAGCGCGCCGAGCAGACGGCCGATCTCGGGATCAATGGGCGTCAGATCGAGCGAGAACACACGGGCATGCTGTTGCAGGTCGCGCAAGGTCGTCACCGTGTCGCGCAAGGTCGGGACGAAGTCGCTGGCGTCGTCGGGCGACGGCGGCGCAGCATCGACAATCCGCGCGACGCCGGCTTCAAACGTACGCGTGAGGCGCTCTGTACGCTGCGAAATTTCGGTGGCGATCGCCCGGTCGGCCAGTGGCGTCTTGTTGCCAAGATTGGCGACGCCGTCCTGCAATTGCTGCAACTGGCCACTGTCGGCATAGCGCAGCAGCACCGCGCGCGTCTCGTCGCCCATGGCCTCGAGCCGCTCCCTGACCATACCGAAGGCACGCGCCTCATCCGCCCGGGCGGTTTCGTCGGGGGTCGCGCCCTCGGGCAGGGCGCCGATCTGCCGCAATTCGGCGACGGCGGTACGGGCTGCGATGCAAGCCGTCGGCAGCACGTAGGCGACCGCACCCTTGACCCCCTCATGCTCGCGCCCGACCTGCGCCAAGGCCTCCTCGAGCTTGGTGTCGATGCCGGTGTTCGCACGCCCGGTGGTGCGCTTGAGGGCTTCATCCAGCGCCAGGGTTTCGAAGATGGACAGATCACGCACTGCACCCAGGCGCGCGCTGTCGTCACCCACGCCCGGCGCCAGGCCGGAAGCGTCCAGCGCATCGAGCAAGGCCTGCTCCTCCGCGCCGGGACCGTCGATCAGGCGTTCGCGCAGGCCTTGCAATGCGTCGCTGTGCAGGCAGCTCATGACCGATTTCAGCTGCGCATCACTCAACGCCGCAAAGCGGTTGCGCAGGCCTTGCGCGAGGGTGGCGTCGAGGTCGATGCCTGCGCGCCCGAGCGCCGCTTCGCCCTTGCGCAAGGCCGACAATTCGTTGGCAAAAGCCTTGACCCCGTCCTTACCGCTCATCAACGCCTGCACGCCGCGGTCCATGGCACGCCCGAGCGCGGCGTCGGCACGCGCGGCCTTGCTTTGCACGCGCACTCCGGACGGCGTCACCGCATCCAGCACACGCGCGGCGAGCGCTTTCACGCCCCCCAGAAAACCGCCGGACCCGGATGCGATTCGCGCGCCCTGGCCGTTGCCCACCGCAACCGCGCGCTGCCCCAGCCGGCCGCTGGACAACGACTCGGTTTGCTGGAGGCCGACACGCCCCCCGCCTGCAATCTCGATGCTCATATCCCTTTCCCCTCATCCGTTACTTGCTGGTGTCGTAGTATTTGTGCAGGATCGGAAACTTCTTCGGGTGGTCGAGCAATGCCTTCTCGATCCCGGCGAACAAATCCTCGTTGCTCAAGGCACTGTTGAGGGACTGGTACTCCTTGGCGACCTCCAGGTTGAGCTTGCGGATCTCCGCCTGCATTTTCTCCTGCTTGTCCGGATCCGCTTCAAGCAGCATGCGATCACGCAGCGCGTTACACTCCATTTCCTTCTTGCTGCGCGGCTCGGTCATTTCGATCAGCCCCGCGACCTCGTCGATCAGCGCCGTGCGCAACGTTTCATCGACCTTCAGATAGCGGTCCTCGCCAAGCTTCACGTCCTGATGCATGAACCACAGCAAGTCCGGGCGGAATCCCTCCCGCCCATACACCCGGATGATGTCGAGCGAATCGGCGGATTTCAGGATCGCGCCTTCGAGCGTCTTCTGGCTGGCCGACGCCTTGCTGTCGATGCATGCGGTGGCCCGCTTCAGATAGTCCTCGTCGTCGATACCCATGTCCTCGAGGCTTTTGCGGCACAACGCGGCGCTGTCCTTCTCCCATAGATCCACCCCGTTGCCCTCGCGACCCGAGTCATGCAATACGGTGGTGGTGTACAACGCATGGCTGTCGATCTGTGCGCCATGCTCGCGCAGGATGTTGGCCAGCACGTTGGAGTAGATCAGCGCGCGACTGACGTGGCGCCGGCCGTGGATGCCAGTGGGATCGAAGGATTGCTCGTGGCTCTTGTAGGCGTCGAGCAGCTTCGGCAACACGTTCTCCTTGAAGCTCTTGAGCCCCCCTTTCTGCGTCTTGTCGACGGCGTCGTTGCTCACCACCGGAAAGCTTGCCTTGATCGATTCGTCGGTATTGAGCCGGCTGACCGAGGCTTCCTCGGTATCGAACAGCACCAGCGGAATGCCGAGTTCCTGCGACAGTGCCTTGAGATTCCGGATCTCTTCGGGAAAGCTATCAGGCATGTTCGGAAAACGAATCTCCTTGATGTCACGGGTCAGATCCACACCGCCGAACACCTCCGCCTCGATGTAGTCCGCCGTGCCGAGATTGATGCGTTGCGAATCGGTCGCCGCCTTCGCCAGATCCCCCAGCACCTTGTCGTCGAGATCCTCGATCAAGCTTGCCAGGCGGTCGGTCGTGGTGACGTGATTGGCCGACTCGTTCAAGTCGGTGAACGCTGCGATCGCCAGCGTCACCACGGCGTAGACGTCCTCACTCTTGAGCCCGATCCCCTTCAACAAGGTATCACCGACGAAGTCTTCGAGCGACTTTGCCTGCCCCACCCCGAAGCGCAGACCGCTCTCGCGCGCTTCCTCGAGCCGCTGAAGAATCAGACTGACCGGCGGTCGCTGCATATTGCCGTCGCCGGACGGCGACATCAGGAGGTTTCGCGCATCTTCGGACAATTGCGCCGAACCCTGCAGCGCCTGGCCGAGACTTTTTGCGAAGCGATCGACGCCGGCCCGATCGATGCGCGACTCGGTGGCATAGAACGCATCACGTGGCGTGAAGGCCGTGCGCTGCCTGACGTCGTCCTTGAGTACCAGCACCGCCCCGCCATATCCACCGCCAGAGGCACCTCCGCCAACGTTGCGCGCGAAATTCAACGCGCTGGAGATCGGATGGCGACGCGGGTCGATGCCCTTACTGTCATGTTTTTCCAGCTCCGGGAACAGTTGGCTTTCGATGAGCTGGCGCTTGTCGAGATAGCTCTGTCCCTTCACCGAAGGGTCAAGCTCGAAGATGTTCTTCAGGCGCTGCTTGTCGGTGACGATACTGCCATCGCTTTCGATCAGGGTGTTGTACTGAACCTCGAACCTGTAGTCCTCGTGCCCGCTGCGCACGAACAGGGACGGCGGAATGTTGATCGTGAGATCGCTCGCGCGCAGCGTCTGCACCAGCTGCTCGACGGTCACACCAAGCCCTTGCAGGCGCTGCGCGGTGGCATTGTTGACCAGGCTGCGCTGCGTGCTCGTGCCGCTCAGCCAGGCATCGCTTTGCGCCGCCATTTCCTTCTTCGACGCGCGGCGCTCGGCCTGCCCCAGCGACTCCAGGCCATGTTGAAATGCATCGCCATCCGGGTCGAGACCTCGCGCCACACGCTCGGCCACCTCACTGTGCACCATGCCTTCCCAGCTGTTGAGATCGGCCAGCATCGCCTGCGCCCCCGGGTTGTCCGGCTGCAGCGCAAGCTTGAGGCGAAATTCGGTCATGTCGGCGGACAGCAGGTCGCGGTACTGTCCGAGCAGGCTCTGGTTGTCGAGGCGGCCGATCTTGTCCGCCATCGTGCGCATGACCTCCTGCTCGAACCTGGCGCTGGCCCCGGCCGAGGCAAACAGGCGCGCACCCATGCGCATCTCGCCGAAGGTGTGGAGTTGGTCGACAATCGGCGCAATGCGCTGGCTGCCCAGTCCATGCAGTTTTCCTGGAGCCACCGCGGTACTCGTCGGCATCGCGGTCAGTTTGTCGAGGTGCTTGGCGATCGCCGCTTCGATGCGGGCATCGACCGCCGACCCTTTCAGGTCGTTCGGCGCAAGATCGCGGCCTGTCGGCACTTTGGCGCGTACCGCGTCGAGAATGTCGGCCTTGGCGGCGTTGAGCAGATGCTGCGGAACCTTGCTGCTGAAATCACGCAACTGCCCACCACTGACCTTGTCGATGAGACGATCCAGCCCCACGCGATCATTCACCCGCGACACCAGATGCTGGACGAACTGATCGCGCGCCGCGGTCTCGGCAGCCTGCTTTTTCTGCAGCAAGGCGTCTCCACTCTCGTACGCGCGGGCCATCAGCCGACTGGTCAGCGGCTGCCCGGAACGACTTTCGCGTTCGATGCTGGCAAACGCGAGGTCGGCCAGACTGCCTTCGTTACGGTAATTCGGGTCCGCACGCAAGACGTCGAGAAACCTGGCGAACTGCGCCTTGTTGCTGGCCGCCGTATCCGACGAGCGGAAAATGCCCCAGTCACGCTGCTGCGAAACCTTGGCCTGATTACCGTCGATCTCGGCACGTACATTGTGGTCCTGCTGTTGCACCCACTGGCGCCCGGGGGTGAGTTCGATGCCCATCTTCGGCCCTCCTCAGGCGCGCAGCATGCCGTCTGGAAAAGGTGGCGCGCTCGTTGCGGAGGCGCTCCCCCTGTCGTCGTCGGCGATTTCTTCAAGGTATGAGCGCCACGCCTGGCCGCGGTCTGCGTGCTGCTGAATCGCTTCGGCCAGCGTCGCCGCATCCAGACCCGACAGCGCAACGCGGCGGGCAAGCACGACAATTTCGTCGGCGGGGTCGAATCCCAGCGTGGCGCCGCCCGTGCCTTGCCAGAACAGGTTGGCATGCATCAGCACCTCCAGCGCCCGCGCGCGCTGCGAAGCCGGCAACGCAGACACCTTGCTGAACAAGGTCAGCTGATCGTCCTCCTCTCCGTACTGGAGGCAGACGGTGACCGAAGCATCGACGGTCAGCCCGAAATAGCCGCTCTCATCCGCCTGGAGATCCGAAATCCCGAGCACTTCGCCCAACTCCGCCACCAATGCCTGAAACCGCGCCTGCTGCCCCATCTCGCCCCCCTCGTTGTCTGGCGTGATTGGGCCGCAACCACGCCGTCTGGAGCTCGCCTGCCCATCAGGCCATCCCCAACAATCAGTGACAACCTGTCGTCGAAAGTTCAGTCCGTTCATTGCCAGCGCCCTTCGGCCATGCTGCCCAATATTTGAGCAAGCTCGAGAAACCCTTACCCGCCAGCCTCTTACCCTATCTGCCCAGAGCTTATCCACAGGATTCATCACGGTCGGTGTGGGCACTTTTGCGGGCTACGCCTGGCTGTGCGGTCATCGCAGCTGTTGCAGAGTCAAGCTCAATCGCATACGATAACGAGAACCATTCACATCAAAGCCACTCATATCACCCTGCAAGGACACACGCTCATGAAATCCATCGTCGTCGCCATCAGCACCTCGCTTCTCGCACTTTCCGCATTCGCCTCAGGTGCGGGCAACTACCAGCACCACGAAGGCAAGCCCGCCGAGACCCTGGAGCAGGCGGTGACCAACTTCTCGGAGTACAACCACAAGCTGGAAGCCATCCTCAACGGCGCGGTCAGCGACAACGACATGCACGATGTCCACGAGCTGACCTATACGCTCGAGAACGCGCTGGAGAAGATCAACGAAGAGCTCGCCGAGCTGGCCGAAACCCTCGAAGAGCTGCATCAGGCCTCCGAGCGAATGGATCGCGAAGCAGTGCTGGAGCATGGCCGCAAGTACCTGTCGGTCTCGCGCGAAGTCGTGAAGTAAGCAGCGGGATCGATCCAAGGGCCCAATCACCCGCAGCCGGAGCATCGTTTATGCCTCCGATATCGGCCTTTGGGATCTTGCGCGGGAGGCGATTCTTCACGCCGGGCAGGCGTCCGCGCCAAGCCCTCCGACGGTTGACGCGGCGAGGGGGGTGGCCGATGATTTCGGCCTTCCAACCATGCGAGCACCCGCGACACCAACGCGGGATGCGGCATGGGCTCCCGCAATCGCCCGGCGAACCACCATGTCCTCGTCCTCCAGACCACTCGCCGGCCTCAAGGTGATCGAACTCGGCACCTTGATCGCCGGCCCATTCGCTTCCCGCATCCTCGCCGAGTTCGGCGCCGAAGTGATCAAGATCGAATCGCCCGATGGCGGCGACCCCCTGCGCAAGTGGCGCAAACTGTATGAAGGCACGTCGCTGTGGTGGTACGTGCAGTCGCGCAACAAGCGCTCGGTCACGGTCAACCTCAAGCATCCCGAAGGCGTCGAGGTCGTGCGCCGCCTGGTGGCCGAGGCAGACATCGTGGTCGAGAACTTTCGACCCGGCGTGCTCGAGAAACTCGGACTCGGGTGGGAAGCGCTGTCCGCGCTCAATCCCGGCCTGGTCATGGTGCGCCTTTCCGGCTTCGGGCAAACGGGACCGATGGCCGCCCAGCCTGGTTTCGGTGCGATCGGCGAATCGATGGGAGGCCTGCGCTACGTGACTGGTTTCGCCGACCGCCCTCCGGTGAAGACCGGTATTTCGATTGGCGACTCGATCGCCGCGTTGTGGGGCGTCATCGGTGCGCTGATGGCGCTGCGTCACCGAGAGGTCAACGGCGGCAAGGGACAAGTGGTGGATGTCGCGCTGTACGAGGCGGTCTTCTCGATGATGGAGTCACTGGTACCCGAGTTCGATGTCTTTGGCTTCGTTCGCGAGCGCACCGGCAACATCATGCCCGGGATCACCCCGTCGAACACGCACACCACCCGCGACGGCAGGCACGTCGCGATTGGCGCCAACGGCGATGCGATCTTCCGCCGCCTGATGCTGGCGATGAACAGGCCGGATCTGGCCGATGACCCCGGCCTGGCCGACAATGCCGGCCGCGACGCGCGGCGCGAAGAGCTCTACGCGCTGATCGACGCCTGGGTGGCCGACCACGACGAGGCCGATGTGCTCGCCGCGCTATCGCATGCCGAGGTGCCCGCATCGCGGGTGTACTCGGTGGCCGACATGTTCGCCGATCCGCAGTTTCTCGCCCGTGAAATGCTTGAGCAGGCGAGCCTCCCGGATGGCCGACCGTTCCGTATTCCCGGCATCGTGCCCAAGCTGTCCGAAACGCCCGGCGGCACCGAATGGCTGGGCCCTGCGCTCGGCGAGCACACCGACACGGTACTCGACGCCCTCGGCTACGATGCCGAGCGCATCGCCGCGTTGCGCACCGCTGGTGCGATCTGAGCCGCTCCTCGCACCGCCCTCCATCCGCGCCAGGAACGAGGCCATCGCGCACAGACGACGAACCCGTTCACACCCTCTGCTTCGTTATTGAATACCATTACCGTTCCCAACCCTGCAGGACCCCAAGCGATGTCGGAGACTACACCCTACACCCCACCCCGGATCTGGACCTGGAACAAACCCAGCGGTGGCCACTTCGCCAGCATCAACCGCCCGGTCGCGGGCCCCACGCACGAACGCGATCTTCCACGGGGCAAGCATCCACTGCAACTGTATTCGCTGGCCACGCCCAACGGCGTGAAGGTCACGGTCATGCTCGAGGAACTGCTCGAACTCGGCCACACGGGCGCGGAGTACGACGCCTGGCTGATCCGTATCGGAGACGGCGACCAGTTCAGCAGCGGTTTCGTCGACGTCAACCCGAACTCCAAGATCCCCGCCCTGCTCGACTGCAGCCAGCCCGAGCCGGTTCGCGTGTTCGAATCGGGTGCGATCCTGTTGTATCTGGCGGAGAAGTTCGGCGCGCTGGTGCCGGGCGAGCCGGCCGATCGCGCCGAATGCCTTTCGTGGCTGTTCTGGCAGATGGGCAGCGCGCCGTATCTGGGCGGTGGCTTCGGGCACTTCTACGCCTACGCGCCGACCAAGATCGAGTATGCCATCGACCGCTTCGCGATGGAGGCCAAGCGCCAGCTCGACGTACTCGACCGCCGCCTGGCGCAGAGTCGCTTCGTCGCAGGGAGCGAGTACACCATTGCCGACGTCGCAATCTGGCCCTGGTACGGCACACTGGCGCTGGGCGACCTGTACGACGCGGGAGAGTTTCTGCAGGTAAAGGACTACGTGCATGTCGTGCGCTGGGCCAACGAGATCGCGGCCCGCCCGGCGGTGCGCCGGGGGCGCATGGTCAACCGCACCCGCGGTGCGCTCGAAGAGCAGCTGCACGAGCGCCACGACGCAAGCGATTTCCTTACCCGCACCGAAGACAAGCTGCAAACGCCCGAGTAGCGCGCTCCTTTCCGGTTGCAACGACCGGACAGGGCGTGGCGACGCCAAGGGGCCACCACTTCCGCCGTCTCCTTCAGCAGAATCGATAACGAAACCGCCCTGCGGCCACAGGCAGCAGGGCGGTCTTCATTCCGCTTTCCGGGTACCCACCGAACCGGGCACGGCGCTCCTGCCCCCGGATGGAGGCGGGAGCGCCTGGCGCGGTTCAGGCGAGATCGAAACGGTCGGCGTTCATCACCTTGGTCCAGGCCGCGACGAAGTCACGCACGAACTTCTCCTTGCTGTCATCCTGCGCATAGACTTCGGCGTACGCGCGGAGAACCGAGTTGGAGCCGAACACCAGATCGACCCGGGTCGCGGTCCACCTGACCGCGTCGGTCTTGCGGTCGCGAATCTCGTACAGGTTGTTGCCCGCCGGCTTCCAGGTGTAGGCCATGTCGGTGAGATGGACAAAGAAGTCATTGCTCAGCACGCCGACCCGGTCGGTGAACACCCCGTGCCGCGTCCCCCCATGGTTGGTACCCAGCACCCGCATGCCGCCGATCAGCACGGTCATCTCGTGCGCGGTGAGCCCCATCAGCTGGGTACGGTCGAGCAACATCTCCTCGGCACTGACGCGGTAGTCCTTCTTCAGCCAGTTGCGATAGCCGTCGTGCAGGGGTTCGAGCACCTCGAACGATTCCACATCCGTCATTTCCTGCGTCGCATCGCCACGTCCGGGCGCGAACGGGACGCTGACATCGACCCCCGCGGCCCTCGCCGCCTGCTCGACGCCGACGTTGCCCGCCAGCACGATCACGTCGGCGACACTGGCGCCAGTCGCCGCGGCGATGCCCTCGAGCACGCCCAGCACCTTGCTCAGACGGGCGGGCTCGTTGCCTTCCCAGTCCTTTTGCGGTGCGAGCCGGATGCGGGCGCCGTTGGCACCGCCGCGCTTGTCGGAGCCGCGGAAGGTACGCGCGCTGTCCCAGGCGGTGGCGACCATCTCGCTGATGCTCAGACCACTTGCGGCAATCTTCTCCTTGACTGCGGCGACGTCGTAATCGCTGCGTCCGGGGGACACCGGATCCTGCCAGATCAGGTCTTCCTGCGGCACCTCCGGGCCAAAGTAACGCGCCTTTGGCCCCATGTCGCGGTGCGTGAGCTTGAACCAGGCGCGCGCAAACACCTCGGAGAAATACGCCGGATCCTTGTAGAAACGCTCCGAGATCTTGCGATACTCCGGATCCATCTTCATCGCCATGTCGGCATCCGTCATGATCGGGTTGTAGCGGATCGACGGATCCTCGACATCGACCGGCTTGTCTTCTTCCCTGATATTGACCGGCTCCCACTGCCACGCCCCGGCGGGGCTCTTCTTCAACTCCCAGTCGTAGTTGAGCAGCAGTTCGAAGTAACCGTTGTCCCATTGCGTGGGGTGGGTGGTCCACGCGCCTTCCAGGCCACTGGTCACGGTATCGCGCCCCACGCCGCGCTGGGTCTTGTTGTTCCAGCCCAGGCCCTGCTCTTCGACGTCCGCCCCTTCGGGCTCGGGGCCCAGCAGTGCGGCATTGCCATTGCCATGCGCCTTGCCCACGGTGTGGCCACCGGCGGTGAGCGCAACGGTTTCTTCGTCGTTCATCGCCATACGGGCAAAGGTGACGCGAACGTCATGGGCGGTCTTCAGTGGATCGGGCTTGCCATCGACACCTTCCGGATTGACGTAGATCAGGCCCATCATCACCGCCGCCAGGGGATTGTCCAGATCGCGCTCACCAGAATAACGGCTGTTGGGGTTGTCGGTGGGCGCCAGCCATTCCTTCTCCGAACCCCAGTACGTATCCTTTTCGGGATGCCAGATGTCCTCACGGCCAAACGCGAAGCCAAAAGTCTTCAGTCCCATAGACTCGTAGGCAACGTTGCCGGCGAGAATGATCAGGTCGGCCCAGCTGATCTTGTTGCCGTATTTCTTCTTGACCGGCCAAAGCAAGCGTCTGGCCTTGTCCAGGTTGGCGTTGTCCGGCCACGAATTGATCGGTGCGAAGCGCTGGTTGCCGGTGCCCGCGCCGCCGCGGCCGTCAGCAATGCGATAGGTTCCCGCGGCATGCCAGGCCATGCGGATCATCAGGCCACCATAGTGGCCCCAGTCGGCCGGCCACCACGCCTGGCTGTCGGTCATCAGCGCGGTAAGATCCTTCTTGAGGGCCGCCACGTCGAGCTTCTTGAGTTCTTCCCGGTAATCGAATGCCTCACCCAGCGGGTTGGTCTTGGTGTCATGCTGATGGAGTATATCGAGATTGAGGGCCTTCGGCCACCAGTCCATGTTCGCGTTACCAACCGCAGTGTTGCCGCCATGCATGACAGGGCACTTGCCCGTTGTGCTTGCCTGGTTTCCGCTCATTTCTTTTCTCCTCTTGTAATTGAAACAGCAAAGGCTGCCGGGCAACATCCATGACATTCAAGAACAACCGGGTGCCGCCCGCTGCGTTTCCTGGTTCGGGAATCAGGACGTTTTGTGCTCCTGATCACAAATCCAGCTTAGCAAAGAACATGGTGAGCCGCGGCAATCGCCATGATCGTCGAAAACTATGAATAGCCCATGAACCGTCGCACCAACTCTATGGGCCACATCTCTTACCGCGAAGCGGTCGTAGAATGCTCTCTGGATTCGGCGCGCGTGTGCACCTCGTATCCCACTTGACGGCACGTCAAGCAGCAGCATCGCCGGAAGCTGACAACACGGGCACTGCGTCGCTCACGTCCGTGCGCGATACTATCGTCCGGTATCCGCCGCAACGTCCTCGGGAAATGACGCTGACAGCACCGCTTCGTCAAACAACAATCGATAAAGGCACCTTCCGCAATGAATACGCCCGACCCCCACACCGCCCCCCTCTCCGAACTCTACCCACACACCTCCGGCACCTTCACGATGGCCGAGTTCGCCGACGAAATCGACACGCGCCTGCACGACGGCCGCGGCGACGAAGTCCACGCCTTCTTCCGTGACTGCGACGAGCGCTGCCTGCAGCGCCTGTCACACCTCACAAGTCGGGATGCCCCCTGGGGTCGGGACGCCGAGCGCTGGCTCGCCTTTGTCCGCCTGACGCTGTCGCGGGGTCACATTCTCAGCGCCGCGCGCGACATGCCTCGCAGCGCCGAACTGTCCGCAGCCGTCCGCGCGCTGGCCGAGCAGCGGCTGGTCGAGGTGCGCGCCGCGCCGCTGCCACCCAACCAGGGCATCGGTCCGGTGATTCTGCGCCTGATGCCCTGGCTGTACTACCCCGGCATGCCCTATGAGGACGTCGTCGCCACCCTCGACTGGATGCTGGCGCTGCGCGCCGAGGCCGGTGTCGGCCGCGACAACGACTACTGGACCAACTGGCAGTCCCTCATCGCGGCCCTGAACGACGACGATCTGCTGCGCTACGCCGCAGTCGGCGGCGCGCTGTTCAAGGACATCATCAAGCACGTCCAGCGGGAGCGCGTACCCGCGAGTACGCGCGGTGAAGGCTGGCGCCTTTGGAAACCCTTCTTCGCCAGCCACCCCCGTCTGTATGACGAGGTCTACATCGAAGACGTCGAGCTGCTCGACCAACGCTGGGACAGCGCGAACGCTCAACTCCGCGTCGACCTCGGATGCAAGCTGATGTCATGGCTCGGCTACGATGATCAATTCGACTCCGATCACCTCAAAGCGGTCTTCGACCGGCGCTTGCGCGAAAGCCCGAACGCCTTCGTACCATACATGAAGGAATCGGGCCGTTACCAGGTCAGCCCGGGGCTGGCCAGGCATGTAATCGCCGCCGGACACGAGGCATTGCTGCCCTTGCTGCTGCCGGCCATTGCGCAACGCTGCGAGTACACGGAAGAGCTCAAGGAGTACGCCGAACTCATCCGTGAGCTGGCCGCGAGCCGACCGGACGATCTCAACGGCATCGGGGCCAAGGATCTCGTCAACATTCTCCCCGCCTTCGACCGCGACACCCTGAGAGCGACCCTGCCGACGCTGACGCCCATCATCTCGGGCAGCAGTTCCAAGGCCCTGCGCGCTGCTCTCGCCGACATCGCCGGGCAGTTCGAGCCGGCCTGGCTGATCGAAGCCGGATGGCTGAAAAAACCGCCCAAGAACCTGCTGCTGGTCTGCCGCGACGTATTGCTGGCCCACCCCGACCCGTCCGCCGGTCCGCTGCTCGCCGAGCTGCTGGCCAGCGGCAAACTGGACATCGCCTCGGCGAGTACCGTCACACAACGTCTGCAGACACTCGGACTGGCCACAACGGACGCAGCCGGGACGGCCACCGGCTCAAGTCCGGCCAGTGACGCGACCGCCGCGGCCGACCTCGACACGCTCGAGGCGCAGGCCGCCAAGGTCAAGCGCCTGGCCGCCGCCATCAAGCCCTTCGACACCCCGGAGTTGCTCAGCCTCTGCGCGCCCCTGTCCGAACACGCCACCCGGGTGCTGCTGCACCTCGCGGCCACCGCCGAGGCCACCCCGCCCCCCATGGCCGATCAGCTGCTCGCCCATGTTCCGGCGGAAAACCGCGCGCGGCTCGCGCTGGCGCTGGTGGAGCACTGGATCGCGGCCGACGGCGACCCCAAGCGGCGCTGGGCAATCAAGCTGGTGCCGGGCAATGCCGACGACCGCGTGGTCGACCTGTTCATGAAGGCCATCAACGACTGGAACCGGCCGCGCCTGCAGCGTGCCGCCGCCGCAACCGAGCAGCTTGGCGAAGTCGACACCCTGTACGCGCTGCTGCGGGTGCAGGAGATTTCCGAGTCGCGCAAGCTCAAGGACCTCGTGGTGCGCGCCGCCCGCGCCGCCCTGCGCGCTGCCGCCGCACGCCGGAAGATGAGCGTGGCCGAGCTCTTCGACGAAGTCACGCCCGATTTCGGGCTCGGTGCCGGCCTGAACCTGAGCGTCGGCCCGCAGACCTATCGCATCGAGCTGCAGGGCGACCTCAGCCTGCGCGTGATCGACGACAAGGGCAAGGCCCGCAAGTCCATCCCCGCGGTCAAGGACGAAAGCCTGAAGGCCGACTGGGAAGCCGCAAGCGCCCAGCTGAAAACCCTCAACACCAGCCTCAAGACGGTGATCAAGCAGCAAGGCCCGCGCATGCAGGCCGCGCTGGTCACCGGCAAGCGCTGGCCGCGTGCGCGCTGGCAGCGCCTGTTCGTCGAACACCCCTTGCTGCGCATCGTCGGCCGCAGCCTGATCTGGCGCATCGAAGACGCACCGCAACTGGCGCACACCAGCTTCCGCCTGGCCGAAGACTTCAGCCTGGTGGATGTCGAGGACGACCCCGTCACCCTGCCGGACGACTGCAGCATCAGCCTGTGGCACCCGGCCACCGCCGCGGACGGCGAACGCGAAGCCTGGCAGGCCAACCTCGCCGACTACGAACTCGACGCCCTGGTCGACCAGCTTGGCGCCTGCGCCGAGTTGCCGGGCGAAGCGCAGTTCAAGAACGGCACGCTGCTGCCGCCTGCCCCGATCACCGTGGCCCAGGAGCAGCTCTCCAGCCTCTTCAAGAAGCACGGCTACCGCCCGGGCCCGGTCGGCGACGGCCCCAGCATCAACGAACACATCTGGCGCCTGCCCGCGCTCGAAATGTGCATCGAGCTGGCGCACGACTACTACCCGCCGTACATGGAGCTGGGTTTGCCGGTATCGGTGGAGCACATCCGCGTGATCGACCTGAGCGATGACGACTGGCGCGAGGTCGACGTCGCCAGCTTGCCCACCCCGCTGCTCGCGACGCTGCAGGGCCAGTTCCTGGCCATGGCCGCGAAAGCCCTGCCGGCCGAATGAGTCGCCCCGCCATGGCCACACGACGCAGAAAGGACGCCCCCGCCACGCCGTCGGTCGGGCACGACGACGCCCAGCGCCTGCCGGTCGAACTCGCCCGCGGCGAGGAGCTTGCCGCCCTCGCGGATGCCGACGAGGGTCCGCGCCCGGACGGCTGGCGGCTCAGCCCGCGCGCGGTGCGGCGCTTCATTCTCGGCGGCGCGGCCAGCGACGGCCCACCAGTCGCCCGCAAGATCCATGGCAACGACGCGCTGGTCGAGCGCGCCATCGTCACCCTCGCCGGGCAGCGCGGGCTGATGCTGGTGGGCGAACCGGGCACCGCCAAGTCGCTGCTGTCCGAGCTGCTGGCCGCCGCGATCTGCAGCGACAGCACGCTGACGGTGCAGGGCGGTGCCGGCGTGGTCGAAGAGCAGATCCGCTATGGCTGGAACTACGCCCTGCTGCTGCGCGACGGCCCGGGCCCGGACGCCCTCGTGCCCGGGCCGCTGCACCGGGCGATGAGCACCGGCCGCTTGCTGCGCTTCGAAGAGATCACCCGCTGCGCCACCGAAGTGCAGGACAGCCTGGTGTCGGTACTGTCCGAACGTCTGCTGCACATTCCGGAGCTCAAGGACGAACGCCCGTGGCTGCTCGCCCGCCCCGGCTTCAACGTCATCGCCACCGCCAACCTCAACGACCGCGGCGTCAACGAGATGTCCGCCGCGCTCAAGCGCCGCTTCAACTTCGAGACCATGCGCCCGCTCGACGGCATCGACGCCCAGGCCGCGCTGATCGGCGAGGAGGTCGGCCACGCGCTGGCGCGGCAACGCATCGGCACCACCGTCGCACCCGACGTGCTCACCCTGCTCGCCACCGCCTTCCAGGAACTGCGCAAGGGCAACGTGGACGGCACCGCGATCGAACGCCCCGGCACCGTGCTGTCCACCGCCGAGGCCATCGACGTGGTGTTCAACGCCGCTTGCCAGTGCTGGTATTTCGGCGAAAACGCGGTGCGCCCCGCCCACCTCGCGCGCCACCTGCTGGGCACCGTGATCAAGGACGACGACGAAGATCGCCGTCGCTTCGCGGAGTATCTGCGGGTCGTCGCCCGCGAACGTGCCGACCGCCAGGACTGGCAGGACTTCGTCGCCGGTGGCCGTGAGCACAGCTGACCCCCGGCCCACGCCGCAGGGCCTGAAGGCCAGGCTGGCACCCCTGCCGGCCTTGAGGCTGGTGCCGGTGCGCCACCACAGCCCGCGCTGTGCCCACCACCTGCGCGCGCTGATGCGCGAATTCCGTCCCACCCATGTGCTGATCGAAGGGCCGGCCGAGCTGAACGCCCTGCTGCCGGCCTTGCAGCACGCCCAGGCACGGCCACCGCTGGCCGCCTACCTGCACGCGGCCGTCGGCGCGGCGGGTGGCAAGGACACCGCAACCACCGTCTGGCGCTGCCGCTGCTACGTCCCCTTTGCCGCCTTCTCGCCCGAGTGGGTGGCGCTGCGCGAAGCCAGCCGGCAAGGCGGGCAGGTGCGCTTCATCGACCTGCCCTACACCGCGCGCCTGACGCAACCCGAACATCAGGAGCATTTCGCCACCGCCCCGGAACCCACGCTCGAGGACGAACCGGCGCAACTCGCCCCCGGCGCGCTGGACGACCTGATCGCCGCCAGCCCCTGCCGCGATTTCGACGAGTGGTGGGACCGCCATTTCGAATCCGGCGCCGAAGCGGACACGGCGGAGGACTATTTCGCTGCCGTCCTGGCTTTCAGCCAGTGGTTGCGCACGCACCACGGCAACACGGACGATGCCGATGTCGCCGAGAACGCCGCCCGCGAAGCGTGCATGGCGGGCGAGATCCGCCACACGCTGGCGCAGGGCGCGCGCTGCCTGGTCGTCTGCGGCGGCTATCACGTGCCGGGCATTCTTGCCGGTCTGGGACTGGACCCCGGGCTCGAGCCGCCCCCTCAGCCCGTCCACCTCGGCAAGCTCGAAACGGCCGCCCCTTCCAGCCCGACCGGCCGCCCCCCCGCACTGCCCACCACACCGCGCACCGAAGCGAACGCCGGCGACACCGGCGTCCACCTCATCCCCTACACCTTGGACCGCCTCGAGCGCGCCAGCGGCTACGCCGCCGGCATGCCGTCGCCCGGCTACTACCAGGCCGTATGGCAGGCCTGGGAACACGGCGCCGCACACCCCGACGGCAGCGCCTGGCCACGCCTGGCCGCGCGGCTGACCACCTCGCTACGCGAAACCGGCCTGCCCGCCACCCTGCCGGACGCCGCCGAGGCGCTGCGCCTGGCCCACGGCCTCGCCGCTCTGCGCGAATGTCACGGCGGCCGTACCGAACTGACCGAGGCCTTGCGCAGCGCATTGCTCAAGCATCCCGGGGACGAGGCGCTGTTCGAGCGCTGTCGCCAGACGCTCTTTGCCGGCAGCGGGCTCGGCCGCCTGCCGCCGAACGCCCCAGTGTCCCCCCTGCTGCGCGACGTCCAGGCCTTCTGCGCCCGCCATCGCCTGCCGCTACAGCCCTCGGCGCCACAGACGAAGACCCTGGACCGCTATCGCCGCGCGCGCCAGCGGGAATGCTCGCAGGGTCTGCACCGCCTGCGCTACCTCGACGTGCCCTATGCCACGCTGGAGGCCGGTCCCGACTTCGTCCACGGCACCGACCTGACCCGCGTGCGCGAGATCTGGCGCCTGCGCTGGGAGGTCGAGACTGCCGTGGCCCTCACCGAGGCCTTGCGCTACGGCGCCAGCCTGGAGGAAGCCGCGGTCAACCGCCTGCTCGAACACCTCCGGCAAGGCGTCGCCGGCCAGCCGGCCAGGCACGTGCTGGAAGTGCTGGTAATGGGGCTGGAGCAGATCGCCGCCCCGGTGCTCGACGCGGTGGACGCCTGGCTGGACCACAGCCACGACGCGCTGGCCCTGGCCCAGGCATGCGGTCAACTGGCCCAGGCCTACGAGGCCCGCCATGCACTCGGCGCGGTCGGCTGGACACGCCTGCCCCCCATGCTGGCGCGCTGCTTCGCCCAGGCCTGCCTGCGCCTGCCGTGGCTGGGCCAAAGCGACGAGGCTCGCCAGCACGCCACCCTGGATGCGCTTGCCGACCTGCATGGCATGGTGCGCCGTGCCGCCCCCTGGGCCGATGGCCACGCCTTCCACGACGCCTGCGAGGCCTTGCACGCCGCCGACACGCCGGCCCGGGTGCGCGGCGCCGCCGCCGGCATCCTCGGCATGAGCAGCCGCTGGCAATCGGCGCAAAGCGAGGCCGCGCTGCGCGACACCCTGGCGCTGGCCGAGGCGGACCCGGTATGCATGGGCGAATACCTGCAGGGCTGGCTGCGCGTCGGCCGCGGATGGCTGCTCGGCCACCCTCCTGCCCTGCGCATGCTCAGCAACGGCGTCGCGCGCTGGTCGGAGGACGCCTTTCTGAACGGCCTGCCGGCGCTGCGCCTGGCGTTCGCACAGTTGAGCCGGGCCGAACTGAAGCGACTCGCGCAGGCACTGATCGGCACCCCCGACGCCGCCCGCACGCGGGTGCGAGTGCCCTCCGACGAGACGCTGGAACACAGCCGCAGCCTCGCCGCGCAGGTCGCCTCCGCGCTCGCCCCCTGGGGGCTGACATGAGCGACTGGCCCCCCGACCCCGCCACCCAGCGGCGCTGGCGGCTGATCCTCGGTGCGGACGCCGATGCGGCCCTGTCCGGCGCCGGCCGGCTTTCGCCCGACGACCAGCGTCGCGACGACGCGCTGGACTACCTCTACCGGCGCGAGTATCTCGCCCGACAGCTTGGCGCGCATGGCGAGACAGGCACGGAGAACGACCTCCTGGCCCAGTTCGAGGCCTGGCTGCACGGCGGCGAAGACGACAGGGAAGACGGGCCCGACCGAGGTGACGGCGAGGGCAGGGGCGACGAGAGCGACGAGTCTGAAGACCGCGGCGATGCGGAGCACCTGCCCCACGCCCGCCGGGGTGGCGTCGACAAGCCCATGCCCGAGGCGGTGCGCTGGCTGGGCGAGGTGCGGCAGCTCTTTCCCGGCACCGCAGCCGAAATCCTCCAGCGCGACGCGCTGTCGCGTTACGGACTCAACGACGTGTTCGCAGACCCGCAGGTGCTCGCGGAGCTGCCCCCCAGCCTGGAAATCGTCGCCACCTTGATGGCGATCCGCGCCAGCCTGCCTCCGGCCGTCCACGCCGCCGCCCAACGCTTGATCGCGCGCGTGGTGGCGCAGCTCGAAGCCCGCCTCGCCCCGCGCATCCGGGCCGCCTTCTCCCCCCGCCGACTGCGCCGCGGTGGCCGGGGCCGCCCGCGCCTGTCCGATCTCGACTGGCCGCGCACCCTCCGCCACAACCTGCGCCACTACCAGCTGGCGGAGCAGACCCTGATTCTGGAGCGCCTGTTCTTTCACACCCGCGAAGCCCGCCGCCTGCCCTGGGAGCTGTGGCTGGTGGTCGACCAGAGCGGTTCGATGTACGAGTCGGTGATCCACAGCGCGGTCATGGGCAGCATCTTCGCCCGGGTGAAAGCGCTGCAGACCCGTCTGCTGCTGTTCTCCGACGAGGTCGTGGACGCCTCCTCGCAACTGCACGCCCCGGAAGCCCTGCTGATGGGCGCGCAACTGGGCGGCGGCACCGACATCGGCGGCGCGCTGCAGTACGTTGCCGGACGGCTCGCCACGCCCCACCGCGCGGTAGTCGTGCTGATCAGCGATCTCTACGAGGGCCGTGACGAAGGCAAGGTGTTGCAGGAAACCACCCGCCTGGTCGCCAGCGGCGCGCGGGTGCTCGCGCTCGCCGCGCTGGACCGCCACGCCCATCCCGACTACGACCGCGACCTCGCCGCTCGCATGGTCGCCCACGGTGCCGAGGTCGCGGCGATGACGCCGGATCACCTCGTGGATTGGCTCGCCAGCACCCTGTGGAGGCCGACCCGATGATGTGGGAATGGCTGCGCACGCTCGACGACGACGCCATCGTCGACTGGGCCAACAAGGGCTTGCTCAGGCGCGGCGCCAAGACCCTTGCCGCCACCGACCCCGGTGGCTGGACGCTGACAGCGGACCGCGCCGAGGCCCACATCGAGTCGCACACCCAGACGCTGGGCGGCACCGGTTTCGCCGCCCTGCACTGCGACTGCCCGGCCTACGGCCCCTGCCACCACCTGTGTGCCTTTGTGCTCGGCTTGCGCGCCCGTGCCGCCGCGGTCACCGAGCCGGGCGACGCCCCTGTGGAAAGCGCCACCGCCACGCCCTGGCTGGACGGTGCCGCCGACAGCGTGGCAAACGCCTTCGGCACCCCCGCCGTGCGCAAGGCCTTGCACTGGCTGGCCCAGGGTTTCGAAGCTGCGCTGAACGAAAGCGACGGCGCCCTGATCGCCGAACTGAGCGATCCGGACGAGGTCACCGTGCGCATCCCCCGCGCCGGCGGCCTGACGGCGGCCGGTTGCAGTTGCAAGGCGGCGACCTGCGCCCACCGCGCGCTGGCCGCCCTGCAGGCGCGTCGCGCAGCCGGCGTCGCGACGCCGCCGCTGCCCGAAACCGTGCTGGACGACACCGCCCTCGCCTGCCTGTCGCAGACCCGGCAGTGGCTCACCGCGCTCACCCTGCAGGGCACGACCGGCATCGGCCCCGCCTTTCTCGACCAGGGCGAGGCCCTCGCCACCGAACTGCGCCAAGCCGACCTCCCCCGCCCCGGCGCCTTGCTCGCCACCCTCACCGTCAACCTGCGCGACGACCGCCTCGGCCGGGGCGGCGCAGCCGAACGCATCGCAGACAAGCTCGCGGCGATATGGATGTGCGTGCGCGGCCTGGCCCAGCACCCCTTGCCGCGCCCCTTCCACGAGCTGGCCGGGGTGCATCGGCAGACCTACCGCCGCCAGGGCGACCTCGTCCTGCACGGCATCGCGGCCGAGATCTGGCACACCGGCAGCGGTCAGCGTGGCTTCTCGCTGCATTTCCAGGACGCCGGCAGCGGGCGCTACCTGCGCTGGTCGGAATCACGTCGGCACGGCTTCGACCCCGACTGGTCGCCGGAAGCCGCGCTCGCACGCGCAAGCCTGGGCGAGCGCCCGGTACAGCGCCTGCTGGCATCACCACACCGCTTGCTGCGTGGCTGGATCAGCGACGACGGGCGTCTGTCCGCCCGCGAAGGCACCCAGCTGGCTGACGCGCCAACGCCCTCGCCACTGCCACCCCCCGACGACCCCGCCGCACTGCTGCACGAACACGCCGCAAGCCTGCGGGCCGACCCGTGGCGCCCCCTGCCGCCGCGTTTTGCCCGGCTGGCGGTCATCGGCTGCGGCATGCCGGAAACCGATGCCGTGGTTCAGCACTGGACGCTGCAAGTGCAGGGCGATGGCGTCGACTACACACTGCGAGGCGAACTGCATGGCGCCGAGGCTGCCCTGCTGCGCTCCCTGCAACGTGGCCTCGCGCATGGGCAGCGCCCGGTCGAACTGTTCGGGCGTGCTGATGTTCAAGGCGCGAGCCTGCGGTTAACTCCAATTGCCATCCTCTGGCAGGATGGCACCGCCTTCAACGCCCCTGGCACCAACTGGCCTGCGTCGGAATACGGGACACCGTCCGTTCCGACACCGCGACCACGGCCACCACGGCCACCGCAAACAAGATCCGACGCAATGCACGACAGCCGCGAACCGCAGGCAACAGGAACGCCTGACCGGTCGGTGATCGATTCGATCCCGGACAATGCAGAGATCCTACTCGACGAGTGGCTCACGCGCATCCACGCGTGGCTGGCGGAAGTCCGGGTTGCAGGACTGGCCGATCCAAGCGATTCACTTCGCACCAAAGGCCGTGCACTGACGGACGAGGCCACCTTGCTCGGCTGGAGCACCATCGCCGGGCTGCTGGACCGCAGCCTCGACATTCATTTGGGGCCCCACGAACGCGCGCAGGCCTGGCTCGACCTCACCGCCTGGCTGGCCACGGCCCGTCGCCTGAAGGCAACAGCTTCTCCACGCTGACTGCAGCCACTACCTGCGGAACCCCATCCGCTACAAGTTCTACCGCCGCGGCTGTGGGCGCGACCAGCGCCTCGAGCAGCTGTGGGGCAAGCCCTGATACCCCCGGAGGCACCACCATGCATCGCCGACACTTTCTGACCTTCTCCGGCATCGCTGCCACGACGACCGTCCTGCCGCTCCACTGCGCCCCCACATCTGACGCACGTGGCCCCGCCCTCAATTCGCCGACGCTTCGGCCGTTGCACGCCGACGCTGCGCCAGCCAGATCAGTGAAGCCCCCATGATCAACACCGGCACGATCGAGCCGACGTTGAGCAGCACCCAGCCCTGCGTGGTCACCAGCGCACCCGACGCAAACGACGTGAGCGCCATGGTCGCGAACACCGCGAAGTTGATCGCCGCCTGGGCACGATCCTTCTCCTCCGGGCGGTAGGCCTGCATCGCCAGCGTGGTGCTGCCGGTGAACAGGAAGTTCCACCCAACCCCAAGCAGAAACAGCGCCACCAGGAACTGCTGCAGGTCCTGCCCAGACAGCGCGATTGCGATGCAGAGCGCGTTGAGCACGACGCCAACGCCCATGATGTTGAGCACGCCGAAGCGCTTGATCAGATGGCCGGTGAAGAAGCCGGGCGCGAACATGCCGATGACGTGCCACTCGAGCACCAGGGCGGCATCCGAGAACGGCATCCCGCAGGCATCCATCGCCAGCGGCGTGGCCGCCATCAGCAGATTCATCACGCCATAGCCGAGCGCCGCGCCGATGGTGGCGACAATGAACACCGGCTGACGCATGATCTCTCCGATCGGCCGTCCCAGTGACGAACCGATCGCCCTCACCGGTTCGGCCGGAAAACGAATGCCCGCCATCACCACCATCGAGACCAGCGCCACGACAGCCAGCGCGAGATACGAACCCAGGAAAGGTGCCGCGAAGCTGTCACGCGTATGATTGGCCAGATTGGGGCCGAGCACCGCGCCGATCAAGCCGCCGGCGAGCACCAGCGACACCGCTTTCTCGCGAAACGACGCATCGGCCAGTTCGCCCGCGGCAAAGCGATACAACTGCCCGTTGGCGCTGTAGTAGCCGGCAATCAGCGTCCCCGCGACCAACAACCAGAAACTGCGCAACTCCAGAGCCAGCGCGCACAGCAACACGGTCAGAAATGCCACCACCAGGCCGAGCTGAAACGACACCTGCCGCCCCCAGCGCCGCTGGCTCGCCGCCACCAGGCCAGTGGACATCGCGCCACCGACCACGTACGCCATCACCGGCAGGGTCGCCATCCAGGCCGCCGGCGCGAGCGCCAGCCCGACCAGGCCGTTGATCGCAATGAGCACGACGTTGTTGGTCAGGAACAGCCCCTGGGCAATCGCCAGCAACCAGAGATTCTTCTTCATCAGAGAACGCTTGAATATTCAGGTTTAAACGGCGACTCTAATCGCTTTTGCCGCAGCCGTGAACTACCGTGCGTCTGTTCACCGGGGACAACCACAGCGCGCACTCAGCAAATGGTCTGGCCGCACGCCGGACGGCTTCGCGCCTCCTCGGCGTTGCTCGCCCTCGCCTCCGCGATCGGCTATCGTCAACTCTCGACCGGCGTGCAGAGTTCGACCAGAAAACCATCGGGATCCGACACATAGGCAACGGTCTGCCCCCACGGCATCTGTTGCGGCTCCTGAACCAGCGCCGCCCCGGCCGCCAGTGCGCGATCGAGCGCAGACCGGACATCATCGGTAGTGAACGCGATCTCGAAGCACGGCGCGGCCGCGTCCGCCGCCTGCGGGTTCTTGTGCAACGCGGCCATCAACTTGCGCGACGAAAAGGCCAGCGCCGTCGTGCCGGTATCCAGTTCTCCAAAGTCACCGCCCTCGTGCAGAAACTTGACTGCGAACCCGAACGCCGCCTCGTAGAAGCGAACGCTGGTCGGGACGTCATCCACGTACAGAATCGTATATCCGAACTTCATTCCAGGCTCCTTGCCATTGATTGCGTTGAACCTCGACGATAAGCCATTCCGCGAGGTTCGTCTTGTACCAACTCGACAGATCGGGAGGGGCCACCACCGCACCCGTCGAATTCAGGCCCGAGCCTCGCGCCGCAAGAGCTCGCGCTTGCGCTCGACACCCCAGCGGTAGCCTGCAAGATCGCCATTTCGGCGCACGACACGATGGCACGGAATGGCGATTGCGATGTGATTCGTGGCACAGGCCCGGGCAACCGCGCGCACGGCCTTTGGCGCGCCGATGCGCTCGGCAAGCTCGGTATAGCTCACCACGGAGCCCGGCGGAATTTCGCGCAGCGCCTGCCATACCCGCAACTGAAACGCGGTACCACGCACGTCCAGCGGCAAGTTCAGGCCGATGGCGGGCGCCTCGACGAAACCCACTACCTGCGCGACGAGTCGCTCGAAACCGGCGTCGCCACCGATCAACTCGGCCCTGGGGAATCGATCCTGCAGGTCGCGCACCAATCGATCCGGGTCGTCACCCAGCAAGATCGCGCAGATGCCTAGTTGACTCTGCGCGACGAGGATCGCGCCCAAGGAACATTGGCCGACGGCAAACCGGATCACGGCCCCGCTGCCACCTGCGCGATACGCCTTCGCGCGCATGCCCAGCACCTGATCGGCGGTTGCGTAGAAGCGGCTGTTGGCGTTGAAGCCTGCACCGTAGATCGCATCGGTGACCTTGCCTCCAGCCTCGCCGAGGCACTCACGCAGCTTGCGCGCCCGATGTCCCGTTGCATAGGCTTTGGGCGTCAACCCGGTCTCCGCCTTGAACAGGCGATGGAAGTGAAAAGGACTCAGACCGACGTGAGCCGCCAGCACATCAAGGCTGGGAGGGGTTTCCGAGGCGTCGATCAGGCTGCAGGCCCGCGCGATGAGCGCGACGCGCTCGGCCGCCACCACCTTGCGCGCGCGCCCCATGCGGTGACTTGGGCGGAAACCGGCTGCTTCGGCGGCGGCGGCCGAATCAAAGAACTCTACGTTCTCGCGCTTGGGGCAACGCGCAGCCGCACTGGGGCAACCATAGACACCCGTCGTCCGCACGGCGTAAACAAAGTGCGCATCGGCATCGGCGTCCCGGGTTCGAACCGCCTGCCAGCGCGCTTCGTCGCTCGCGTAGGTGTTCGTAGTCGTGGCGCGATCATTCATGACGTCACCTGGATTTTCTGCGATGGAGATCAGATTAGATCCGATTTCGGCGGCTGGCACTCCGTTTCTTGCTATTGAATGGCTTGTTTCCGACCTGGCCGACACGGTCTGCATCGTCCGTTGCCGAGCCGGTGAGACATTCTCCGGCCTGCGGTTTGACTCCGCCGCGACCTTGTCCGAGCAACGCTTGCGGGATGCGGTTCGCGGGAGCGGAGCGACGGATGCGGTCGATGCACTGACGACCCAGCGCCCTTGCGCCCTCGCGCGCACGATTCGCCTCCCTGCAACAGAACGCAGATCCGCGTAAGGTCGCACCGAAGTGCGGTGAAACCCGTCCTGGTTCCAGACTGCTTTAGGGCACAATACGAAAGAACCCCGGTGGCAAGCCTCGCTCAGCCCGCCAGATGTCGATCGATGAGCGGCGCCAGGCGCCGCGCATGTTTCTCGGCGATGTCATGGTCACCGCCTTCGATGACATGCAGTTCGGCACGCGGTAGCAACGAAAGCAGGCGTTCACCGACCCCCACCGGACTGACGGGGTCGGCATCGCCCCACAGAAGCAGCGTTGGAACGTTGACCGTTGCGAGCCGCGACGACAGGTCACCCTGATAATCGATGAACCATCGGGGGAGCGTCGGCCATTCTTCGAGGAACGACGGACGCCAGTCCTGCCCGCCCAGGCCCGCGACATCCACTCCACCTGAAGTGACTGCCAGCACCAGATGGGTGATGCGTTCCGGTATCGCGAGTGCGACACGCATGGCAACCACACCACCCATCGACTGCGCCACCAGCGCCGAGGGGCGATCGACCCGCGCGACCACTCTGGCCACCAGATCGTCGATGCCACGCACGGATGCATCCCGCGGCGAGGAGCCAAAGCCGGGCCAATCCACATGGACTTTTTCTGCCGGGTGCTCCAGAAGACTGGCGACGGGTGCCCACAGCTCGGTTCTGCCGGATGCGCCGGGGAGGAAAAGGATTCTGGACGGCATGGCTGACACCGGAAAATGAACTGAACCGGCCCTGTCCGTCGCATTGTCATTGCGAGCGGAGCCTCTATAATGAGCGCCGAGTCTACACGTCTTCGAGGTCTTCGTCCCATGCGTCATTGATGCCGCCGTCCACCGGACGGCTCACCTTTTGAGCCCCCCTTGCGGAGGGGAAGTCCCTGGCATCCATGGAATGACGTATGACGAATCCGATCCTCACGCTGGAAGGCGTGTCCTTTGCTCTGCCGGACGGCAGAACGCTTTTCTCCGACCTCCACGCAACGTTTCACCGCCGACCGACCGCCCTGGTCGGGCGCAATGGCGTCGGCAAGACAGTGCTGACGCAGATCCTGGCGGGACAGCTCGAACCGACCACCGGGCGCTGCGTGCGCTCGGGAAGCGTCCGGGTGCTGGCCCAGCAGGGTTCGCATCCGGCCGGCGCCTCGATCGCTGATCTGGTGGGGGCACGGGCAACACTGGATGCGCTCGCGCGCATCGAAGCAGGAAGCTCCCTGCCTGCCGATTTCGACACTGTGGGCGACCGCTGGGATATCCGCCAGCGCCTGGAGCAGGCGCTGGACCGCTACCACCTCGGCCACCTCGACGCAAACACCCTCGTCAGCACGCTCAGTGGCGGCGAGGCCATGCGCATCGCGCTGATCGGCGCCCTGCTGTCGGACGCCGAGTTCCTGATCCTCGATGAACCCAGCAACCATCTCGATACCCCCAACCGACGGGCACTGATCGAACAGCTGCAAGGCTGGCCCCGGGGCCTGCTGGTCGTCAGCCACGACCGGCGACTGCTCGAAGCAATGCCGGAAATCGTCGAGCTCTCGCCCCTCGGGCTGCGCAGCTACGGTGGCAACTTTTCCGTCTACACCGAGTGCAAGGCCCGGGAGCGAGAGGCTGCCGCTCAACTGCTCGAGCAGCGCAAGCTCGACCGCCAGCGCAAGGAGCAGTCCATGCGCGAGCAACTCGAGCGACAGGCGCGGCGGCAGGCCCGGGGTGGCCGTCAAGGCCGCGATGCCAACCAGGCGCGGATTCTGCTGGACCGCCAGAAGGAGCGCAGCGAAAGCTCGATGGGCAAGCTGCGCAAGCAACATGCCGACATTCGCGCACAGCTCGTCGAGAGCGTATGCGAGGCATCGCGACAGCTGGAGGATTGCGCACCCATCACGCTGCTCGCATCGCCGCACGCCGGAGCCGTGCAGCGCCGGGTGGCCGATCTGGAAGGCGTCGAACTCCCCTTCGTCGCGGGCGCCATGCGCCATGTCGAATGGACGCTGCTCGGGCGACAGCGCGTCGGTGTCGTTGGTCCCAATGGGTGTGGCAAGTCCACGCTGCTGAAGATACTGGCCGGGCAACTCCAGCCCTTGGCAGGAACCTGCAGACGCCTGGTCGACGGTGCGTATCTCGACCAAGGTCTGGGCACCCTGGCTGCATCGCGTTCGGTGCTGGAGCAGATGCAGGAGGCCAGCCGCGGGCTCGCGGAAGGCGAGCTGCGCATGCGCTTGTCTCAGCTCGGTCTGGATGCGGACAAGATCGTCGTACCGAGCGGTTCGCTCAGCGGCGGCGAGCGCTTGAAGGCCGCGCTGGCCCACCTCCTCTACCGCGACCCGCCGCCCCCATTGCTGCTGCTCGATGAACCCAGCAACCACCTCGATCTGCCTTCGTTGCAGGCCCTGGAGGTCATGCTGAACCACTACCGCGGAACGCTGGTGGTGGTGTCGCACGACGAAACCTTCATGAACGCGCTCGGACTCACCAATCGTCTGCGCGCAACCGACAGTGGATGGCGGCTGGAACCATGGGATTGAATTGGCTGCCAGCACTTGGAAAAGCCCGTTTGAAGGCAAACTTCGTTGCGGCAACACACGCACGGAACATCACGGCCGGCATGCAGGAAGTGGCACCGGTCGTGACTGAACAGAAGCCGACCCTACACCACATCTCCAGAGGTCCCGAGGCATGACTCCACACCCCGGTTCTGCACACAGCGCACGCGTCAGTCTCCCCCTGCCGCCGGATTTTCGCGCTGCCGAGGCGCTTGCCTTTCACGGCCGCGACCCCCAGGCCGTATCCGAACGGACCGGGCCGGACTGGATCGCCAAAGCCGTGTTCGTCGAAGGGTGTGCCGCGTGCATCACGATACGCCTCGGCGGGCGCACGGCCGAGGCGGAGCTGGTAACGGCCGACGAGGACATCCGGGCACCGTCCACCTCCACCGTCCTCACCCTTGCCCGGCGCCTGCTTGGGCTCGCCCAGCCTGTGGCCGCGTTCGAGCAACGATTCGCGGCACACCCGGAACTCGGCGATCTGCTGCGCCGTCGCCCCGGCCTGCGGGTGCCACTCGCCGCCACGCCGTTCGAGGCCCTCGCCTGGGCCATTACCGGACAGCAGATCAGCGTGAAGGCGGCCGTCGGGATTCGCCGCCGCCTCATCGAACGCTTCGGTCTCCCTCACCCTGAGGGCCTGTTCTGCCACCCCGACGCCGCTCGAATCACCGCACTCGGCATGGAGGATCTTCGCACCGTCGGCTACTCCAGGGCCAAGGCCGAGGCCCTGCTGTCGGTATCGCGAGCCGCAACCACGGGCGCATTGGCCCTTGATGCCTGGGACGAGCCCCCCCACCCGCAACCCGCCTCTGCCACAGCCTCCGTCGCGGCGACATCCGACGACACATCCGCGCACGTGCGCGCCGAAACCGTACGCGCCGCCCTCACCCGCATACGCGGCATCGGCCCATGGACCATCGACTACACCTTGCTACGCGGCTTCGGCTGGCTCGACGGATCACTGCATGGCGACGTCGCGGTACGCCGCGCGCTGCGCATGCTGCTCGGCATCGAGGAGATCGACGCGGTGCAAACGCGCGACTGGCTCGCGCCATTCTCGCCATGGCGGGCGCTGGTGGCCGCCCACTTGTGGGCCTCGCTGGGGGATCAGGCTCGTGACTGAAACACGTCTCGGCAACGGCCCCACGGAGGCGTATCCGAGTCAGGCGTGTAGAGTCAGTTTGTTCAACTCGCTGATCAGCGTATTGCTCGAGGCCCGAAGGCGGGCGATCGCGGCCGTGGTGTCGGTCAACACCCCCCGGCGCCTGTCGGTCAGAAGCTGCTCGGCCAGCGCGTGAATGCGACCGTGTTCGTGAAACAGGCGCTCGTAGTCGGCCTGCCTGTCAAAGCCTGCGCGGGCATCACTGTCGAGCCAGCGCCCGAAGCGGCACTGACGGTGATCGGTGACCGGGGTCGCAGCCGCGTCATCCTCATTCAGCAGCGCGCTCTCCACACGTCTGAGCCAGCTGCGATGCTCGACCTCGGCGTACAGCGCCGGGAGTTGCTGGATTGCAAGCGGGCTGTAATTGGCCGACCAGCTCGGTTCCGGCAGCCACTCGTCGATCCAGGCGAGAAGCGAAGCGGCCGGCATTGGGCGGGCGATGCCATAGCCTTGGGCGACACGGCATCCGACGCGAATCAGCATGTCGCCGTGCTCGGCGGTTTCGACGCCTTCGGCGATCACTGACAGATTGAACGCCTTGGCCATGCCGAGGATGCCATTGACGATGGCCAGATCATCGCTGCTTTCGAGCATGCCACGCACAAAACTCTGGTCGATCTTGATGATCGCCACCGGAAGATGGCGCAGATAGGTCAGGGATGAGTAGCCGGTGCCGAAGTCATCCAGCGCAAACTTGATCCGGATGTCGTGACAGGCTCGGATTACGCTGGAAACCGCCTCCAGATCCTTCATCGTGCTGCTTTCGAGTACTTCGAGTTCGAGCTGCTCCGGGCGGATGCCCGGGTGGCGAGCGAGCTGGTGGGCAAGCTTCTGGGTGAAGTCCGGCTGCTGCAGCTGCTGGGCGGCGACGTTGACGCTCACCATCAGCTCCGCCCCCGCGGCCGCCCAGATATCGATCTGGTCCAGCGCCGCCGAAATGACCCAGTCACCCAGCGCGATCTCGACCGGATGGTTGTCGATGACCGGCAGAAACTCGGCCGGTGGCAGCAGTCCCCGTTCCGGGTGCTGCCAGCGGATCAACGCCTCCACGCCAATGACGCGCCCCGAGTGCAGGTCGACCTGCGGCTGGTAGTACAGCACGAACTCGTGGTTCAGCAGAGCCTGTTCGATCCGTCCGATCGTGTTCGCACGAGACTGCGCGAGTAAATCTTCCTCAAGATCGTACAAGTGAAAGCGGTTTCGTCCACTGCGTTTGGCCAGGTACATGGCCTGGTCCGCATGGCGCAGCAGCGTGTCCGGGCTGGCGTCATCTTCGGGATACAGGGTCACGCCAAGGCTGGCCGAAATCACGATCTGGTTGGTTCCGAACTTCATCGGCTCACCGATCGACTTGAGTATGCGTTCGACGGTGTCGGCGCACTCGTTGAAGCTGGCGAATCCCTGCAGCAACAGCACGAACTCGTCACCACCGACACGTGCCACGGTGTCGCCTCCGCGCAAGCCCCCTTCAAGACGCCGCGCAACTTCGATCAGCACCAGATCGCCCGTGTCGTGACCACGTGCGTCGTTGATGGGCTTGAACTCGTCCAGATCGAGATAGCAGACCGCAAGCAGCGTCCGGTCGCGACGGGTCTGGGCCATCGCGAGCTGCATTCGGTCCGACAGCAGGCTGCGGTTGGGAATGCCGGTGAGCGTGTCGTAATGCGCAATCCGCTCGATCTCGCGTTGATGCTCCTTGATGAAGGTGATGTCGCGGACGAACGCGCAGAACTCGTCGCCGAGCGAGAGGTAGGTTGCCGTGATTTCGACCTCGATGACCTTGCCATCCTTGCGTCGCCACCGCGACTCGAAGCGGTGCGTCCCGAGCTGGATGATTTGCGCCATGTGCCGCTCGACATCATCGGGCTTATCCAGGGCTTCGAGCGTCGTGATCGACAAACCAGGCAACTCGTCCATCCCGTAGCCGGTCAGCGTGACCATGACTTCATTACACCGCAGGATCCGCGCATCCCGTGCGACGAACAGGACCGCGTCCATGGCGGACGCGATGACCATGTCACAGCGCTGGGAGGTGAGCTTGCTCTCGGTAATATCCACCATGACCCCGCGCAACCACCGTGGGGCCCCGCCTTCGGCCACCACCCGGACGATGTCGCGCAACCACACCGTGCGCCCATCCCGGGCGATGAAGCGATACTCGAAATCGTGGTCCTGCAGGCGTCCGGTGCACGACGCACAAAACTGGGCGGCCCAATCGCGGTCATCAGGATGCAGATGCGCAAGCCAGAATCCGGGCTGGTACCACTGCTCGGCCGGAAAGCCCAGAATCCGTTCGGCGGCCGCGCTAACATAGTTGAACTCGATGGTACGCGCGTCCGCCTCCCAGACGATTCCATCCGTCGAATCGACAATATCCTGGAATCGCTGATTGGCTACGTTGAGAGCCGAATCGTCGAGTCGCGAGCCTTCCGGAGGGCCATCAGCATTCATTCAGTTCAGCTCGTCAGTGGGTTGTCGGTGCGTCAGCCAGAGCCTGAGTTCCGGGTCTCCTGCATGGCTGACGATTCGCCCGAAAGAATCTATCAAAAACAGAATGTCGTGTCTTGCGCCTGCGTGCTAACCAGATCCGGAAACAGACCGCAACCGTTCAACCGGTAATCGGGCGGGTCGCCAGGTTCGGGCGTTCAACGGCCAGGCTTGCGACCCATCACCGGCGCATGCCTTGCGATCAACCCGGCAACCCAATCCATGAAGACACGCAACTTGGCGCTGACATACCGATTCGGCGGAAACGCGATGTACAAGGGCATCGGATCGAGATGCCAGTCGATGAGCAAAGACACCAGCCTCCCCTGCGAAAGGGGTTCTCGGGCCATGTAATCGGGCAGCCAGAGTACGCCCACGCCCGCCAGACCGGCGGCGAGATACGCGTTGCCATCATCGACCGAGATCCGGTGGTACCCTTGCACCTTGATACGCTCCCCCTTGCCCTGCATGACACAGGGGAGCGCAGCACCGGCGCTCCCTCCGGTAAAACCCACGATGCAGTGACGAGGACCCTCCAGTTCCCGCGGATGCTCAGGTGTGCCGAAACGCTTGAGATAGCGCGGTGCGGCATACATGCCCAGCCGCAAGTCGCCGACACGCCGAGCCACCAGGGACAGATCGGAGATCTCTCCACCACGCACAACGCAGTCCCCCCCCTCGGCGATCATGTTCACCACGCGGTCGCTCACACCCATGTCAAGTTGTATTTCGGGATACAGGTCTTGAAATTCGGGCAGGGCCGGAATCAGCAGCATGCTCGCAAGCGGGCTCGGCACATCGACCCGAAGCCGGCCACGAGGCGACACCGAAGCGCTGGACAGACTCGTTTCGGCATCGTCCATGTCCGCCAGCAGTCTGACGACACGCTCATAGTAAGCGGCGCCATCTGCCGTGACATTCACCTTGCGCGTAGTGCGGTTGAGCAGCTTGACGCGCAAGCGAGCCTCCAGCTGCTGAATCAGTTGCGTCGCGGTGGTCTTGCTGATGCCGAGGCTCTCCGCGGATTTGGTAAAGCTGCCTGTCTCCACCACCCGCACGAACACCCTCATCGCATCAAAACGGTCCATAACCGCTCCCAACGGTCAGATTGTTCTCAGAACGCAAACAGTGCATCACTGGGTTTGGAGTTTATCAGCCCGCCGGCCCAGTTTAGAGTGCCCTTTTGCCGCTCAGACCCTTTCCCATTCACTCTCGAAGGCGCATATGACAAAGCGAGACGTTGTTTTCCCACCTGGACGCAGGGCGCTGTACGAACGCAATCACTACTCACCCGCGATCCGCTCCAATGGCTTGCTGTTCGTCTCCGGACAAGTCGGCAGCCATGACGATGGCGCTCCCGAACCCGATCCGGAGAAACAGGTTCGGCTTGCATTCGAGAATCTAAATGCCGTTCTCCAGGCCGCCCAGTGCTCCTTCGAGGACGTTATCGACGTCACGATGTTTATCGTCGATCCCGAATCACTGCTCGAGACCCTGTTCAAGGTAATGCCGGAGTACTGGGGCGAGGCGCCGCACCCGACACTCACCGCCGTAGGCGTCACCTGGCTTTCCGGTTTCCGCTTTGAGATCAAGGTCATTGCCAGGTTACCAGCGGCGCCTGAAGACTGAGGCTTCGATTCCCGTCCTCAATGGGCGGGCGCGAGGCCCGGATGCGATCGGTCTCCGAGCGAACCGGGCTTTGGGCGCCTGGGCCACGGGGTGATCGAGTCGAGTTTCGAGGGCGGCACACGAGATATGCGGTCTATACTCATCACGTACAACCGTCACGCAGCGGTTCAACGTGCGAGGTCACCCATGACGACGACCGACTCCTTGGCCGCCCCCGCCGACAAGCCACACCGGGTCGGCGTTCTGCTCGTGCATGGCATCGGCGAGCAACCACTCGGCGGCACCCTCCGGCAGTTCGTCGATCCCCTCGTACGCGCGCTTGACCTGTGGCTGCATGGGGTCGCGCGCTGCCGCGCCGACTGCCTCGGCGAGGCTGCTGCAAACGCGTGGGCGCAGCAATTTCCCACCGGCACCGGCGTCACGCCACCATCCGAGGCCCGGTTTCGCGAACAGGCGCACCGGATGGCCTGGTCGGCACAGTGGCGCCTGAGCCGTCCAACCGATGCCCAGAAGGCGCAAATCCGAGAGAGTTCATTCTGGTCCGGCGGCGCCTCGCTCACCAACGGGGTCGGCGCTGCGGAGGACGACACCCCGCCTCACACCGTGCTGCACGTCCACACACTGGGTGAGCACTACGACGCGCGCGAAGGCACGGCCTTGCTCGCCGAGTGCTGGTGGTCGCGCACTTTTGTGCCGGCCACGCCGTGGATTCTGCTCTCGTGGACCTTGAAGGTGCTTCCGTTTGCCATTGGCATGCACTTCGGCGACATCGTCCGACGTCGCAAGGCCTGTGCCACCGACAGTCGGCAGCGCCCCTCGCGCCGCGTCGCACACGCCTTGCTGGCGGTGCTGGCGTTTCTGTTCATGCTCATCACCGTCGCGTTCATGACGCCTGCGGTACTGACCCTGCTCATAGCGGTTTCGGTGCTGAGCCTGCTCCCCATCGGCGCGGTGCGCGACGCGGTCATCAACCTTCAATCCGCCATCCTCGGCACGCTGGGCGACAGTTGCCTTCTCGTGGGCAGCCCGGTGTCGCGGGCCATGATCGTCGAGCGCTGCGCACGCGACCTGCGGTGGATGAACGAGCGCTGCGAACACCTCTTCGTCGTCGGGCACTCCCAGGGCTGCGCCGTCAGCTATCTTGCACTGGGCGAACACCTCCCCGACACACTGCGGGAAGTCACCTGGATCGGCTCCGGTCTGCGCAAGCTCGAAGCCCTGCATGATGCTGAGCGAGACGACACGCTCATCCTCGCGGGGTGGTGCATGGCTGCCTTGCCGTGGGTGCTGTGGTCGCAGACAACGACGATCCACGAGAGCGGGCTCAGCACTGGAACCTTAATCGTCACGCTGGTTGCAGCCGCGTTCTATGTGTACGGAACTTGGCGCCTGCTCAACGTGCTGCGTGTGGGTACAACCGCCATACGCCTGCGCGAATGGCATACCAAGGGGCTGCGGCTCTCCGAGGTGTACGCAACCGCCGACCCGGTGCCGCAAGGGCCGTTGTTCGACGTGACCTCGCAAGAGCATTTCCCCCTGCCGGCCAAGCGCGTGCACAACTGCGGCTCGTGGCTGAGCGACCACACCGCCTACTGGCGCAACATCGAACAGATCATCCTGCCCATGGGGCTGAAGATTGCCGCTGCCCTCGGCGTCCCGGTCGAGCGCCTGCTCGCCGACGACACCCTGCTTCTCGAGCGGGCTGAAGCCCGCCGCGTTCATCGCGTGCGCGCGCTGGTGACCTTGCGGCTGGTGACCATCGTTGGCGCCGTCGCCGTGCTATGGCTCGAGTCCGCCACGCTGACCGAAGCAGCATCCGCCCTGATGGCCTGGGCAAGCCTGTCGGACGGCCTGCCCATGCAAGCGGTGCTCGCCTGCCTACCAGCGCTGGCCTGGATCATCCTGCCCTACCTGGGTCTCGTGCTTGCCTGGCACGCCTGGGAGCGACTCGAACAGCGCAGTTTCCTCTTGCGCGCCGAGCCCAGCGCCTTGCTGGAATCGTTCCTCGTCGGCGCCATGGTCACCGCCAGCACACTGCCCATTGGCGGTGCCGCCATGCTGCTGTGGCACGAGGCGCCGCCGCAGATCATCATTGCGCAGATTGCCGTTCTCGCAATCTTTTGCGCGGTCTTCTATGTTCTCGCAATGCAGTCCCCCCAAAAGGCCTTTGGCTTCGAAGCTGACGCAAGGCCACCAAAGTAGCCCCCGCGCGCATCAACCCCAGGGCGGCCGCCGCCATCCGCCGTCGGTCGCGACCAACCGGTACGCTCCCAAACATCTCACCCGGCTCTACGACCAGATATCGGTCCAAAAATCAGCCCAGGGCTACCGCAGCCACGGATACGTAGTTGACTCATCGAAATAGCGATTTACGATCAATCACTTGAACGCACCCCTGTTCACAGCAACCGATTTCGTGTAGTTCCCCCTCCTTTTGGGGCCTCCGATGGAAACGGACATGGGAGCGATGCTTCTCAAACTGGCTGCGGCGTCTTGTCTGCTCGCGGCCTTTTTGCACTTTGCTTGCATTCCCTGGGGGGCTGCAGGTTACCGCTTCCTGGGGGCCGGCGATGTTGTCGTCAACGCCGTTGCATCCGGGGACTGGAGACCTCATATCTCGGCTGTCGTTGTCGGCACGCTCCTTTTGGCGTTGGCCGCCTATGCCTTGGCTGGGGCGGGGGTAATTCGCCCGCTTCCCTTCCTTCGGCCTGTGCTTCTCGGCTTTGCAGCCATTCTTCTCGCTCGCGCCGTCGCTTTTCCGCTGCTTCGTCCGATGTTTCCGGGCAACAGCGATCTCTTCTGGTATGTTTCCTCTGGTCTTGTCGGGGGCCTCGGTCTCCTGTTCTTGTTGGGCGCTTTGTTGCGGGAGTCGTGACTGATCCAGCGAAACGCCGCACGCGGACGTGTCCGACGAGCGGTCGCCTTTCTGCGCCCGCAGAGTAATTCGATGGCGTTCGTCCCATCCGTTCCCTGCTGCCAGGAAGATCATGTGTTTGAAGTCGTAAGAGCGGTGTTTCCTGACGATTTGAACGACGTTCTTGATCTGTACCACGAGTATGTCAACAGCACGTCGGCCGAAAACAGGCCGAACCGAGGAGTAACAATGATGAGATGGGCCGCCTTGCTGCTGCTCGCGCTTCCTGCCGTTGTGCTGGCCAAAACCGAGCCGGAGTTCCATTTGTGCTTGCACTACGTTGAAGATTCCGCGGTCGGTGAGCAGACAGATCTTGGCTGGCCGGTTTACGTCAAGCTGTCAGACGTTGGCGCAAGGAGCCTGGAGGCATTCACGGAAGCAAATACCGGGAGAATGGTCCGTATTCTTGTCGGTAGCCGTGAGTTTTCAAGGGCGACGGTACGAGCGCCCGTTTCTGGCGGCGATTTGCACCGGACGTTCAGCGCTCAGGAGCATGCTACCGATTGGCAGCGAACTTTTGCGGAAGAACTGCCGGAAGCTCCGTGCGGCGCACCACATACTGGCATCGCTGTTTCGGAATCCCTCGCAGAGCAATGAGCCATGAAGCCCGCTATGCGCAGTGTTTGTGAACAATCCGTCCCGCACCCCGCGAAGACACATCCCGCGTTCGCGGCGTTTCTGATGGCAACGGGTTTTCTGGCCGGACTCGGCTTTCTTGCCGTTGCCGGCTACCTGCCTGCGGTGATTCCTTTGCTATACCTTGCGACGAGCACCTTGTCGTTCATGCTCTACCTTTTCGACAAATCGGCGGCTCGAAACGGTCGCAGACGCACGCCCGAGGCCACGCTCCATAATCTGGCAGTGGTCGGCGGTTGGCCCGGTGCCCTGTTTGCCCAGCAGTTGCTTCGGCACAAGTCGAAGAAGGCCTCGTTCCGGTTCGTGTTCTGGTTGACGGTGAGTGTCAACCTGATGGCGTTGGGGTATCTGCTGTCTCCGTATGGCGCCGAACTCGCGCACCGCATCGATACGTTTGCCGGCGCGCTTGTTCACCGCCTGTTCTGACGCGGCAGAGCAGGCGGCTACGGGCTACCGGCATCGGAGGAGGGTGCGCGGCCCGGCTGTGGCCCTGGCGACGGTTTCGCGGATGGGCCGAAGCGCGCTTTACTCCACCACCGCACGTACGAGCATGGAAAACAAATCCTGCGAGTAGTGGTGCTTTCTTTCCTTCGGCGGAAAGCGGGCATCAAACGCTTCAACCTCGGCAGCGTCGAACTCGTACACCGCGCTGGTCTGGAATTTCCACTGCCCGCTTGAAGCAAAAAAGCCAGGGCGCAGTTCCCGCACCAACAACCCCAGGGGATACCTGCCATCGAGGGTGCTGACTCCCATGTCCTTGCCTGTCCTGAAGCCATGCTTCACATAATTGTGTGGGTCACCCATGATCAGAATGGCGGGATACCCCTTGTGATCAGCCAGATTCCGCGAGTGGCCAATCAACGCCGGGCCGATGCCACGCCGCTGCCAGGCGGGATGCACGCATAACGGCCCGAAGGTGGCGGTCTCGACTTTCTCGCCCCCTTCATTGATGACCCACGAACGGGCGTACATGATGCTGCCAACGATCTGGCCCTTGACCTCGGCGACCAGCGTCAGGTCCGGCAGAAAGTCCTCGTGGCCGCGCAGCATGTGTGTGGTGTAGTGCTCGTCGCACCCTGGCCTGTAGAGGTTCCAGAAGGCCTCGCGGGTGAGTTCTTCGACGCGCCGATGATCGGCTTCACATTCGGGCCTGACTCTGATATCCAGGCCATTGCCGCCGCTTGCGTGTTCGACTTCGGTTGTGGTGTTCATTTGGCTATCCATGCGTTGAGGACGGACGGCCAACATGTGGCCGTCCGTCGGGCTGTCTATTGGTTGTCGAGTTGTGGCCGAACCGCGCGAAGACCGCTTGAGTTGATCTGGTAGGGCTGCCCGTTTCTTGAGCTTATGAGACGCTTGCTTCGCAGCTTCTGGAAGACGTAAAGCGTGCAGTCGGCCAGGAGAAAGCCTTCGCGGGTGAAGCAATCGACTGTGGAGATACGGCCGCTCTCATCGCGTCCGTGCACGATGCGACCGCCTTTGGCGAGGACATGCAAGGTCCTCTGTTCGGGTCTTGAAAGGTTCATTCTGGAGAGCCTGAAAGCAATCAAATGCATAACGGCGAGCACCCATGGCAGGGTGATCGCCACATACTTGCATTGCGATAACAGACAGCCCGGGATACGGGGCCGCGTTATCGGATTGCTACACTCTCCAACATACTGAACCTGTGAAATAGAAGTTGCGGCCAGCGATTTGAGCACGCTGCCGAAGCTCGCAGTATAACCTCACTCGCAAGCCCACAGGCAAGCATGCCTGGCCCGCAGGTCTCACACCGGCATGGTCAGCTATGCCACGCCGGGCGCGGCAGGCTCAGACATCGGGATTCGGTTGGTCGGCCCGCTCTTGCAGCAGATCGGCTCCGAGTCCAGGTCGACACCTAGCGGCCTCTCGGGCTTGACGGCCAGGCCGACAGGGCTTGGTCGGCAATGGCATCCAACTTTTCGCGACTGAAGCCGGCCTTGGCTTGAACGGCCATGCCGTGGGTCACTGTCATCACAAAGGCGGCCAGCGCTTCACAGTTGGCCGTCTCGGGCAGGTCCCCCTCCTCTTTCGCCCGCTCGAACCGCTCGCGCAGCGCCGCCTCGGCATCGGCGCGCGCCTCCACGAGGAAATGCCGAACCGGCTCGGCGTCGTCAGACCCGGCCAGAACGCCGTGAATGGCCAGGCAGCCGGGGGAATCGGGATGCCGGGTATGCAGTTCGGCGGCACCTCGAAAAATATGTTCGACCACCTCCCGGGACGTGGGCAACTGCAACGCCTCCGGAAAGAACGTCACGTAGCGCTCGTAGTAACGGTCCAGCGCTTGGCGGAACAACGCCTCCTTGTTTCCAAACGCGGAATACAGCGCAGGGCGTTCAACACCCGCCGCCTCGGTCAGGTCGGCGTATGACGCACCCTCGTAGCCCTTGCGCCAGAACACACAAAGTACCGCGTCCAGAGCTTCATTCACGTCAAATTCACGCCGACGCCCCACTGGCTCGCCCTCACTATTTCATAACGATCGATATTAAATCTGTTGACAAGCGATGTCCAGTTACATAATGATCGTTACCGTAACGATCGTTACTGAAAGGCGGCGCCTGCTGTGGGGCCGCCCTACAACACTCAGGAGAGATTCCATGCAGAAAGTACTGAAGGGCAAAACGGCGCTCGTCACCGGTGGGTCACGGGGGCTTGGAGCGGTCATCGCAGAGGACTTGGCCGAACAGGGCGCCGACGTCGCCATCAGCTACGTATCGTCGGCCGGAAAGGCTGAACACGTGGTCGCGAGACTAAGGGCCAAGGGCGTACGCGCCATTGCGATTCAAAGCGACCAGGAGGACCCCGCTTCCGGCAAACCGCTCATCGATGCCGTCATGGCCCAGTTCGGCAGGCTCGACATTCTCGTCAATAACGCAGCCATCGCGGTTCAGGGCCGGACGGTGGATGACCCGGACCTCGACACAATCAATCTGGACCGTCAGTGGCGAATCAACGTCATGGGCGCGGTGGCCACCACCCGTGCGGCAGGGCCGGTGTTGTCTGAAGGCGGGCGAATCATCTTCATCGGCTCTCTTCTGGGTAGTCGCGTGCCCATGGCCGGTGTCGCCGATTATGCCGGCACCAAGGCCGCTATCGCAGGATATGCGAGAGGCGTGGCCCGGGACCTGGGCAGCCGCAATATCACGGTCAACGTAATTCAACCCGGCATCATGCCAACCGATATGGCAACACAGGTGTTGGGTGACGACGTGCCCGCTGCGCTGCTCGATATGCACCCCATCCGCCGAATCGCCACCCTCGAGGAAGTCTCTGCGACCGTCTGCTACCTGGCCGGGCCGAACGGGGGTTACATCACGGGCGGCACCATCGACATCGCGGGCGGCATGGGTATCTAGCCTGCATTTCTCACACCGCCAGGGCTGCCGCCACCGATGCGTTCGCGGTGGCGGTTTCCATGCTGACGTGCTGCGCATGTGCGTCGATCGCGCAAGGGCCGGCCAGTATGGCAAGCAGACCTCGTAGCGATCGTGAAGTGTGGAAGCCCATCATCGTCTCCTCGAATCTGATTTCACTCGGAGTCGTGACGGTGGATGATCTGAAACGCCCGGACTGGCTCAGCGTCGGAACGGCGACCAACTACGAGCGAGAGATCGTCGCCATGCTGCACAACCGCGGCGTCAGTCGTATCCGGGGAGCCAGATCGTACTCGGGAACGATGCGGCCGTACTGTTCCAGTTGTTGGCAACAGGGCGTCACATCGCCGGGCTGCCGCGCTTGCCAGCTCTCGCACTCTGCCGTCAGGTGCCACTTGTCGAGTTGGCGCTGGACGGTGCGGTGACCGTAAGCCGGGACCTCTATCTGCGAGCGACGCAGGAGTTCGTGCGCACGCCGGGGTATGGACCTGTCGAGAAGGTTGTCAGGGACGTGTTCGAGCGCCTGCTGTCCGTTGGCCCGTTCGGTGGTGTCGACGCCGGGGGACCCACACCCGACGACGATCTATGGACTCCCCGATATTGCAAGACAAACCTGCTAACGTTCCGAACGAACCCAGCTGCAACAATCTATCCGGCC
>ERZ869909.328-NODE-328-length-64169-cov-34.060476_pt1 | contig 64169 bp, 63 predicted proteins | sample MGYA00520892_ERZ869909 | MGnify/ENA primary metagenome ERZ869909 (study PRJEB32215, sample SAMEA104723947) | bioreactor metagenome | biome: bioreactor; feature: anaerobic bioreactor; material: water | place: China | collected 2015-03-12 ...
GACGCCGCGTCATGCGCCGCATCTTGCCCTGTCTTTCCATGGTCATGAATTCCCGTCCGGGTTCGAGAGCGTCTCGCGGCTTCATCCCGTGAGGAAGCAGCGCCGCTCAACTAACCACGAATCGGAGACAATTTTGCGACGACGGAGGATTAGCCCGCCGTTGGGGAATTGCCCTTCGGGGTATCGAGAGAGCGCGCCGCTTCCACCGTCATCAGCGGCACGCCGTTTCGGATCGGATAAGCCAGATTGGCCTTTTCGCTGATCAGCTCGCGGGCCGCCCGATCGTAGGTGAGCGGTCCCTTCGTCACCGGGCACACGAGAAGCGAGAGGAGCTTTGGGTCCGGTTCTTCTCCCGCGGTGTCCGGTGGGAACGGGGGGGTGGTGTCGGCCATGGCGTCTCGTCTCCTGCCGGCGTTACTGCAGCGTGCCGTCGGGGCCGCTGCCGGTCGCAAGCTCCATCTCGGCCAGCGCCACGAGAACGTCGGCCCGCGTTTTGAGGTCGCGCGCTTCGAGCAGCGCCTGCTTCTCCTCAGGCCCGTACGGACACATGACGGAGAGCGCGTTGATCAGGAACTCGGACGGCGCGCGGTCGATCACCGACCAATCGGTCTTGAGGTTGTTGCGATGGAGATACGATTTGAGCGCGCGCGTGAGGCGCTCGCGGTCGATCTGCTCCTCGCCGAGCCCGCGGGTGAGGTCGCCGGCGAAGCAGTCGTAGCTGACGGTTGCCGCGCGGTAAGCCTTGCCGGTTTCCGCTTCGCCCACGATCTCGAACCGCGAAACGCCCGTGATGGCGATCGAGACGCGACCGTCGTCGAGCTCCTGATAGCTCGTGACGCGGCCCGCGCCGCCAATCCGCCGCAACGCGACGGCCTTTCCGAGCGGGCTCTCGTCATCTCCGTCCGTGGCTGGCTGTACGATGCCGATCATCCTGGCCCCGCTCATGACGTCGTCGATCATCTCCAGATAGCGCGGTTCGAAGATGTTGAGCGGGAGCGTCGCGCCCGGCAGCAGAATGGCGCCTCGAAGCGGAAACAGCGGCAGCCGCGGGGGCAGATCCGCGGGATGCCGGTAAAGATCGGAAAGAGTCACGAATAAAGCCTCGCTTCCTCAGCTGAAAAGGATCGACGACAGCCTCCGGCGGCCTTCGAGAGTGAGAGGATCCTTGGGGCCCCACGCGTCGAAGAGCTGAACGAGCTGCTTCCTGGCCGCCTCCTCGTTCCAACTCCGGTTGCGGCGAACAAGATCCAAAAGATGTTCGAGCGCGTCTTCCTTCTGCCCCCGCGCTGCGAGAGCGACCGCAAGGTCGAAACGCGCCTGATGATCGGCGGGATCGGCCGCGAGCTTGGCTTCGAGCTCGGAGCGATTGTCGGATTGATCGGCGACCTTCGCGAGTTCGAGCGCGGCCCGTGCGCTCTGCACCGGCGCGCTGGTTTCCTTGTCGGGAGGCACGAGGGCGAGCGTCTGCTCCGCGCGCTCGGTGTCTCCGCTCTTGAGGTAGCACCGCGCGAGCCCGGCGAGCGCCTGCGCGTTCTGCTGATCCTCCTGAAGCACCGCCGCGAACGTGCCCGCTGCCGTCTGCAGATCGCCGACCTCGAGCGCCGCCTCGGCCGCTTCGAGAATGGCGGCGATGTCCGCTTCCGCATCGTCCCCGAGCAGCCGATCGATGAACTGACGCACCGTGCTTTCGGGCTGCGCCCCCATGAAGCCGTCGAGAGGCTGGCCGTTGCGGAAGGCGTAGACGGTGGGCAGCGACTGCACGCGCAGCTGCGCTGCGATGGCCGGATGCTCGTCGGTGTTGATTTTGACGAGACGAACCTTTCCGCCGTAGCTCTTGACGACCTTCTCGATGATCGGCGTGAGCTGCTTGCAGGGACCGCACCACGAGGCCCAGAAGTCGACCAGCACCAGGGCCTCCCGGGAGGCATCGATGACGTCCTTGGCGAAGGTGGCGCTGGTCCCGTCCTTGATGACGTCGCCCGCCCCAGCCCCGCTGCCGGGGTTCGATCCGCCCAAATTCATGCCGTCACTCCTTGAGATTCTGAGGGCTCCGACCTTCGCAGCCACGGCCCGCGGTGGCAATATGGTGAAGCGGACAGTCCGTCGCGACCCCTTCTTTTCAAGACGCTTGCAAAGCCGCCTCGGTTGAGCAATAAGACCGGGCGCGCCGCTTCGCGGCGCCGATTACCCCATCCGGATGCGGGCGTAGCTCAGGGGTAGAGCATCACGTTGCCAACGTGAGGGTCGTGAGTTCGAATCTCATCGCCCGCTCCAATCTTCTCGATACCTTGAAAACGGTTCGTTCGGCTCGACGCCCTAGGCGTGCCGCGCGTCGGACGTCGCGATGCGGCTGTCACGGAGCCGACGACGGGGCTCTGGCTGTGCCGGGCTCGTCGGCCTGCGCTGAACCGGTCCCTCCTGCGAGGGGCGCGCTCGACGGCGGAGTGGCGGGCTCGGCCCCGAGGGGCAGCCCCATGCGCACCAGAACCTCCTCGGCGAGGAGGCGGAGCGACTTGCCCATCTGGCCCGGATACTTGGCGAGGTAGGAGCGGTCGGGGTCATGGAAGCGCGCGGCTTCTTGCATCGTGACGGCGCGGGGCACGACCTGCTCGAAGCAGCGGTTGTCGGGATTGCTCCGGAGCCAGGCGTGATAGTCCTCCTCCGTCGGCGAAAGCGCGTCCTTCATGTTGACGAGCACGCCGAGATTTTCGGCGAACCCCATTTCGGGATTGAGCGCCTTGAAGCGGCGAAACACCTCGAGCCCGCATACCGAGACGTAGTCGGCCTTCGTGGGCGAGATGTGATAGTCGGCCTCGCGCAGCCAGCTCTCGGTCAGCACGGAGAGCCCCGGCGGACAGTCGATGAGGATGATGTCGAACACGGTGCGCGCGCCGGCGAGCAATTCGCCGATCACCGATCTCAACCGCCCATGCAGGCTTTCCTTCGAAACCTCGCGCTCGAACAGCGTCAGCTGCATGTCGCTCGGAATGAGATACACGCTGCGCGCGTCGTCCACGTCCGACACGTTGCGGACGACGAACCGCGGCCACTCGCTCTCGGCGTTCTGCAGCACGCGTGCGACGAGATAGTCCACGAGCGTCAGCGCGTTCTGCTGCAGCCGGTGCAGGTTCGGGATCGTCATCAGCATCGCGGAGGCGGAAGCCTGCGAATCGCTGTCGATCACGAGCACGTTCTTGCCGTGATAGGCCGAGAGCGTCTCGGCGAGCGCGAGCACGATCGTGGATTTACCCACGCCGCCCTTCGTATTCATCACGGCAATCGTGTTTCGCATGGCGTTGCGAACTCTCCCCCTGGGCGTTGGTGTCCGCGTTCCGGTCCCCGCGTCGAACCCGTTCCCCGCATGGAACGATGTGCGTTGGGAATGTGGCGGTCTGACGAAGTCGCGGCCGATTTAACAGCCATCGGTCTTCGATTTTCTTACCATCCATACCACAGCGGTCGGGCGACGACGGTGGTCGTGCGGCGGACACGAACCCGCGTCCGCTCGCGCTTGCCGGATCTTCGGACGGACAATCGGTAGTCGGTGACGGTCCGCACGCCGGGCGCCACGGCCACCACCTGGTTCCGCCATCTGTGCTCGGGCGGCGTCACGAGCGTCACGTTGCGGCTCGGTCGGACGACGACGTCGCGCCGGACGAGCTTGGTTTCTGCCGGCACCGGCACCGCGCAGCACCGCTCGCCGTCGGGGCCGGTCCGGTACCACATGTATCCCGCAGGCTGCATGACGACGTCCTCGACCACCGTCACGGTCTCGGGCGGCATCCGTACGGTGTCGATGCGCCCCGGCGCGACGATCACGGGAACGGGCGCGACGATGGCCACCGGCGGCCCCTCGATCACTTCGCGGTAGCGGACATCGATGCACTCGCCGCCCCGGCACGCATGCGCGGCGGTCGCGGCGAGCGGCAGAACAAGGGCTGCGGCGGCAGCGGCGGCAAAACGCGAGGCGAACATGGGGCACTCCGGCTTCGGGAACCGGAGTCTACCCGCACGAGGCACGCCGGGCGTCGTCAAGCTGGGGCGTTGGTTAAACGCAACGCCCTGGAGTCGCCTGCTTTTTAGGGGAATTGTAGACGGAGGGTCCGTGCAGGAGATTTCCCGCTCCTTCGCCTTCTGCTAGATGCATGAAGGAACAGGCCCACCAGCGAGGTTTCTGCCATGACCGCAGCTCTTGCGCACCGCGTATCCCGCCCTCTTGCCGTCCTCACAGCGGCCCTTCTGGCGCTTTCGCTTGCCGGTTGCGGCGTCAACAACATTCCGACCTACGAGGAAAGCGCAAAGGCGGCCTGGTCCGAGGTTCTGAACCAGTACAAGCGGCGCACGGACCTCATTCCGAACCTGGTCGAAAGCGTGAAGGGCTTTGCCGAGCAGGAGCGCAAGGTGCTGACCGACGTGACGGAAGCCCGCGCGCGGGCGACGAGCGTCCAGGTTCCCGCCGACATCACGACCAACCCGGAAGCGATGAAGCAATTCCAGGACGCGCAGAACACGCTGGGCAGCGCGCTGCGCCAGCTCATGGTCGTGGTCGAGCGCTATCCGGACATCAAGTCGGGGCAGAACTTCCTGGCCCTGCAAAGCCAGATCGAAGGTACCGAGAACCGCATCTCGATCGCGCGGCGCGACTACATCGAGGCCGTTCGGCGCTACAACACGGAGCTGGCCACGTTCCCGGGCCGCCTCTGGAAGACGGCGCTCTATTCCGACAAGCAGCCGATGGCGACCTTCGATATTCCGGCGGAAGAAACGACGGCGCCGAAGGTCGACTTCAGCGCGGGCGAGTGAGGCCCCAGGGACTTTCGATGAGAGACCTTCTCATAGCTCCCAACGCTATCCCTCCCCTCTTGTCGGTAGGAGGGGGGGACTCCAAGCCGTCTGCCGTTGGGCGTACCTCCGCCCCTGCCCCCTCCCCAAGTCCATGCGGAGCATGGCTCCGCCATGACGGGGGAAGGGAATAAGCGTGAGCGCAGGAGCCAAAAGGCTTGGGACTGTGCCGCGCGCTGCGGTGTTCGCGGCGGCGATGCTCCTCGTCGCGCTGGCGTCTTCCATGTCCGCCTTCGCGCAGCCGACGTTCCCCACGCTCACCGGGCGCATCGTCGACGAGGCGAAGCTGCTGACGGAGGTCGACCGCTACAACATCGAAACCGCGCTGACCGTGCTGGAGGAGAAGTCGACCGACCAGCTCGTTGTCGTGACGGTGCCGTCGCTCCAGGGTTATGAGATCGAGGACTACGGCTACCAGCTCGGGCGCCGGTGGGGCATCGGCCGCGCCGGCAGAGACAACGGCGTGCTCCTGATCGTGGCCCCCAACGAGCGCAGGGTGCGGATCGAGGTTGGCCGAGGGCTCGAGCCGGTCGTGACAGACCTCATGAGCCGCATCATCATCGAGAACGCCATCCTGCCCGAGTTTCGCCGCGGCAACTTCGGAGCCGGCATCGCGGCTGGCGTGCGCGATCTCAAAGACACGCTCCTGGGCGACGCCGAAGCCGTGAAGGAGCGGGCGCGGGGGCTGGGCAAGCGGGACGGTCCCAATTGGATCGGGATCCTGCTGATCACGTTCTGGATCGGCATCGTCCTCTACGTTGCGTATGCCCAATGGCGCTATGCGCAGTCTCAGCCGCAGACCCTGGGCCGGCGCCGCCGCGACCGCCGCTCGGCAGACTTCGGGCCCGGCGCCGGATCCGGCTCGTGGGGCGGCGGCTGGCCGTCGGGTGGCGGCGGAGGGTGGTCCGGCGGTGGAGGCGGTGGCTGGTCGGGCGGCGGCGGTGGTTTCGGCGGCGGCGGCGGCTCGGGAAGCTGGTAGAGCAGGGCAGGACGAGCGATGGGACACTTGATTTCCGAATCCGACGAGCACCGCATTGCGGAGGTCATCGCGGACGCAGAGCGGAAAACGTCGGGCGAGATCGTGGCCGTCCTCGCAGCCGAGAGCAGCACCTATCTTTACGCCCCGTTCTTGTGGGCCTCGGTGGTTGCCCTCAGCCTGCCGCTCATCCTCATTCTGGGCACGTGGTGGCCCGCTTCTTGGATCTATCTCGCGCAGCTCGGTGTCTTCGCGGCCATGCTCACCGTCACGTTGCCGCGCCCGATGCGCTATGCGCTGGTGCCGCAATCCGTCAAACGGGCACGCGTGCGCCGCCGCGCGCTGGAGCAGTTTCTCGTCCAGAACCTGCACACCACCGAAGGACGCACGGGCGTTCTGATCTTCGTCTCGGCAGCGGAGCGCCGCGCCGAAATCGTGGCGGATGCCGCGATCGAAGCGCGGGTGCCGAAGGACACCTGGCAGGGGATCGTGGATCGCCTCACGGCGGCCTTTTCGCAGGATCGCCACGTCGATGGCTTCATCGCAGCCATCGAGGAGGTCGGCGGCCACCTCGCGAAGCATTTCCCGCCGGGCTCCTGCGACGCGAACCGCTTGCCGGACCATCTCATCGTTCTGAACGAGAGCTGACCTCGCCGCCTCTTCTGTCATCCCGGCCAAGCGAGGCGCAAGCCGAGCGCCGAGCCGGGACTCAGGAGAAGAAACTCCTATCGCGAAATATCGCGTCTTCGACGACTCTTGCGCGGGGTCCCGGGTCAGCGCGTCGTGCTGCTCCGCTTGCCCGGGATGACAGTTTGGAACTCTCCGGCCCTACGCCAACCCGCGCTTGCGCAGCAGACCGTCGATCTCCGGCGGACGGCCGCGGAACGCGACGTAGGCCGCGAGCGCGTCCCGCCTGTCGCCGGCCGAATAGATGTGTGTCTTGAGCTTCTGCGCCGTCTTGCGGTCGAAGATGTCGCCGGCTTCCTCGAAGGCGGCGAACGCATCCGCGTCCATCACCTCCGACCAGAGGTAGCTGTAATAGCCCGCAGCATAGCCGCCGATGATGTGCTGGAAGTGCGGAATGCGATGGCGCGGCGTGATCTCGGCCGGCATCCCGATCCGCTCCAGCACCTCGCGCTCGAAGGAATCCACGTCGAGCTCGCCCGCGTCCGCGCGCGTATGCAGTTCGAGATCGAGCAGCGTGGAGGCGGTGTATTCCACCGTCTGGAAGCCCTGGTTGAACGTCCGCGCGGCGGCGAGCTGCTTCAGGATGCGGTCGGGGATCGGCTTTCCGGTCTTCACGTGCGTCGCGAAGCGCTTCAGCACCTCCGGTCGTGAAAGCCAGTGCTCGTAAAGCTGAGACGGAAGCTCCACGAAATCGTGCAGAACGTTCGTCATGGCGAGCGAGGGATAGGTGACGTCGGACAACAGTCCGTGCAGGCCGTGCCCCATCTCGTGGAACAGCGTGCGCGCATCGTCGAAGGAGAGCAGCGTCGGCTCGCCCGGCGCCCCGCGCGCAACGCTCATCACGTTGACGACGATGGGCCTCACCTCGCCCTTGAGCTTGTGCTGCGTGCGGTAGGACGACATCCACGCGCCGGAACGCTTCGAGGGCCGCGCGAAATAATCGGCGAGGAAGAGACCGACGTGCTTGCCGCCGGTCTTCGTCGTCACCTCCCAGGCGCGCACGTCCTCGTGGTAGCGCGGGATGTCGAAGCGCTCTTCGAACTTGAGGCCGAACAGGCGGCCCGCCGTGTCGAACGCGGCCGCGAGCACGTTGTCGAGCGTGAGGTAGGAGCGCACCTCCGCTTCGTCGAGGTCGTAGCGCGCCTTGCGCTCCTTTTCGGCGTAGTAGCGCCAATCCCATGCGGCGATGTCGAAGTTGCCGCCGTCCGCGCGTGCTCGCGCTTCCAGCGCATCGCGCTCCGCACGCGCGCGCTTGAGGCCCGCCGGCCAGACCTTATCGAGAAGCCCGCGCACGGTGTCCGGCGTCTTGGCCATCGTGTCGTCGAGAACGTAGGCCGCGAAGTTCTCGTAGCCGAGCAACCCTGCAAGCTCGCGGCGCAGCGCGATCATGCGCACGATGATCTTGCGGTTGTCGGTCTTACCGCCAAGCTCACCGCGCCGCACCCACGCTTTCCAGGCGTCCTCGCGCAGGTCGCGCCGGTCGGAGAACTGCAGAAACGGCTCCACGCTGGAGCGCGCCAGCGTGATCGCGTGAAGCCCCGGCTTGCCGAGATCGGTCGCGGCCTGCGCGGCTGCCGCACGGACCGAATCCGGCAAGCCCGCGAGATCCCGCTCGCCGTCGAGGATCATGTGCCAGGCCTGCTCGTCGGCCAGAATGTTCTGATTGAAGGCGGTGCCGAGCGTCGCAAGCTCGGTGTTGATCTCCGCGATGCGCCGGCGCGACTTGGCGCCGAGCTTGGCGCCCGCGCGCACGAAGTTGGTGTGCACCCGCTCGAGAAGGCGCAGGGATTCCGCGTCGAGGCCCAGGCTGTCGCGGCGCCCATGGAGATCGTCGATCCGGAGGAACAGGCGGCGGTTGAGCAGCACGGCGCTCTGATGCTTGGCGAGCAGAGGCGCCACGTCGCGCTGGATCGCTTCGAGTTCGGGATTGGTATGCGCACTGGTGAGATTGAAGAAGACGTCGGCGACGCGGTTCAAAATCGCGCCGCTCTTTTCGAGCGCGACGATGGTGTTGGCGAACGACGGCTTCGCCGTTGCGCCGGCGATCGCGGCGATTTCGTCCCGGTGCGCCTTGAGTGCGGCCTTGAAGGCGGACGGGAAGTGATGCGGCGCGATCGAAGCGAACGGCGGCGCCTTGAAGGGCGTGCGCCAGGGCGCGAGCAGCGGGTTTGCCGCGCGTTTGCGGGCCTCCGCCGGTTTCGTGCCGCCCGTCTTCGCTCCACTCTTCGCCATGTCGGATCCTCTCTCGCTCGATCGACGCTGGGGATCGATACCGGATTGCGGGCACGCGGGCAAAGACAAAGGGCCGGTGGGGGAACCGGCCCTTTGCCTTGAGACAAGAGGAGCAAAATGGGGAGGAAGGCTTCGCCCGGCTGCCGGCAATCGGCCGGTTTGGGGGTTCGGGGGGAGGCCGGCCGATGGGGCAGCCGGGCGAAGCCAACGACAAGCAATGTGCCCCTGATTCTGGGCGGGCAAAGGGCCGCCTTTTGACGCCAATCTGTCGGCAGCAAGGATTTTGTGTGCCGCAGGGAATAAGCCGCGCAGAGGCTTGGGCTCGCGTCGGGCGCGACGCAAAAAAGAAAGGCCCGGTCCAGGGAGATCACCTCGGATGGGGGTTAGGGGGAAATCCGAAGCTGGAATTGGACCGGGCCAGGGGCGCGTATGCCGATGATGATACGGACCATTGGGGCTTGCCGAAGGAGCTTTTGTGGCGCGGATGTGAATTGTCTCCGCGCACCGGCTTGAAAAAACGAGCGCATGGGGCGATCATGGACGCGTGGCTGAAGGGAGGCGCGTGTTGAGCGAATCCGATCCCATACGTTTCCGCCCGCGTGAGACGGGCGGCTTTCAACGTACCCATGGGCCAATGGGCCCGTCAGCCGCTTCATCTGCTCGAAGCAACACCGTTGTGACCTTCAATCGCGCCGAGCTCGACGCGATCCTCACGGTCTACGCACGCAAGGTCGCCGCCGGTGAATGGCGCGACTACGCGCTGCAGATGGGCCGCGAAAAAGCGGTCTTTGCGATCTTTCAGCGATCGAGCGAATACCCGCTGTTCCGTGTGGAGAAGTGCCCCAGGCTCGCACGCCGCCAGGGAGCCTACAGCGTGGTGCTGCGCTCGGGCGCCGTGCTGAAACGCGGCCATGACCTCGCCCGCGTGCTCACGGCGTGCGAGAGCGTGAAGCTCTGTGGGCACTGAGAGGCCTGCGCGCTGAACTGGTGCCGGGAGCGAGGCCTCCCCGGGCTCTCGGTGTGGGGCTCAACGCGTTCTCGGCGATTCGTTGGATTTCAACGTCTCCACATGCAGGCGCAAGACCCGCTCGATATAGGCTGAGAGCGTGCGGTCGTCGGCGTCTGCCAGACGCTGAAGGGCAGCACGTAGCTCGGATGTCAGCCGCACGTTTACCGACGTATCCTTTTTCATCAGCCCCGCGTAGGACAGAGGGGTTGACCTCACAAGGTACGACCACGTACAACTTTGCTTCACATTGCGAAGCAAAGTTGGGGTGAGGATGCTGATCGGCTTTCTGGGAGGCTGTGCGGTGGGCGCGATTTTCACCGCGGCCGCGATCATGCGCTGGCCGTGGATCGTCTTCCTGCGCCCGATGGACGAAAAGGACATCCCGCCTCCGCCGGACGTGAGCCTGTGACCTCGATCGGGATGACACCCGAAGACACGACATTGGCCGATGGCGATGCGGCCTACTCGATGACGATCGTCGCCACGTAGTCCATCGTCCGGTTGGCGTTGTTGGCATCGAGCAGCGTGTTGAGCAGATAGGACGTCGGCGAATAGTTCTCCGGAACGGCGCGGTTGAACATCGCGCGGATCAGGCGGGCGCGGAGCCGCTGCGTAATGGTGCCGCCGCTGACGCCAAGATAGTAGTCTTTGAGCTGTTCGAACTTGGGCTGCATGACCTCGGCGACCTTGCGGTGGCCTTCCGACATTTTCTGCAGGCCGGCAGGGTTCTCGGCAAACACCGCTTCAAGCAGGACGCGGCGCTGGTCGTTGGGAAGCTTGAGGCCGTCGATGATGGTCAGCGGTCCATCGGCAAGCCCGACGGTGGAAGAACGCCCCCGTCCCGGAATGTTGTTTCCGGTCGCGCCGAGCGGCTTCATCGCGGGCTTGATGCAGGACGGCATCCGGCTTCCCTTGAACTGGTCCGCCGTCGTTGCAGGATCGCAGCCCCGGAGCGCCAGCACCGCCCACGCGAATTCCGAACAATAGAGATCGAGTGTGCCTGCCGGGTTCTGACTCTGGCCAAGCGCGATCTGCCCCACGCGCTTGACGAATTCGAGCGGCCGGCCCGACTGGAACTTCGGCGCGTTGTAATCGTCGTTGAACTTGATCTGGCTCGGGTAGATCTGCCGTGCGCTGCTGTTGAGGCGGATCGACCACGCCGCGATGTTCTCGCGCTCCTTGTCCGTCAGTCCGCGCGGGCGCACGACGTGCAGGTAGTTGAGCGTGCGGTAGTGCTCGCTCGTCAGGTCTGCGCTCATGCCGCGTCCCAGATACTCTTCGTTGAGCGGGTTATCGAGGTTGCGCAGACGGCCGTCGCGGATGTAGGCGAGGCCGGCATGGCTGATGCCCATCTGCACGTTGGGATAGGCGCCGGCCCCGCCCCATTCGGGACGGAAGGTCAGCAACAGATCGCCCGTCTCGAAGATGCCGCTGCGCGCGAGGCGCTGGGCCATGCCGGACCGCGGCGTGACGACGAGGCGAAGCCCAGCGTCCGCCCCGGTCTTCAACGCATCCGGATGCTTGAAGTCGAGCAGGATGTCGGTGGTGGGGAACGAGTCGCGCGGAAGCTTCGCCCAGGTGCTGGTCGGCAGCGCGAAATAGATCGGGATGTTGAGCTTCTTGGCGAGGCGCTCGTTCGCCCGCTCGGAGAAGGAGAACTGTTTCTGGGTTTGCGCCGAGGCGTCCGCGACCGGAAGGGCGAGAGCCGCCCCCGCGAGCAGCGACAGGCCAACGAAGAGTTTCCCGAACTTCGACATGACGATCTCCACGCTGGTCCTGCTCCCTCTTCGGCCTGAAAGTCCTCTCACGCCTGAACGCCGCACCGGAAGGCCGCATGAGAGACGGCAGGCACGCAGGAATGAGCCGCATCTCGCGGCGCCGTTGTCGCTTGGGGTCGGGAGATCCCCCTCCGGTGCCCATGCTAGAGCCTTTCCGGCTCCGATTGAACCGGTCTCGACGCACCAATTTACGATCCCGCCGCGACGGGCTAGGATCGGCCCGACCGGGATGCGTAGGGGAGTGACCAGAAATGGCTGAGGCCGCAGCGGCAGGCGGAGCGGACGGCTCCGACGCGAAGCACGAGCGCACGGTCTATGGCGCGGGCGGCGGCCGCAAGCTCTTCTTCTCGTTCCTGTTTCTCATTCTCCTGCCGTTCTACCTGAGCATCCCCGCGATGATCTTCATGCGGGTGCAGCACGGCCTCTATTTCGACGCCGTCGGCCTCGGCATCATGGCGACCGCCTTCACCATCCTCATGGTGCTGATCGTGATCGAGCTTCTGTTTTCGATCCGCGCCCGCGTCGCGTTCGGCGAGGAGTCGGTGAAGATGACGCTGCCTTCGGGCCGCGGCCCCACGCCCATGCTGTTCTACCGCAGCTACGACATCCCCTATGACAAGGTTCACACGGTCGAGACCCGCCGCGAGATCTACGGCGGCTCGCTGGTGCCGGTGCTGCTCAAGGGCGCGCGGATCATCACCAAGAACGACGAAGGGGGAGAAGGCCAGGCCATCCCCATCGGCTACGTGAGCGAAGCCAATATGGACCCGGCGTTCCCCTACCCCGAGATCGCCAGGAAAATTGCCGAGCGCGCGCGTTTGCCTCTGATCGACCGCGGCAACGTCCGCCGCTCCTTCCGCCGAAAGTTTTTCGGCATCAAGGGGAGCCGGGTGAACGAGGTCGACCTCGTCGACGAGGCGCAGATCGCGGAACTCAATCAATCGCATCGCAGCGTCGTGATGGGGCTGGTCGGCGGGCTGTTGCTGCTCATCGTCGTCGGCATCGTGGACGATCTCGCGAGCGAGGTCCCCATCGGCCAGACGGCCTCGACGGCGTTGTCCGTCTCGCCCGCCCGCTGAGTTCACGACCTAGTTGACGAACACCCTGACGGTCTTGCGCCGGCGGCCCGCGTAGCCGCTGAGCAGCGCCAGCGCGCCGAAGGCGATGAAGGTCGGGATCGCGAGCAGCGTGCCGATCGCGCCGTCCCAGAGCCAGGGGCCGACCAGCCCGGAGAGGGCGGACTTCGCCGCCTCGTAGGACGTGGCCCCCATCTCTTTCCAGTGCCCGCCGAGGGAGGTCGCCTTGAGCGGCCCTGCGCCGTAGACCCACGGGGTGGCGTCCACGACGAGCGCGATCGTCGCGATCAGAAGAAACACGGCAGCGAGGAAGCGGAAGACGGCCATGGAGCGGGGCCTAAGCTGCTGGAGGCGAAGAGGAAGCGCCAATCTATCACGCCCGGCGGAAAAGGGCACGGTGCGGGGCGTGTCATAGGCCTCGCAAGCCGGACGCCGCCTGCCCCCTCCGGCGGAAACGATCGCGCTGCAGACATGTTGCCTCGGGTCCGGTTCTGGGTATAGTGCGCCGCTTCGGTTCGCCGTGGGGCTTCGCTCCGGTGCTGATCCGAGCAGCGGAGGGATGGCCGAGTGGTTGAAGGCGCACGCCTGGAACGCGTGTAGGCGGGCAACCGTCTCGTGGGTTCGAATCCCACTCCCTCCGCCAAGGCGTCCTCAGCTAACTAGCTGAAATCATTACCAAAATCTGACATTCTTGCTTGTCACCCCCTACTGGCTTACCCTTTCCGGGGTAACGGTCGGGGTAACGCAATGAGCAAGCTGACGCCTCAGCGTAAGGGGTCTTTTTGGTATTTGATACGGCGGGTCCCGGCGGACGTTCGGCTCCTCGACAAACGACCCTTCGTCAAGCTCACGACCGGCATCCGGATCGCCGACGATCCGCGTGCGATCCGGGCGACACAGGCCGTCCAGCTGCTGAACGCCCGTCTTGAGGAGGACTGGCGCGACCTCCGAGAAGGGCGCGATCCGAAGGATCGGCGGCTCGTCGAGGAAGCGAAATACACGGCCAAGCTGATCGGCCTCCCGTACAAGTCGGCCGCGCAGATCGCGTCCGGTCCGTTTGAGGATCTGGTGTCTCGGCTAGGGCTTTTGGAAAAGATGCACCCTCATATGGATGAGGCACTGGCCGCGGCGATCATGGGCGGGCCGGACGGCCCCCCGATCAGACTGACCGATCTTGTCGATGCTTTCGAGAAGGAACAAGCGCCTGCGCTGAAGGCGCTCTCGCCCGACCAGCGCCGCAAGGCGCGCAACCCGAAGAAGCGAGCCGTGGCGAACCTAATAGGCGTCGTGGGCGACAAGGCTCTGCCCGATCTTAGCCGCGACGATGCGCTGTCGTTCCGCGACTGGTGGCGTAATCGCGTCCTGGTTGGCACCGCTGAGATTGGAACCGCGAATAAAGACTTCGGCCACATCAGCAAGATGCTCCGCACCGTTGAGGATGCGCGCCGGATAGGGATCTCGCTCGAAGCCTTCGCCAAGCTCCGCCTAGAGGGCGAGGAGACGGGCCAGAGAACGGCATACGAGCCTGACTTCGTGCAGAAGGTCATCCTCAAGGACGGTGCGCTCGACGGGCTCAACCACGAAGCCCGGCGCGTCGTGTACGTCGTCGCCGATACTGGGCTGCGGTTGTCGGAGGTCGTGAACCTCTTGCCTCACCATATCCATCTCGACGCAGAAGTCCCGCACGTCGAGATCGTCGCCGAAGGACGGAAGCTGAAGACGCGGCACAGCGCCCGGAAGATGCCGCTGGTGGGCTGCGCCCTCGCGGCTATGCGGCTTCAGCCCGACGGCTTTCCGCGATACCGAGACAAGGCAGCGTCGCTATCGGCGCTTGTGAACAAGGCGCTCGATGCACGCGAGATGCGGCCCACGCCGGGGCACAGCCTCTACTCGTTGCGCCACACGTTTGAAGATCGCCTGACGGCGATCGATCCTCCCGACAAGATCATAGCGATGTTGATGGGGCACAAGTTTCAGCGCCCGCGCTACGGCGCGGGCCCATCATTAGAACAGCTCAAGGGCTGGCTTGGGCGTATCGCGTTCACGCCGCCCGCGTCCGTGTAGCGCTCCAAGACGCGCCAAGCGGAAGGGCCTAGCGGCCTTCCGTAGCGCAAACAGGTGCGCCCGCCTCAAGGGCGGGCGCTACAAGCACGGAGCGTGCCTGTTACGCGACCTTCAGCACTTCCTCAGGATCGACAGGTGCGAACCTCCAAACGAGATCACCGCCGCCCTCGACCAAGCCCGAACCGCAAAACCCTGCACCGACCCAAGCACGCAGGATCGACGCGAAGTCGTGGGGAACGCACTCCGTCCAGTCAGCCAGCGGCTCCGCGACATCCGCAGCGCGGGCAGCGGTTTCAGCGTCAAGGAAGACGCCAATCGATTGCGTCGTCGGCAGATGGATCAGATAGGAGTAGTACCGGCTCGACCCCTCGGTGTGAATTTCCGCGATCCCAAAGCTCCGGCGTACCCAGGCGAGATCCATATGCGTTTCGTTGTCGGCACACGCGACCTTGATGATGTCCGAACGCCAACCGCGACCTAGCTTGCTCTTCATGATCCACCTCTATTGCCAATTCTGAGGGGCAAGCTTGAAGTGGGAGGGCCGTGTCTGTCCAGTGAGCGCCCCGCTCTGCTCGATCTCGGCACGACGATCCTTTCTGGCTTCGACCTTCGCGCTGACGCGCTCACCAGCCTTCGCCTTTGCGATTACCTTCTCTTGACGTTCAGGCGGGAGCATGGCGAGGGCGTCAAGTTCGTGGCCCTTGTCAAGTGAGGTGCCAACGACGTCGGAGATGTTCGTGATCTTGGTCGCGCGTTGCGCGTCGAGTTGGATCTTGCGCTTCGACTGTCCGGTCTTTTGCGCCGTGTCAGTCGTGAATGAAGCAAGCGCAGATTTTGCGCTTGCTACGCTCTCTCCCGCCTTCTCCGCGCGAGCGCGACCACCGACCGCCTTCGCCGGTCCATTCACCCGCTCGTAAATCTCCTTCCTCCGCTGAACATGGATCGCCCGCTCAGCGGGCGACAGATCGCCACGCGCAAGGTTCTCGTCGATCTCGGCGAGCACAAGGTCGTCGGCTTCCATTGCATCGGATAGGACGATGGCGCGGATCGTTTCTCATCTCGACGGCGACAAGGCGCTTGATGTTCTCGGCGGTCAGTCCGATGATTTTCATTGTCCGTCTCCGTTCAAAAACTGCGCGATGGCTTCGACGTTGTTCTTGACGAACAGCCGCCGCCCCTTTTCGCAGCATCCGTTCCAGACTGATTGGATCGCTGCGGCGCCCTGATCGACTTGCCGCGCACTTGGGACGCGCGTCACCTTCGGCTTCGGCGCCGTTCGTTGTTCCAGCGCGGCGACCTGCGCGGCGGGGCTGACCTTCTTCGCCGCCGTAAGCAACGCCTCCTGGTTGTTGTCGAGCTTCAGCTTCCGAGCTTCGGCCTTCGCCTCCGGGGAGAGCTTCGCGATCTTGACGGACTGCTGAAGCGTTGAGCGCGGGACACCAAGTTCGCGAGCGGCCTTGTTGATGCCGGATGGCGTCCTTCCCTCTGGCCGCCCTCGGGCGCTCAGTTTCGGCCGAACTTCGGCCGAAACGTCAGGGGTCTCCTTTCTCGCCTGAACGATCTCCACCCACGCGGCCTGAAGCTCACTACGTTCGAGCGCACTGATCTCCCGCCTGTGCAGGTTCTCCGCGATCTCTGCGAGCTTCCCGATTGAAGCGGCATCTTCCCGCTCATCGAGCTTCGGAAGCTCGATCACGTCGATGGTGCGGCCTTCTATGGCGCTTGATGGGGCGGGGTCGTCAATCGCCTCCATTCGACGACGCTCGCTGACCGGCGGACCTTGATGTGCGCGCTGATTACCGCAGCACCATCCAGAGCACCGTTGCGGCTGCTCTCTGAAGCGCGCCATGGCCTTTGCGTCGTGCCAGCAGGGGCAGTCGAGGTCGCGGTAGTGCTGGTTGCGGTCTTCCTTCAGCCGACGACGCATGTGCCGCTGTACCTGGTGACGGCGGAATGATCGTGATCGCATTGATTGACCTCCATGGAGGCGCGGGCGTCACCCGCGCGCACATGTGGGCCAACAACTTCGCTTCAGAGAACCGGATCATCTCATCCTCGCCTTCGCCGCTGACGCGCACTATTACGCCGCGTGGGAAAGGTGGGCTTTGGCCGCCTTCCGCATACGCTTCGCGAAGCGTCGCTTGATTTTTTTCAGCTCGCCCCGCTGCCAGTACAGCAGGCGACGTGCACGACGCGAGAAGGCGTCGTATTCATCCCCGCCGCGACATCCCCTGTTGCCCATCATGGCCGTTACCTTCCGTTGCGCCACCATCGCGGGCGCTCTCTCACATCGACCAACTCCCCGCCGAAGCGGGTGCGGAAGCGCTCAGCGTGCTCAAGCTCGGCGAAGCACTTCACGTTCCATCCCTCGCCGTCCTTGTAAAAGGAGTGTCCGCGCGGGCAAAGGGACAATCCCTTGCAGAATTGGTTCTGCGGCTTCCAGTGTTCCCGGCACGACAGGCGCTCTGGCAGCGCCACCTGATAGGGCCAATCCCGGTCAATCTGGGCAGCGGTTATCTCTCCCTTACGTCGGGACATGGCCGTTCAACCATCGCAGGCGCCGCTGGCGCATCGAGGATTAGGAGGCTCGACCCGGAGCGGCGCCGCCGCGATGGCGGCCTGAGCCCGATGCACGGCTTCCGCAAGGCGGCCGACGTCGATACCGGCGGTCAAGAGACCCTGTCGCTCGACTTCGTCGAAGATGACGGCGTGCAGGCGTTGGAAGTCGCTCATAGCAGTCTCCGGGGCTCCTTCAGAAGCCTCGATCCTGCCAAGAACAAATGGCGAACGTCAAGAGGGGTGAAACAGCCGGTCGGATTGGCGTGGCGCGGCCGTCACAGCGGCCCGAGAGCGCCTAATCCGCTGCCGCACGGGGGCGGAATGCGACGACGACAGCCTCGTCTGGCTCCTTCGGCTCCGGCGGTGCGCTGGCCTTCCGAAGCGTGTCTTCTATGTCCAACCCTTCCGCGAGCAGGCGAACGACCGCTGCCTCGACGCCGCGCGCCCGTGGATCGGTCAGTGCGATCGATGCGCGACGGAGCGCTTCAGCGACGCCAAGGACGTAGCCCGATGAAAATGGTAAGCGCTCGTTGGGACACTCGTTGTCCGGCCCGACGAACGCGACGTAAGCGCGTACACCCCGATCCAGAGCGGCTTCCGAGAACACAAGATGGAACTGGTCTGCGCCTTCGCGGGCAACCATCTCTGCCATCGCTTTTTGGATGCTCATTCCGTACTCCCGCTAGTATCCGTAGGACGTGCGGACGTCGGCTTGCACGCCGCGCAACCAGTCGTTAGCGCTGCGCTCGATCATCTGCTTGACTTGCTCTGCGATTTCTCGCGGGTCGGAGCCCGAGATATTGAATGTCTGATTGAATGTGACTGGCCCGCTCTTCGCATCGTGTCCGCCGTCGGGAACGCGTGGCGTGACGTAGCCCGACTGACCCGGTGTGAAGATCTCTGGGCGCTTCTCGCCGACGATATACGACCGCCCCCGCGACACAGGCCCGCCGCGAACACGTGCCGGAGGCGCTGCGCCACCACTCGGCGCAGAAGGCGCAGCACCGCGACCGCTCGGAACAGCGGGAGCGCCTCCCCCGCCCCATGACAAGGCGTTCGAGATCGCGCTGCCGAACCGGACGGCCATGTCGACCGCCGACGAGAGGAAGCCCACGACCCGCGATAGCGCGCCGATTACGGCGTTGACGCCGCTGGCGACCGTGCCACCGATTGTTTCCCCCCACGACTTCCACATCTCATCTGAGGCTTGCAACGGGCCGACCAGGCCGGAGATCGCAGATGAGATCCTTTCCGCGAAGTTCGCGATCGGCTCGAATGCTTTTGCCGCCGGTCCCAGTCCTTTCATGAAGCCGTCAGCGATGCCGGAGAACATCGCTTTTATCCCGCTCCAATTTTGATAGATCGCCGTCCCGGCCGCAGCGATGGCGCCAACTGCAAGACCGACACCACTAAGCACCAGGGCGCCCTTCAAGACGGCGAAGGCGCCAGCAAGCAACTTGGCAGGCGCGAGAAGCGACACCAGCGACGCGCCGATTGCCTTGAACGCGCCACCTCTCCCGAGGATCGCGGCGGACGCGGCGAAGCCTACCATCGCGGTGCGTGCCGCGCCGAGCGCGGCGACGAACGGGCCTACTGTAATCGGTCGGAGGGCTTGAGCCAGAACAAGCCCGACCTGCGCGATCGACAGCAGCCCGCCGTATGCCAGCCGACCAGCAACACCGAGCCCGAGTAATCCGACGCGAAGCCCGATCAACGCCGTTGCAGTTCCGGCCAAGGCCATCACGAGCTTCGGGTTCGCTTCCGCGAACTTCGAGAAGCCCATCACAGCAGGGCCCAGCGTGTGCATGATGCTGCGAAGGGCAGGGAGCAACGTCCCGCCGATCGCGAGCGATATGTCTTTAAGCTGCGATTGGAACCTCTGCCATGCGTACGCTGTGGTCTGGGCTCGGCGTTCGAACTCGCGGCCGACCGAGTTCACATAAGATTGCTCGTCCGCGACGAGCTTGAGCGTCTCCTTGAGCAGTTCTACGTTGTTGAGCAACGGAGCCAGGGCGCGCGCTTCGTCGCCAAACAGGTCCGTCATGACGGCCGCCTGCATATGTTCGGGCAGCTCACCGAGGCGCCGGATCACGTCGAGGGTCGTGCCAGTCGCGTCTTCCTGCATCTGTTTCGCGACGGTCTTCGCATCGAGACCGAGCTTGCGATACGCATCGCGTGTGCGCTTCGACGCGCTTCCACCACGCGTCAGGGCGCGGCCCATGTTCCTGAACGACGTAGCGGCTACTTCGGATTGCGCACCAGCTCCGATCATCGCAGCGCCGAACGCGAGGGTCTGTTCCTTCGCGAAACCGAAAAACTCACCTTGGGCTGCGACCCGGCGGGAATAATCGACAAGGTCCTCCGCGCTCGACGCGGTGTTATCCGAGAGATGGTTGATCGCGTCCGCGAATAGGGCGGTCTCTTTGTTCGTGAGGCCAAGTGCTGATCGCAGCTTGGCCAGGGCTTCGCCCGCTGCCGCTCCCGTGACATCCCACGCCACCGCCGCCTTCGCAGTCAAGCGAGTGAAGTCGATCAAGTCCTCTTCCGGAACGCCTGACTGCGCCGCAGCCGCCGCGAGAGCGGCGAGCTGGTCAACGGCCATCGGGATCTCGTCTGTCGCGATCCGACGCAGTTCCTTCCCGAAGGCGGCGAGACCAGCGTCATCGAAGTCCGTAACTTTCGCGACATCGGCCATCGCACTTTCAAAGCTGACAGCGGGACCGACGATGCCCCTGAAACCGGATCGCAATGCGAAACTTCCGGCCGTCGCTGCAACGAGACGAGATTGCATGCGTGACAGGGCTACGTTGTTCCGCTTCGTCGCTCCGGCGACGCGATCCTGCATCGCCACCAGACGGCCGCCTGCGGAGGCCTGACTGTTCAGCCGACCGAGCGCACCAGCGGCCGCCCTTGCGGGGCCGCTGACGCGATCAACGAGACTGATCAGAAGACGTGACGTAAGCGTAGTCATTGGCCGCTCCCGGCGCGGACGATCCGCGCGGCCTCATCGTGCCACGCGAGAACGTCGTCCCAATCCATTTCAAGGAGATCGGTAAGTGGCGTGTGTAGAACGTGCGCCACCTCGGCGATTATGCCTCGGGCTCGGCCTTCATGCTTTCGGGCAAAAAATCCGCGAGCATCTCGCCGAGGTCTACGAGATCCTCAGCGTCGATCTCGCCGATGTCGTCGGCGCTCATGTTGTTGACGCTGGCGAGGTAGGCCAACGTGACGCTCGTCTCGCTGCCAGACACCTTCGCGGCTGCCTCTACAGCAAGTAGATCCCTTGCCTTCGCGCGGCGAAGCTTCAGAGCCTCGATGACCGTGCCGTCAGCAATCGTGAACGGAAACTTGAGGGCATGGATCGTCTCGGCCGGGGTGGCGGTCGTTTCGGTCGGGATCGTCATTTGGAATACTCCTTTAAGTGTGGATGAGACGGATCAGGCGAAGCGAGCCAAGCGCTTTGCCTCACCCCAGCCGGTCGATCCGGCGACCGGAACGAGGGAGGTCGCCTTCAGGACGGTGAGCTTCCCGGAGAGGGACGACGGTGCCTGAGGGAAGGCGCGCCCTTCCGCCTCGCCGATGATCGGCAAGGGATCGATCGCGGTCTGAGCGAGCTGGCGGGCATTGAATGCGCGCACGCGCGCATCAACGTCGGCGAGCCGCTCAAGAGCGGCGATGATGTCGGCCGACGCCTTGGAATAGATCGCGGCGACATCCTTCGCGGCGGCCTCGACCTCCTTCTCAAGATCAGCTCGCTCTTTCGCCTTCGCTGCCTTCGCCTCAGCAGCGTCGGCTTCGACGATGCGCCGCTCGATCTCCTCAGCAGCGGCGCGAGCCCGATCCCGTTCGCGACGAGCGGCGGCGACACGGGCTTCGAGCGCATCGAGCTGCACTTCATCAGCCGTCAGCCGCTTCGCGTTTAGATCGGCCTCGGCGGCCTGAACCGCAGCATCCAGATCCGAGAAGTCGATTGACGCGAGCGCTGACTTGAGCGCTGCGGCGGTTGGAGCCTTCTTCCCGCCTAGGTTTCTTAGAGCTTCGATCATGTTTTCCTCATCGAGTGGAAGGGACCGGCTCCGCATTGTTAGATGCGCAGCGGAGCCGGTTAGTTTTGATCACCCTCCGAAGAAGAAGCCGACCAGCAAAGGGCGATCAGGATCATGAAAGCTGGCCGGTGTTCTTACAGCCCTTTCGAAGATGCGATCCGAACCGTCGTTATGGGCTTCGCGCCCATCGCTGCGATGCGACGTTCGAGGTCGCGGATCGCAGCAAGTAACTCGGCATCGGATCTGTACTCGACCTCCTTGCGGACGCCGTTTGTCATCGTCGAGATCCGACGCGCGCCGGAAGCGCGCGCTTCACGAAGCTCCGAGAGCTGTTCGAGCATCGAGGAAAGGTCGCTCATCGTTAAGCGCCCGGATTTCGATACCAGCTGCGGTGTTCGACGAACCCGGCGCCGAAGTCGAGCCTCACCTTGATCCGCACGCCGTCCACGTTGAACCCGGCATCGGTTTCAATCTGCGGACCGGGTTCACCCTCAAGGTACGCATATTCGAGACCATCGATTTCGGCCGGGTCGGCAACGACGAACCACTGTTTCCCGGTAAGACGCGGCTCAACGACCAGGACGAGCCTTGAGGCGAAGGGATTGACGTCGTCCGCCTTCGTCGCGCTGATCGTGGTGAGGATCGCTTCGGCATCGGTTTCGAGTTCCGACCCGACTACCAGGAATTTCGGCGTCACACTGATCAGATCATTCACCAGCCCCGTCTGCTGCCGAAGCGCGAGCCGCGCAGCACTGAGAGATGTCAGCGACAGAGCCGAGCCCGACGCGGCGACGTTCTTGTGGTCAGCGTGGAACAACGTCTTCGTGTCGTTCAAGACCGGACCGGCTCCGCCATTCTGCGTCAGAAGCTTGACGAGATGGGATGCTTCGTACGCCGCAGCCGCGATGCCGAACTTGCGCGGCAGATCACCGAAGGCGTTCAGGTCGTCGTTGATGAGCGCCTGTCGCGAAATACCGATCATCTTTCCGAACGTCTGCAGGCGATATGCTTCATGCGCCTCTTCGAGAGTACCGGATTTGAACTCGCCGCTCTCGTTGACAAGCTCAAGTGCCGGAGCAGCCGAGAAGTTGATCGCGATCTTTGCCCGGAAATCGCGAGCGGTCGTCTGTCGGGCAACCTTCCGGAGGCCGCTCTGTGCGGCTTCGTAGGCGGTCCGAATGTGCCGGTTGACCGTCGAGCCAAGGATGAGCGCGAAGTCGGAAGTCGTGTGCAGAGCCCGCGTCACGATCTCGGGGGATCCCAATCCAGTCATTGTCGCGCCGGACGCGCGCAGGCAATCGCGCGCGATGTCCGGAATGGACATCCCCACATATGGCCTCGCCTGTTCGGACGGCTGATGTTCCGGCGCGGTTCGGGTGAAAAGCGCTTCAGATACGGCGCGGATGCGAAGATGCGGATCGCTATCGTCGCGCGTCACCACGGCCTGCGGCCGGATCGTATCGGTAATCGCCGTCCGCGACCGCATCGCCGAGAGCGCGGCGGCACGGGCGAACTCCACAGAAGCTCCGGCGTCGATCTGATCCTGCACCCAGCTCTGGTCAAGACCGGACGCGCGAGCGATGCTTCGGACTTCGATGTCGGATGCGGCACGTTGAGCAACGACCGCCGGTTCGGTCGTGATAGTGTTCTCCGGCGTCTCCGCCGGGTTTTCATGTTCCATTGGAAACCCTCTCGTGGTTGCGCCGGGATCGGCGGGGATGGAAACGACGGACAGCTCTCTGACCGTCCAGCGCACAGCCGTCTTCGTGCGTGCGCCTGTCTTCGGCTCAGTGCGTTCGCGCCAATCTTCGACGCTGTATCCCGCGCTGATCCCGAACCTCTTGCCATCGGCGAGTTCCTCGCCGAGACGAATTGCTGATGGGCTGTGACGCGATAGTTCGATGACTGCCTCGGCCTTGCCGCCGACAGTGCGCGCGCTCAAGACGGTTCCGAGTACGTCGTCAAGTGCGAAGCGCTTGTGATGATCGAGAAACGGTGCAGCTTCGGCGAACGTGAAAGCGGACACGTCCAGCTCTTCGGTGTACGCGCCCCGAGCGTCATATCGCTGAACCGGCGCGCCCGTGGAGAACGTGCACGTGAACGTGCGCGCCTCTGGGTCCCATGACGACGAACTGATCGGCATTCGCCGCGTGATCAGCCCGTCGTGATCGATTGTATTTTTGGTCACGATTTGTTCCCTAGCCCTTTAAAATCAAGGCCCAATGCGCTCTCCCTCTGACGATCAGCAGCGATCTCTTCGTCCAACTCCTCGACTGAGATCCCGCGTCCCTCGACCGCCTGACGGCGGCTCATGAGGCCATTGCTGATCGCCTCAACTTCGGCCGACACATCTTTCGCCGGGTCAACCCAATCATTTCGAGGAGTGATCCACCGAGCGGCAAGGTATTGCTCGGGATGCTGCTCGAATGCCGGGGCCGCAAGGCGGCCCGCTAGGATCTCGGCGGTGACGAAGCGTCTCCAGATCGGACGGCACATCTGGAAGACGAGCACGTTGTGTTGCAGCGCTTCGACGCGGCGGCGGAACGTAACCAACTCAGCCCGAAGGCTCGAATAGTTTGCGTCCGCGTAATCCCCAGTGATGACCGATGCCGGGACGCCAAGGCCCGCAGCAATTTCTTTGGCGGTGACGCGCAAGAAGTCGATCACCTCAGCGCCGACCTTCGCGGGGTCCGAAAAGCGGATATCCTGTCCGGGCTCTAAGATCTTCAAGGTGCCGGGTTCGAGACCGCCATCGAGGTTGCCCTGATGATCGCGCTCGCCATTGAGACCACCGTGATCGCCGTTCGGATCGACGACGAAACCGGCCATCAACGCGGCAACCTTCTGGCGGACAAGTTGCGCGTCGTGTGCCTCGTCGAGTTCACGAAGACGAAGGATGATCGGTGCCAGCCACGAGACGCCACGGACCTGACCAGGGATCTCCGGCTTGAAAAGATGGATCACGTCCGATGCCGGAACTCGCACCGCATCCAATGCGCTCATGAGCGGCAAGCCCGGACGATCTCTAAGGATATGATACGCCACGCGCCGCCCTGAGGCATCGAACTCGACACCGGCGACGATCCGGGCGCCGCCTCCAAGCTCACGCGTCATCGTCGGATCGATCTGTTCGGCATCGAGAAGGCGGATGCGTAGCTCGCCGTCTTCGGCGTGTGATAGGACGGCGAAGGCCTCGCCATCGACAACGAGGCGCTTCGCCGCGAGCGCCTGAAGGGCGTACAAGTCCCCAGCCTCGTCGAGATCGGCCCGGTCGGTCCAGCTCTCCCACGATGATGCGGCTGCGGTTCGGAACGCCGGATCGGGGTGCGTTGAGGTCGGCCTGATCCCCGTTCCGACAAGCGCGCTTGACCACGCTTCGGCACCGGCTGAAGCAAGTGCATTGTTAGCCGTGAGATAGCGAGCGCGCGCCGACAACGGACCGCGCGCCGCGAGCGAGGCTGCAAAGGGCGTCCGCATCGCACCCGCGCCGCGCCAGCGGCGGCCTCCGGCCGCGCCGTCGTAGGATCGGCGCGTTATGGTGCTCGAGAGAAGCTGCTTGAGGCGTGATAGCATCTAGTGCACGACCTCCGGTGCGGGATCACCCACGACAACCGCCATAATGGTCGGGTCGGCTTCGAACATCGACGCCGCGAGGTGTTGAACAAATAGATTGAACGGCATCCCTAGCCGGTCCGCGATGTCGCCGAAGCTCATCGTGACGCCCGCTTCGATGTCCTCACGGACCTCGCGGGCGCGCTCAAGAAACTCTGGATCGTCGAGATCGAACTCACAGGCATCGATGTGATCATCGAGCATAGCCGAGCACCTCCCACAGGGTATCCGGCAAGTCACGAGCCATCTTTTCGAGATCGACAAGAACGGCTTTCGGTCCGCCGCGCTGGATAAGCCGATTGAGATCGTCGAAGAACATCAGCGCGAACGGACCGGGTAGGCTCCACTCACCCTCTCGTCCATCATGGACCGGCCAGCCAGCGAGCCAGCGATGCCTCCGCCACGATGCCGGAGCCTTGGGGTCCCTGAACGCATCGACGTGCTTTGAGGCGTGATTGGCGATTTGGAACGAGACCTCAAGATCAAGCCTCAGCTCAACGAGGTTCCTCGCAACGGCCAGAACGACAAGGTCGCCGCGATGATACACCCATGATGGGCGACCTATACCTCTGAGAGCCGGATGGTTGAGATCCGAAGTAAACTCACCGCTCGGCAATTGAATAGTGCCGATGCCGTCGAGCAGGCCGCGACGACGCCAGTCCCGAATAGTCTCAGGCGCGATCCCCGTCGCGTGACAAAGCTGTTGGGGCGTGAAGTGCTGCATCGTGTCCTCAACCGTGAGATATTCCCACTATATAATCGCGGCACTATCCCACGGTCAAGAGGTGTGATGATTTTTTTATGCGGCCATCGCGGATGGTGCCGTGTCTAACGTGAGGATGCCGGTCCCTTCGTCAGTCTCACCAAACCCGAGCCGGAGAAGCGAGCGCCGTAGAATGCCGAATGCTGTGACGACTTCCTCATCGGTCAGGAGGCCGGGCCGTACGATCAGCTCGTTGGCAATCTGCCTCGCACGGGCGGCCGCTCGCCTGTCTGGGAACTCGGCCGCTACGCGGTCGAGCAGCAACAGGCGCCAGCCCCCTTCACGTCCGGAAATACGGAAACGCGCACGCGCCTTTGCATTCTGAGCAGCAATCCGCTTCCTAAAGAACGGCCCGCGTCGCCTAAACCAAACCATGCCCCAGTCGTCTTGATTGCCCCATTGGTAAAATCCGACATCTCCCAGGGCGTCGAAGATCTTAAGCGTTTTGGGTGGCGTGTTGGACCAATCGCCGAATTGTTCCGCAATCTCGGCCGCCTCGGCGGCGAGTTGCTCATCCGCAAAGAGCGCAATTACCTGTCCAGTCTGGCGGTGCACAAGATAGGACCATTCGCTCGTGTCCTCCACGGGCGGGGACCATCGATCCTTCGGCGCCCCAGCCCACAAAATGCCGAAGGAGCCGCTAACCAGCCCCTCAACCGGGTCCGTCCTGCCGTCCTGGTAGAGCAATTTGAATGTACCGTGTTCCCAATCGATCATGGCGAGCCTCCGTTTGACGCTTGAACGTCAGCAAGGCTTGCGTCCGGCGCCAACGAAGTCAAGCGTCAAAAGCGACGTAACACATTGATCGGTTTGTAGATTTTACAAACAATGCGGTTGGATTTGATCCAACTCACGCGGCGCAAAGCCAACCGCGTACACAGAAGGGATCGCGACCTCAACGAGTTGCCGCGACGCGCGCGAGAACCAACTCAGGGTGGGATTTGAGCCAACTCTGGGCGCAGTGGCCCGTTGCGCGCGTCGAAAAAAATTTTATCCGAGCCACGAACTACGGATCGTCGTCGGCCTCCTCGGCTTCATCCCGACGCTCGGCGTGGCCTCGGCCGCGCGCAACGGCGATGCGGCCATCCGATCGGCCGCATCGCTCAGTCTGAAACCGGCGGCAAAAGCGCCGTGCAACGCGGCCGTCGCATAGACCCGACAATCTAAAGGTTCGTTCCGAACGCCCGTATCACGAAGCCATTCAATACGAGCGACGCCGCGCGTGTACCGGCGAACCGGACGCTCCGCGACGATCCCGCCGAACCAAAGATGGTCGCGATCAGCGGGCCAGCAACATGACCCAGGACCGCCGTCTTCGATCCGCAAGCGCGAAAGCAGCGTCGCCTTCATAGCGTCCACGCCGACGACATGCACGGGCGCGATCCTCTCGCGGCGCGCCTTCGGCGGCCGTTTCGGCCACGGCGGCACTCCGGCTCCTGCTCGGCCCTTAACGGCCCAGACCCGACGACCAAGCCGTTCCGCGCTGAAGCGCATCACCACGTCCGTTTTGTACCCGCTGTCTATTGCGGTCGCGATCACGGGAAGATCGGGCACGTGGCGCGCGTGCCGGAAGCGCCTGAGCAAGAGCCGGTCGAAAGCGTTCCATACGTCCGGAAGCGCTGTGTCCCCATGGATGACTGCGTAGTCGATCGAGAACGACCGCTCGTCCCGCCCCCAACCTACGAACTCACATTCGATCCGGTCGGCCTGGATATCGGCACCGCACGTGATGGCGACGACCTGATCGGGCAGTTCCTCCGTCCATGCGGGGTCGCACTCGATCCCTCTGGCCGCCAGCGTGTCGGCCGACAGAGGCGCGGTCTCGCGATCCTCGAATGGCTCGCCCAGGCCCGTATTGACGAAGACCTGCAGGCTCTCAGCCGACTTCTTCGCGGCGAGGAAGTCGGTCGCCAGTTCGGCCCATGTGACGAAAGGCGAGGCTGTCCCAGGGACGTGGAAACCTGCCGTGCGCCCATCGCCGGGCGCTGTCGCGCGCCATTCCGCTTCCGCAAGCAGCGCGGGCTTCTCACGCTCCTCCACCACACACCCGCACGAGGTGCAGGCTATGTGTGCGCGCGATGGATCGCCTTCCGGCCAATGGACGCTCGACCATGCGAACAGCTCACGAGAGCCGCATGACCGGCACAGCCAGAACAGCTTGCGCATGTCGCTTTCAGAATAGGCCCGCTCGATCCGGGAGACGCCCGCCAGCGTTGGCGTGGACATCATCAAAATCTTACGTCGCCCCCGGAACGTCGCCGTTCTCGCGATCGCAAGTTGCACGGGGTCACCCTCGCCGCCAGCATCGAAAGGATACGCGTCGATCTCGTCGAGCACGATGAAACGCGCGGGCGTGGACCGAAGGCCGACGCCGCTATTTGCCCCCACGAAGGCGATCGAGCCGCCCGGGTATGCCTTGAGAAAGGAGGAGTTCCCCGCCTTGCGCGGACCCGGCGTGACGATACGTTCGCGAAGTTCCGGCGTCGCTTCGAGAAGCGGATCTACGCGAGTGCGAACCATGCGGCGCGCCGCCTCAGTCGTCGGCGCGACGAACAGCATGAGACCGGGCGTAAGCTGGATAACGCTGCCCATCAGGTTTAAACCGACCTCCGTCTTTCCGACCTGAGCCGCCGCCATGATGACGACCCGCTCAACGGGCGACGAAGAAGACAAGCACTGCATCGGCTCCGCAAGGTAAGGCGTCCGATCAGTCCGCCATCTTCCCGGCTCGGCGCTGGTCGGCGGCAAGACGCGAAAGCGTTCCGCCCACTCGTCCACGGACATGGATGGGTCCGGCGCGAGACCGCGCCGCCAATGCTCATCAACGAGGTCAACCACCAAGCCGTCAAGCATCACTGAGGCCCCGCAACGGTGATTTAGCCAGCTCCTCAAGGTGGGCACGAACTGCTCGGTCGAGAGCCGCATGTGCTTCGATTGGGTCTCCACCGCACGCCGCCGCCACGTCGCGGGCGGCTCGTGCCGCCCAGCCCGTCCAACAGTCGCGCTCGTAGCGGGCGCGCTCGAATACCGCCAGCTCCGCAGCGCGCCGATCGACAAGCTCCCCCTGTCTGCGCTTCAAGTCGAGGTCGAGAAGCTGTGCCTCTCGGAGCAATTTGGCCGCCCGCAACTGGGACACGTTTCCAGTCAGCGGGCCGCCGGTTGATCCTGGTTTGCGGGCTTCGCGACGATGGCCGTCGAGGTTCTGTTCGATCCACTTCCGGGCCTTGCTCTCGTCGATCTTCTCATTGGGCTCGACCGGCAGCCCTTCAGCAATCAACTGTGTTATCCGCGCGGGCGATAGCCCGACGCGCTTGGCGAAGGCCGACTTCGAAATGGTTTCAGTCAATTGATCCCCCAAACACTAGGCGGTTTTCGGGGCCTTTGCCCCCGTAGCGCGCGCGGCGAGGAAGTACCTTGCCCGCTGCCCCATACTCGCCCGCCTACGCCCTTGCCCCCGCGACCGCTACCCTTTACCGCTACGAGAACGGCGCGCCTGTCGGACCATCCTCGGCAGACAACAACGGTGCATCGCTCCCAAGGCTGTGCAGCGTCAACGCTAGAGGGCGCCGCGCGAGCGCGCGCCCCACGCATCCGAGCCTGATGGTGTCTATCCGTTGGATTGCGATGCGCATCACGTCGGCTACCCGGTCGATAGACGCAGGTGTGAGTGCGCTGGTATCGCGATCAGCGGATGGTGATCGTCGCGCTTCATCCTCGATAGTGATCCCGGTCTTGGTATGCGCCTTGGCTGCGTTCGGTCGCGTCATTCGCGGAGCTTGTTCGGTTCGACCCCGTTCAGCCGGGGCGGCGGCCTGATGGCCGCCCGCGACCGACACGTTCGAGGTGGCTTGCCAAATGCCGCGCGACACGGGAGCGGCCTTTCCGGCCGCCCGAAGACGGCTAAGGATGGGGCGGATCACCTTCGCCGACATGCCGGACAGCTCCACCAACTCGGCGACCCGCTTGGGCGCGACAAGAAGGTCGGCGATCAATGTTGCAGCATCCGGACTTTTTCTGTCTGCACTGTCCTTCTTTAATATATTGCGGACGCGGATAGTCCACGCTGCAACATCGCGCCTGTAAATCTTGTTCAGACCCAGCTCGAACCAGCGGCTCCGTGACATTCCGATCTCGCGCCACGGTTCGGCCTTCGACGCCGGGATAGCTCGGACCTTCCCGCACTTCTGCGCCGCGCGCCGCGCGCGCTTCCGGTCTCGATCCTTCCGCTTCCGATCGGCAGACCTCTGGCGCTTGTTGAAGTCGGATGCCCCGATGGTTCGCAGCTTTAACTCGTCGCGGATCGCTTTTGTAACACCGAGGAAGCAAGCGATCTCGTCGGCCTTCCAGAAGCGCCCCTTGGAACTCTTGACGATTGCTTCGGCCTCGCTGCGTGGCAGCTCGATACCCAGGTTCGTTGCAATCCAGTTGAACGCAAACGCGCGCGGCGCGTGATCCGCAATCACAACCGCGAACGCCCGCGCCTCAGCGCGGGTAGGGATAACACCGTCCTCGATTGGGAACAGGGCGCGAAAGGCCTTATCAATCTCACGATGCCGGTGCGACCTTGAATTGTACTTCACGCGGCGATGACGCCGGACAGGTTGCTCGCTTGGGATGACGTGTCCAACAACGCATCCGCCCGCCTTGATCGGAACTATGTCGATCGGCCGGTCGCTGTCGATTTGCCGCTTCTTCGCGGGATGATCCTCAACAAAAATCGCGGCGGTGACTTGCGACTTGGACGGCGGCGGCCTATATGAGGTTTCAGATTGATACGGACTATTGACGCGCTTCCCGGTTGCCGCCGGGGGCGCGTTTTCATTTTCCCGCATTACTGATCGCGCGCCCCCCGATTACCGCCAACGCGCTTTAGTGATTTGTACCAAAGCTGCTCTTGCGCCTTGGTAATCTTGGTGAGGCGGCCGACCTTGAGGGCCTCCAGTTCGCCGCGCCGGATCATGTTGTGTACAGTCGCTTTGCAGATGCCGTAACGCTCGGCAAACGTGCTCAGCGAGATCAAGTCGCTGCTGCTCATGCAGATTTCCCCCTACTCAAAAACAACATCAACGAGGGGTAATATTAGCACCGCAAAATGAAATTCAACACCAAAGCGAAAGAATGCCGAAACGGCGTCGTTGTATATTTACAAATCCCGCACGATAGACTGATGTTTATACGGTATTATAGTATGGGTTTTGGGGTAACGAGCAGGGTAACAACTATTGATGACCCGATGGGTCGCGCCAATGTTTTCAAGACGTTGTTTTGGCGTTTCTCGGAATTCCAATGCCACTCCCTCCGCCATTTTGGGCTCACGCGCCCATAGGCGCTCCGCATGGGCGGCGCTCGCGCCGGGTCGCGTTGCTCCCGAGCCCTTCGGGCTCCGTCGAGAGTTCGAATTTTCTCCTCTCAGGTCCGCCACTATTCTCTCACGCTCCGATTCTCGCACCCCTTGGGGTGCGCTGGCGCTCCGTACGGAAGGCGCTCGCGCCGGATCGCTGTGCTCCCCGGCCCTTGGGGCCTTGCCGCGCTGTCGAGATCGCGTCAGAAAATACGGAGACGCCCCGAGCTCTCATCGGGGCCGCTCGCCCCGCGCAAGGTATCTAAGTGCCGTCCAACTCCGACAGCTCGCTCAAGATCCTCGTGATCGACGAGAACCCGATCCGCCGGGCGATCATCGAGTCCGGCTTGGCCGAAGCGGGCTTCACCGCGGTCACGGTGCTGGCGAACACGACGCGGCTCATCGATCACATCTATAAGCTCGATCCCGACGTCGTGCTGATCGACCTCGAGAACCCGAGCCGCGACGTGCTGGAGCAGATGTTCCAGGTCTCGCGCATCGTTCGGCGGCCGATCGCCATGTTCGTCGATAAAAGCGACAAGAGCGAAATCGAAGCCGCCATTGAAGCGGGTGTCTCCGCCTACATCGTGGATGGCCTCAAGAAAGAGCGCGTGAAGCCGATTCTCGAGACGACGATGACGCGTTTCCGCGCCTTCGCGCGTCTGCAGGCGGAGCTCGATGAGGTGAAAGGTGCGCTCAAAGAGCGAAAGATCGTCGAGAAAGCCAAGGGCATTCTCATGAAGCGGCGCGGTCTCGACGAGGACAAGGCCTACGAGCTCTTGCGCAAGACGGCCATGTCGCAGGGCAAGCGCATTGCGGATGTTGCCCACGCGCTGGTCAGCTCTGCCGACCTGCTCGAAGATTAGGGAGAAGGCCATGGCCGACGCTGCAATGGGGGCCGCCGGAGCGAAGCCGAGAGAGGTTCACGTCGGCTTCATGCCGCTGACCGACTGCGCGCCGCTGGTTGTGGCGTCCGAGCTGGGCTTCGATCGGAGCCACGGGGTCAAGCTGGTCCTGCATCGGGAGGTCTCCTGGGCCAACATTCGCGACAAGCTCGCCGTCGGCAATTTCGATTGCGCCCACATGCTCGCCCCCATGCCGATCGCTGCGGCTTTGGGGCTGGGCCGCGCATCCGATCTGATTGTCGCGCCGATGGCGCTGAGCTTGAACGGCAACGCGATCACGGTCTCGCTCCGCCTGTACGAGGAAATGCTCGCCGCTGACGAGGCTGCGACGCGGGCGGGAGGAATGTCGGCCGCCCGTGCGGTTGCCCGTGTCGTTCGCGCGCGCCAGCAGCAGGGTCGCGAGCCGTTGACCTTTGGCATGGTCTACCCGTTCTCGTGTCACAATTACGATCTGCGCTACTGGCTGGCAGCCGCGGGCATCGATCCGGACAACGACGTGAACCTGATCGTCGTGCCGCCCCCGCTCAGCGTCGATGCCTTGAAAATAGGCCGCGTCGACGGCGTCTGCGTGGGCCAGCCGTGGAACAGCGTCGCGGTGGCGGAAGGCGAAGGCGTGATCGTGGCGACGAAGAGCGAGCTCTGGGCCATGAGCCCCGAGAAGGTGCTCGGCGTGCGCGAGGATTGGGTCGAGAAAAATCCGTCGTTGCTGTCGGATCTCGTGCGCGCGCTCGTAGCGGCGTGCCGGTGGCTCGATGAGCCGGAGAACCGCCGGGAAGCCGCCCGCATTCTCGCGCAGCCTCGCTATGTCGGCATCGCCGAGCAAGTTCTGCTGGGTCCGCTGACCGGAGCGTTGGTGCGCGGCGGCCGGCAGGCGGATGTCCTCGATCCGGATCTCGTCGTGTTCCACCGCGGCTATGCGAACTTCCCGTGGCGCTCTCACGCGCTGTGGATGCTGACCCAGATGATCCGCTGGGGCCAGGTGCGGGAGCCGTTCGACCTCAAGGCGCTGACGGAGCGCGTGTTCCGCACCGATCTCTATCGCGAGGCCGTGGCCGCGCTGGGCGTGCCGGTTCCCGCGGAGGACGCCAAACGCGAGAGCGTCTTCTTCGGAAACGAGAGCTTCGATCCCGACGCGGCGCTCTCTTATTTACGCGATCTCCCGATCCGCAGCAGCGGCGCGGATCTCTCGGCGTTCGCATCCCTCAATCCCTGATCCGGCATGGGTGCCGCTGCTGAAGTGCGCGGCAGTCGCTGCGTGCGCTGCACAATAATCGCGCATCATCCCTCGTCCCGCGATGCGGAGGGGTGTCCAGCAATCAGCTGATATTTAAAAGAAAAATCAAAAATGCCGAGTTGGCATGATCCTTGATTTTAGAGGATCAGCGCGGCTCAACGGCGGGCCGCAACGATTGCAGGCAGCGCTGCCTCGACGAAACGGGACCGAGTTCGGCGCCCGGTTTGCTCGATGCAGCGCTTTTTCTTTTTCGGTCCGCGCCGCGGGAGGTGCGGGCCATGACGGAGGATCATGGATGGCAGGTTCGAAGACCGCGGGCGCGAAGAGACAGGGGCGGCGCATGTCGCGCCGGTCGCTGATCAAGGGCAGCGCGACGGCGGCGCTCGTCGCGGCGGCGAAATCCCTCGTGCCGGGCGGTGCCACGGTGGCCTGGGCGGCGGGGCCTGAGACCACGAAGGCCGTGCTCGGCTACATCGCGCTGACCGATGCGGCACCGCTCGTCGTCGCCAAGGAACAAGGCTTCTTCGCCAAGCATGGTTTGCCCGATGTCGATGTCTTGAAGCAGGCGTCCTGGGGCGCGACGCGCGACAACCTCGTGCTCGGCTCGGAGAAGAACGGCATCGACGGCGCGCACATCCTCACGCCGATGCCCTACCTGATGGCGACCGGCAAGGTGACCCAGAACAACGTGCCGGTTCCGATCAGCATCCTCGCGCGCCTCAACTACGACTGCCAGGGCATCTCCGTCGCGAAGGAATACGAAGCGCTCGATGTCGGCACCGATGCCTCGGCGCTCAAGGAGGCGTTCGCCAGGAAGCGGGCCGAAGGCAAGGACGTGAAAGTCGCCATGACCTTCCCGGGCGGCACGCACGATCTTTGGATCCGCTATTGGCTCGCGGCCGGCGGCATCGATCCCGACAAGGATGTCTCCACCATCGTCGTGCCGCCCCCGCAGATGGTGGCGAACATGAAGGTCGGCAACATGGACGCGTTCTGCGTCGGCGAGCCGTGGAACGAGCAGCTCGTCAACCAGGGCATCGGTTTCACCGCCTGCACCACGGGCGAGATTTGGTTCCGTCATCCTGAGAAAGCGCTCGGCATGCGCGAAGCCTGGATCGAGCAGAACCCGCAGGCTGCGCGCGCGCTGCTGATGGCCGTCATGGAAGCCCAGCAGTGGTGCGAGAAGATGGAGAACAAGGACGAGCTCGCGGCTCTGCTCGGCCGGCGGCAATGGTTCAACGTGCCCCCCGCCGACATCCTGGGCCGTCTCAAGGGCGACATCAACTACGGCCGCGGACGCAGCGAAGCCGGCACCAATCTGCTGATGAAGTTCTGGGAGGACGGCACCGTCTCCTATCCGTTCAAGAGCCACGACACGTGGTTTGTCGCCGAGAACGTACGCTGGGGAAAATTCGAGGCCGACACCGACATCAAAGCTCTCGTCGACACGGTCAACCGCGAGGACATCTGGCGCGAGGCCGCGGCCGGGATCGGCGTGACGCCGCCACAAAGCCCGTCGCGCGGACCGGAGACCTTCTTCGACGGCAAGGTGTTCGATCCCGAAGACCCCGGTGCCTATCTCGCATCTCTTGCGATCACGCGTCTGTCTGCCTGATCCCGCGATCTCGAACAGGAGCTTCATGCGATGAACGCGATGCCCGCACGCCCCGTGCTGATCGACACCGCCTCGGGTGCAGAGCCCGCTCTCAATTCTACATCTCCGCCGAAGTCTCGGGCCGCGAAGCCTTCGGAAACGAAAGTCCTGCCGCTCAAGACGCCGTCCCATACGTATGGAGCGCGCATCTCGTCTGCGCTTCGCGAGACTGCGGCCACGGTCATTCCGCCGCTTGTCGTCGTGGCCGTGATGCTGCTCGTCTGGCAGCTTGCAACAGACAAGCCCGGCGCTGCCCTCCCCTCGCCGATGAAGATCTGGGCCGAAGCGAGCGACCTCATCGTGTCGCCGTTCTTCGTTTACGGCCCGCAGGACATCGGCCTCGGATGGCGCGTTCTGACCAGCCTCGAGCGTGTTGCATACGGGTTCGGGCTGGCTGCCGTATTCGGCATCGCGCTGGGCGCGATCGTCGGCCAGAGCATCTGGGCGATGCGGGGTCTCGATCCGATCTTTCAGGTGTTGCGCACGGTTCCGCCGCTCGCGTGGCTGCCGATCTCGCTCGCAGCCTTCCAGGACAGCGCCCCCTCGGCGGTATTCGTGATCTTCATCACCGCCGTGTGGCCGGTGATCATCAACACCGCCGTCGGCATCCGCAACATCCCGCAGGACTATCGCAACGTCGCGGAGGTGCTGCGCCTCAATCCTCTCGAATACTTCTGGCGGATCATGATCCCGTCCGCCGCCCCCTACATCTTCACAGGGCTCCGCATCGGCATCGGTCTTTCGTGGCTTGCGATCGTTGCGGCCGAGATGCTGACGGGCGGCGTCGGTATCGGCTTCTTCATCTGGGACGCGTGGAACTCGTCGCGCCTCTCCGACATCGTCGTCGCCCTTTTCTACATCGGCGTCGTCGGCTTCGTGCTCGACCGGCTCGTCGCCTTTATCGGCCGTGTGGCGACGCGCGGCACCGCCAACGCGTGAGGAGGCATCCCATGACACCGACAGAAAAGCCGTTTCTCCAGATCCAGGGCGTGCACAAGACCTTTCGCCGTGGCGCGACGGAAACGGAGGTTCTCCACGACATCAGCCTCGACATCGCGGAGGGCGAGTTCGTCTCGATCATCGGCCATTCGGGCTGCGGAAAGTCGACGCTGCTGAACCTGGTGGCGGGCCTGACGCGCGTCACCACCGGCGCCGTTCTGCTCGAAAACCGCGAGGTCAACGATCCAGGTCCCGAACGCGCCGTGGTGTTCCAGAACCACTCGCTGCTGCCGTGGCTCACCGTCTACGAGAACGTGCACATCGCCGTGAACAAGGTGTTCGGCAGGACGAAGTCCCGGGCGGAACGCCACGACTGGACGCTGCACAATCTCGATCTCGTGCAGATGGCTCATGCCAAGGACAAGCGTCCCGCGGAAATCTCGGGCGGCATGAAGCAGCGCGTCGGCATCGCCCGTGCTCTCGCCATGGAGCCCAAGGTGCTGCTCATGGATGAGCCGTTCGGCGCGCTCGATGCGCTGACGCGTGCGCACCTGCAGGATTCGGTCATGCAGATCCACGCACGCCTCGGCAACACCGCCATCATGATCACCCACGACGTCGACGAAGCCGTCCTCTTGTCGGATCGGATCGTGATGATGACCAACGGACCCTCTGCCCGCATCGGGGAGGTGCTGGATGTGGACCTGCCGCGCCCGCGCGAGCGGTTGGAGCTCGTCGCCGACACCCGTTACATCCAGGCGCGCGAAGCGGTGCTCAAGTTCCTCTACGAGCGCCATCGCTTCGTGGAAGCGGCGTGAGCGAGGGATCCGGATGAGCGAGCCTCTCGTTATCGTCGGAAACGGCATGGCCGCGACGCGCCTCGTCGAGGAGCTGACGACGCGTGCGCAGGGAAAGTATGCGATCGCAGTCGTCGGCGACGAGCCGTCGCTTGCCTACAATCGCGTGCTGCTCTCGTCCGTTCTCGCGCGCGAAGTCGCGGCGGAAGACATCGAGCTCAAGTCTGCCGAATGGTGGCGTAATCGCGGCGTTACGCTCGTGTACGGCCGGCGTGCGGTCGAGATCGACACGCGCCAGCGTTTCGTGCGGCTGAGAGGCGGCGCCAGGCTCGGCTACGGCAAGCTCGTCATCGCCACCGGCTCGGAGGCCGTACGCCTGCCGTTACCGGGTGCCGATCTCCCCGGTGTCGTGACCTTTCGTGACAAAGCCGATGTGGCGACATTGCTGGCGCGGGCGAGGCCCGGCGCGCGTGCCGTCGTGATCGGCGGCGGTCTGCTGGGGCTAGAAGCCGCCTATGGATTGATGAAAGCCGGGATGCAGGTCTCGCTCGTCCATCTCATGGACCGGCTGATGGAGCGCCAGCTCGATGCCCGCGCAGGCGAGCTTTTGAAGCAAGCCATCGAGATGCGCGGCATCGAGGTGCTCCTCAATGCGGAAAGCGAGGCGATCCAGGGTCGCCGGAAAGTGGCCGGGCTCAGACTGAAAGACGGGCGCACCATCGCGGCCGATCTCGTCGTCATGGCGGTCGGCATTCGCCCATGCGTGCAGCTTGCGCGCGGCGCGGGGATCGAGGTCGGGCGCGGCATCGTTGTCGGTGACGATCTCCTGACCAGTGCACCCGATGTCTACGCACTCGGCGAATGCGCCGAGCACCGTGGCATCTGCTACGGCCTCGTCGAGCCTGTCTACGAGCAGGCCCGCGTACTCGCTGAAAATCTTGCCGGCAACGCGGCCCGCTACACGGGGTCGCTGCTGGCCACCAATCTCAAGGTCTCCGGCGTCAGCGTGTTTTCGGCCGGGGATTTTCTCGGAGAAACGAGCACGGAGCCGGTCGTCCTCTCCGATCCGGGACGAAAGACCTATCGCAAGCTCGTGATCGGCGACGGATGCCTCAAGGGCGCGGTGCTGATTGGCGATACGAGCGATGCGCTCTGGTACCTCGATCTCATCCGCTCCGGACGTCAGGTTTCGTCCCTGAGAGATGGTCTCGTGTTCGGACGCGCGTTCGCCGAATCCGAGGTCAAGGCGGCATGATGAGTGGGGACGATATGACAGCCGAATTTTCCACCGAGCAGAAGCGCTACCTGGAGGGGTTCGTCTCCGGCATCCACGCGGGACGAGCGGCGCGTGGACTTGCGCCGATGGAATCGAGCGCCGCCGCTCCGGCCGAGCCGACGGGGCCGGACGCCGCGCACATCAAAGCGCAGGAGAGCACGAAGGCGAAGGGCAAGAAGCTCACGGACCAGGAGAACTGGAAGCGCGAGGAAAACCCCTTCGATGCTTACGCGCGCTTCAAGGCGCAGGCGGAACGCGGTGAGTATCCGAAGCCGCCGGACAACTTCCGCTGGCGCTATTACGGCTTGTTTTACGTTGCGCCTGCGCAAGACAGCTACATGTGCCGTCTGCGCATTCCGAACGGCATCCTCACGCATGCGCAGCTCGCGGGCGTGGCCGACATCGCCGATCGTTTTGGAGGCGGCTACGCGGACATCACGACGCGCGCGAACATCCAGATTCGGGAGATCGAAGCCGCAAACGCCGTGAACGTCGTCGAGGCGGTGCAGGACATCGGGCTTTCGTCGCGTGGCGCGGGCGCCGACAACATCCGCAATGTAACCGGCACGCCGACAGCGGGCATCGACCCCTTCGAGCTGCTCGATACGCGGCCCTTCGCGCGCGCTTGGCACTTCCACGTGTTGAACGACCGCTCGCTCACGGGTCTGCCGCGCAAGTTCAACGTCGCCTACGACGGCGGCGGCCAGATCGCCGCGCTCGAAGAGACGAACGACATCGGCTTTCAGGCCGTCGAGGTGGAAGACGGCGCGCCGGTTCCGGCCGGGATCTACTTCCGCCTCATGCTCGGCGGCATCACCGGCCACAAGGATTTCGCCCGCGATACGGGCGTCATTCTGGAACCGTCGCGCGCGACGCAGGTCGCCGATGCGATCGTGCGCGTGTTCATCGACAGCGGGGATCGCACCAACCGTAGCAAGGCCCGTCTCAAGTACGTGCTCGACGAGTGGGGCTTCGACAAATTCCTCGACGCGGTGGAGGCGAAACTCGGCGCGCCGCTCGCGCGCATCGCTCCTTGCCACATCAAGCCGCGCCATGCGCCGGATCGCTCCGCCCATATCGGCGTCCATGCTCAGAAACAGGACGGGCTGAACTGGATCGGCCTCGTGCTTCCGGTCGGAAAGCTGACGTGTGACCGGATCCGCGCGATTGCCGCGCTCGCGCGCGAGCTTGGCGACGGCGACATCCGCCTCACCGTATGGCAGAACCTCATCGTCTCCGGCGTCTCGGATGCGAACGTTCCAGGCGCCCTTAAGCGCATCGAGGCGATGGGCCTCGCCGCCGAAGCCTCGTCCGTCCGCGCCGGTCTCGTCGCCTGCACGGGAAGCACCGGCTGCAAGTTCGCCGCCGCAAACACCAAGGGCACGGCGGAGGCCATTGCGAGCCACGTCGAGAGCCGGCTCTCGCTCGACACGCCGGTGAACATCCACCTTACCGGCTGCCATCATTCCTGCGCGCAGCACTACATCGGCGACATCGGCCTGATCGGCGCCCGCGTGCCGATTGGCGATGATGGCGACACCGTCGACGGCTTTCACATCCTCGTTGGCGGCGGCTCCGGCAGCGACGCGACGATTGCGCGCGAGATCGTGCGCGATGTCAAAAGCGAGGACTGCCCCGCGGCTGTGGAGCGTCTGCTCGGCGCCTATCTCGCGCATCGCGCGGACGCCGCCGAAACGTTCTTCGCCTTTGCAAATCGGCACGACATCGACACGCTGAAACGCCTCGCGGGAGGGCCGACGCCATGACCATCCAGACGCCGCCGCCAGGCCTCTCTGCGTTGATCCCAGAGAACGCGCCGTTCTCCACCGAGCAGCGCGCCTGGCTCAACGGCTTCTTCGCCGGCATGCTCTCGCTCGATGCCGGCCCGAGCCCTGCGACGGCGACCGACCTCGGCGCGGCGGGTGTTGCCGTCTCCGGGGATGATGACGCGGCGCCCTGGCACGATCCTGCCATCGAAATCGACGAGCGCATGAAGCTCGCCGAGGGCCGGCCGCTCGCTCGGCGCATGATGGCCGCCATGGCCCAGCAGGACTGCGGTCAGTGCGGCTACAATTGCGAGGACTACGCCAACGCCATCCACGAGCAGGCGGAGCCGCGGCTCAATCTCTGCGCTCCGGGCGGAAAGAGCACGGCGCGGATGCTGAAAGCCCTCGTCGAGGAGATGGGCGGCGGTGTGCTCGACCCCGACGAGAAGAAAGCCAAGGAGGATGCGAAGCCCGCAGCATCCGGATATGCGCGGCCCGGCTATACGCGCGAGGCACCCGTCCCCGTGCGCTTCGTCTCGCGCCAGCGGCTCAACGGCGAAGGCTCCGAGAAGATCACCAACCACATCGAGATCGATCTCACGGGAAGCGGCATCGACTACGAGCCGGGCGACAGCCTCGGCCTCTTTCCCGAGAACGAACCCGCCCTCGTCGACGCGATCCTCGTCGCCATCGGTGCCCCGCCGGATTTCCCGATCGGCGACAAGACGCTGCGTGAGGCGTTGATCGCGGACACGTCGCTGTCCCCCGCGCCCGACGCGCTGTTCGAGCTGATCTCCTATCTCGCCGGGGGTGAACGCAAGCGCAAGGCACGCGCGCTGGCCAAAGGCCAAGACCCGGACGGCGACGCCGAGCACCTCGACGTCCTCGCCGCGATCGACAAATTTCCCGGCCTCCGCCCCGATCCCGAAGCCTTCTACGAGGTGCTCGAGCCGCTGCAGCCGCGGCTCTATTCGATCTCGTCGTCGCCGCGCGCCAACCCGGGCCACGTCTCGCTCACCATCGACACCGTGCGATACGAGATCGACGGTCGCGAGCGCCTCGGCGTGGCATCGACGTTCTGTGGCGACCGCATCGCGCCGGGCGCGGAACTGCGGGCCTACGTCCAGAAAGCGCACGGCTTCGCGCTTCCCGCCGACGGCGCGACGCCCATCGTCATGGTCGGGCCCGGCACCGGCATTGCGCCCTTCCGCGCCTTCCTTCAGGAGCGTTACGTCACCAAGGCCGAAGGCCCTGCCTGGCTGTTCTACGGCCACCAGCGGCGCGCCACAGATTTCTTTTACGAGGCGGAGCTTGGCGTCATGCAGGACGCCGGCGCGTTGACGAAGCTCTCGCTCGCCTGGTCGCGCGACGGCGACAAGAAGGTCTACGTCCAGGATCGCATGCGGGAGGAAGGCCGCGAGCTGTTCGCGTGGCTCGAGAAGGGCGCACATTTTTACATCTGCGGCGACGCGAAGCGCATGGCGAAGGACGTGGAAACTGCGCTGACGGACATCGTGGCCGAACACGGAAAAACCTCCGCCGAAGATGCGCAGGCGTATGTGGCGGCGCTCAAGAAAGTCGGCCGTTTCCAGGCCGATGTCTATTGAGGCCCTCATGAACGGGCCTCCGTCTTCCCCGGCCGTCCGAACGACCTGCCCCTATTGCGGCGTCGGCTGCGGCGTGCTCGCCCGGCCCGACGGCTTCGGCGGAGCGCAGATCAAGGGCGACCCCGATCATCCGGCGAACTTCGGTCGCCTTTGTTCCAAGGGCTCCGCCTTGGGGGAAACGCTTTCGCTCGACGGTCGGCTGCTTCATCCGATGATGCGCAATCGCGAAGGAGAGCTCGCCCGCGCAACGTGGGACGACGCGCTCGACAGAGTTGCCGCGGGCTTCAACGAGACCGTCGCGCGGCATGGCCCGGACTCGGTCGCGTTCTATGTGTCGGGCCAGCTCCTCACCGAGGACTACTACGTTGCCAACAAGCTGATGAAGGGGTTCATCGGCTCGGGCAACATCGACACCAACTCCCGGCTGTGCATGGCGTCGTCCGTGGCGGGGCATCGCCGCGCCTTCGGATCGGACACCGTGCCCGGCTGCTACGAGGATCTCGACGAAGCTGACCTGCTCGTGCTCGTCGGATCGAACGCCGCATGGTGCCACCCGATTCTTTATCAGCGCATGGCGAAGAACAAGCGCGAGCGTGGCGCGCGGATGGTCGTCATCGATCCCCGCGCGACGCCGACCTCCGACGAAGCGGATCTCTTGCTTCAGATCGCGCCGGGCATGGATTCCGTGCTCTTCTGCGGCCTGTTCGCGTATCTCGCCGACAACGGCGTGCGTGATCGCGCCTTCATCCGCGACCACACGGCAGGATACGCCGAGGCGCTGGCCCGCGCGCGGCATATCGCGCCTGACATCGACGCTGTGGCTGAGCGCTGCGAGGTGCCGCGCGCGCAGATCGAAACCTTCTTCTCCTGGGTCGCCGAAACCGAGCGGACGGTGACGCTCTATTCGCAGGGCGTGAACCAGTCCGCGCAGGGAACCGACAAAGTCAACGCGATCATCAACTGTCATTTCGCGACGGGCCGCATCGGTCGCCCGGGCATGGGGCCGTTCTCGCTGACGGGCCAGCCGAACGCGATGGGCGGACGAGAGGTTGGCGGGCTTGCAAACCAGCTTGCCGCGCATATGGATTTCGAGGCGGCCAACATCGAGCGCGTCAGCCGCTTCTGGAATGCGCCGAGCGTTGCCGAGCGCCCGGGACTGAAGGCGGTGGAGCTGTTCGAGGCGGTGGCGCAGGGGCGCATCAAGGCGCTGTGGATCATGGCGACGAATCCGGTCGTGAGCTTGCCGCGTGCGGACGCGGTGCGAAGCGCGCTCGCCGAGCTCGATCTTTTCGTTGTCTCGGACGTCGTGGCGCAAACCGATACGATGGCGGCCGGCCCGCACGTGGTGCTGCCGGCGGCGGGCTGGGGCGAGAAGGACGGCACCGTGACCAATTCGGAGCGGCGCATATCGCGCCAGCGTGCGTTTCTGCCCCAGGCGGGCGAGGCCAGACCCGACTGGTGGATTGTGAGCGAAGTGGCCAAGCGCATGGGGTTTGCGGACGCCTTCGGCTACGCGTCGCCCGCCGACATCTTTCGCGAGCACGCCGAGCTCACGGGCTTCGAGAACGCCGGCACGCGCGACCTCGACGCATCCGGCCTCGCCACGCTGTCCGACGACGACTACGCCGCCTGCGCGCCCGTGCAATGGCCTCTTTCCAAGGCGGGCGCGGCAGGCGAAAAAAGACTGTTCGCGTCAGGCGGCTTCTTCACGGCCGATCGGCGCGCACGGTTCGTGGCCGTCGCCGATCCCAAGCTTGCCGCGACGTCTGGCCGGTTCCTGCCGCTCCTCCTCAACACGGGCCGCGTGCGCGATCAGTGGCACACGATGACGCGCACCGGAAAATCGCCGCGTCTCGGCGCGCACATCGACGAGCCGTGCGTCGCCATCCATCCGAAAGATGCCGCAGCCTTCGACGTCGCGGACGGCGGGTTCGCGCGCATCTCGACACTGCACGGGAGCGCCGTGCTGCGCGTCGCGGTCTCGGAGGCGCAACGCAGAGGCGAGATCTTCGCGCCCATCCACTGGAGCGCCGCCACGGCATCCGATGCGCGCATCGGCGCGCTCGTCCAGCGCAGCTACGATCCCATCTCGGGCCAGCCCGAGATGAAGGCCACGCAGGCGACCATCGCGCCCGTCCATTATGAGATCCATGGCTTCCTGCTGTCGCGAAAACCCGTTGAGATGCCGGCGAACGTCTGGTGGGCCCGCTCGGCGGTCGAGGGCGGTTTCGGCTACAGGCTCGCCGCGGATGAAAGCGGTGCGCACTGGGCGGACATCGCAAAGCCTCTCATGCTCGGGCACGACGACCTGGTCGAGCTCCTGGACGAAGCGCAAGGCCGCTATCGCGCCGCTCGCGTTCTCGACGGCTCGCTCGAAGCCTGCGTGTTTCTCGCAAGGCGCGCGGATGCGTTGCCGGGATGGGAGTGGCTCAAGCAGCAGCTCGCCGAGCCCGCGCTCTCGGAGCCTGCGCGTCGCGCCTTGCTCGCGGGCCGCGCACCGGAAGGCGGGGCCGACAGCGGGCCTCTCGTCTGTGCCTGCTTCGGCGTGGGACGCAATCAGATCTGCGGCGCGATCGAGAAAGGCCTAGCAGGCTCCGTCGAAGAGATTGGCGCGGCGCTCAAGGCCGGGACGAACTGCGGGTCGTGCCTGCCCGAGCTGCGTCGCTTGGTGGCGGAAACGAAAGCGGGCATTGTCGTCGGATAGAGGCGTCTCTCCCGCGCATGTCTTGCGCGACAGAGACGCACCCCTCAAAAGTTGATGAGGCCGCCGAAGCTGACGAAGTCGGCATCCTTGAAATCGCCCAGGCCCTCCACGTCCGCCTGATAGCGCTGGTACTTGAGGTAGAGCGTCATCGACGCCGCGTCGATCTCCTGCGCGACGCCGCCGCCGAACCGTTCGAGCGTGCTTCCCGTGGCGCCTGCAGCCAGAGCGACCGGGCCGAGCTGATCTTCGTAAGCGGCATAGTCGCCATAAACGATGGTTGCGCCGAGTGGCGTCCATTTCCGGCGGAGGCCCGCCTTCACGTAGTAATGCTCGCTGTCCGGCTGCGTGAAGCCGTTGGCCAGCACCGTACCGTTGTTGGTTTCGCGGCCATACGCGCCATGCAGGAAAAGCCCGGTGGCGAGATGCTCGGCGTAGCCGCCGGCCTGAAAGAAATGCGAATCCTTGCCCGCCTGCGTTGCGACGAAGCCCGTCACTGTTTCGGTCGTCATTTCCGTGTAGCCGGCGCCGAAGGCGAGCTTGAAGCCCGCGATCTCGCCCGCATAGCGCAGCGCGATCTCCCAGAAGTCGTCCTCGCCCCAGCTCGCGGAGGCCATGAACCCGCCGAACACCGGCGTGTCGTAACGCACGCCGTTCATGACGATGCCGTTGCAGTCGCCGCCGAGCGGGACGCCTTGCGTGTAGCAGAAGCCGAGCTGCCCCCACGTCACCGGCGAAAGCGCGCCGCTCGCGTCTCTCAGGCCGAAGTGAGGAAACCCTGCGAGAAACGTGTAATTGTCGATGATCTGCGTGCCGGAGAGATCGGTGAACATGGCCGCGCTCTTGGCCGCGTGCGCGAGGCGTCCGACGCTCAACTTGCCGAACGTGTCGCTCTCCACGTACCAGAACGACATCTGCACGTTGAGCCCGTCGTTGCGGAACGGATTGTCCTGCGTGATCGCACCCGCGCCGGGACTCCCTCCGAACGCGTTGCCGGTCAGATCCTGGATGCGCATCAGGTAGCCGGCGCTCCAGCCGGGCGCGAAGGTGGCTTTGCCGTTGAGCCTGAAATGCGAGGCCTGCGTCGGCCCGAGGCCGTGGATGTAGACGTTGCTCTCGGCGCCGTCGTCCCAGAGGGTGATTTCCTGCGCGATATAGCCCGAGATCGTGACCGAAACCTTGCGGTTGCCCTTGCGCGCCGTCGTCGCTTCGAGCTCGGCAATCCGCTCCTCGAGGTCGGCACAGCAGTCGCCGCCCAGATCGGCCGCTGAGACGGCCGCGCCCTGAAGCCCGGCGCACGCCAGAGAGAGGGAAATCAGCGCGCAGGCACGAAGTGTCGTCGTCGTGGTCATGGGTCGTCCGCCGAACGTTTGTGATGCGGCAAGCCTAGGAGAAAGCGCGCGGCCAGCCGAAGAAATTCAGGCCGTCTGGCACGGCCTCCAAGACGGTGTGGCCCCGATGCAGCACGTTGCTGGCCGAATGGGCACATTGCCTGTCCGTTGGGCCGCTGAGAGCCTCTGGCGGTCGCCACAGGATGTCTGATCTCCCCCTTGACGCGTGTTCGCACCTTTTCGACAACCCTCTGGAAACTTTGCCGCTTCAGGGTGCGTTGATGCGGGTCAAGGGCAGCGCGTCGAGGCCCTGCGAGTATACGCTGAAATGGTATCGGTCTGACGAGGTTCGGATGACGAAAAGGTCCACGGCGCGGCGGATGGATGTCGTGCGCGACGAACCGGTAGCGCCCGCAAAACCTGCAAGCCGGCCGCTACCGCCGCCGCCCCCGCCCTTGCACGAGGAAGATCACGGCAGCGAGACGTATCGCGCCATCGATCGCATGCGTGAAGCGTTCTCCGCGCATCTCTCTGCGGGCATTTCACCCGCATCGCTTGCGCTGGCGATGTTCGACTGGTCGATCCACCTCGCGTCCGCCCCGGGGAAGCGGATGGAGCTTGCCGACAAGGCGTTTCGCAAATGGATGCGCCTGGCCACGTATATGGCCGCGGCGAGTGCGCGTCCCGACATCAAGCCGTGCATCGAGCCGCTGGCGGGCGACGACCGCTTCCGGGGCGAAGCGTGGCGAAAGCATCCCTATTGCTGCTGGGCGCAGGCGTTCCTGCTGATGCAGCAATGGTGGCACAACGTGACGCGCGACGTGCCCGGTGTCATGCCGCATCACGAGGACGTGGTCTCCTTCGCCACCCGGCAGATCCTCGACATCTATGCGCCGTCCAACAACCTCTTCACCAACCCCGAGGTGATCGAGCGTACGATGGCGACCGGCGGCGCCAATCTCTTCCAGGGCTTTCAGAACTGGCTGGATGACGTGAGCCGCCTCGCGTTGGGGGAGCAGCAGGTCGGAACGGAGAACTTCAAGGTCGGCGAGGATGTCGCCGTGACGCCCGGCAAGGTCGTCTATCGCAATCACTTGATCGAGTTGATCCAGTACAGCCCAACGACCGACGAGGTTCATGCCGAGCCGTTGCTGATCGTGCCGGCGTGGATCATGAAGTACTACATTCTCGATCTTTCGCCGCACAATTCCCTCGTCCGCTATCTCGTCAGCCAGGGGCACACGGTGTTCTGCGTGTCCTGGCGCAATCCGACCGCCGAGGATCGAGACCTCGACATGGACGACTATCGCCGCCGCGGCGTGATGGCCGCGCTCGATGCGGTGAGCACCATCGTGCCGGATCGGAAAATCCACGCCGTCGGCTATTGCCTTGGCGGCACCATGCTGGCGATCTCGGCTTCGGCGATGGCGCGCGCGGGCGACGATCGGCTGGCGTCCGTGACGTTGCTCGCAGCCCAGACGGATTTCACCGAGCCGGGCGAGCTGGCGCTCTTCATCGACCACAGCCAGATGCATTTCCTCGAAAGCATGATGTGGAACCGGGGCTATCTGTCGGCCGACCAGATGGCGGGCGCGTTCCAGCTTCTGCGCAGCAACGATCTCATCTGGTCGCGCATGGTGCGCGACTATCTCATGGGCGAACGCCGCCCGATGATCGACCTCATGGCGTGGAATGCCGATTCGACGCGGATGCCCTATCGCATGCACGCCGAGTATCTGCGGCGTCTCTATCTCGACAACGAGTTCGCGGCGGGCAGCTTCATGGTCGATGGACGATCCGTTGCGACGCAGAACATTCGCGTCCCGATGTTCGTCGTCGGCACGGAGCGGGATCACGTGGCGCCCTGGCGATCCGTTTACAAAATCCACCAGATCACAGACACCGACGTCACGTTCGTGTTGACGAGCGGCGGCCACAACGCGGGCATCGTCAGCGAACCGGGCCGGCCGCGCCGTCGCTTCCGCATCGCTCTGAAGCGCGCCAACGACGTGTATCTGTCGCCGACGGAATGGAGCGAGGCCGCGAGCGAGAACGAGGGCTCGTGGTGGACGGCCTGGGTGGAATGGCTCGGCGAGCATTCGTCGTCCGCCCGTGTGGCGCCGCCCGCGATGGGCGCTGCCGCGGCCGGTTATGCTCCGGTATGCGACGCGCCGGGAACCTACGTCCTGCAGCGGTAATTGCGCGGCGAAGACCCGCTGCGAAGGCTCGTGCAGGACGGCGCCTCAACCCTTCCGTAATTTCCGGTGGGGATGCCGGTACGCAATATGCGGAAGCACACCGCAACGACGCAGGTCTCAGGTCGCAGGATCCAAACGTTTCGGCGTCGTCCCGCGAGGTTGCATGACGCGGCGCACGCTGATCCATGTCCGTCCGAGACGTGGCGCTGCGTGATGCGGTGCGCCCGTCAGGGATTGCCCCGGTGGGGATCGCCGCGCACAATTCGCATCCCGCTCCAATGGGTTGACAAGCATGTCCCCACTCCTCATTTGCAGAGCCGATCCATCGTTCTGCCGACATCGGAATGCATCTCGAAATCGTGCAGCGTGTTCTGATTGACGCCGGATTTCGATGCTTTCTGACGTTTGGAAGGAACCACATGGTGGCGCGACACGTTGGCGCCTCACCGTCCCCATAACTACCAGCGGAGATTTTCGGATGTCGCACTTCTCTTTTCCCGCTCGCTCGCTTGGCGTGTTGGCCGCGGTCGCCATGTCCATCGTCGCTGTGGCGGGAGCCCGTGCCGACGCCCGCGAACTCGACGTTCCGTTCGTTCCGACGCCTCAGGCTGTCGTCGAGAAGATGCTCGAATTGGCTGACGTCAAGGAGGGCGACTATCTGATCGACCTCGGATCCGGTGATGGCCGCATCCCGGTTACGGCCGCGAAGAAGTACGGCATCAACGCGCTCGGCGTGGACCTCAATCCCGTCCGTGTGCAGGAGGCCAACGAGAACGCCAAGCGCGAGAAGGTCACCGACAAGGTGGAGTTCCGCGAGGAGGATCTGTTCAAGACCGACCTCAGCAAAGCGACCGTCATCACCATGTATCTGTTGAACTCGGTCAACATGAAGCTCCGCCCCGAAATCTTGAAGTTGAAGCCGGGCACGCGCATCGTCTCGCACAGCTTCGGCATGGGGGACTGGAAGCCCGATAAGGAGGAAGTCGTCGAAGGACGCACCGTCTTCATGTGGGTCGTGCCCGAGAAGATGCCCGATCTCGCGCCAACGGAAGATACGTACTAAGCTCAATCCCGATTGAGACTTCGACCCGCGAGATCGCACGCCGCACGGGAGCATTGTGAATGGACGTGAGCACCAGTGGCCGTCGCCCGACGTTGTCGGTGCTTCAGGCAAGTGCGATGCTCGTCGGGGTCGTCGTCGGGATCGGGATTTTCAGGACACCTCCGGTCGTCGCGGCCAACGTTGCGGGCCCGACGGAGTTTCTGGCGCTTTGGGTCGCCGGCGGACTTCTGATGATCATCGGCGCCCTGTGTTATGCGGAGCTGGGCTCCGCGTATCCGGATTCGGGCGGTGAGTACCACTACCTCCACCGTGCGTATGGGCGGTTCCCGAGCTTCCTTTTCGCATTCGGCCGCATGACGGTTATGCAGACGGGCGCTCTCGCGGCCGTCGCATTCGCATATGGAGATTATGCCAACGTTCTGCTGCCGCTCGGGAGCTACGGATCGGCGATCCACGCCGCGTCGTGCATTGTCCTGTTCACGGCGCTGCAGCTCTTCGGCACGAACATCACCGGCAAGTCGCAGCTCACGCTGACGATCCTGACCATCGGCACGCTCATGCTCGTCATCGGCGCGGCGTTCCTGGCCGAGCCGGCCGCCATCGCGCCCGCGAGCGAAGCCTCGTCCACCGCACCCGCGTCGTCCGCCGGCCTCGCGCTCGTCTTCATCCTGCTGACCTATGGCGGCTGGAACGAGGCTGCGTATCTCTCCGGCGAGGTGAAGGATGCGCGCCGCAACATGGTGCGCGTGCTCCTTCTCGGCACGGTTTTCATCCTCGCGCTCTATTTCGTCTACAACAGCGCGCTCCTCTACATTTTCGGCTTCGATGGCTTGCGTGAAACGAGAACCATCATCGAAGGACCTATTGCCGATGTGTTCGGCACCGTGGGCACGACCGTTATCGCATTGATCATCTGCGCTGCCGCAATCAGCACGATCAACGCGACCATCTTCACCGGCGCGCGCTCGATGTATGCGCTGGGGCAGAATTTCCCGCTGTTCGCTCCGCTCGGCAGATTGCGCGGCGCCAACGCCACGCCGACGACCGCCCTCCTCGTGCAGTGCGCGATCGCGCTCCTCCTCGTGGCCGCGGGTGCGAGCGCGCGCGACGGGTTCAAGGCGATGGTGGAATACACGGCGCCCACGTTCTGGGCGTTCCTGTTCCTGATCGGTCTTTCGGTGATTCTGTTCCGCCACCGCGAGCCGGGCCGGCCGGAGTCCTTCCGCGTCCCGCTCTATCCGCTGCCGCCGCTCATTTTCTGTGCGATGTGCATCTATCTTTTTTATTCGAGCGTGATGTACACCGGCAAAGGCGCCCTCGTGGGTCTTGCCATTCTTGCGGCCGGCATCCCGGTCTACTGGTTCGGCCGGGGGCGGACAGGCTCGCCGGATGGGGCCGGTGCGAAGGCCGCCGCTGCCTCCAGCCCGGCAGAATAGCGCGGCCCGCCCCGCATGCGGGCGCGCAGCGTGTACTATTTCTAGTGATATCAACCAAATAGCCTCATGTGTGCAGACCGTGGTCGGCCACGTGTGGACGGCGAAGCGTCGAAGCCGGCGCAGCGCACATCGGACGCAAGGTCACGAAGCCATTGACCAAATTCGCGAACCGGCGGATTGCAGTAGGCGCAGGACCTCAAGGTGTGTGCGGTTGCGTCGCGTCCGCCGTACGCTGGCGGTCACGAAGACACGATACTACGAACGCGCGTCAACGGGCGCATCGGAGCCACGAGGGATCACCGGCATGCGAAAAGATTTGGCCACTCGTTTGCGTTTTGCGGGCGCAGCGGTCCTGACCGTTTGTTTTGCGCCTCCGAGCTTCGCACAGGCTCCGCCTGAGCCTCCGCCGCCCAGTGTCGTTGTCGAAACCGTTCGTCCGCATGACGTCACCGACCAATCGACGTACCTCGGCCGCGTGGAAGCGATCGACAAGGTGACCATACGCGCCCGCGTCGATGGCTTCCTCGCGAGCCGCGGTTTCGACGAGGGCTCCGAGGTCAAGAAGGATCAGATCCTGTTCACGCTGGAGAAGGAGCCTTACGAGGCGGCGGTTGCGCTCGCCCGCGCCAATCTGGCCAGCGCGCGTGCCGGTCTCGATCTGGCTCAGGCCACATACGATCGCACGCGGCCCTTGGCCGAACGTGGCACCTCTTCGCAAGCGGCCCTCGATGACGCCGCTGCCAAGCTGTCGCAAGCCCGTGCGACCGTCCAGGCCCAGGAAGCGATGCTGAGGCAGGCGGAACTCAACCTGAGCTATACCGAGATCCGCGCGCCGATGGATGGCCGCACGGGACGCGCCACTTACGCGGTCGGCGAATACGTGGGGCCGAGCAGCAACCCTCTCGTCAATCTGGTTCGCCAGGATCCGATGTATGTGGCATTTCCTGTGCCGCAGCGCATTCTCCTTGAGGTACGCCGCGAAGGCGTCACCGCCGATCAGGTCCTGGTCCGGCTTTCTCTGCCGGACGGCTCGACCTATCAGCATGACGGCGCGATCAAGTTTATCGACGTGGAGAGCAACAGAGGCACGGACACGACAATGGTGCGGGCCGAGATGCCGAACCCGGAGCGCCTTCTTGTCGATCAGCAGATCGTGCGGGTGAACGTCGTCTCCAAGGAGACCGACCACCGTCTCATGATTTCTCAGGCCGCGATCGTGCTCGATCAGGAGGGGAGCTACGTTCTAGCGGTGTCGGCCGAGAACAAGGTCGAGATTCGCCGCATCGAGGTGGGTGCGCAGCACGGCGCGCGCATCGAGGTGAGGAAAGGCCTCTCCGAAGGGGATCGCGTCATCGTGAGCGGCCATCAGAAGGTGCGCCCGGGCATCGTCGTCGAGCCGAGCGAGGCCGTCAATGATGCCATGCTTCAAGAGACCAGCGGACAGGCTGCACCATGATTTATGACGTCTTCATCCGCCGGCCGCGTCTGGCGATGGTGATTTCCATCGTCATCACGCTTGCCGGCATCATCGCTGTCGGCGTCATCCCGGTTGCGCAGTATCCCGAGATTGCCCCGCCCACCGTGCGCGTCTCCGCGTCTTATCCCGGCGCGGATGCCGTGACCGTGGAAGAAAGCATCGCCCAGCCGCTCGAAAACGCCATCAACGGCGTGACCGACATGCGCTACATGAAGTCGACGTCCGCCAACGACGGCTCCTATCAGCTCACCGTTTCGTTCCTGCTCGGCACCGACCCCGACATCGCGACCGTCAACGTGCAGAACCGCGCCAACCTCGCGACGGCACGGCTGCCGGAGGAGGTGCGCCGCACCGGCCTCACCATCTCCAAGGTCTCGACCGACCTGCTTCAGGTCTTCCAGTTCTATTCGCCCGATAACTCCCGGGACGCGCTGTTCCTCTCGAACTTCGTCACGCTCAACGTCCTCGACGAGTTGAAGCGCGTGCCCGGCGTCGGCGATGCCTCGGTATTCGGCGCGCGCGATTATGCGATGCGCATCTGGCTCGATCCGGAAAAGCTCGCGAATTTCGAGCTTTCGGCGCAGGACGTGATCCGCGCCGTGCAGGCTCAGAACGTGCAGGCCGCCGCCGGCCGCGTCGGAGCCGCTCCCCTTTCGGAAGATCAGCACCTGCAGCTCACGGTCACCACGAAGGGCCGCCTCTCGACTCCGGAGGAATTCGGCAACATCATTGTGCGCACGGTGGGCGATGGCTCGTTCGTGCGCGTTCGCGACATCGCACGTGTCGAGGTCGAAGGGGCGTCGTTCGACAGCCAGGCGACCTATCAGGGCAATCCCGCGGCGGCGGTCGGCGTCTACCTGTCGCCGGGCGCCAACGCTGTGAACGTCGCAACTGCGGTATCGAAGCGCCTCGATGAGCTGAAGAACCGCTTCCCGGAAGGCGTCGAGCTCGTCTACATCTACAACACGGCCGAGTTCGTCTCGGCCATGATCGACAAGGTGATTCACACGCTGCTCGAAGCGTTCGTCCTCGTGGCGCTTGTGGTCTTCGTCTTTCTCGGCAGGCTTCGGCCCACGTTCATTCCGCTCCTCGCCGTACCGGTCGCCATCATCGGCACGTTCGCCGTGCTGCTGGCGTTCGGGTATTCGGCCAACACCATTTCTCTGCTCGCGCTCGTGCTCGCCATCGGCATCGTGGTCGACGACGCGATCATCGTGGTCGAGAACGTCGAGCGCGTGATGCACGAGGAGCCGCATCTCACGCCCCAGGAAGCGACGAGCAAGGCCATGAGCGAGATCGCGGGCCCCGTGATCGCCATTACGCTGGTGCTGCTTTCGGTGTTCGTCCCGGTTGCGTTCCTCGCGGGCTCGTCCGGCGTGCTGTTCCGCCAGTTCGCCATTACGATCTCCGCGGCCATGGTCATTTCGGCCATCAACGCGCTGACGCTTTCGCCCGCCCTGTGCGCCATGTTGCTGAGGCCGGGCGAGCCCGTCTCCATTATGAAGCGCATCACGGGCGCGATCGATGCCACCGGTGACGGCTACGGCCGGATCGTCCGCCGTCTCGTTGCGGTATCGTCGATGAGCCTCGTGGCGTTGGTCCTGATCGCGGGCGCAACCTATGCCATCTTCGCGCGCACGCCCTCGGGCTTCCTGCCCGACGAGGACAGGGGCTTCATCATCACCGTGCTCAACCTCCCGGCGGGCGCGTCGCTGAACCGGACGGAAGAGGCCGCGAAAAAGGCGGTCGAGATCATCCGGGCCGACCCCGCCGTCGAAGGCGTGACGACCATTCTCGGCTTGGACTTCCTTGGCGGCGGCGCGGCGTCGAACGGCGGCGTCATGTTCGTCCGGCTCAAGGGCTACGACCAGCGCACATCCCGCGACATGCACTCGCTCTCTGTTGCGCGCCGCCTCACCATGGGGCTTTCGGGCATTCCCGACGGCACGCTGATTGCGCTCAACCCGCCTTCGATTTCGGGCTTGGGCCAGGTTGGCGGCTTCGAATACGTGCTTGAAGCCCTCGAAGGTCAGAATCCGGCCGATATGGCAGCCGCCATGCGCGGTCTTCTGATCGCGGCGAACCAGCGCCCCGAGCTCGCGGCCGTGTTTTCGACGTTCGAGGCCGAGACGCCGCAGGTGCGCCTCGACATCGATCGCGACAGGACGAGTGCGCTCAACATTACGCTGTCGGACGTGTTCGCATCGCTGCAGGCCACCCTCGGCGGCTACTACGTGAACGACTTCAACCTCTACGGCCGCACGTGGACGGTGCGGATGATGGCCGAGAAGCAGTATCGCGCCAGCATCCAGGACATCATGGCGATCCACGTGAAGAACGCGGCGGGCGAGATGACGCCGCTGTCGAGCATCGCCGACGTGCGCCTCGACGTGGGTCCGCGTACGCTCACGCGCTACAACAATTACCGCGCCATCTCCATCAACGGCAGCCCGGCCCCCGGTCGCGGGCCTGGCGAAGCGATATCGGCGATGGAAGGCGTATCGGCCGCCACGCTCCCGCAGGGCTACGCCTACGAATGGACGGGTCAGGCGCGCGAGCAGATCGAATCCGCGGGCCAGACCGGCATTGTTCTGGGTCTTGCGTTCGTCTTTGCCTACCTGTTCCTCGTCGCGCTCTACGAAAGCTGGACCGTCCCGATTCCGGTGCTGCTGTCGGTTTCGATCTCGGTTCTTGGCGCCGTCGCCGCGCTCTGGGCCTTGGGCGTGAGCTTCACGCTCTATGCGCAGATCGGCCTCGTCGTGCTGATCGCGCTCGCGGCGAAGAACGCGATCCTCATCGTCGCCTTCTCGATCGAGCGGCGGAATGCCGGTGAATCGCTCATCGACTCCGCGATCGACGGCGCGAAGCTGCGCTTCCGTCCGGTGATGATGACGAGCTTCGCGTTCATCATGGGCCTGATCCCGCTGGTGATTGCCACCGGCCCCGGCGCGGACAGCATGTATGCCGTCGGCGTGCCGGTGCTTGCAGGTATGCTCGCGGCGGCGGGGCTCGGCATTTTCCTCATTCCGATGCTGTACGTCGTTTTCCAGAGGCTTCAGGAGCGTCTGACGGGCGGCTCGGAGGCCGTGGCCAAGCCTGAAACCGAGACGAGTTCGTGATCCCGAGGGCGCTCCCCAAGGGCGAGACAACCGATGAAAGGGACCAGCCGTGTTCTACTGGCTCGTGACCCCGCTGATGGCCATGGCGGCCGGCATCGCCGCCATATTCGTCGCGCGCGATTCGGCGAATTTTGGCGTCGTCCAGATGGTGGTGTCCGTCCTGCTGCTGGCCGGGATGGTCGGGCTGGTCGTGTTCTGGGGACCCATCATGGACTGGCTGCGGCGGGGCCGGCGCGGTCGCCACTGAGCTGAGGAACCCGCCCCCCTCCGTGTTTTCGCGCCCGATGGCGCCGCCGGCGGAAACCAAGACAGCATCTCGCCCTTGAAGCGTGGCCCGGATGCTCTAGGCCGCCATGCCCCCCGTCCGGCATACTGCCGTCCGCCTTCAAGCCTCTGGGACCGGGTTCATGTCTTTCGGTGCGCGTGCGTTCGTCTTCATCGTCTATTTGCTGCTCGGCGTCTCGTTCATCGGAGAGACGGCCGTCCTGTTCTGGGAATTTGGCCCCGAGCACGGGCTCACCTTCGCCGCGTTCGACAGCCACCTGTTTCTGTTCTTCCCGACGCTCGGCCTCGTGGCGCTGGCGGCATTCTATCTGCCCTCCTGCGCATTCGTGGACCTCTATGCCCGCCACGTCGCGCTCGGAAAGCTGCGCTTCCTGATCGGCATGATGACGCTGGGCGTGGCCGCGTGGTTCGTGGGCATGGGCCTTGCGGACAATCCGCACCGCTCCGTCTGGGATCTGACGCCGCAGACCTTGGCGGCCGATCGCAGCGAGCCCGCCGGCTGCGGCGTGGCAGGCGAGCCATGCAGGCGCATCGCGCTGCTCGAAGGTGCGTCGAACCTCACAGACGTGAGCCGGCAGCGCGTCGGCGTCCGCGAGTTCTTCCGGTCCTGCGAGGCTGAACCCCTGATCGAGAGCGGGCCCGCGTCCGAGCGCCGACGGTTCTGCTTCGCGTCCACGCCGCTCTCGCAGGCGCCGTGGCTTTCGACCGATGCCGAATGCTGCGAGGCCCAGCAGCGCTTTCAGGCGGCCATCGACAAAAAGTATCTCGTTGCCGAGCAGCAGTCGCTGACGAGCCAAGTGCACAACGTGCTGTTGCCCACCAAGGTGTTCTTCCTGTTCATCCTGCTCGCCATCGGCATTCTGCTCACGGTGCGCCACGATGGCGTGCTGCGGCACTATCCCGACAAGATCGGCCGCATCGAAGCCGGCGTCCTGATCGGCGCCGTTGCGATGATCTTCTTCCCGCTGATGAGCCAGGGCTACGTGCAGTCGGCCGATGCGCTCTTCGGCGTGCAGCAGAAGGGCGGCTTCCGCTCCATCGTGACGCTGATGAGCTTCCTGTTCGGCGCCTGGGCGCTTTTGATCCTGCTGTTCTTCTTCCGCCGCCGCGACCAGAACATGGAAATCGCCGTCAAGCTCGCGGGTGTCGTCGCAAGTACGATCGCGGTCCTGAAGTACGACCTTCTGGTGTCGATCGTGGTTCGCGTGCTGGGATCTGGCGCGAGCGAAATCTCCGTCGCGCTGTTGATTGTGCTCGCCGTCGTGGCGGTGCTCGTTCTGCTGTTTCCCTACCTTCGTCGGACCGCCATCGGCGCGGACGTGGGCGACCAGCGCGAACGCGCAGAATAACGGCGCCGTCCGCGCGCTCACGCACGGAAGCTGTTCAGGGTACGGTCTCGCCGAATAGCGGCGTGGCGCTAGTGCCGCACTTCCTCTTCCACCTCGTCCATGTGGGACTTGATCACGCTCGCCGTCTCGTTTGCGATCTTCTGATTGAGGCGCGCGAAATATTGGAACTCCGCCTGATACTGCTGCTGCGCTCGCTGAATGAAGTCGCTGTAGGCGGCGAACAGATCCTGCACCGTCCTGCATTCCATGAAACGCTGCGAGGCCGCCATGTCTTCCGTGAAGCGGCGGTTCATGAAGCCGAACCATTCCGTGTTGGCCCGCGTCATCTGCTCGATGAGATGACCGTTGAGCTCGGTCATGGCCGACATCATCGGCTTGTTGAACGCCATCCAGGATTCGAACGGGTTTCGCTCCAGAGCCTGATCCGTCAGAGATCTTGAGACTTTTGCACTCATGGTACGCTCCTCCACCTAGTGATCCGACGTTGACGTCGATGCCGAACCATTTGCAAAACATCGAAGATTCGATAGGCATTCTTGCCAATGCCGACGGCTTCGTTTGGTTGCGTTTCAATAGAGAGGCCCATGCCGCGCTGCCCTTCGATGACGGGGCGTTTCGGCGGCATGTACGGGTCTCGGGACAGCCGTGCGGACAAAGTGTCTCGGGTCCGCTGTCGTGCGTCGAGCGGCGCCTTTGGTGCGCCACGTCTGAAACCGTACGCACTTCCTGCGCCGTTATCCACATCTTCCGTGCACTTTTGTACGGAGGTCGCGAATATTTGTTTGATGGGCGGTTTCGATCGCAAACTGCATTTGCAGAGATATCGCACGCGTTTGATCTTGAGAATCAAGCGCGTGCTGCGAATGCGTGGTCGCCGCGGATGATTGTCCCACCAGCACGCGCTCGAAAGACCGGAGCAAACGGATGTTACGATTTCTCGGTTCTGTCGCGGATGCATGGATCGACCGCAACGCCGCCGCGAGCCCGGACGCGCTGGAGGCCGTACGCGGTCTCAGGCCGGCGGTGGTGGTGACGGGCGCATCGCGCGGGATCGGGCGCTCGCTCGCTCTTCGCTTTGCCCGCGCGGGTGCCGAACTGGCGCTCGTCGCCCGCGGGGCCGAGCCGCTCGCCCGCGTGGCGGCGGAAATCTCGCGGGAACATGGCGTGAAGGTAACGCCCCTCGCGCTCGACGTGACGGCGCCTGATGCGCCTGCCGCGCTCGATGCCGCGCTCCGCGGCGCCGGCCTTTATGCGGACGTGCTGGTGAACAACGCGGGGATTGGCCTCGCGGGGCCGTTCGCCGACCACGCCCCCGACGCCATCGACGGTCTTCTCGTGCTCAACGTCACCGCTGTGACGCGTCTCATGCGCCATGCCTTGCCCGCCATGATCGCGCGCGGCCGCGGCGGCATTCTGAACGTGGCATCGTTGGGAGGGATGGCGCCGGGTCCGTATCAGGCGGCCTACTACGCCAGCAAGGCCTATGTGCTCTCGCTGACGGAAGCGGTGGCCCACGAAGCGCGCGGGCAGGGCGTCCGGATTGCCGTGGTTGCGCCCGGTCCGGTGAACACCGGCTTTCACGCCGCGATGGGGGCGGACAGCGCGCTCTACCGCACACTCGTCCCGGCCCTGAGCCCGGAGGCGGTCGCCGCGAGTGCGTATCGCGGTTTCCTGATCGGCCGAACAAAGATCGTGCCGGGCATCGTCGCGATGGCGAGCGCACTGGCGCTCAAGCTGTTGCCGAGCTTCGCAAGCGTGCCGTTGCTCGGAATGCTTCTCTACCGCCCCGCCCGGCCCCGTTAACCCTTTCGCCGCGATCGTGTTCGGGAACGCCCGGCCGGAGGGTAGGAACGGAGACCCGGTTCGCGGGCAACGAACGTCGTTTGCAGAGTTGAAACGATTTAGGTGTCTAATCGGGATCAGCGCTAGGGCTGAGGTTTCGCGTACCTTGGCGCCGATACTTCAGCGGTGGCCTCGCGGGACCAAAGGTCTCGATAGGCCGCCGCGATTGCGTCCCGCCATTGGATCCAAGCGCCTTTGGCGCAGCCCTATCGAGCCGCCGCCCCCTTCTTTTTCTTCCCGACTTCCTGCGCGAGCTTGTCGACGAGGACCTTGTCGATCGCTGGCGCCTGTCGGTCCGCCGGCCGCTCGGGCGTTTCGGCCGAGACTTCGCCGACGGCTACGGGATCGCTTGCGGGAAACGTGTCCTGAAGCGCGCTGTCGAGCTGCGTTTCGAGCTCCGCCTTCGAGAGCTTCTTCTTCTTGGCCGGCTTGTCTTGCAATCCCGGTGTCATGAGAGCCTCCTATCAGACCACGATCGCTCCGGGCCGGCTGGCCCGAAGCGTCGATCCTCACGAAGTGCAGTCGGTCAGATGCGTTTGCGCAGCGCCTGGTAGCGCGGCTCGACGTAATCCGACATGCGGTCCAGGAGGCCGTCGCTCCGCCGCGGCGAGAGCTTCCAGAGGGCGCCGACCGCGCATGCGAACGCCGCAACCACGCCGATCGCCACCAGCGGCTGCTCTTCGACGAACCGACGCGTGGCCGTCAGCGCATCCTCGGCCGCCTCGCCCGCGCGCTTGGCAACCTTGCTGCCCTCTTCCAAAGCCGCATTCGCGGTGTCTTCGGCTCGGGTCTTGAGATGCTGGATCTTGTCCTGGACGTCGCTTGAGCGGGATTCGCCCACGTGTTCGAATGACTGCGCCATTTTCAGCTCCTTGCTCATTGTCGCGGATTGCGAAATCAACGCGGCGCTTTCCGGATTCGTTCCGGCGGCCTTTTGCGGACGCGAAAATGGGAGAGATGCCGAGGGCAGGAAAAGATGAGGGGGCCGAGATGCAATTTTGGCCCGATAATTCCGGCGCCGCCCATGCGGAGCGCCCCTTGGGCGCGTGAGCCAAAAATGGTGCCGCAAACAGGACTCGAACCTGTGACCCCGTCATTACGAATGACGTGCTCTACCAACTGAGCTATTGCGGCATGTGACTCATGTCGAAGGGCGCCTTGATAGGCTGAAACGGCTCGCCGTTCAAGGCCGAGATCGCGCTTTATCAGGCCCCGCGTTAAGGGCCGGTTTCCGCCCCCTGCGCCGCCTCGCCGCCGCCCTTCGGGGGAACCTGCCTCGGCCCCCCGGGCGTTACTCTCGCCGAAGCCGCCACACCGCTAGGGAACAAGCAGTCAGGGAAGGGGAGATGGTCAGGCAGTCGCGAGACCCTGTACTGGATGGCCTGATCGCGCGAATGCGCCAGCCGATAAGCGTGCGCGATCTGGCCAACGAGGAGGCGTTGCGCATCATGGTCCGCCTCGGCCTGCGCCATCCGATGACGCTGGCGGCCGCGGTGAAGGTCGTGGCCTCCGAGATGCGCCATGGCCGGATGCAGGAGATCGAGGCGACGGCGCGGGCCCTCCATTCGAAGCTTCTGCGGCGCCACGACGAGCCCGAAACGCCCCAGTGAGGACATCCCGGCGAGCCGCCGCTCCAGCGGCGGCGTTTCGTCACAAGGTCCAGACGGCCGTCCGTTTGATTTCCGCGTCTTCGAGTTCGCGCGTCACGGGCACCTGATACGCCGCGGCCTGCGTAAAGCGCGCGGTCGGAAAGTAGCTTCGCTGCGGGTCGCCGACCAAAATCTGCGCCCCGGCGCCTTTCGCCTTCTCGATGTAGGCCATAACGCGCTCCGCAAGCTCCCTCTCGTAGAAGAGATCGCCCACCAGCACCACGTTCGCCGGATCGGGCGCGCGCGCCAGGAGATCCTCGCCCGTCACGTCGAGCGCGACGGAGTTGAGAGCGGCATTGAGGCGCACGGCCGCGCACGAGAACGCGTCGATGTCTGCGGCCAGCACGGATACGGCGCCGGCCCGTTTGGCGGCGATCGCGGTGAGGCCCGAGCCCGCGCCCAGGTCGATGACCGATTGCCCGGCCACAAGCTGCGGGTTGTCCAGAAGATACCGCGCGAGAGCCTGTCCGCCGGCCCAGGCAAAAGCCCAGAACGGCGGCGGAACGTTCATCTCGCCGAGTTCTTCCTCCGTCTTCTGCCAGATCGGCACGCTTTCCTCGGCGAGATGGAGACGGATCTCCGGCACCAGCGGCGGGCTGAGTTCGCGCGTGTTCGCGACAATGAAGGCGTCGGGATTGGGCATGGGCGGGACGCCAGCAGAAAAGACGGCTCCGTGCAAGGACAACGACCCGCCGTCCCATGTTCTGTGCGCGAGAGAGGCGAGACCCCATCGAGCGATTGCTTTCGCGCGCATCGCGCTTCTATGCTCGCGGCCGATGAGGGGGACGCGACATGATTTCCAATCTGCAGTCGATGTTGTCGGCGGCCGACTCCGTGGGTGGCACGCGGACGTTTGGGCAGCTCAATATCCGTGAGCGCGTGCTCGACACGGGGGAGCGCACGATTGCCGTGGCGAACATCTCCACGGTCTCTCTCGCCAAGCTCGACAAGAAGCGGACGCGCATCGTGCTCTGGATCCTGGCCGCGATCTGCGCGGTGACCGGCCTTCTCTGGCTCGTGGGCGGCGATGTGTTGTCCTCCGTCGTCGCTCTCGCGCTGGCGGGGCTTTTCGGCTGGCTCGCCTACCGCGCCAAGAACATCATCACCCTCGCGCTCGGCACGAACGACGGTACGCGGACGCTTTTTGCCAGCACCGACGAAGCCCTCCTTGCTGAGGTGAAGCGCTTCCTGACGGAAAAGATCAACACCGGCGATCTGCGCGCCGCCACCTTCGTTTTCGATCAGTCGAAGCAGGAGATCAGCATCGGCAAGGTGGTAACAGGGGACGACCGCTCGGTGACGGCCGACTCCGTCGTGACGGGCTCGCACAACCAGGTCGCAACGCGTTCTCCCGGTGCGAGCTTCGGCAGCGCCGAGACGCGCTATTCGGCCGTGAACTCCCCTAACGCGCAGGTTGGGCCGGGAAACAAGGTCTCACGCGTCGACTATTCGAGCGTGCTGCCGAACGTCGAGGAATGGCACCGGCAGGCCGCCCAAAGTCCCGGCTGGGAGCACGTGGCGGAACGCCTCGGCGAGCTTGAAACGTTGTTGAAGTCGGGAACGCCGAATGCGGAAGGCAAGGGCAAGGTGCGGTCGCTCGTGGCGGACCTGTCCGGCATTCTCCAGGCTTATCCCGCAGCGGTGCAACTCTTCCAGAGCATCGCCCGTCTCGCCGGAGGCTAGCTCTTCTTCTTTTTTGCGGGCGCCGCGCCCTTGGCGGGCTCGAGTCGGGCCATGCGGCAGACTTCCGCCCATTCCTTGGCCGTGACCGGCTGCACCGAAAGCCGGAACGACGTGACGAGCGCCATATCGCTGAGCCGGGGGTTCGCCTTGACGTCGGCGAGCGTGACAGGCGCCGGCAGCCGCTCGACGGCGCGCACGTCCACGCATTCCCATTTGCCGGTGTCGTCGGTCTCGTCGGGATGCGCGAGCGCGATCACCTCGCAGATGCCGACGATCTCCTTGCCGATGTTCGAATGGTAGAAGAAGCAGAGGTCGCCCTTCTGCATCGCCTTCATGTGGTTGCGCGCGGTGTAGTTGCGCACGCCCGTCCACGGCTCGCCCGCTTTGCCCTTCTCGGTGAGATCGTCCCACGAGAACGCGTCGGGCTCGGATTTCAAAAGCCAGTAGGCCATGGCGTATCGTCTCTCGGCAAAATCGGATCGACCGGCACCTTACGCCATATGCCTCGCGCCTCAAGGCTTGAGGCGGCTCAATCCTCGGCTTTGAACGGCCGGTTCATGAGCCCTGCGATGGCATCGTCCACGGACGTGCGTCCTTCGAGGATGGCGTGCACGGCGTCCGTGATCGGCATTTCGATGCGCCGTTCCTCGGCAAGCCGTGCGACTGCGGCCGCGGTATAAACGCCCTCCGTCACCGCCACGCGTTTGGAAAGCACGGCGTCGAGCGTTTCGCCCTGCCCGAGGGCGCGTCCAAGGCTCATGTTGCGCGACTGCGGACTGCCGGCCGTCAGCACCAGATCGCCGAAACCGGAAAGTCCCATCATCGTCTCCGGCCGCGCGCCGAGCGCCTTGCCGAGCCTGCGCATCTCCGCAAAGCCTCGGGTCAAGAGAGCAGCGTGCGCGCTGGCCCCGAGCCCCTTGCCCTCCACGATGCCGGCCGCAATCGCCAGCACGTTCTTGAGCGCGCCGCCAAGCTCGACACCCACGATGTCGTCCGACCAGTAGAGGCGGAGTTGACGCCCGCCGAGCCGCTCCGAGAGCGCCCGGCCGAGGTCTTCGTTGCGGCACGCGAGCGTGAGCGCGGCGGGGAGCCCGCGCGCGACGTCGGCTGCGAAGCTCGGCCCCGAAAGCACCGCCAGCCGCGCGTCCGGCATCGTCTGCGCGACGATCTGGGCGACGAGCTGTCCGCTGCCTTGCTCCACGCCCTTGGCGCAGACGATCACGGGAGCGTCCTTGGGAATGACGGGCTCAAGCGTTGCGCTGACAGCGCGCGTGTGCTGGGCCGGCGCGACGAGAAGGATCGCATCCACCGTGCCGAGATCTGCGAGATCGTGCGTGGCTTTGAGACGCGGGTCGAGATCGATGCCCGGCAGAAACGTGCGGTTCACATGCCGCGCATTGATGTCCTGGACGACGTCGCCTTCCCGCGCCCACAGCACGACGTCACGGCCGGCGAGCGTCAGCGTCTGCGCAAGCGCGGTGCCCCACGCGCCGCCGCCGACAACCCCGATCCGATCGAAAGTCATGGCTCTCTGCTCCACCTGTCGTCAATTCCGCATAGCATGAGTAGCCCCCGCGCGCGGCATTAGGATGATGTGGGCACCCGTCAGGCTTTGACGCCCGCGCCGATGGCGGCCGGCGCGTCGGGGTCGAGCGGCCAGCGCGGACGGGCCGCGAAGTCGAGGCCGTCCACGAGCCCGAGCGCCAGCCGCTCGGCACCCGCCCAGGCGATCATCGCTCCGTTGTCCGTGCAGAGCGCCACGGGCGGCACGGCGAGCTGGAACCCGCGTGCGTCCGCGAGCCGGGCAAGCCCGGCCGCGATGGCCTTGTTGGCCGCCACGCCGCCCGCGACCGCGAGCCAGCGCGGACGTCCAGGCCCGAAGGCGTCCTCCGCCATCTCCATCGCCCGGCCCACGCGGTCGATGACGATGTCGGTGACGGCGGCTTCGAAGGCCGCGCAAAGATCGGCCACGTCCTGATCGGTCAGCGGCGCGGCCGCCTCGGCCCGTTGCCGCACGGCGGTCTTGAGGCCGGCGAGCGAGAAATGCGGCTCCGCGCGCCCCACCATGGGCCGAGGCAGCGGAAAGCGCTTCGGGTCGCCGCTGCGCGCGGCCCGCTCCACCTCCGGCCCGCCCGGATAGCCGAGGCCGAGCAGCTTCGCCGTCTTGTCGAAGGCCTCGCCGATGGCATCGTCGATGGTGGTGCCGAGCCGGCGATAGCGGCCGACGCATTCCACGAGCAGCGTCTGCGTGTGCCCGCCCGAGACGAGCAGCATCAGATACGGAGGTGCGAGGCCGTCGGTGAGACCGGCCGTCAGCGCGTGCGCTTCCAGATGATTGACGGCGAGAAAGGGCTTGCCGGCGGCCAGCGCCAGAGCCTTGCCGCTCACGAGCCCGGCCACCAGCCCGCCGTTGAGGCCAGGTCCGGCCGTCGCTGCGATGCCAGAAAGGTCCTTGAGGCCGACCCCGGCCTCCTCCAGCGCCGCGCGCACGATGAGATCCAGGCATTCGACATGCGCCCTGGCCGCAATCTCCGGCACCACGCCGCCATAGGGGCGATGCTCGGCCAACTGGGTGCGCACCACGTTGGAGAGGATTTCGCCACGCCCCGTGCCGTCGCGCCGAACCACGGCCGCCGCCGTCTCGTCGCAACTCGCCTCGATGCCGAGCACGAGGAAAGGCTCCTGGGAGCGCGGCGGTTCGCGGGCTTCGGCCGGCACTTTTCTGTCCTGTTTGCGTTCGCTGCCCGAGGGGGGCATTAATGGCGCCGCCCTGCCGGGTCCGCCCGGCCCTACCATTGGGAGCCCACGACTTGCAAGCTCGCATCCTCCGCATCGGCACGCGCGGCTCGCCGCTGGCCCTCGCCCAGGCGCAC